>ERZ761607.821-NODE-821-length-45071-cov-4.745846_pt1 | contig 45071 bp, 34 predicted proteins | sample MGYA00511164_ERZ761607 | MGnify/ENA primary metagenome ERZ761607 (study PRJEB28899, sample SAMN02445080) | bioreactor sludge metagenome | biome: EBPR sludge | place: Australia: Brisbane, Thorneside Wastewater Treatment Plant | collected 2011-06-22 ...
TTGACCACCGCGAAGGCCTCGTTGATCTCCCAGTAGTCGATGTCGGCCCCCGTCAGCCGCGTGCGCTGCAGCAGCTTGCGGATCGCCGGCACCGGGCCGGCGCCCATGATCTCCGGCGCCACCCCGACCACCGCCCAGTCGACGAAGCGCGCCTGCGCCGGGATGCCGGCCCGCTCGGCGGCGCGCCGCCCGGCCACCAGCAGCGCCGCGGCGCCATCGGTGACGCCGCTGGAATTGCCCGCCGTTACGCGGCCCTGGCCATCGTGGCGGAACGCGGGTTTCAGCGTCGCGAGCTTCTCGCGCGTGACCTGCGGACGCGGAAACTCGTCGTGCTCGAACAGCCGCGTGCCGCGCCGGCCGTCGGGCACCTCCACGGGCACGATCTGCCGCGCCAGGAAGCCGCTGGCCATCGCGGCGCCGGCGCGCTGCTGGCTCATGAAGCCCCAGTCGTCCATCGCCTCGCGCGCATGGCCGAAGCGTTCGGCCAGGGTCTCCGCGGTGTCGCCCATCAGCTCCTTGGTGAACGGGCAGCGGTAGATGTAGTCCAGCCCGTCGACGAGTTCGGCCGGCCCGCGCTGGGCGCCCCAGCGCATCGCGTGCGCGAGGTAGGGCACGCGCGAGAAGTTCTCGCCGCCGGCGGCGACGGCGATCTCGCCGTGGCCGGTCATGATCTGCTGCGCGGCGCTGACGATGGCCTGCGAGCCGCTGCCGCAGGCGCGCACCACGCCCAGCGCCGCGCTGTCCTCGGGCAGCCCGGCAGCGAGCGCGACCTTGCGGCTCATGAACAGGCTCTCGTGGTCCACCGGCGCGGTATTGCCCCACACCAGGTGGTCCACGCGCGCGGCGTCCAGCCCGGCGCGCGCCAGGCAGGCCTTCACCGCGTGCACGCCCAGCGTGGCCAGCGGCACCTCGCGCAGCGACTTGCCGAAGTCGCCGAAGGGCGTGCGCACGCCGCTGCTGAGCACGATGTCGCTGTCGCCGGTGTTCTGGCCCATGTCCTCGTCTCCTGCCTCGGGACCGACCGCGTGCCGGGGGCCGGTCAGGGTCAACCAGTATAGCGACGGGACCCGTGAAAACCGAACAATCGTTTGGTCAACAGGGGCCCGGGGCCCCCGGAGTCCGGTCATGGCCAGCGGCCCGGTCTACATCGTCGGCACCTCGTGCACGGCCTTCGGCAAACAGCCGCGGCGCAGCTTCCACGACCTGGTGCGCGAGGCCTGGCTGGCCGTGCTGGCCGACGCCGGCCTGGCGCCCGGCGACGCCGCGCGCGTCGAGCAGGCCTGGTTCGGCAACTGCGGCCTGGGGCAGTGGGGGCAGGGCGGCATCCGCGGCCAGGTCTGCTTCACGCCGCTGGTCGAGCAGGGCCTGTTTCCCGAGCGCGTGCCCATCGTCAACGTCGAGGGCGGTTGCGCCACCGCGTCGCTGGCGCTGCACGGCGCCTGGAAGGACATCCTGTCCGGGCAAGCGCAGCTGAGTCTGGCGATCGGCGTCGAGAAGCTGGTCGACCCCGAGGACCCGGCGCGCACCGCGGCGATCTTCGCCACCGCCATCGACCAGCTCGAGCCGCGGCGCTGGCAGGACTACTACACACGCGCCGGCGAGGCCGCCGGCAAGCCCTTCGCGCCCGGCCCGGGCCGCACCGTCTACATGGACACCTATGCCATGCAGGCGGCCTGGCACATGAAGACACATGGCACGACGCAGCGCCAGATCGCCGCGGCGGCCTCCAAGAACCACCACCACGGCAGCCTGAACCCGCTGGCGCAGTACCGCTTCGAGCTCAGCGTCGACGAGGTGCTGACCGACCGCGAGGTGAGCTGGCCGCTGACGCGCGCGATGTGCTCGCCGCTGGGCGACGGCGCCGCCGCCGCGCTGCTGTGCAGCGAGGCGGCGCTGGCCGACTTTCCGCCCGCCGTGCGCGCGCGTGCCGTGAAGCTGGTGACCAGCCAGCTGAGCGGCGGCAAGTACCGCGCACTGGACGAACCCGGGCTGTCGCGCATCGCCGCCGACAAGGCCTATGCCGCGGCCGGCCTGCAGCCCGCGGACATCGACCTCGTCGAGCTGCACGACTCGACCTCGTTCTGCGAGATCTACCAGCTCGAGATGCTGCGCCTCGCGCCCGAGGGCCAGGGCGGGCGCTTCGTCGAGAGCGGCGCCACCGCGCTGGGCGGCGCGCTGCCGGTCAACCTCTCGGGCGGCCTGGTCAGCAAGGGTCACCCGGTGGGCGCCACCGGCCTGTCGATGGTGCACGAGATGGCGCTGCAGCTGCGCGGCGAGGCCGGCGCGCGCCAGGCGCGCGGCGCCGCCGTCGGGCTGATCGAGAACGGCGGCGGCGTGATGGGCTTCGACGAGGCCTGCTGCGCCGTGCACATCCTGGAGAAATCGTCGTGAACCCCGCAGCGTCCGCCGCCCGCCCGGCCATCGACTGGCAGCCCGAGGACCCGGCCACGCTGGCCGACCCCTACCCGGTCTTCACGCGCCTGCGCGACGAGGACCCCTGCCACTGGAGCCCGCGCCTGAAGAGCTGGGTGCTGACGCGCTACGACGACGTCAAGCGCGTGTGCCTGGACCGCGAGGGGCGGCTGTCGTCCGACCGCCTGCGACCCTTCTTCGCGTCGCTGCCGGGCGAGGAGGCGGCGCGCATCGCCGACATCATCCGCTACCTGTCGCTGTGGATGGTCTTCACCGACCCACCGCAGCACACGCGGCTGCGCCGGCTGACCGGCCGCGTCTTCAGCACGCGCGCGATGCAGGGCATGCGCGCGCAGGCCGCGGCCATCGCCGGCGAGCTGCTGGACGGCCTGGAAGGACGCGAGCGCATCGACCTCATCGCCGACTTCGCCGGCCCGCTGCCCTGCCTGGTCATCATGGCCATGCTGGGCGTGCCGCGCGAGCGGCTGCCGGAACTCAAGCGCCTGTCGGACGAGATGGCGCTGTTCATCGGCAGCTCGCGCACCAGCCCGGAGAAGTACGACACCGCCGAGGCGGCGACGAAGGCGATGGCGGCGCTGTTCCGCGAGCTGATCGACGAGCGCCGACGCGAGCCGCGCGCCGACGCGATCAGCGAGCTCGTGCACCTGCGTGACCCGGGTGCCGACATCGGCGTCGAAGGCGGCGACCGCTTCAGCGACGACGAGCTGGTGGCCACCTGCATCCTGATGCTGTTCGCCGGCCACGAGACGACGACCAACCACATCGCCAACGGCATGCGCTCGCTGATGCGTTTCCCCGGCGAGCAGCAGCGCCTGCGCGAGGACCCGACGCTCGCCGCCGCCGCGGTGGAGGAACTGCTGCGCTACGACGGCCCCTCGGGCGCGCAGGTGCGCATCGTGCGCGAGGCGCACGCGCTGCACGGCAAGCGGCTGGAGCCCGGGCAGCGTGTCTTCATCATGCTCAATGCCGCCAACCGCGACCCGCGCGCCTATGCCGACCCCGACCGCCTGGACCTGGCGCGCGACGGCGTGGCGCACCTGACCTTCGGCTTCGGCAGCCACATCTGCCTGGGCTTCCCGCTCGCGCGCACCGAGGGCGAGGTCGCCTTCCCGGCGCTGCTGGCGCGTTATGCCCACTTCGAGCCGCTGGCCGAGCCCGAGTGGATCAACTCGCTGGTCTTCCGCGGCATGAAGGCGCTGCCGGTGGCGGTGCGGCGCGCATGACGGCCGAAGCCGCGCCGCTGCTGCAGGTCGAGGACCTGCACCTGGCCTTCGGCGGCATCAAGGCGCTGGCCGGCGTGTCGCTGGCCGCGCGCGCCGGGCAGATCACCGCCATCATCGGCCCCAACGGCGCCGGCAAGACCAGCCTGTTCAACGCCATCTCCGGCTTCTACAAACCGCAGCGCGGCCGCGTGCTGTTCGACGGTGCCGACATCAGCGCGCTCGGCGCCTCTCGGCGCGCCGCGCTGGGGCTGGCGCGCACCTTCCAGAACGTGGCGCTGTTCCGCGGCATGACGGTGCTGGACAACATCAAGCTCGGGGGCCACACGCGGCTGGCGACCAACCCGCTCGCGGCGATGTGGTACCTGGGCGGCGCGCGGCGCGAGGAGATGGCGCTGCGCCAGGAGATCGAACGCGAGGTCATCGACTTCCTCGAGATCGACCACGTGCGCCACCAGGGCGTGGCCGCCCTGCCCTACGGCCTGCAGAAGCGCGTCGAGCTGGCGCGTGCGCTGGCCATGCGCCCGCGCGTGCTGATGCTGGACGAGCCGGTGGCCGGCATGAACCGCGAGGAGACCGAGGACATGGCGCGCTTCATCCTGGACATCCAGGAGGAGCGCGGCATCACGGTGCTGCTGATCGAGCACGACATGGGCCTGGTGATGGACATCGCCAACCACGTGGTGGTGCTCAACTTCGGCGAGGTCATCGGCCAGGGCACGCCGGCCGAGGTACGCGCCAATCCCGAGGTCGTGCGCGCCTACCTCGGCGACACCGCCGTGGCGGCCGGCGCGCCGGCCGGGGCGGCGGCATGAACGCCGGCTTCGACTGGATCGTGCTGGCCGAGTTCTCGGCCATCGGGCTGCTCTCCGGCGGCCTGCTGGCGCTGATCGCGCTCGGCTTCGTGCTGATCTACAAGGGCACCGGCGTCATCAATTTCGCGATGGGGGAATTCATGATGCTGGGCGCCTATTTCTTCTACACCGCGCATGTGATGTGGGGCCTGGACCTGTGGCTGGCGCTGCCGGCCACGCTGGCCGCGGTGGCGCTGGCGGCGGCGCTGGTCGAGCGCGCCATCCTGCGCCCGCTGTCGGGGCAGCCGGTGATCTCGGTGCTGATGGCCACCATAGGACTCGCCAGCGCGCTGCATGGCGGCGTCGACGCCGTCTGGGGCGGCCGCAACTACGAGATGCCGACGCTGCTGCCGCGCAAGCCGCTGATCGTCGGCGACATCCTGATCCCCGGCCAGCTGCTGTGGAGCTTCCTGCTCGCCGCGGTCGTCATCACCGCCTTCACGCTGTATTTCCGCTACTCGCGCACCGGCATCGCGATGCGCGCCGCGGCCAGCGACCCGACCACCGCCTACGTGCTGGGCATCGACGTGCGGCGCACGCAGCGGCTGACCTGGGTCTTCGCCGGGCTCGTGGGCGCGGTCGCCGGCATCGTGGTCGCGTCGATGACCAGCCTGTCCCCAGCCCTGGGCGGTGCCGCCCTGGGCGTGCTGGCGGTCATCATCCTCGGCGGGCTGGACAGCATCGCCGGGGCCATCGTCGCCGGGCTGGTGATCGGGCTGCTCGAGAGCCTGACCGCCGGCTACCTGGGCGGCAAGGTGCGCGACATCGTGCCCTATGTCGTCGTGCTGGTGATCCTGCTGGTGCGGCCCTACGGGCTGTTCGGCACGCGCCAGATCGAACGGCTGTAGCGAAGGGGACCCCGCGTGCGCATCGGCGACTTCCGCGAGAGCTACCGCCACGACGAGGCGCTGTTCGCCACCCCGGTGGCGCGCGCCTGGTTCGCGGCGCTGCTGGCCGCGCTGCTGCTGTTTCCGCTGGTCGGCAGCGGCTACCTGGTCGGGCTGGCCTGCGTGCTGGGCATCCACGTCATCGCGTCGGCCGGGCTCAACATCATGACCGGCTATACCGGGCTGATCTCGCTGGGCCACGCCGCCTTCATGGGCGTGGGCTGCTACACCGCGGCCTACTTCGCGCAGCGCGGGCTGCCCTTCGTGCTGACGCTGCCGCTGGCCGGGCTGTTCGCCGCAGCGCTGGGCGTCGTCGTCGGCATGCCCAGCCTGCGCATCAAGGGCCTGTACCTGGCGGTGGCCACGCTGGCGATGCAGTTCCTGCTGGTCTACGTGTTTCGCGAGTGGGACAGCGTCACCGGCGGCGTGCGCGGCGTCAACGTGCCGCCGGCCGAGCTGCTGGGCGTGAAGCTGGACACCGACCAGCGCATGGCCTGGCTGATCGCCGCCTGCGCGGTGGCGCTGCTGCTGGCGGCGCGCAACCTGTTCCGCACGCGCGTGGGCCGCGCCTTCATCGCGATCCGCGACAAGGACATCTCGGCCGAGGTGCTGGGCATCGACCTGCTGCGCTACAAGCTGGCGGCCTTCGCGATCGGCTCGTTCTACGCCGGCGTGGCCGGGGCGCTGCTGGCCTACTACTACCGCGCGATGACACCGGAGTACTTCACGCTGCAGCTGTCGATCTTCTACCTGGCGGCCATCATCGTCGGCGGCCTGGGCAGCACGCTGGGCAGCATCCTGGGCGCGGTCTTCATGACCCTGGTGCCCGAGGCGCTGCGCGCCATCGTTTCGTTCATCGCGCAGTGGGCGCCGCGCGCGGTGGAGATCCTCAGCCCCATCCAGCAGGTCGTCTTCGGCCTGCTGATCATCGGCTTCCTGGTTTTCGAGCCGCATGGCCTGCTCGAGATCTGGCGCCGCGTGCGCCGCTTCTTCCACCTCTGGCCATTCAGGGCCTGACACCGGCAGACCGCCCCACCACGAAGGAGACACGACAGCATGAGCAAGATCCGCACTCCGCAGCACGACGTCTCGCGCCGCCGCCTCGTGCAGGCCGGCCTGGGCGCCGCCGGCCTGGCCGCGCTGCCGCTGCACACGGCGATCGCGCAGAGCGGCGAGATCGTCGTCGGCGCCGCGCCGCCGATCACCGGCGTCTTCGCCTTCGCCGGCGTCGGCCTGCACCAGGGCCTGGGCGACTACTGCGAGTGGCGCAACGCCAACGGCGGCGTCGCCGGCCGGCGGCTGCGCTACATCGGCGAGGACTCGGGCTACAAGATGGACCAGGCGATGGCCGTCTTCAAGAAGCTCATGGGCGCGCACAAGCCGCCGGTCTTCTACGGCGACTCCACGGCCTGGGCCAAGGCCGCGGCGCAGGAGGTCAGCCAGCTCGGCAGCACGCTGGTCAGCAGTCCCTCGTTCGCTTCCGACCTCGCCGACCCGGCCAAGGTGCCCTACTACTTCATGGCCGGCCCCACCTACCAGGCGATGATCGAGATCCTGCTCGAGTACATCAACCGCCAGGCCAGCGGCGGCAGCAAGCCCTCCGTGGCCTTCGTCTACAGCGACACCGAATTCGGCCGCGACCCCATCGCCGGCGGCAAGGCGCATGCGCAGAAGCTGGGCATCCCGGTGGCGATGGAGATCGTCACCAAGCCCGGCGCGGTGGACGTCTCGGCCGAGGTCGCGCGCCTGCGCCGCGCACGGCCCGACTACGTGATCTTCCACGGCTACGTGCTGGCGCCGATCCCGGAATTCATGAAGCAGATGAAGGAAGCCGGCATGGCGACCAAGTCCATGGGCACCATCTGGAGCATGGACAAGACCACGGTGGACGCGATGGGCGAGGCCGGCCAGGGCTGGATGGGCGTGATGCCCTACCGCTACAGCTACGACACCGCCGGCGCGCCGGGCATGCAGGCGATCAAGGACTTCGCCGCCAAGGCGCGGCCCAACCTGGCCTACATCCCGCTCTTCTACACCCACGGCTGGCTGGTCGGCTCGATCTTCTGCGAGGTCATGGAGCGCTGCCTGAAGGCCAACCAGGCACTGACAGGCCCCAACATGAAGGCGGCGCTGGAGTCCATCGACAACTGGAATACCGGCGGCATCGTCGGCATGCCGGTGTCGCTGAAGGGGCACCAGATCCCGATCGGCCGCATCTACGCCTACGACGCCGGCACCAAGCTGTTCCAGCCGGCCAGCGACTGGATCCGCACCGCGTGAGCAGCGCCGCCACCGCCGTGCACGGCGCCGCCACCGCCGCCCCGGTGGCGGCGGCGCCCGTGCTCGCGGTGGAGAACATCGAGGTCGTCTACCACCACACGGTGCAGGTGCTGCGCGGGCTCTCGCTGGCCGTGCCGGCCGGCCAGATCGTCGCGCTGCTGGGCAGCAACGGCGCCGGCAAGACGACCACGCTGAAGGCCGTATCCGGCCTGCTGCCGCTGGAGAACGGCGCGCTGCGCAGCGGCGCCATCCGCTACCGCGGCGAGCGCATCGACGCGGTGGCGCCGCACCTGCTGGCGCGACGCGGCATCGCGCATGTGCGCGAGGGCCGGCATGTCTTCGAGGACCTCACGGTCGACGAGAACCTGGTCGCCGCCGGCAACGCGCTGATCGGCCGGCCGGGTGCGGAAGCCAAGGCCGACCCGGACCTGATCTACGACTACTTCCCGCGCCTGAAGGAGCGCCGCTCGCAGCGCGCCGGCTACCTCTCCGGCGGCGAGCAGCAGATGCTGGCCATCGGCCGCGCGCTGCTCGGCAGGCCTTCGCTGATGCTGCTGGACGAGCCCTCGCTGGGGCTGGCGCCGCTGGTCGTGCACGACATCTTCCAGATCATCGCGCGCATCAACCGCGAGCAGGGTGTCGCGATGCTGCTGGTGGAGCAGAACGCGATGGCGGCCTTCGGCATCGCGCACTACGGCTACATCATGGAGACCGGCCGCATCGTGATCGACGGCCCGACCGCGCGGCTGATGAACGACCCCGACGTGCAGCGCTTCTACCTCGGCTACGGCGACGGCGCCAGCGAGCTGGCCAGCTTCCGCGAGGTCAAGCACTACAAGCGCCGCAAGAGGTGGCTATCGTGACCCACCCCCGTAGCGGCTTCGCCGCACCCCCTCCAGGGGGCGCCGCCAGCGGCCCGGCGAAGCCGGTTCCGCGGCGGCCGCTCGGTCTGACCGGGGCAGCTTGCCGATCATGAACTCTTCGCTGGACGCACTGACGCTGCCGCAGCAGCTGCGCCACTGGGCGCGCGTGCGCCCGGACGCGGTGGCGCTGCGCCAGAAGGACTACGGCATCTGGGCGCCGGTCACCTGGGCCGGTTACGAACGCACGGCGCGCCACTTCGGGCTCGGCCTCGTCAAGCTGGGCCTGCCCGACGGCGGGCACTGCGCCATCGTCAGCGAGAACCGCCAGGAATGGGTCTTCGCGCAGCTCGGCTGCGGCCTGGTCGGCGCGGTCACGGTGGGGGTCTACCCCACGTCGCCGGCGGCCGAGGTGGAATACCTGCTGCAGGCCGCCGACGCACGCATCGTCGTCTGCGAGGACCAGGAGCAGCTCGACAAGGTGCTGGCCGTGCGCGAGCGGCTGCCCGCGCTGACGCACCTGGTCGTCGTCGACCCGCGCGGGCTGCGCCACTACCGCGTCGACAACCTGCTGACCTTCGAGGAGGTCTGCGCTTTGGGCGCCGCCTTCGAGCACGAGCGGCCGCGGGTGGTCGAGGACGCGCTGGCGCGCCAGACCATGGACGACACCGCGCTGATGATCTTCACCAGCGGCTCCACCGGCCGGCCCAAGGCGGCGATGATCAGCTACGGCAATATCGCCGCGATGGCCGCCGGCACCGACGCCATCTACCGCTGCACGCCGGCCGACAGCATGGTCTCGTACCTGCCGCTGTGCCACGTCGCCGAGCAGATCTATACCGTGCACCTGCCGCTGCGCAGCGGCGCGGTGGTCAACTTCGCCGAGAGCCTGCGCACCGTGCAGGGCGACCTGCGCGAGATCGCGCCGACGCTGTTCCTGGGCGTGCCGCGCATCTGGGAGAAGCTGCATGCCAGCATCGAGATCAAGGCGCGCGAGGCCGGCGGCCTGCGCCTGGCGCTGTACCGCCGCGCGCTGGCCGCCGTGCTGCCCTTCGCCGACCTGCCGCGCGAGCGCTGGACCCTGGCGCAGCGGCTGACGCATGGCCTGTGGTGGTGGCTGGTGCTGAGGGCGCTGACCAATTTCGTCGGCCTGCGGCGCTGCCGGCTGGCGCTGTCGGGCGCGGCGCCGATCGCGCCGGACATGCTGCGCTTCTTCCGCGCGCTGGGCGTGCCCATCCGCGAGGGCTACGGCATGACCGAGACCGCCGGCGTGGTGGCGGTGCAGCGCAGCGCGGCGTCGCCGGTGGGCACGGTGGGTGCGGCGATCCCCGGCGTGGAACTGCGCGTCGCCGGCGACGGCGAGCTGCTGGTGCGCGGGCCCACGGTCTTCAAGGGCTACTACCGCAACGAGGCGGCCACGCGCGAGGCCATCGACGGCGAAGGCTGGCTGCACACCGGCGACGTGGTGCAGGTCGTGCCCGGGCCGGAGGGCGACGAGATCCGCATCGTCGACCGCAAGAAGGACATCATGATCACCGCCGGCGGCAAGAACATCACGCCGAGCGAGATCGAGAATGCGCTGAAGTTCAGCGCCTACGTCAAGGAGGCCATCGTGGTCGCCGACCGCCGGCCCTTCGTCGCCGCGCTGATCCAGATCGACCTCGACACCGTGGGCAAGTGGGCCGAGGAGCAGGGCCTGGCCTACACCCACTTCCGCAGCCTGGCCGAACACGAGCGCGTTCGCGACCTGGTGCAGGCCGAGGTGGACCGCGTCAATGCGCGCATGCCGCAGGTGCAGCAGGTGCGCAAGTTCCACCTGCTGACGAAGGAGCTGGACCACGACGACGGCGAGGTCACCGCGACGATGAAGGTCAAGCGCCGGAGCATCGCCGAGAAATACGCCGCCGAGATCGAAGCGCTGTACGGCGCGCGCGCGCCGCGGCCCGAGGAGCAGACCGCATGAATCCCATCCGCTTCGACGGCCGCGTCGCCGTCATCACCGGCGCCGGCGGAGGCCTGGGCCGCGCCCATGCGCTGCTGCTGGCCGCGCGCGGCGCGGCGGTCGTCGTCAACGATCTCGGCGGCAGCGTGGACGGCAAGGGCGGGGGCAGGGGCGGCGACGCCAGCGCGGCCGAGCGGGTCGCGCAGGAGATCGTTGTCAGCGGCGGGCAGGCGATCGCCAACCACGACGACATCGCGACACCCGCCGGTGCGCAACGCCTGGCCGACGCGGCGCTGGCCGCCTTCGGCCGCATCGACGTGCTGGTCAACAACGCCGGCATCCTGCGCGACAAGACGCTGGCGAAGATGGAACCGGCGGACTTCGAGGCCGTCGTGCGCGTGCACCTGCTGGGCTCGGCCTGGTGCAGCCGCGCCGTGCTGCCGGCGATGCAGCAGCAGCAGTACGGCCGCATCGTGATGACGACCTCGGCGGCTGGGCTGTACGGCAATTTCGGGCAGAGCAACTACGGCGCGGCCAAGCTGGGCCTGGTCGGGCTGATGAATTCGCTGAAGCTGGAGGCATCGCGGCACGGCATCCTGGTCAACACCGTCGCGCCGGTGGCGCTGACGCGCATGACCGAAGGCCTGCCGCTGGCCGCGCTGATGAAGGACGCCACGCCCGAGCGCGTGGCCGCCGGCGTGGCCTTCCTGGCCAGCGAGCAGTGCCACTTCAGCGGCGTGGTGCTGGCCGCCGGCGCGGGCTATTTCTCCACCGTGCGCATCGTGGAGGGCCAGGGCGTGCATGCGGCGGCCGACGAGGTGTCGCCGGAATTCGTCGCCGCGCACTGGGACCGCATCGCGGACCCGGCCGGCGCGCGCGGTTTCGACAGCGCGGTGCACGCGCTGCAGGGCGCCTTCGGGCCGCCGCAGCCATGAAGTTCGACGCCGGCGCCGCCCCGGGCCCGGCTGCGGAGGTCGCGCCGCCGCGCCGCGGCGCGCCGCGTGCGCACAACCGCCATGCCGCGCTGCTGGCCGCGGCAGCACGGGTCTTCCGCGCCCGCGGCTACGGGCTGACCAGCATGCGCGACATCGCGGCCGCCACCGCGATGACCGCCGGCTCGATCTACTACCACTACCCGTCCAAGGGCGACCTGCTGCTGGCCGTGTATGCCGAGGGCGTGCGCCGCGTCGGCGCGGCCTTCGATGCCGCGGTCGCCAGGCCGGGCACGCCCTGGCAACGGCTGGAGCGCGGCGCGGCGGCCCACCTGGCCATGCTGCTGGGTGCCGACCCCCAGGACGCCGACTTCGCCGGCGTCTTCGTGCAGGTGCAGCCGCACGACTTTCCACCGGAGCACTTCGACGCGCTGATCGCCTTGCGCGACAGCTACGAGGACCGCTTCCGCCGCCTGCTCGCCGCGCTGCCGCTGGCGCGCCGCACCGACCGCACGCTGCTGCGGCTGCAGCTGATCGGCGCGCTGAACCACGTGCCGCTGTGGTACCGGCCCGAGGGCCGGCGCACGCCGGCAGCCATCGCGCGCACGATGACGCGGCAGCTGCAACGCGGCGTCGCGGCCGCCGGAGACAGGACATGAACGAAGCGCTGGACACGCTGTACCCGCCGACGCCGCCGCTGGACACGCCCGAGCACCGCGCATTCCGCGAGACGGTGCGCCGCTTCGTCGCCGACGAGATCCTGCCGCACCACGCGCAGTGGGAACGCGACGGCCAGGTGCCGCGTGCGCTGTGGCGGCGCGCCGGCGAACTGGGCCTGCTGTGCCTGACGGTTCCGGAGGCCTACGGCGGCGCCGGCGTGGACTTCGGCTACAGCGCCATCGTGGTGGAGGAGATGGCGCGCGCCGGCGCCACCGGCCCGCTGTTCTACCTGCACAGCGACATCGTCGCGCCCTACCTGGTGCACCACGGCAGCGAGGCGCAGAAGCGCCACTGGCTGCCGCGCATGGCGCGCGGCGAGGTCATCGCCGCGATCGGCATGACCGAGCCCGGCGCCGGCAGCGACCTGGCCGCGCTGCGCACGCGCGCGGTGCTGGAAGGCGACGGCGACGCGGCCAGCTGGCGCATCGACGGCCAGAAGATCTTCATCAGCAACGGCCAACTCTGCGACCTGCTGCTGCTGGCCGCGCGCACCGACCCCGACGCGTCACGCGGCGCCAAGGGCGTGAGCCTGCTGCTGGTGCCCACCGACCGCCCGGGCTTCGACCGCGGCCGCAAGCTGGACAAGCTGGGCATGCAGGCGCAGGACACCAGCGAGCTCTTCTTCGACGGCCTGCGCGTGCCGGCCGACCACCTGCTGGGCGAGCCCGGCCGCGGCTTCGCGCTGATGATGCAGGAGCTGCCGCAGGAGCGGCTGCTGGTGGCCATCACCGCGGTCGGCGCGATGGAGGCCGCGGTGGTCTGGACGCGCGAGCATGTGCAGCAGCGCCGTGCCTTCGGCGCCGCGCTGGCCGACAAGCAGACCATTCGCCACCGCCTGGCCGAGGTGCATGCCGACACGCGCGTGGCCCGCGCCTTCCTGGACGACTGCCTGCGCCGGCACCTGCAGGGCACGCTGGACACCGCCACCGCGTCGATCGCCAAGTACTGGTGCACCGAGATGCAGTTCAGCGTGCTCGACCGCTGCCTGCAGCTCTTCGGCGGCTACGGCTACATGCGCGAATACCCGATCGCGCGCGCCTGGGCCGACGCGCGCGTGCAGCGCATCTACGGCGGCACGAACGAGATCATGAAGGAGATCGTCGCGCGCGACCTGCTGGGCGGCCGCTAGGCAGCCCAGGCGCGCGCGCCGCGTCACTCGACCTTGCCGATGCGCTTGACCGCCTCGGTCATGACCTTCGCGTCGGCGTCCCAGTAGCGCTGGAACTCGGGCGCGTCCAGGTATTCGATCGGGCTGCCGGCACGCGTGATGGTCTGCACCACCTGCGGGTCGACGGCCGCCTTGCGCGCCGCGTCGCGCAGGCGCTGCACGATGGGCTCCGGCGTGCCGGCGGGCACGAACAGCGCCGACCACTGCGCGAATTCGACCGGGTAGCCGGCGGTCTTCAGCGCCGGGACCTCGGGCAGCGACTGCAGCGGCTTGTCGCCCCAGTGCGCCAGCGCGCGCAGGCGGCCGGCGCGGATATGCGCCAGCACGCTGGCCGGCCCGGTGGACAGCGCGTCCACCTGCCCGCCCAGCAGCGCCAGCACCGCCGGCCCGGCGCCGGTGAACGGGATGTGGACCATGCTGAAGCCGGCGCTGGCCTTGAGCATCTCCATCGGCACGTGCATGGTGCCGTAGTTGCCCGAGCTGCCGTAGTTGTAGCGGCCGGGGTTCTTCTTCAGGTCGGCGACGAATTCGGCCAGCGTCTTCCACGGCGCGTCGGCGCGCACCACCAGCACCGTCGGGTCGGCGGTGAAGCGCGCGATGGGCTTGAGCTGGTCCAGCGTGTACTGGCCGCGGCGGCCGAGGATCTTGTCGGCCTCCGGCAGGATGGAGATCGACGACAGGCTCATCAGGATCGTGTAGCCGTCGGGCGCGGCGCGCGCGACATGGCCGTTGCCGGTGGCGCCGCCGGCGCCGCCGCGGTTTTCCACCACCACCTGCTGACCCAGCTCGCGGCCCAGCGCCTCGGCCACCGGCCGCGCCACCGTGTCGGCCACGCCGCCGGGCGGGAAGGGCACGACCATCGTGACCGGCTTGGTCGGCCAGTCCTGGGCCAGCGCGGTGCCGGCCAGCGTGCACAGCAGCGCCGCGGCGGCGGCGCGCAGGCTCCTCGTCAGCGTCTTCATGTCGCGTCTCCTGTGGTGGTTTGAGGATGGGTCATTCGAAGAGGTTGCTCAGCGTGCCGATGCCGTCGATCTCGATGCGCACGATGTCGCCCGGGGCCAGCCAGCGCGGCGGCGTCAGGCCCATGCCCACGCCGGCCGGCGTGCCGGTGGCGATCACGTCGCCGGGCAGCAGCGTGATGCCGCGCGAGCAGGTCGCGATCAGCGTCGGGATGTCGAAGATCAGGTCCGTGGTGCGCGCGTCCTGGCGCAGCTCCTCGTTGACCCAGCAGCGCACGCGCGTGTCGGTGCCGTCCAGCTCGTCGGCGGTGACGATCCACGGCCCCATCGGGCAGAAGGTGTCGAAGCTCTTGCCCAGGTCCCACTGCTGGTGGCGCATCTGCACGTCGCGCGCGGTGACGTCGTTGACGATGGTCCAGCCGAAGACATGCGACAGCGCATCGGCGCGCGCGATGTTGCGCCCGCCGCGGCCGATGACCACCGCGAGCTCGGCCTCGTAATCGATCTGCTGCGACACCGCCGCGCCGGGCAGGCGCACCACGTCGCCCGGGCCGACCACCGTCTCCGGCACCTTGGTGAAGACGATGGGCCACTCGTCGGTCTTCGCCGGGCTGTTGCGGAACACGGTCTCGCGCAGCTCCTTCGCATGCGCGTGGTAGTTGCGGCCGACGCACCACAGGTTGCGGCGCGGGCGCGGCAGCGGCGCTTCCAGCCGCACGTCGGCCAGCGCGTAGACCGGCCCGTCGGCCGCCGGCAGCGGCTGGCCGGCGGCGGCGCGCTCGATCAGCGGCAGCGCGCCGAGCGCGGCCTCGGCGTCGGACAGCGCGAAGGCGCGCAGGCTGCGGCCGTCGGCGCCGACTTCGCCGACCTGGCGGCGGCCGGCATGCTGGAAGGTGGCGATGCGCAAGGCGGTCTCCTGTGCGGGCGGCGGGTGAACGGCGGGCGAACGTCGGTGCGCCCTGCAGGACCTGCGCCCGCGCCGGGCCCGCGCCGGGCCCGCGACGCTGCCGCGCCGCCCGGGGCGCCGGCCCGGCTGGGTCACGGGCCGCTGAACCAATCAACCCAAGTGCTACCATTGTGCACCATGTCGCTCGCCTCCGCATCGCGATGAACCCGGCCGACGCGCTGCGCGAGACCCTGCTGCGCGAACTCGCCGACGGCACCTGGCGCCCCGGCGACCGCCTGCCCACCGAGCGCGAGCTGGCCGAACGCCACGGCCTGGGCCGCACCGCCGTGCGCCGCGTGCTGCAGGGGCTGAAGGAGCAGGGCCTGATCACGCAGACCGTGGGCAGCGGCACCTATGCCAGCGACGGCGCGGCGCAGCGCCTGCACGCGCGCCGGCGCGCCGAGGCCGCGGTGGTCAGCCCGGCCGAGCTGATGGCGGCACGGCTGGCGCTGGAGCCGGCGATCGTCGAGCTGGTCGTCGCGCACGCCACCGCCGCCGACTTCGCGCGCATGGACGACTGCCTGCGCCGCGCCGAGGCGGCGACCAGCGTCGAGGCCTTCGAGCGCTGGGACGGCGCGCTGCACGAGGCCATCGCAGAAGCTGCGCACAACGGCTTCGTGACCGGCGTCTTCCGCCTGATGAACGAGGCGCGCTCGCAGGGCGAATGGGGCGCGCTGAAGCGGCGCAGCCTGACGCCCGAGCGCCGCCGCGCGTACCAGCGCGAGCACCGGGCGCTGGTCGAAGCCCTGCGCCGGCGCGACGCGCAGCGTGCACGCGCGCTGTGCGTGGAGCACCTGCGGCACGTGCGGGCGAATCTGCTGGAGGGGTGAGGGGCGAGGCCTCACCACTAGCGACCGTCGCGCCCGTCATTCAGGCAGGAATTGCCGGCAGAAGGCATCGATACCCAGCACCGGGCACAGCCCGGCCGAACCGGCCAGCACGAGCAGGTCGCGGTCGCCGGACACGAGGGCACGCGCCCGACCGGCCACGGCCAGGTGAAGGAAGGGCAGGTCGAACGGATCGCGGCAGGCCGGCACGGCCGGTGGCGGATCGGGCAAGCGAACGACCTCGACCCAGGGCAACAGGTCGGCGAGCAACTCCTGCTGCTCGCCCGCCGACAAGCTGAAATTGGGGTAGTCGAGCACCCGCACCAGTTCCTGCGCGGTGGCGGTGCTGGCCAGCGGCACGAAACGCCCGGACTGCCAGCCCGCCCGCACGCGCGCTGCCGGTCTGCCGCCGAACAGCAGCGCCGACAACACCACGTTGGTGTCCAGCACCACGCGCGGCGGCAACATGGTCAACGGCTGCGCGGTGTCTTCGTGCGGACGGCAGGCCTTCCGGCACGCCCGCCGGTCGCGGCGCAAGGTGCCGCCGGCTCGGCGACCACGGTTTCAGCGGCGCCGGCACGCACCCAGCGCACGGCATCCGCCACGTCGGCCTCGCCCAACCCCAGCGCCGCCAGCTTGGCGCGCACCGCGTCGCCCCTCTGGATGCGCACCGGCGTCAGCACGATCTGCCCGGCGCGCACCTCGACGTCGAAATACTCGGTGGCACCCACCGACTCCACGGCGCTCTTGGGCAGCGTGAGCTGGTTCTTGGCGGTGAGCTTGGCGAGCATGGCAGATCCTTGATGTAAGGATTCCTTACTCTAGCAGAACTCGCTTGTGCGGGCGCCGCCGTATCTCCGCCGGTGTTGATGTCTCCTGCGGCCAGTCCGGGCTGCAACAACGCCGCAGCCGGGTCCGCTCGTGCGTTTCGTTGGTGTCTCGAAGTGAAGCGCCGACTGCCACGCAGGTCGTCGATCCCGCGTCGCTTCGGCCCCGGTGTGGCGCAGGCCCGCCTCTTGTCGTCGGAGACGACGCCGGACTTCATGCCGGCCTGGCCCTCAGCCCGGCGGCCGCGCCGCCGCGGCGCTGCCCTGCCGCACGCCCGGCGGCGGCAGCCGGTAGATGCTGTCGTTGAGGTGGCGCGCCACCTCGTGGATATCAGCCTCGCTCCATTGCAGCAGCTGCGTGCCCTGCCACAGCCGCACCTGGGCGACCAGGCTGTCCCAGTCGCGCACCGCGCGCTTGTCGCGCCAGTGCATCTGCGTGTCGTGGCAGGCCACGCAATGCGTCGCGTACAGCAGCGCGCCGCGCGGCGGCTCGCCGGCGGTCTGCGCGGCCACCGGGGCCACGGCCGCGACCAGCAGGGCCGCCGCCAGCCCCCGCAGATCGGCCTCGATGCTCTTCGCCATGCCTGCGCTCCTGTCCTGCGGCCCCGCACGGCGGCCGCACCGGTCGCAAGCTTAGCGGCTGGCGTGGCGACGGGCGACACGGACGCCGCACGCGGCAGCGGGCATCATGCGCGGCCATGACACGCGCGGCCGCTGCGAAGCGCCCCCGGGGCCCCGGGCGGCGCCATCGCCACCATGTCTATGTCGTCGAGCTCGCGGACCAGGTGTGGAACGAGGCGCGCTTCCGCCAGGCCAACCCGGACCACCGGCTCGGCATGCCCTTCGTCTACGTCGGCATGACGGGGTTGGACCCCGACCTGCGCTTCGACCGCCACAAGGCGGGCGTCCAGGCCAACCGCTTCGTGCTCGACTACGGCCTGCGGCTGCTGCCGGCGCTGTACGAGGTCTACAACCCGATGCCCTACGAGGCAGCGCGCGAGATGGAAGTGGAGCTGGCCATCGCGCTGCGCGAGGCCGGCTACGGCGTCTGGCAGGCCTGAGCGGGACGTCGGAACCCGCCTGCGCGGTCTTCGGCGCCAGCGAAGGGGCGAGCGCATGCTTGCGCGAGCGCGGCCTGCAAGTCCTGAGCGGGACTCATCCTCAAGGCCTACGAGGGCCGCCCCCACACCAGCAGCAGGTTGTTGGCCGGCATCGCGACGCGTTCGCGCAGCGCCAGGCCGTCGCGTGCGGCCTGGGCCTGCACGTCCTCGCGCCGGCGCACGCCCCAGGCCGGGTTGCGCGCGCGCAGGTCGGCGTCGAAGGCCTGGTTGCCGGGCGCGGTGGGCACGTCGTCCTCCAGGTAGGGCCCGTAGGTGACGAGCAGGCCCTGCGGCGCGAGGTGACGCGCCGCGCCCTGCATCAGCGCCGGGCAGCAGGCCCAGGGCGCGATGTGGATCAGGTTGGCGCAGAAGATGGCGTCCACCTGCGCCGGCACGCCGGCCCACGGCGACTGCAGCACGTCCAGCCGCAGCGGCGGGCGCACGTTGGCCAGGCCGGCGCACCAGGCGCGGATGGACGGCAGCGCCTCGGCCTCGAAGTCGCTGGGCTGCCATTGCCAGCCGGGCAGGCCGGCGCTGCAGAAGGCGGCATGCTGGCCGGTGCCGCTGGCGATCTCCAGCAGCAGGCCCTGCGCCGGCAGCAGCCGCTGCAGCGCGGCCAGGATGGGCCCCTGGTTGCGCTCGGCGGCGGGGCTGTGGCGGCGCGGGTCCTGGGTCACCGGGGCCGGGCGTAGGGCGCCAGATTAGTTGCTCTGGCGCGGACCGCCAGACAACGACTTAGCGCTGGCCGCGCCACAGGTTACGTCGACGACGGACATGAGTTGTTGCGACTGGCCTATGGACGCGCCACAGTTCCTGCTCTCGGTCATCGTATCGTGGGTCCCCCAACTCTGGGCGGTACGGCGGGAACAATCTCAGCACTCATCTACGCGGCTGATCCTCACTCGCGAACTCGGTCATCCGATGATCGACTGCTGATCAGGGCGCCACGAGATGCTGCGAAGAGAGTGGCGAACTTGAGGCCCATCACGCATTTTCGCCACGATGCTCAATCCACAGAGTTGTGGATCGTGAAGGCCCGACGCAACTGCATCACGCCCAAGCGCATGGTCACGAGAGCTGCCACAGTGACATCGAACATTGCGACGCACCTGACAAAGGTGCTCAGTCACCCTGCTGCGCAAGGCTCGCGAAAGACACTTTCCCAGAGTCGTAGAAGGCGGAGAGTTCCTCAACCCTTCGGTAAAAGGAAAGCAGTATCTTCGCCGTAGAGATCCAGTCGCCCTCGCAAAGATCGCAAACACGCTGGAGATGCTCGAAGCGCATGGCCGAGCTCAACTTTCTGCAAGCACGATCGGCGAAGGCCTTGTCCCCAGGAGAGGCGTCAATCTCGTACCGGCTCACACCCAGAAACTCGCGTTGAGACAACCCATCATGTAGCTCCCGATATGCCTCCTTGTTAGCCTTCCAGTTTTCGTTTAACGATGCTACAAGCTCACGTATCTGGGTAGTCAAGGCAGCACTCGCCTCGATCCGAATGAATCCTGGAGATGCGTACTTGATCTCCATGATTTTCAGTCTTTGTCGGCGTGGAATCGCACGGTAGAGATCGTTGTAAAAGCTAACCGACGAGTAGCCTCCACGCCACGGATAGCGTTGAAAAAGCTCAGCAAGCGGCTCCTGCGCGTGCGAAGTCTGTGCTGGGCTCGCGTCTCGGGTCACAGCGAACAAAAACGCGTATGTATCTGCGTATTTGTTCGGGAACTGAGCGAGGTCCTGCATATCCCAACGTCCATCAATCGAGATGTCCATGACCGACATCCCAGGACTGTCGGCATCTTCGATTGGCTCGGTATGCAGTGATGCAAAGAAGCCCGCAGACGGAATCCAGTCCTCATCAATAGATGGCAACTCAACGAGCCGAAAGCGGCCGCTTTGGCTTTCGCCAAGGGCAAAAGTGAAATACCGATCACCCTTCGGGTGACGGAACAGGTGCCGAAGGTCGATAACCTCCCCGAAGTACTCCTCCAACTTGGTGTCAGAAACGGCGACGGCCACGAACTGCGCAGTTCGATCGTCTTCTGTTGGAACGGCAAGAGCGAGATAGCTCGCGCCTCTACCGTCCTTACCAAGAAGAAGTTGCGGTCCGTCGTAGTACACCAACGTCCGGGTGACAGTGAGATATCGCATCACGTGTACTCGTGCACGACGGTGCAATGCCGCACTGGGTCAAAGGTCTTGAAGGGCCACCAGTCGTAGTGGCCTCTTTGGCCGCAATTCACAACTCCGGCCTGGTCGGTCAATGTCAGCCTTACTACTACTCTGTGCTGCTTGAACTTTGGCAGTAGGCGAAGTCGGTCGAGCGGGCCTTGCGACGCGAACACTGAACAAGAGCGCGCGCGGCATTCGTCAACACCGCTCGGTGCTATGCCAAGCGCCGCGTGCGAAGCGAAATCGTCGGCAGTCGGTGGACTAGACTTGATCAGCCTGAAAACCGCGAGTTCGTTCGGCGACAGCGCCGAGCTGGGCGGGCAGGATGCCGGTAGTGGCTCCCGAAACTCGTGTCTTTCACTCATCTTCTTCAGCGAAGTGAAAGCGGTACTCTAACCGCCAATAACGAGAACACAACGACGCTACTGCTTGCCGCAAAGAGCTTGCACACCAAGTTAGCCAATCGACGCTCAAAACAGCCCTTAAGCACTGGTCAGCGCGGACTTCATGTCAAGGCCGGGTGCGTTTCGCCGGAACAAGCGCTTTGCCAGCGAAAGCTGAGTCCGAAGCCTGGGCGAGAAGTCTTCCCCTTTACCCAACTTCTCGGCCTTGAGGAACGCGTTGAGGTCCTGCATCTTCAGGAACTCGGGCTCCTGAAAGAGGGAGTCCTCATTGCCGACCGTCAAGTACTCATCGATCAGCTCAACAGCCGCATCACCCACGTGATGCAGCAAACCAGCGTCGTGCAGCTTCGCAACCGCTTGGCAAATCGCAGCGTGCGCATAGTCGAGCTGATTGTTCAGCAGGAAATCACGAACCAGGTCAACTGCCACCATGATGAACAGATACCGGGTCTGGCCCCGAGTCGGCTTCTTTGCTCCACGCCCGAACCCATAGCCATCGGCGAGTTTCTGCATGCGATACGCCGCATAGAGCGCTTCGACACCGAACTGCGGTTCGTTCGTGATGCGATTGAAAAGCGTTCCCCCAGGCGCGAAGGGAGGATTCTTCGCGTAGGCGATTCCCGGTTCTGCCAGCCAGCCAGCTGCATACGCTTTGAGCAAGTCGAACGCGTACGCCGCCTCCTGGTAATGAGGAACGGCAAGAGGGTTTTGCCGTTGGTAGGCGCGACGCGCCTCCCAAGCCCCTCGTTGAATCTCAAGGAACACACCGTACTTTGAGTTAAACGCAGGTGCCCAGGACCTGAAGTCCTTCTCAAGAGCTATAAAGTCCTTCTCGCCAACTGCGTTCTGCGAGTTTGTGTAGCGGGTGGTCTCGGTCAGTAGCTCCTCGCCCTCCGAACCCACCACGACAATCTTGGTAATCACAACCGCGAGGTTCAGGCGCTCAAGCCAGGACTTGTAGGCTTCTGTCGGCGCGCTGCCACCAGCGTTCATGCGTCGCTGCAAGACCTGCCAAATCGAGCGAGTGGTCTGGCAGCCATTGACGATGAATGGGTTCGTTAGTTGAACTCCATCGATACCCTGCCGTTCAACCGATTCAGCGACGATGGTGATTCCGTTGTTGTAGAGGCCAAAGCGCTCAGGGTGATGCTCTATCGTCGACTCGATTCCCTTATTCACCTTCCGCTTATTGCCAAGAAACTTGCGTACGTTCTTCTCGTACAGCAGATCTAGGTCGCCGGATGCGGCCTTGTAGTCATGCATGAACTTGAACACGTCGGTAAGCTTCGTGGCACCAATCAACAGAATCGTGCCGGAGCTCGCAACAACTGTCCTCAGCGTAACCTTGAGCTTAGCGGCACCGAAAGCGTCCTCTTCGGCCACCTTGTTGTAGATCGTCTCAACAGAGACCGAGTCAACCTCGAAGCACTCTCCAAACTTTGCGCGGCCAAGGGTCTTGATGTTCTCGAGGTACTCCAACTCCTCGGTAGTAAGGCGCTTGGTGGTCGCCAGTACGTACTCCAAGCGGTCTTTCGGGCCTCGATTCGCCAAGAAGGTCCGGAGTCGCTCCACGAGCTCGGTTGACAGTGACGAGAGCCGTTCACGCTTTCCTTCCAACGTGGCAAACACCTTCTGCGCCTCGGCGCTGATGGTCTCGGCGCCACTGAATGCGCTGCCGTACTTGCTCTGCACGAGCATCCACGTGTCGCCCTCAATGCCCTCCGCAGAGTCTTGCGGCACAAAGACTGCTGCATCGATACCGCCGTCGCCAGCGCCGTCACAAAGAATGATCTCGGAGGTGACCGCATCGATTTCGTGCCAGTCACGGAGGATCTTCTCGGCAAACCGATGCCCCAGTTGCGTGGTACTAGGCTCTCCGGACACGATCTGTTCCAGCCACTGGACTTCGAACTCTTCAAGAGATATCACAGTTCTCTCCGAATCAGGAGTTGCGCGAGCTGAGCCCAACCTCCGCAATGATGCCCCGCCATGAGGGGTCTATGCACCGCGCCTAGCTTGGGACATCCGAAATAAAGACCGGACAGGTTCAAGTCCTGTGTAGCGAGGAAGGCTCGTTCTCTTCTGGGACAGCACCCCCTATCGGCCGGGACGCATGCCGTAGAGCAGCATGTGCAGGGCTACTAAGGTAATCCATAGTCGCCAGCCCGGTGGTGCGAATCATCCCCGGACGCGTCGAACTAGTCGAGTGCCGATAACCCGTCAAATTTGAGCGGACGTCAGCCGCGTCCGAGCACTCGGAGCCAAGATCTGAGCCACTTCATGCGCGTTCGCGCTCGACACGGTGATGAGGCACATCGTGACAGAACCCCATGCGTACGGCAGGATACCGTGCGTTCAAGTAGCCAACAACGGTCGATGGCGACACTCATACCAGCGCTTAGCTCTTGCGTCTCTCGAATGACGCAGGGCGAGCGCCGAACCGCGGAGCGTCTGGAGCAGAAGCTCGACGACGACTATCTCGTCTGGTACGACGTGCCGGTCGGCCCGAAGCACGCCCATCCCAACTTTGTCGTCCTCCACCCTCGCCGCGGTCTGCTGATCCTGGAAGTCAAGGACTGGCGCCTGGAGACGATTCGCACGGCTAGCAAGCAAACCTGGGAGATCCTCGCCCAGGGCGTTCCCAAGAATGTCCCGAACCCGATCGAGCAGGCCCGGCACTACGCGCACCAGGTCGTCGATGCACTCACACGTGATCCTCGGCTCACGAACGCGGACGGCAAGGTCGCCTTCCCCTGGAGCTACGGCGTCGTTCTAACGCACATCACCCGCAGGCAGTTCGAAGCGGCAGAGTTGCACTTCGCCATCGAGCCCCATCGCGTTTTTTGCAGCGGCGAGATGACGGCCACCGTGGAGGCCGAGGAGTTTCAAAGCCGACTGTGGTCAATGTTCCCCACGCTGATGCGGGGAGTTCTCTCGCTGCCGCAGATCGACCGGGTCCGTTGGATCCTGTTCCCCGAGGTGCGGGTGAACACGCAGATCGGGCTCTTCCCGGCCGACGAGGATGCGAGCGAAGCCTTGCCCGACATCATGCGGGTCATGGACCTTCAGCAGGAGCAACTCGCGCGGAGCTTGGGCGAAGGCCACCGGGTCATCCACGGCGTGGCCGGGTCTGGCAAGACCATGATCCTGAGCTACAGGGTGGAGTACCTCGCCAAGGCTGCCGCTAGCACCAAGCCGATCCTGGTGCTTTGCTACAACCAGCCGCTCGCGGTCAAGCTCGACGCCGTCATGACGGCTAAGGGCTTGGCCGCCAAGGTGCACGTCCGCAACTTCCACAAGTGGTGCCGTCAGCTGCTGGTGGCTTTCGGTCAGGCGCTCCCCGCCCAAGGCCCGGACATGTTCGACCAGATGGTGGCCGGCGTGATTCGTGGCGTGGACCGCGGGCAGATTCCGTCGGGGCAGTACCAGGCCGTCCTGATCGATGAGGGGCACGACTTCGAGGCGGCGTGGCTCAAGCTCGCGGCGCAGATGGTCGACCCAGCGACGAACAGCCTGCTGCTGCTCTACGACGACGCACAGAGCATCTACCAGCGCCGGCGCGCGCAGCAGTTCAGCTTCAAGAGTCTCGGCATCCAGGCGCAGGGACGCACCACGATCCTGAAGATCAACTACCGCAACACGCGGCAGATCCTGCAGACCGCCAGCATGGTGGCGGCCGACCTGCTCCGGCCGGAAGACAGCGCGGACGACGGGGTGCCGCTGGTGCAGCCCGTGAGCTCCGGGCGTGACGGCCACGCGCCGGTCGTCATCCGCCTTCCGAGTCTTCGGGATGAAGCCGTCAAGATCGCCGAACTGCTCAGTGCGGCCCACCAGGAAGGCTATGCGTGGGGCGACATGGCCATCATCTGCAGGCACTACACCGAGATGGAGCGCTGCGCCGCCGTTCTTCGCTACCGGCAGCTGCCCCATGAGGTTCGCAAGGGCTCGGGCACCTTCAACCCGCTGGCCGACACGATCAAGATCCTGACCATGCATGTGAGCAAAGGGCTGGAGTTTCCGGTCGTCGCGGTATCCGGTGCCGGCCACATGCCCGAAGAAGGTCAAGACGAGGCGGAGGAGGCACGCCTCTTCTATGTGGCCGCCACACGGGCTACCCAGCGCCTGATCATCCCACTGAGTGGATCCGGCAAGTTCGCGGCACGGCTCGCCACCGCGCCGGCTTGATCGTCACCTCTCGGGATCATGCTCGGCCTCGGAGGCCGCGGGCAACTCGTGCTTCGCCTCCGGCCACCATTCCGGCGGCCACGACGACCATGAGGGCACCGTCAAGGAGCCGCTGATGATTTCCCGGTACGGGTTGGATCGACCCAGCTCTTCTCGCACGACCTGAAGCCAAACACGGGCTCGCTCGTCGTACGGTGCGTTGTAGCTGTCCATCTCGGATTCGACCACGGCCAGGAAGCGCTGCAAACGTTCCACCTTCTCATAGGCCTCGGCGGCCTTGAACGCGCGTTCCAGCTGCTCGCGCCGAGCTTGTGCGATCCGACGCCGCCGCTCGGCCTTCTCAGCCTCTGTGCGCCGCCGCCGCTCCTCCGCCAGTCGCTCCTCTCGCCGCTTGGGCTGAGCCTCCAGCAGCAGCAGGCCGGTCGCGATGATCTCGTCCTCTAGTGCGGACAGCTTGTCTTCGGTGCCGGTCCACCCCTTCGACACGCCATGCTCAGTGCCCTGGAACGTGAAGGTGAACGTTCCGGAGGGCAGGTAGACCCATTCCCGCGCCCACGACCCTTTGGCCTTGGCTTGCGCGAACTCGGCCGCTGTCAGCTTGACCCGGCGATAGCCCTCCCGGAAGCCCAGCTTCAGTCGCTCCGGTCCCAACACGCACTCGATCGCGTCCGGCTCGCGGTCTTTGCCAGCCTGACGGACGACCTTGACCCCGGCCGCCGCCAGCTCCTTGAAGATGCGGTCGAGGAAACCGAGCGCCCAGGTGAGCGCCTGCTCCGACGCGGTCAGGATGAGCCCGTCGGGGACGTTCAGGATCCATCGGCCGTTCTCGTTCGGCGGCGGCCGTTCTCCATCGGTGTACAGACGCTGGTGGGCACTCATGCGCTCCCACCGCTTGACGCGCGCAGGCAAGCGTGAACAGTAGTCGCGTGTCGCCCGTACCAACGGATGCGGTCGCTGATCGACCTCCTTGCGGACAGGCGCAGCAGCACGCAAAGCCACGGTCTTCTCCGCCACGGCGGCCTTGGCTTCTCGCTGCCGCACCACGTCGGCCTGCCGCTGTGCCGGTGGCACGGTCGTGAAGGACACCTCGATGTCCAGTTCTGCCTGTGGCAGTGGCACCTTTGGGGACGCTTTGCCGGCCTGGAGCTTGGCCCAGTGTCCCCGCGGCGGAACCGGTATCGCGTGTCGCCGACATGCCTTTGCAAGACCGACATCCGAGATGCCCAACTCCGCACCCAGCTTCGTCATCGGCTTGGACCAGACCAGTTCGTAGAGCTTGCTTCTTTTCATTCGCCGGACTCCTGTTCTCGCAGCGGGCGACCCGTGTTGACCTGGTACTCTCCGAAGCACTGACCCGTTGCGAAGTCAGACCCAGGGATGGACGAGACAACTCGGTACTACCGTCAGTTTGCTTCCGAGTTCTTCGACAGCACCGTCGTTGTCGACATGTCGCCCATCCGCGATCGGTTTGTAGCGATGCTCACGGCGGGCGCTCGGATCCTCGACGCGGGATGCGGGTCGGGCCGAGACGCGAAGGCCTTCTCCGAGCAGGGCTTCCGCGTCTCGGCTTTCGACGCATCGCCCGAACTCGCGGAGCGCGCTTCCTCTCACTGCGGCTTCGCGGTGGATGTGCGGACGTTCCAAGACGTCGACGAAGTCCACGCCTACGACGGCATCTGGTGCTGCGCCAGCCTCCTGCACGTCGAGACATCGGAGATGCCCGGCGTGCTGGCGCGCCTGTGGACTGCACTGACGCCTGGAGGCGTTCTGTACGCCAGCTTCAAGAGCGGGCGAGGCACCCGACTCCATGGCGGTCGGCGCTTCACCGACGCTGACGAATCGCAGGTGGTCGATTGGCTTGCAAACCTCCCGGCGGTCGAGCAATCCGAGATCTGGACGACCGACGACCAGCGCCCCGATCGACCCGAGAAGTGGACCAATGTGCTGGTCAAGAAGGCGCCGGCACCGCCCCGACGCTTGGTCACTGGAGATCGGGACCACTTCCTGCCGCATCTTTCCGAGGCCATGTCGCGGGCGACCGAGGTCGAGCTGGCGGTGGCGTTCATCAAGACGACAGGTCTGCGCCTGCTGCTGCCGGATCTGCAGGCAGCGCTTGGAAGCAATGGCGGTCGCACGGTCCGAGTCCTCACCAGCGACTACCTCGACATCACCGACCCCGAGGCCCTGCGGCTTCTGCTGCTCCTGCAGGAGCAAGGCGCCGAAGTCCGAGTATTCGTCACGGCGGGCAGCAGCTTCCACCTGAAGGCCTACATCTTCGCCCGTCTGTCCGATGGTGAACTGGTGGAGGGAACCGCCTTCGTCGGATCGAGCAACATCAGCCGCCAGGCACTCCAGGAAGGTCTGGAGTGGAACTACCGCGTCGTATACCCGGACGACCGCGGCTTTCTAGAAGCCAGAACACGGTTCGAGGAAATCTTCTCCCACGCCAGGACAGTTCCTTTGTCGGACGCGTGGATCGAGTCCTACGAGAAGCGGCGCGTCCCGCCGCCTCGATCGGTTGCGCCCGGCAGCCATGAACAAGAAGCGCCGCCCGAGCCAACCGAGATTCAGCAGGCCGCGCTTGCTGCCCTCCACAAAACACGCCAGCTGGGCTTCCGGCGGGGAGTCGTCGTCCTCGCCACCGGTCTCGGTAAGACCTGGCTTGCCGCCTTCGATGCCGCCCAGGCGAATGCGCGCCGCGTTCTGTTCGTGGCCCACCGGGAAGAAATCCTGGCTCAGGCGGCAGCGACGTTCGTTCGCATCCGCCCTCGTGCCCGCGTCGGCTACTACATGGGGCGCAGCCGCGACGCTGAAGTCGATGTGCTCTGCGCGTCAGTGCAGACGCTGGGCCGCGCTGAACATCTGGAGCGGTTTGCCCCGCAGCACTTCGACTACGTGGTGATCGACGAGTTTCACCATGCGGCAGCGGCGACTTACCGCCGGCTGCTCGGGCACTTCGCGCCGGCGTTTCTAATCGGGCTGACCGCCACGCCGGACCGCACGGACCAGTCCGACATCCTGTGCCTGTGCGACGACAACCTGGTCTTCACGCGCAACCTGTTCGAAGGCATCGAGGCCAAGCTGCTGTCGCCCTTCCACTACTACGGCATCCTCGACGAGTCGGTCGATTACCACGAGGTGCCGTGGCGAAACGGGCGATTCGATCCCGAGGAGCTGTCGAACAAGCTGGCCACCCTGGCGCGCGCGCGACACGCTGTCCGGGAGTGGCGATCAAGGGCCCAGAGACGAACGCTTGGCTTCTGCGTGTCGATCCGGCATGCCGAGTACATGGCGGCGCAGTTTCAGAGGGCGGGCATCTCGTCGGCAGCCGTGTACGCAGGGTCGGCGCTCGGGCGCGCACAGGCCCTGGAGCAACTCCGCGACGGCCAGCTCAGCGTCGTCTTCACCGTCGACCTGTTCAACGAAGGCGTCGACCTTCCCGGCATCGACACGGTGATGATGCTTCGGCCGACCGAGTCGAAGATCCTCTTCCTTCAGCAACTCGGCCGCGGCCTGCGGCTCAGCGACGAGAAGACCCACCTCGTCATTCTGGACTTCATCGGCAACCACCAGAGCTTCCTGCAGAAGCCGCAGGCGCTGTTCGGCGTGGGCTCGACCTACAAGGCTCTGGCCGCGTTCGCTCGCAAGGCCGAACAAGGTCGCCTTGAGCTTCCGGATGGCTGCTACGTCAACTACGACCTGAAGATCATCGAGTTCCTGAAGTCGCTGGACAGCGCCGGGACTCAGAAGGACTACGAAGCACTGCGCGCCAGCTTCGGGCGGCGGCCCACGCTGGCGGAGTTCTACCGCTCCGGTGCCAGCGTCCAGGCGATGCGGCAGCAGCATGGCAGCTGGTTCGAGCTCGTCGACACCATGGGCGACCTTCAGGAAGACGAGGCACGCGCCTTGAAGGCCTTGGGTGGATTGCCCCGCGAAGTCGAGGTCACGCCAATGACCAAGAGCTTCAAGATGGTCCTGCTCGAAGCCTGGCTGGAGCTGGACGGGCTGGTCACCCCGCCATCGGTGGCCGCCCTTGCGCAACGGTCCTGGGAGGTCCTCCATCGCCGACCCAGCTTGCTCGGCGATCTGCCAGAGGCGATCCTCAAGCTGCCCGACGGGCAGGAAGCAACGTGGATCCGGTACTGGCGCGACAACCCGATCAACGCCTGGATCGGTGGTAACCGCGCTGCGGCTGCATCAGCATTCTTCCGCGTTGAGGGGGATCGCTTCTCGCTCGCACAACAGTTGCCGGCTGGAGAAGCTGAGGCTGCAGGGGGACTTCTCCAAGAGCTGACAGACTATCGGCTCGCCACCTACGAGGTACGTCGCCCCGTGGAGGCGGAGGCCTCCAACGTCATTCCCTTCACGCCCAAGCAACGGCCGGAAGTCGAACTGCCGTACTTCCCGAATCTCAAGATCGCCTGCGGACACTTTCGTGCGGGCAGGACCGACGCTGAGGAGCACCGCACCTTGCCCGCGGCCTACGGCAAGCTCGATGCAACGCGCCACTTCATTGCGCGGGCGTCGGGGAACTCGATGGATGGCGGCAAGAACCCTATCCGGGACGGCGACTACCTGTTGCTGGAACTGGTCAGCCCCAGCAATGCCGGGTCGATCACCGGCACGGTGATGGCGATCGAACGGCAGGACGAGGCAGGTGGCGACAACCAGTACCTCCTTCGCGTGGTGACCAAGACCAAGGACGGCAGCTACATCCTGAAGGCCAACAATCCGGCGTACGAGGACCTACAAGCAACGGACGAGATGCGAACGTTGGCGCGATTGAAGGCAGTGGTCGACCCGCTCGACCTGGTCATCGGCCAACCCTTCGCGCGGGAGGACATCCCGCCGCTGTTCGGGGAGACGTTCAACCCAGGCAGCTGGAACGTCGGCCACGTGGTGCTGAACGACAAGAAGGTGCATGTCCTGCTGGTGACCTTGAACAAACAAGGCAAGGCACAGGAGCATCGGTATCACGACCACTGGATCGACGAGCACACCTTCCACTGGCAGAGCCAGAATGCGACGACGCCAGCAAGCAAGCGAGGCCAGGAGATCATCGATCACGTGGCGAAGGGCATAGCCATCCACCTCTTCGTGCGCGAGACCAAGCTCGGCGGCGGCAAGGCCGCGCCCTTCGTGTACCGCGGCCCAGTGACCTACCAGTCGCACCTCGGTAGCAATCCGATGAGCGTCACCTTCAAGCTGTAGCTGGCGTGCCTGTCCTAACTGAAGCAGAAGGCGGGGAATCGCGGGACAAACCCGCAAGCAAGGTCGGAGCAGCCGGGCCCGACGAGTCGAACTACTTCGATCGTCTGCTTGGCCGCGCTGCGGCGGAAGGCAAATCAGCCGCTGAGGCCCGAAAGCTCGTCTTCGAGGCCTACCTGGACGGCAAGCCCAACCGCCCGGGCCAGAAGAAGTGGATACGGGCTGATCGCGATGCCCTGTTCTGGTCGAGCCGCACGGTGGTCGAGAGTACTAGCGCGGAGTGGTCAAGAGAAACTGCCGTCCTCGCGCTAACTAGCTATCTGAGTCAGACCAAGGTTTCGGTCCAAGGACTGGTTCGCCGGCTCGCCGGTCTCGCACCTGACGCGCTGACCCTAGCGGCTCGTCGTTCGGAACTGGTGCTGACCGACAACTCCCCGCATCGGCAGGATCTCGCAGAAGCCTGCGCCGACAGCAATGCCGTGGCGGAGTTCTGCCGGGTGCTGGACATCTTCACGGACGCGCATCGCCAGCGATTGGTCAAGCTCGACCGTTGCAAGGCGGTGCTCTCCGATCTCAGCGCTTTCGACCTGCTCGTCCTGGCAAGCCTCTATGCCTTCGAGCATCTTGTACCCCACGACCTCTTCGGGAAGTCCGCGGTGGAGTCTGCCGACGAACGGGTTGAGGGCCACTGGCAAGCGATCAATCAGCTTCTGCTCTGGAAGCTCGCGACGGCCCCTGTCGGGACGACGAAGCTGGATGAGACCTCGCTCGTCCGTTCGCTCCAGAAAAATCTCGTGCCGCTGCTGTTCCCCACGCCCGGTAACGCCAGCGATCTGCCGCAAAGGAGGCGCGCCTTCCAGGTTCTGATTGAAGCTCAGCTAGAGCTGGACGAGTTCCTAAACCGCAGCATCGATGCCTTCCGCTACGACGACTCGGTGCGCTTCGTGCGCAAGGGTGAACACAGTCTTGAGATCGTGGAGATCGACCCGCAAGACCGGGCGAAGTGGTTTCGAGACGGGAACAAGCTGGCTCGCTTGAACGGCTACTGGATGCACAGGGCGTTCTATGCTTTCGCGAACTCCGAACTGGTGTACCAACGCATCGGGCGGCCTGAGAACGAAGATCAGAACCGGCTGGCCTACATCCGCGCCATGCGCACGCAGTTGCGGCTCACGGAGGTCTACGGCATCGCCGACACGGTCTCGACCGAAGCCGGCGAAAAGGTGGGCCTCTTCCAGGCACTGCTGTCACTGGAGCTGACGTCGCGATTCTTCATGCTCGACTTCATCTGTCAGTTCGCTGCCCACACTGCAGATGAAGGTTGGATCGGGGGGCTGCGAACGTTGGCCATGAACGGTATACGGGAGGGCAACCAGAATCGATTTCCCCTGACCTGGTCCTCACACGCCGACAAGGTGAAGGCCATCACAGGCTGGACAGTCACGGCCAAGCAGCCTGAGGGCAGCGCGCGCATGGCCGCGGCCATTCTGAACTTCTGGACGTTCGACATGGCGAACTTGGCACAGCGGCTCCAACAAGGCACGCCCGGCTTGAAGCCCCGGCTCATCGAGCGCCCGTTCCTGAAGTTCGGCACAACGCTCGTTCAACTGCCATGGGTCCACGGCATGCAGAACAACAGCACGGCGGCCATCAACAACTTGCGCCGGCTTTCGACAGGGCGGGGTGAGACTCGCGATGAGACCCAACGCATCGAGAAGGGGGTAGCGCGGCTCCTCGCGGATCGCGGCTTCCGGGTAGTGTTGAACTGGACCCCGCCTGATGAACAGAGCGACGCAGGCGAAGTCGATGTCTTGGCCGCCTTGGATGGCAGGCTCTTCGTGTTGGAGGTCAAGTCCACCTTCATCCGCAAGTCGGTCCGAGATGCCTGGCTCCACCGCACAACCACGCTTAGAAAGGCGGGGCTGCAGCTCCAGCGAAAGCTACCAGTGGTAATGGCTGCATTGCAGGCAGACATCGCGCTCCGAGGGTCCTTGGGGCTGGCATCAGCACCACAGCCTAAAGACGTACACGCCTGGATCGTCGACACCTCGATCGAGTGCGACCATGAGCGATTCTCAGGCTTCCTGAAGATCTCCCTCGAGGAACTGCTCATGGCACTGCGGGACGACTGTCACTTGCTTGACGATCCCGAAGGGCTGGCCGAAGTCCCAACTTCGAGCATTGGTGTTCAGCCGACCTCAACCAACGGTGCTCGCGGCACGCTGTATCCGGACGGCTTTCGCGTGGAGCGCTTTCTGCAGATCATCGACACCGAGGCGGTATGGGCCACCGTCTGAACCCACCCGGGCCAAGCTGGGTCTACAGGAGGAAGCGCTCATGATCGGACAGCTTCAAGCTCAGGCTGCGTCGCATATGCCTCGAACATGTCGCCAGCCAGCAGACTAGGTCGTCCACCATGCGCGCAGACGGCCGACTTGCCCTACCAAGTGAGTTGGGGCTCGACGGTCTCCTTGCTTGTCTGTGCTGTTGCAGAGTCCGGTGAGTCATCGCCCGAAGTTCCCGACGTGGAACCCAGGTCCAGACCTGCCTTCCAGAAGTCGGCAAGCTGCGCCCCCCGAAGAAGTGCCTGCTTCAGCCAGGTCGGGCGGCGGCCGCGACCAAGCCAAACCTCGCCGTTTGGGCCGAGGTAAAGCCCCGGTCCTACGGCAGGCTCTGCAGCAGGTGGCTCTTCCGCATTCAGCTGGGCGTCATCCAGACATTCGCCAGCAGCGCCTTGACCCGGTGCCTCCAACTCGTCGGACCGGATGGCGAACACACCGATCACAGTGCGAAGAACTGCCAAGGCTGAGCGGCGCTCTTCGGAGCGGACTCGTTCAAGCTCCTTCTCCAATTCGCGGAGTTGCCGGCGCACCGCGTCGACCTCGTTGGCGAGCCGCGTGGACTCGACCGTCAGCGCTTCAACGGCACCCACGACGGCGGCCTTGGCCAACGGCCCTGGGGAATCAGGCCTCGTTGGTGGCCAACTGGAAAGCAACGCTTGGAAGTCATCGAACGCGCGCGAGCCCCGGGATGCGTCGGAGGGATCCGTCATTACCTACTCCTTGCCCGTCGAGGTTGAGCCTGAGCGATCAGCCTCGGGACGGAAACTATCAGCGGCATCACCGCTCTTGTCTTGGCCGAGGGAATCGCCGTTCCGAGGCCGCTCAACAAAGTACTGCCGACTTCCATCGATGCTCGGACCCGAGACGAACTTCAGACCTTGGGCACGGCCCCAAGAGACCGAGCGGCGCGCGCCCACGCCTGCAGCGGAAGCCAACGTGACGAGAGCAGCGAACTGCAGCTCGAAAGCATCGATGGCGCCGGCAGAGACAACAGCCCCCGCTCGTCGCCCCACCTTTGCGCGAGTTGATGCCAACAGCCCTTCTCGGACCAAGTGATAGGCCACCTGCTGCTTGACGCCCAGGCGTTCGGCAGCCTCGACAACAGTCATCGTTGGGCCGTCGCCTACCCGTTGCGCACGCAGCAGTTCGACAACATCGGCTCGGCGGACAAGCAGCGGGGCCGCTGCGACCGCCTCGCGGGCTCGGTACATGGGGATGTCCCCTGTCACCAGGGCCCTAAACAGGATGCCACTCCGGTGCTCAGGCACGCACAACCTGAGCACTTCGCCCAGCGGCTCGGCCTCTGCCGGTGCCGTCATTGGCTGTGCCTTGTCGATCAGCTGCTTTTGCAAAGCAACGCACGAGTGCTGGCTGACGTAGCGCCCCCACCCGAGCAGGACTCTAGCGTCTACGAGCGATATCACGCGCCTACGCGACAGACCAAGGAAGCGAGCCGCCAACTTGACACTGATGCCATCACGAATGAAGCTGAACACCCCGGGAGCGGCGTCTGGATGGAGCGCCCCGCGAGTTCTTCCACCCGCTGTCCTATAGATCGCCACACTGCCGGGCATGGCCACGGGAAGTGCCACCTGCAGTCGCTTCAGGCTGACACCCAGATCGCGGGCGGTCGCAGTCAGAGACTTGGACGGCTGCGGAATGGACGGATTTCTCCCTAGCACAGGTATCCCGGTCTGATGGACCATGTCGACGAACGACGCAATAGCCCCTCTGACCAGGCTCCTGTCTCCGTGGGAGTTCAATCGAACGGTGTAGCGAACCAGTCCAGGCCAAGCCGTGTTGACTGTAAGCGCTGGCTTGCCGTCAGGAGCACACCGATGCAACGCCAACCAGTGATGAAAACCTGTCGGCCACGCCAGCCTCATCGACGTACCTGACTCCAGGACCGCCCGCACCTTCGACTGCACGTGGCTGTCGGCTCTCTTGAAGGCCTTCGCACCCAGTCCGAAGCTGTTCAAGGCACCGAGCCACCGCACAAGCGAGCCCCGCCCGAGTTCCGATGGGTTGAACTGAAGGACATCGGCCGACACGGGCACGGGTTTCGCCTTCGACAAGTCGGCACCGCATCTACAACGAGACCAGCCCAGCCCTCTCCATGCCAGTGATCGACCACATCGCGTGCATTCGTCGATCAACCAGATCCCGTGCTCGCTGCACCACAAGGTCTCCGCGTCCAGCCAGTGTCGAGACCAGGTGGAGTCGGCGCAGGCAAGGCACGCAGGACAGTACCTGGCCCTGCCATGCGCCCTCACGCCGCAAAGGCTCAAGAGGCGGGCGGCACCAGGTAGCCCGTTTCGGGCGCTCAGCCGGAGGACATAGCCAGGGTCGGACTCTCCTGGTTGCTGTTTCGGACGCACCGGCAAGGTACGAACGACGTCGTGGAGCGCGGTCATGCGAACAGCTCCATCTGTCCGTGTCTCGCCGCCCGCTCCGCTCGGCTGCTGGACAGGCTGAAGAGGCGCAGCTGATCGCGCTGCACAGCGATGGTGTCGTGGACCTTGAATGCAGCGAAGTGGCTCTCGGACAAGTCCCGAAACACAGGGATCGAGCCCTGCAGCACGCCATCCACCAGGCCCTTGCTGACTTGCTGACGAACGTTAGGACCGAAGACTTCATCCCCGAACAGCGACGTCAACGGGCGGATGGCTTCCGAAACCGGCCGGGAAGCCTCTTCCAGGCGAGTCAACAAGGTCCCGAGCTCGGATCTCTTGACAAAGCGCCGGCCGGCCTCGATGCATGGGTTCAGATACCCGGCCGTCCTTAGGCTGTAGTAGCCCGGCCAGCTCAGGCCCTGGGACTCGACCAACTCCTCTACCGAGACCAGCGACAGGAAGTAGCGCCTCACCGCGTGGACCTGTTCGCGTGTGAAGTACTGATGCCTCTTTCGCCCCGTGAAGACCACTTGGGCTGGCTCGATACCATGCTCTCGGACGTAGGACTCAAAGCGAGTGGTCGCGACGCCAACCTCCAGACTCGCTTCGTAGATGCTCAAGCAGCTTGCCTTGAAGCCTTGGAGCTTGTTGCTCCACGCTTTGGCGACGCCACCCAACTCTGGCGTCGCTGCATCCAGGCGCGCAAGCATGTCATCGAGAGGCACCAGCGAGAACACCGAGCGCTCGGCATCGTCTCCAGCGATGAAGGCGGCAAGCGCGCGGCGCAAGTTCCTCCTGGTGCGTACCGCCGGTGTCGCGGCCAGGAGCGACATGTAGCCAGCCCAGCCAGGCTCGAAAGCAGAGCCGTGCTGAACCAGCCAGGAACCGCGCCGGGCAGCCGCGTCGCCTGCGGAGTCGTCTCGCACACCTCCACGGTCGCTGCCAGTAGCTACGTCAATCAGGCGCTGCAGCACCAGCGCCCAGGCCAAGGCCAGCGCGGTCGCTTTGGACTCCGAGCCTTCATCTTGATCGAGCTTCTCGAAGGGAAGCCAGATTCTTCTGTGGGCCATCAGCCCTTCAGGGAGGGCACAAACAGCACCGTCCCACAACCAGGAACTCGTTGCGGAGCCGTAGTGAGATCTTCCGGGCGCCTTGTAGTTGGGCGAGTAGGCCGGCTCGACGATGTCGTTCTTCAGCAGGCAACCGTGCTTGCCGCAGACGTCATACCCGACCACTCGCCAGCGGCTGCGCACGTAAGGCGCCTCTGTGAGACAGGCTGGGCAGTACCGAATGTTTCCGGCACGCCCAATTCGACTCCGCTGCGGGACCTCAAGCCCGCCAAACAGCGGGCTTCCATCCTTCAGCGTACTAGCAGCCTTGACGCTGGTAGTGAGCAGCGGTCCGACTGCAGGCAGAGCCGAACGGACGAGCTCAAGGTGGTTACGCCAGGGTCGAGCCAACCCGTTCGCTCGCGCCACGTCGACGAGGTGAGTTTCCGACCACTCATCGATGCGCCGGCGAGGGCGGACCGGCAGTACGGGTTTGGGCGGGTGCGTCATGTGTACTCCGCGCGCGGAGCAAACGGCTCACCGGCCTTGGTCAACGGATGTCCGTTGAACCTGGGTGAGAAAGGATTACGCGAGTTCGGCGCATCGGCGTAGATGACCTCCGAGAATGCGCGGGTCAGCGCCGGGATGTCGATTCTTGGTTCCGAAGAACAGAGACCAATCTCGACAGCCCGAACAAGCAAACGCCGGATCGCCCGAAGTCGCCCTCCGGTGGCGAAAGCCATCAACTTGAGCAAGGCAGGAGACGTCAGGTCTACTGAGTCGACCCGACCCAGGTGGGCCTGGAACACCTTCAGGGCTGCCGAGAACTCTTTGCCCGCCAGCGGACGCAGGGACACCACCTCGGCAAACCGGTCGCCCAGTTGCTCATTGGTCTTCAGAAGGTTTGCTGCTCTCGGTGTTCCAGCAAGCAGAAACGAGGCTCCTGCCTTGTGCGACATCTGCTTGACCCAATCACCGACGTTGTAGTGGGTCCGGCTCCTACCTCGGTCAACCATGTGGTTCATCTCATCCAGGATGACCAGCTTGATCCGGCACTCCTTGATCAACGTGACGAGTGCAGCCTCACCGTCATCACCCTTGATCTGGAACGGCAAGCCGATCGACTTGAGCATCTCTCCGGAAAGTCGAGGGATCGTGCTGCGTGCTGGTACCTCCACATACAACACAGGAATCTCGGAGAGCGTCTCGTGCTCGATCCTAGGGTGCTTGCTCAGGATGTGCTTGAGCAGCGTGCTCTTGCCGAGCCCCGTCTCCCCCAGCACCACCAAGGGGTCCGGCTCCGAGTTGCCCCAGTTGGTTTCGATGAGCTGCGTCGCGCGGTCCAGGATGCGGACCACGCGGGGAAGCTTGATGAATGTGCTGCGCAGATCCTCGGCGATCGACGCTGCGAGTTCATTGTTCGCCATGATCACGCCCCCCGCACGTTGGTCATCTCGAACTCAAGGACGAGTTCGCCCTCATCGCCCTGCTCAGGCAGCTCCAGGCGCGAAAGCGCCTCTTGCTGCACGGCTTCATCAGCCGCATCCCGCGCAGTAGCCTCTTCACGTGACGCCTTGCTTGTCGCGTTGGCGAGGTGCGAGCCCCCCTTGCGGGTCTTCAGGCTCTTGGACTTCATGGCATCGGCAACCATGCCGCGGATTGCCTCTGCGCCAGTGGCCCGTACAGGCTGCTGGTCGGCCTCCGACGTCGCGATACTCTTCTTCAGTGCTTTGGCCTGTTCAAGCGTCAGGCCCTTGTATTCAGACTTGGTGTTCTCGGCCTTGAAGTACTCCTGCTGGATCTGGTCCCAGACCCAGACGTGTCCGACGTCGTTCTTGGTCCACTTCACCGCGACCTTGGTGTCCGCCGGCAACATGCCTCTGAGGGTCAGGAGCCGACTCGACCTGTAGACGAACGTGTTGAGGTCGATCCCGTAGTGCTGTACGGCACTGTTGCAGTGCTCACCCAGCTCGATGTCGAGGTCATGCTTGTTCAGCTTGAGCAGCGGCGGATGGGCCTGTGCTCCTTGCTTCCAGACCTCCAGGGGCGTTCGTCCACCAAGCCCGGCGTGGGGCCGCCGGTGATAGATGTTGCAGATCCAGGTGTGGATGATCTTGTCGAGTTCCTCGATCGTGAGGGTCACCTCTTTCTCGGGCTTGTAGCCATGACGGTGATGGACCTTGCTGAGCGTCGTTCCCGGCAGCTTGTGAATGAGCCCATAGTTGAGGGTCCGCAGGAATCGCTCGACGTGCGCCTTGTCATTGGGTGACCGCGACTTCGAGAACTCGGCCGTGATCGACAGCGCGAGCAGCGTGTCGGTGACGGCGTTGGCATGGAACTCTCGGCCGTTATCCATCAGCACCGTCTCTGGCCAGCCCCAGCACGGCCACTCCAGGCCCAGATCCGCGTAACGGCCCGGCGCGGTCAGGTACGTCTTCGGCAGCAGAGCGTGCCGAATGGCCTCGAAGACCGCTGCTGTACCGTGGCCCGCAGCGCTCAGGTGGTACCCGAGAACACAACGCGACAGCCGCTCCAGAACGACCGTGATCACCGGCCGCGCTACGGCGCATTGGCGCTCGCCATCTGTGACGAGCGCATCGATGGGCGAGTGGTCGATCTCGACGATTTCCAGAAGACGGCTAACGGCGCGCGAGTTCGAAATGTCGGCAAAGCGCCGATCGGCCTCACGCTGGCCGTACTTGGCCGCCGTGACCTCGTAAGCCCAGAGTGCCTGAATGCGACGTTGCGTCGTGCGGAGGCTAGGAACCTTCAGCTGCTCGGATGCCGTGAGGGTCTGGTTCTGCCGAGCAATCTCGACACTCACGGCATCCCGCACCTCCTCGGCAGAGAACGCCTTCTGGCCAAGCACAATGCGTTCGATCGCTGCGTCCAGGAGGGCTTCGACCTGTGGCTGCAGTCTGTATCCGCCTCTGCCGCCTTGGCTATCGAAGCGGGCAAAGAGCGCCCGGACGTCCTTGCGTGCTTGGAGGTACTTCCTTCTCCAGCGGAAGACTGTAGAGATGTGCGGACAACGTTCATCGTTGCGCTCTCGGGCGACATCGGCGATGTGCTCCTTCAGCGCCTTGCGGTCCCCCGAGAACCCACCCCGTTTGTCGATGCGGACCAGGTAGTCGAGGCGCCGCCGGGTCTCCGTCTTCGCCGCCGCCGACATACCATCCATGCGCGCGGGCGGATGCTTCCTGAGGGCTCCCGTGGTGTCCACCTTGCTCGGCTGAAAGGACGTCAGCAGTTCTCCCTGGACGTATGCCTGCATGAGGTTCCACGTCTTGTGAGATGCGACTTCGCCGGTCTCGGTGTTCTGCAGCAGGGTCTCCTCGCCGGCGTTGTTCTTTACGACCGTGTAGGTCACGCCGTTGAGCTGCAGCGCAAGGCCTCGTTGAAGCGGGTTCATGCGGCCTCCCAGGAGTGGCGACGTGACGTATGGCGCAGATGAAGGTGGTCGAAGTACGCCTGCCGATCGAAAGCTTCCCGGCGAGAGAGCACGACCTGCCGCCTCCACCGCTGAATGGTCGACGGATGGGGCGGACGGGGTTCGCCGAGCTGGCGCGCGATGTCGTCCAGGTACCAGACGAGTACCCTGCGCCCGAGCGACGGGACGCCCGCAGCCTCCAGAGCGCTGAGGTAGTAGTTCTGGCGCCACAGGCGAGAAGGCGAGACGCCGCGGTACTGCTGACGCTTCTCGCCGTGGTGCTTGGCGAAATCACGCATCGCGATCCACCGGTGGTCCGACGACGACTCCGGCCCAACAGGACCGGTGACGACGACGTCCTTGTTGGCGTGAGCCCGTCGGTCGTCCGATGTCGACCTCTCTTGGTGTCCGTCGGCGAGGATGTCTCCGGTGGAGACGAGCTTGCGGGCTACGGTTCGCTTCGCCAGTACTGGCGTTGAGGTGGGGTTCTTCATGGTTCTCTCTCCTAGTGCTTGATCGGAATGGATTGGATGAACTCGTCGGGGTCGCGGCGCATGACGCGCTCCAGCAGGGCGTTGCAAACGGCCTGCGCCTGCATCCAACGCCTCAGGGTTGCGGCGTCGGGCTCGGTTCGATGGAGGGGATCCCAGGCAGCGGCATCGACCCCTTGCCTGTGAAGACCCGCCGAAGGACGGAGCCGAAGCAGTTCGGCCAACTCGCGCTGAAGGCCGTCCTCGCGCACATCGGCTTCGGAGATGAGCGCCAGCGGAACTCCAACCGCTCGCATACCGCGCAGAGTTGCGCGGAGTGCGTCGCGGGATGACTGCTTCTGGATCCAATGCATGCCCTTGACCTCCATGCACAGCGCCCGCGCCTTCCACACCACCTTGACGTCAGGCGTGTAGTGCTTTGCGCCTTCGGCGCCGACCCCCGGCAGCATCAGCACCATCGGGTGGGTCGCGAGCGCTTCGACGTCAGAGGCCACCTCCAGGACGCGCCACGCATCCCGCTCGACCAGACTCTCGTAGCGGGCGGCAGGCGAATCGGCGCTGAGATTCGGTGCCGCGTAGGTCTTGAGGCTCGGGAAACGCCCACGCGCCCGGTGACCCGATGGGGTGACGACCGGTCGGACGTAGCGCCTGGACTTCAGGCGTGCGAGCAAGGCCTCGAATTCCTGCTCCGGCAGCCCGATCGCGGTGCTTGCTGCTGCCGGGCCCTGCTTCTGTGGCCAGGGCGCAGCGGCGGCGGCGGCTGGCGGTAACCGCAGCTGTTCACGCTGACTGGACTCACGCAGGGAGGCGCGCGCTGCAAACAAGCGGCGCATCCGAGCTCGTTGTTCCGCCGTTCGGCGGCTCTTCTTGGGTATCACTACTTTCTCCGGTTGATGGACCAAGCGCACATGCGCATCTGTCGTCCCACCCAACACCGGCAAGGCCGAGATGGGATAGGAGGCGTCCCGCTTTCCGACTCATCGGGGGCGTCTCAAGGACGACTGTTGGCATCTTGATTACCCGCGGAGCAACCGGAAACAGCTGAACTGACACTAAGTTGACGGCACATGCCATGAGGGCCTAGATTCACCAACCGGCCCTCTACCCAGTTCAGTGCCTAGGCAACCCTTCCGTCGAAATGAACAAGGACGATCTACTGGCTTTGGTCATGTCGGCTACATCGGGCTGGATGTCGTCCAGCGACCGCGAACTGAGTCGTACACCCACCGGTCGCGCGCACCAGCGTCTGGCTGCCTTGGTACATCTAGCCGGGTCGACCCAGCGCGACCTCACGCGGCTGCGCAGGCGCTTGATCCAAGAGATCAACACCACCTCAGAGAGCTTCTTGCATGACGCACTTCTCAGCGTGGCAACCCTGAGAGATTCGTTCTATGCAATCGAGCCGCCGAACGACGCGCGGGACCCCCTGCGCCGCCTTCCGTTCAACATGGTCCCGCCAGCAAGGAATGCCGAAGAGGTGCTGGGACTAGCCTTGGCACTCCGCTCCCGACCCGCAAACGATCAGTTCCAGGCGATGAAGCTCTTGGAGGCCTACGAAGAGCTGGACATCCGAGAGCACACGCTACATACGGAGCCATCGGGCGGATACGAGGATCACCTTGCTCGGTTACGCGCGGCAGTGAACCTGCAAAGCAGCCTGGTCAAGGACATCTGGAGGAAGCTCACCTCCGGGACCCAAGAACTGCTGAACGAAGAGAAGTTCAAGTACCCGGGTGCAATGAAGTACTCGTGGCAGTTGCCCGTTGCGATCCCACTGCAAGCAACCGATGAAGAGTTGCGCCATGTTGCAGGGTGGACCAAAGCCGCTGGGGCCGCGATGTATCGCCCACTGCGCCTGGACGAAGCAGGAGATCCCTTGAAGACTCGAGCCTTCAAGCGGGCATGGGGCCAGTACAGGGAGTGCGGGAACGGACTCCAACTGCTGAGTGTCTGGGCGATGTCCGTGGCAACGTCCGCGGAGTCACGGCGCTGCGAGATCTGCTATCGGCAGGTCGGGTTAAGCGGAAGACGGTACTGCCAAAGGCACAAACGGAATGCTGATTCCCGGCAGGACAGGCGTGATCTTCACGTCTCCAGCTTCTACAAGCCGTTGGCACTGAAAGACATCCGCGCCGCCGATGGGCTGATCGAACGATTCGGCCAGTGGAAGCGGTCTGCGGCAACCATGGGCAAGATGCGGCAGGTCGCCGCCTCTCAGGGAGTCAACGACGAGCTCTTGCAAGCCGCTGCAGACCTGGCCACCACTTTGCGGACCCTGAGACCTCTTGTCCGTCCGGTGGTGAGCGAACAGTTGGCCGCCCTGTTCCGCCACATGCTGGAGCTGGCTCGACTCCCCTACCAACAGCACTTCAATGGCGACTGGGAACATGATCGCGTGCTGACAGAAGCTCGCGTCCAAGCTCCGAAGTGGTTGAGTTGGCAGAACCTTCTTGGCTACACATTCGGCCGCGGCACGCCAGCTCATGGGACCAGTCGACGCGTCGATGGCCTGCAGATTGACTTGTCTCACCCTGCTTCGCTGGGACTGCTTGTCATTCCTGAAAGGGCAGCCTTCGACCTCCTCCATGTCGGCGCTTGGCAGACAGTCGACGCGGTGCTGGACAAGTACCTCTACATCGATCGAGACGCGATGGTCGCGCTACGGCGTACATCCAATCGGCATGATGGCCACGTCATGTCGTTGGCCGAGATCGGGAAGAAGCTGGGAGCAAGCCACGAGGCCATCCGACAGAACCTCGCATACACGGAAGACAGGCTCGCGAGGACCAGCGAGCGCAAGCGGACGGTCGCAAGCGGAGCGCAACGGCTCCGCCAGGAACTCGGTCTGGACAGCTGACGCTTGACCTCTTCGAACAAAGCAAGCTGGCAAGCCTTCAGCCCACCTCGATACACCCGCGTTCTCCTTGATGGAGACGCGCGTCGAGAACCTAAACTGAACACCTCGCCTTTCAAAGTCCGATGAACGGACGCAGCGAGTCACTTTGCCAGGGAGAAGCCACACGTGAAGGACGTCTTCGACTTCCGCAACCGTCTCGTCGACGAGTACAGCGCGTTCTCGCGCAGCTTTTCCCGAATTGCCGCAGCGGATCTAGCTTCCCGGGTGGAGGAAGAGTACGCCCGCGGCCGCTACTGGCCAGAGCCGCTCATCCAGATCAACCCGAACTACAAGCGCAGCGGCACGGTTCAAGAGTTGGTCGCCCAGGGCAGCCTGCATTCGGCCTGTGCGGAGCTGTTCAAGACGGGCAAGGTGGAAGGCAAGCCCTCCAACCTTCACCTCTACGTGCACCAGCTGCAGGCGATTGCCAAAGCGCACCAGCAGCAGAGCTACGTCGTGACCACCGGCACCGGGTCGGGCAAGTCACTGTCTTTTTTCATCCCAGTCATCGACCGAATCCTCAAGGCCAAGCAGGCGGATCCCACACCCCGCACCCGCGCGATCGTCATCTACCCGATGAACGCGCTGGCGAACAGCCAGCTCGAAGAACTCGACAAGTTCCTGCACGGGTATCCGGCTGGGCAAGAGCCCTTCAGCGTCAAGCGCTACACCGGCCAAGAGAGCAGCGACGAGCGGAAGGCGATCGCCGACAACCCGCCCGACATCCTGCTCACCAACTTCATGATGTTGGAGCTGATCCTCACGCGGTTCGAAGACATCGATCGCCGCGTCGTCGATCACTGCCGAGGCCTGGAGTTCTTAGTGCTGGACGAGCTGCACACCTACCGCGGGCGACAGGGTGCGGACGTGGCCATGCTTGTGCGCCGCATTCGAGAACGCCTGCAGGCCGAACAGCTCGTGTGCATCGGCACCTCAGCCACGATGTCCTCCTCCGAGCGGGAAGACGATCGCAACAAGGCAGTCGCCGACGTCGCCAGCCTGCTGTTCGGCACACCGCTTTCGGCGCTGGATGTGATCGGCGAAACCCTTGAGCGGGTCACAAACCCGTCTCGCGACGTTGCCGCCGTCAAGCCACTGCTGCTCGCGGCTTTGAAGAAGACTGAGCACTCGTGGCCCAGCTTCGACGCCTTCAAGGACGACCCCTTGGCGATCTGGGTCGAGCTCAACCTGGGCATCGACCTCCCTGCCGACCAACCACCTCGCCGAGCGAAGCCGATCACCCTCAACGATGCTTCATCGCGCCTGGCCGCTGACGCGGGGTGCCAGGTTGAGGTCGCGAAAGAGGGACTTCGCCGCTTCCTGGTCGCCGCTCATGACATGCGCACCCCGCAGGGCCGGGCACCCTTTGCGTTCAAGTTGCACCAGTTCATCAGCGGTCCAGGCAAGGTGCTGGCCACACTGGAAGCTCCGGGCCAGCGGCACATCACCCTCGACGCCCAACGGTTCGCCCCTGGCCGCCAGACAGAAGGCACCCGCCTGTACCCCGTCCACTTCTGCCGCGACTGTGGTCAGGAGTACCACCCTGTGTGGCGCTCGGGCAAAGGGGCGCCCAGCTTCGATCCCCGCGAGATCGATGACATCTCTGGCGACGACGATGAGGATGCGCGCTACGGCTTCCTCTGCCCGGTCCGCCCTGGCCTGACCTACAACAGCTGGGAGGACCTGCCCGAGAGCTGGCTTGACCTGACCAAGGCCCAGGCGAAGGTCAAGTCCACCTACAAGCACGCCGTGCCGGAGTCCGTCAGCGTCACTCCGCAGGGCGCCACGGGGCCTGGTGGGGCGTACTGGTTCATCCCGGGCAAGTACCGCTTCTGCCTGGGCTGCGGGCTCACCCACGAGGCCTACGGCAAGGACATGAACCGTCTGGCCAGCCTGTCGGGCGAAGGGCGCTCATCGGCAACGACGATGCTGACCCTCAGCGCCGTGAGGCAGCTCTTCGAGCTGGGAGAGCCTTCCCCGGACCAGCCAGACCCTCGCAAACTCCTGGGCTTCTCCGACAACCGCCAAGACGCCGCCCTGCAGGCCGGGCACTTCAACGACTTCATCTTCCTGCTCACCCTTCGTTCGGCACTCGTGGCCGCGCTGCAGAAGCAGGGCGGCGTGCTCGACGAAGAGCATTTGGCCGATGCCGTGTTCAAGGCTCTCGGCTTCGACCGCACCGACGCCGGCACGCTCGCGGAGTACCTGAAGACACCCAAGCTCCGCCAAGAAGCCCAGCGCACGCTGCGCTTCATCCTGGGCTACCGCCTGCTTCGGGACCTGCGCCGCGGTTGGCGCTTCAACAACCCCAACCTTGACCAGCTGAACCTGCTGGCCATCCAGTACCGAGGCCTTGACGAGTTCAGCAGCGAAGCGACGCTCTTCGCCGCAAACCCCGTGCTCTCAGCCATGACCCCGGCCCAGCGCACGGAGATGGCCGCCACGGTGTTCAACGCGATGCGGCGCGCTCTGTGCCTGCAGACCCGCTACCTCGACCCGGTCGAACAAGAGCGCGCCAAAACCACCGCATTCCAGTACCTCAGCGAGCG
>ERZ761607.822-NODE-822-length-45045-cov-4.693687_pt1 | contig 45045 bp, 25 predicted proteins | sample MGYA00511164_ERZ761607 | MGnify/ENA primary metagenome ERZ761607 (study PRJEB28899, sample SAMN02445080) | bioreactor sludge metagenome | biome: EBPR sludge | place: Australia: Brisbane, Thorneside Wastewater Treatment Plant | collected 2011-06-22 ...
CCGTGGGGGAGGGGCTGGCGACAGCCCCTCGAGGAAGCTGACGTGGAGTCGTGGAGCCACCGACGCTCGGACGCCAGTGGCTCCCGCTCGCGCGTCACCCCCCGCACTGCAGCGCGAGCGCCGCGAGCGTGCGATCGTCGACCCACGCGAAGCCCGGGACCGCGCCGCGCACGAAGGTGTCCACGTGGCGCGCGTTGGCGCCCTGCCCCGCCACCGTGAGCACACACTCCGGGCTCGACTCGGCGTCGCAGTCGGCGTTGGTCGGCAGACCGTCGTGCGCGGCCACCGTGCGCATCTCGATGCGCCCGTCGCTCGCGCCGTCCTCCGACGTGTAGCGCTGCCAGAGCACGTGCCAGCCGCCGCCGCCCTGACCGCCGTTCGCGATCGCGGTCGCGCCGCGCGGGCCGCCCTCCGCGAGCACTCCGCTCGGCACGTACACGAGCGTCGGCGCGCCGATCACACCTTCACCCGAGAGGGTCACCGGCGGGCTCGCCATTCGAATGCTCGTCGGCTCCAGCACCTCTTCGCACGCGGCCTCGCCGCACATCCCGCCGCGCAGACACGAGCAGTTCGTGAGGAAGCGGACGGTGCGGAAGCGGACCACCCACGTCGCGGGATCGGTGGCCGTCGCGGGCTCGCGCAGCTCACGCCAGGCGACACCGACCGTGAGCCCGATGCCCCGGCTCGCTGGACCCACCGCCATCGTGAGGTCCTCGATGCGACCCGACGCCACGATCGGCTCCGAGAAGCTCGCGACGATCCGCGGCTCGTCGGTCTGAAGACACTGACGAATCACCGAAGGATCACGATTCGACGACGGCAACGAGTTGAACGCTTCAGGTCGGAAGTCCGTGTTGTTGCTCGTGCAGAAGTCGTCGACTCCGCAGGTCCGCCCCATGTCGCAGTCGAGGTCGGTCGTGCACGCGCGTTGGTTCTGCCCCGCCGCGTTCTCGTCGATCGCGCCGTCGCAGTCGTTGTCGAGCCCGTCGCAGCGATCGTTCGACGGCCGCGGGCTCTGACACGCCTGGCAGCCGGCTTCGTCGACGTCACCGTCGCAGTCGTCGTCGGCGCCGTTTCCGCAGCGCTCGATCCCGTCCGACGCGCCACGCGTGCCCACGCAGATCTCCTCCCCACCGATACAGACCGTGGTGCCCTCGCCGCAAACGCTCGACTCACCGGAGCACGTCTCGCCGCCGAGCTCTTCGTCGACCGCGCCGTCGCAGTCGTCGTCGATCGCGTTGCACGTCTCGGCCTTCCGCTCGCACTCCGCGATGCACTCGCCTTCGTCGACGAGCCCGTCGCAGTCCTCGTCGTCGCCGTTCGCGCAGACCTCGGCGCGCGGCATCGCGATGCCCTCGCAGAGCGCTTGGCCGCCCCAGCAGACCGGTCGTCCCGAGGTGCACAGGCCGACGTCACTTCCACACTCGGTGGCGAGACAGAAGCTCTCCTGGGGCTCGCTCGCGGCGCTGCACGTCTGCGTGCCGAAGTACCCCGCGGGCAACGGCTCGGGCGGCGGCTCCACGGGCGATTCGCAGGTCGTGACGACGACCTCACGCGCCTCCGGCAAGGTCACCAAACGCATCGCCAGCGCGTCGTCCTCGTCCGCGAAGCCGACCAAGAAGCGTCCGGCCGCGAGCGTGACCGTCGCGGGCGCAGACGCCGAGCGTGTGGTGCCGAGGCGCGTGGGACGCCCCTCGTCCGTCACGTTGACGACCGAGTAGACGTCGAGGCTCGAGCGCTGGAACCACGCGCCGAGGATCGCGACGTCGCGCGTGCTCTCGTCGACGTCGGTCGTGTCGGCGACGTCGTCGAGCACGCAACCGAGCGGGTAGTCGTCGCGGGAGCCACCGAGCATCGCGACGACGCCGTGCAGACGCGCCTGATCGGACGCCCCCGGAGGCGCCGCCGAGACGGCGAGATCGACGTCCGCCACGCCACACTCGCGCACCACCGCGACCTGCTCGGGCGCGAGGCACTGACCGCACGCGCACGTGCGTCCCGAGCTGCAGTCCCCCGAATCGTCGCAAGGCTTGGCGACGCAGCGCTGCATCTCGCACACGAGATCGGGCGAGCCGCAGTCGGGCGTCGACGCGCACGCCTGACGGCAACGACCGGAGACGCACCTCAGGTCGCCGCATTGCGAGTCCTCCGAGCAGGTGCGTGAGGTGCACGCGCCCGCCTGGGAACAGATGAGCGCAGGAGACTCGCCGCAAGATCCCGCCCCGGAGCACGAGCGCGGCGCGCACAGGCCCTGGATGCAGACTTGATCGTCCGCGCAGGGGACCGGACAGGTGCCCACCGACGACGCCGCCTGACGCGCCTCCGCGCAGGCCGTCGGATCGATCGCGGAGCGGACCTGCGTACCGTCACGCGCGACCCCGAGGTACGCGTTCGAGAGCGCAGACGGGCCGAGCGCCGCGAAGCGACGTGGCTGCGTGGCGTCCACGTGCCCGATCCGCACGAGGCCGTCCGCGCTCGAGGCGGTGTCGATCGCGACCGCGAGGCCGACGTCGTCCGCCATCTCGACGTCCAACACGTCGAATCGACAGGAGGTCGACGCGATGGCAGCGCCGCGCAACGTGCCCATCGGGCTGTCGTCGAGGCCCGTCGTGCGGAAGTCGAGCTCCCAGCAGCCTTCCTCTTCGTCGCGCGTTCCACGCACGTCCTCCGGGCTGCCCATCCCGACGCGCACGTGACGCGCGTAGGTCTGCGGTCCGACGTCGGTGAGCGCGGTGCCGATCGTGGCGCTCACCGCTGCTTCGTTGGTCGTGACGTAGCGCGCCCACGCGCTCTCCGGACCGCTCGCCGCGTCGAGTCCCGCGGGGCTGCCGCTCACCTCGGACGAGCCGATGAGCGTGGGCACGAAGACGCCCTCGTCGACCACGCCGTCGCAGTCGTTGTCCGCTGCGTCGCAGAGCTCGTCGGTCGTACGCACGCACTGACCTTCGACGCACTGCCACGGCGAGCACCAGCCGGGCAGCCCGAAGGATCCGTTGAGCGCCTGCGCGCACGCGGCGGCCTGTTCGGCCGGCGTGCTGCCGAGCGTGTCGCAACGGTCGAAATCGTCGAGCCCGATCGCGCTGCAGCCAGCGAGCAGCGTCAGCGAAAGGACGGGCAGCGCGAGCACGAGCGTTCGCATCGCGACCGGGCGCTCCGTGCGCGTTCGCTTCGTGGAGAGTCGGTTCGAAGCGCGCATCAGAACGTCCCTCCGACCCCGAGCCCGACCCCGCCGCGCGTGGGCGCGAGGTTCAACCGCACCGTCGGCTCCGCGGGCGCCGCATCTTCGTCGCCGCCCCAATCCGTGAAGAGCGCGAAGATCACCGCGGTGATCGCCGCCGCGCCCGCCACGCCGAACATCACGTCCGCGAGCAGCGCGGACTTCCGGATGTCGCTCGCTTCTTCGTCGGTGCCGAGGGGCGGTGTGCGTGCGTCGACGTCGTTGCGCCGCGAGAGGGCACGAATGCCGAAGCCCGCGCCCACACCAGCCGCGACGACCGCGACGCCGGTGGCGCTCCAGAAGAGCGCAGGCGAGAGCCCCTCGAACTCTTCCGCCAGACGCTCGAGCTCGAAGGTCAGCGACCGCTCGGCGCGCGCTGCCACCTGCACCTCTTGCTGTGCGGGCACGTAGCCCGGCGCGCGAACCTCGACCTTGTGGGTCCCGCCCGGCACGAGGAAGGTCGTGAGGTTCTCGCCGATGCGACGATCGTCGACCCACACCTCGTAACCATGCACGCTCACGGAGATGCGCACGGTGCCGAGCAGACCGTCGAGCATGTCGATCTTCGCGCGCACCTCGCCCTCTTGCTCGGTGAACGCGCCGCCTTGCTCGAGGAACGCGCGGTACGACGCGAGCGCAGCGTCGTAGAGAAACAGTCGCTCCTGACACTTGGCCATGTTGTAGAGCACGAGGTAGCGGAGCTGGTGGCCGCGCAGGAGCTCGAGCGTCTCGTTGAACTCCGCGAGCGCGGACTCGTAGTTGCCGTCCGCGTAGAGCTGCTCACCCCGCGCGATGCGCTCGCGCGCTTCGTTCAGGCGCGCGTCGGCGTCGGGGGAGGCCGCGCTCTCCGTCGCTTCCGAGCCTTCCGTCGACGCCTCGGCCGTCGCTTCGGCGGCCGCTTCCACCGGCTCGCTCGGCGCCTGAGCGCGGGCCGTCCACGACGTCGCCGTCCAGAGGGCGACGAGCGCCCACCTTGCCTGCCTCATCCCTCTGCCTCCTGCGGGCGCGAGCGCGCCCCCCGACCGCTCGGTCGTCGCGACGGTATCAGAGCGCAAGGCGCGACGTCTGCCTCGAAGGCACGCGCATGCCAGGAGATTTCCGGAACCGTGTCACCGCGCCGCCACCGAAACGCGCCGGACGCGTGCCCGTGCGATCGAACGCCAAGGTGTGTGATGCGTTCGGGGTTTGATAGAGTCCTCCCGCCTCGTCGCGGACGCCACGTCCCGACGCGCTCGCGCGCCATCCGGCCACGACCCATTCGCCACGCTGCACGATGACCGACGGACTCCTCCAACCAGCCGCCGGCCCCGATCCGAAGATCGGGATGGTCCTCCAAGACCGTTACCGCATCGTCCGCAAGCTCGGCGAAGGCGGCATGGGCGCCGTCTACGAGGGCGAGCACGTCCTCATCAAGCGGCGCGTCGCGATCAAATGCCTGCACGGGCAGTTCGCGACGAACCCCGAGATCGTCGCGCGTTTCCACCGCGAAGCGCTCGCGGCCACGAGCATCGGTCATCAGAACATCATCGAGGTCACGGACATGGGCCGCTTCCCGGATGGGAGCGTGTTCATGGTCCTCGAGTTCCTCGAAGGCCGCGACTGGTCGAAGGACATCGACGAACAAGGTCCGCAGCCGCTCGGGAAGGTCGTGAAGATCACGTCGCAGATCTGCGACGCGCTCACCGCCGCGCACGCCAAGGGGATCGTGCACCGCGATCTCAAGCCCGAAAACGTGTTCCTGATCGCGCGCGGTCACGATCCGGACTTCGTGAAGGTGCTCGACTTCGGCATCTCGAAGTTCCGGGACTCGAACAGCGGTCCCGGCAAGGCGATGACGCAGACCGGCACCACGCTCGGCACGCCGTACTACATGGCCCCCGAGCAGGCGCAGGGAAAGAAGGACATCGACCACCGCGCGGACATCTACTCGCTCGGCGTGATGACCTTCCAAGCGCTCACCGGGCAGTACCCCTTCGACGACGAGTCGTATCCGATGCTCGTCTTGAAGATCTGCACGGAGCCGCCGCCGCCGCTGCGTTTGTATCGCCCGGATCTTCCGAAGGAGCTGGAAGATCTCGTGATGCGCATGCTCGCGAAGGATCCGACGCAGCGCTTCGCGGATTGCGCCGCCGTGAAGGCCGCGCTCGCGCCCTTCGCTTCCATGAACGACGCGCCAGTCGTCGCGGCCGACGCGCCGAGCACTGCGAACCGACCGCCCTCGATGCTCGGCGGGCAGGCGATCGGTCACGGCGCGACGCAGACGCCCGACTCGCTGCCGGCCGCACCCGCGCTCAAGGCCACGACGCCCTCGCAGATGCCGGTCGCGCAGGTGCCGAGCGCGCAGACGCCGGTCGCCGCTCACGCCGAGAGCGTCATCCGTCCACCCACCTCACGTACGCCGCTGCTCGTCGGGGGTGTGCTCGTGGTGCTCGGGCTGCTCGGCGGCGGCGCCGCAGTGGTGCTCGGAGGCGCCGAACCGACCCCGGTCGAGCCGACCCCGGTCGCCGCGCTGACGCCGACTCCCGATCCGACACCGACTCCCGATCCGACACCGACTCCCGATCCGACACCGACGATGGAACCGACCACGGCGGAGACGATGGTCGCGATCACCATCCGCACCGAGCCCGCGGACGCCGAGCTCTACCTCGACGGAGACCGGATCCCGAACCCGTTCGAAGGACGCTTGCCGCAGACCACCGAGCCGCGCCGCCTCGAAGCGCGCAAGGAAGGGTTCCGCTCGCTCGTGCAAGAGCTGGTGCTGCGCTACGAGCAGACGGTGACGCTGCGCATGGAGCGGGGTCGCGGCACCGACGATCGACGACGGAGCACGCAGACGACGGTGGCTGCGGTGATGACGACGGAGATGCAAGCCGAAGTGGCACCGACGATGGAGCCAGCGATGGTCGAGGTTGCGGTCACGCCGATGGAAGAGCCGCCGCCCGCGATGGATCCGGAGCCGGTCGTGACGATGGATCCGCCGCGGATGACGGATCTCGCATCGATCATGCTCTGAACGTCCTCGCACGACGCGACCATCACGCGACGACCTCGCGACCGCGACGACCGCGACCACGCGTGCAGGCGATCTTGCTCCGCCGAAGTCCGACGACTACGAAAGACCCGTGCGTTTCCCGCCGCTCACGCCGACCGTCCGCGCGCTCCTCGTGGTCTTCCTCGTGGCCTTCGTCGCGCAGCTCGTCTCGGACGTGTGGCTCGACGGGCGCCTCTTCGAGCTGCTCTCGCTCGCGGTCTACCCGGGCGAGCTGCGTCTGCCGAACCTCTGGCAGCTCGTGACCTACCCGCTCGCGCAGATCCCGGGACCGCAGGGCGTCAGCAACTTCCTCTTCGGCGCGTTCTTCTTCTATTGGATCGTCGCTGGCCTCGAACAGCAGTACGGGCCGCGCTGGACCCGTCGCGTCCTGCTGGTGACGCTCCTCGGCGCGTCCGTGCCTTCGCTGGCCGCGGGATTGATGCTCGGCGGACGCCTCGACGGTTTCTCGTTCCTCACGTTCGGAGCGCTCGCCGCCGGCATCTGGACGATGCGCACGCTGCAGCAGCGCATGTCGTTGTTCGGTCAGTGGGAGATGACACCGAACCAAGCGCTCTGGCTTCTGGTCGCGTTCCCGGCGCTCGGCTTTCTCGCGAGTAAGAACGCGCTCCACCTCGTCGGAGATCTCGGCGCGATGGGAGCCGGCATCCTCTTCGTCGAGATGCTGGCGCGGCGCCCTCCGCCGGGCGCGCCGCGAAAGGACGACAAGCGCACCCGCACCGCGTCGGGGCCCCGGAAGAACCCCCACGGGCTACGCGCGATCCGAGGCGGCAAAGACGACGATCCGCGCTCGTTGAACTGACGTCGTCGGAGCGTCCGCGCGACCGACGCGCCGTGCGGACGAGCGCGACCGGGGTTGCGCGTTCACGCTCCCTCACGCGCAAAGCTTGTCTCCGCTCCCCCGCGCGGCGATCCTTCCGCGCGATGTCCAAGGAGAAGCTCGCCAAGCTCGTGCAGGTGCACCCCGCCGGCACCGTGCTCTTCCGAGACGGCGATCCCGGTCAGGTGATGTACGTCATCCAATCGGGCCGCGTGCGCATCTTCACCGAGGTGAAGGACCGCGAGAAGCTCCTCGCCATCCTCGGGCCGGGCGACTTCTTCGGCGAGATGGCGATCCTCAACCAGAAGCCGCGCACCGCGTCGGCGGAGGTGATCGAGGACGCGCGCCTGCTCGTGATCGATCCGCAGACCTTCGGCGCGATGATCGTGAGCAACACCGAGATCGCGGTGCGGCTCATCAAGAAGCTCGCGCGTCGCCTCGACAGCGCGAACGCGCTCATCGATCTGCTGATGCACCGCGACCCGAAGGCGCGCGTGATCCTCGGGCTCGCGCACGAGGCCGAGTACAACGGCATCGTCGAAGAGGACGGCTCGGTGATCGTGCACCTCGACGAAGAAGGCCTCGCCAACCAGATCGGCCTCGGCGTCGAAGAGGTGCAGACCGTCCTCAAGCGCCTCGACCGCCTCAACATCGTCGACGTGACGAGCGAAGGTTTCCGCATCCCCGACGTGATGCGGCTGCACGAGTTCCTCGAGTTCTTGCAGATGCGCGAGAAGTTCGGGGACGGGTGAGGGCGATCGTCGTCGACGGCCACGAACGACACGACGGCACGACGCACGACTACGACGACCCGCGCGCGCGTGGCTCTCACCGCCGACGCAGACGCTCCAGCAACGCTGCGGCCGCCTTCGGATCGTGCAGCGCGCGCTCGAGCTCCGCGCGCTCTTCGTCGCTGAGCGGCCGATCCGCGAGGCGGCCGAGGTGATGAAGCACCTTGTAGAGCTCCGCGCGCGGTAGGCGACGCTCGCGCGGCTTCTTCGGAGACCGCTCCGCCTTCGCGCGTGAATCCCGACGCGCGCGGGAGGCGTCACCTCCGCGTGACCCGCGCGTGTCGGCGCGAGCGTCGGAGGACGCGTGACGCTCGGGCTCGCGATCTCCGTCGCGATCGTCGCGTTCACGCCCGTCGTCGGGATCGCGCCGACGCGGTCCGTCGCGCCCGTGATCGAGGCGCCGATCGCGCGGCGGCTCCGGCGCGCGCGCGTCCGCATCCATCGGCGCACGAAACCGCACCGGCGGCCGCCGCGGCACGAGCAGCGGCCGACCATCCTCCGTGCTGCTCGCGTCGATCGGCAACCACACCGGGTTCCCACGCGAATCCTCGAGCAACGCCAGCGCCCAGAGGTGATCGGGCTCGCTCACCGAACCTCCGTCGAGCACCCAACCCGAGGCGAGCCCCGCCGGAATGCCCGCGCGACGCATCAGCTCGCACGCGAGCGCGTTGAGCTCGTAACACACGCCCGCGCCGAGATACCGACCGTCCGCGCCCGCGTGCAGCGCCGCCACGTGCGCGTGCGCGCGACCGCGAGTGAGCCGCGCGAGATGACGCCCGACCGCGGGATCTTCGAGGTAGCTCGGATCGTAGCGGTAGCGGCGCCGCACGAAGTCGCGCACCGCGAGCGCCCGCTCGAAGGGCGCGTCGTCGTCGTCGAGCGACGCGACCAAATCGAGCGCTTCGTCCGGCAGCTCGTCGTCCGGCACGAACGAGCCGCGTGCATCGAGCTCGGCTTCGTGCGCGTCGTCGAAGCGCGGCGCCTCGCCGAGTCGGATCGCGAGCCGAAGCTCGGTCGCGTCGAGCAGACGCACGTTCGTGCTGCCGCCCGCGCCACGCCAAGTCGGCAGCTGACCCCGCCGACCCAGTAGAGACGTCGGCGGCTGACCCCGCCGACCCAGTAGAGACGTCGGCGGCTGACCCCGCCGACCCGGTAGAGACGTCGGCGGCTCGCGATCGCTCGCACGATCCGCGAGCTTCAGCGACTCCAGCTCGCCGTAGAGCGGAACCGGCAGCACCGACTCGCCCGCCGGCAATCGCCCTCGCATCACCACGCGCCCCGCCTCGCCGCGCGCGCTCGGCCGCGGCAGGTCGCTCGCGATCCACCGCTGCCCGCGCCGCTCGAAGCGCGTCACCACGAGCTGCGGCGCGTAGATCCACGGCGCGACCAGCCGCGGCGGTGTGAACGCGAGCCCCACGCTCGGCACCTCGCGCCGCGCCTCGACCCAACCTTCCGTGCGATCGAGCTGCGACTCGATCGAGTCGCGTGGGCGAAAGAGCTGCGCGTCGCGCGCCGCCACCGGCTCCGCGCGCTCGGGCTCCAGCGACTTCGTGACCTCGTCGCCGCCAAAGAACCGACGCACCCGATCGAGGAGACCGACCCGCTTCGGCGGCGACGTCTCGCGCACCTCGCGCACGCTCTCGAGCGGCCCCTCGAGCCGCGCGAGCCACTCCTGCCTCGCGAGCGGATCGGGTCCGAGCGCGGGCGCGCAACGCGACGGATGCTGGAGCGCCGCGGGCGTCACGAGCAGCGCGTCGTCGTCGAGCGCGGCGTCCACCTCGAGTCGCACGGAGCGACCGAAGATCGCGCCGTCGATCGCGAGCGTGTCGTGCACCTGCACCGCACGCCCGACGCGCCGAGCCAACGAATCCGCGCGAGGATCCGCGCGCTGCGGCCCCGCCTCCACGCGCGCGATCCGCAGGTCCACGAAGAGGTCCGGTACGCCCGCGCGCTCGAGCCGTGCCTCCGTCGCCGCGTCCCGCACGATCGGCAGCGGCTCCGCGATCGGCGCGTCGCTCGGCACGAGCTCCGCGAGCGAAGGCGGCGCGAGGCGGCGCACCGAAGGATCGCCGACGCGCGCGAGCTCGACCTTCCCTGCCCGCACCACCGCGAGCGCGGCGTGCTCCGGCAGCGGCGCCTCGCGCAGACGCGGCAAGCACTCCGGCAACACCCGCGCGAGCGTGGCTTCGTCGTCCGGTCGCGGATCCGACCCGAGCGAGACGCCGACGTCCTCGAGGAACGCCACGATCGCCGCGTCGTCGGGCACGCTCGGGATACCCAACGCACGCGCGAGCCGCGGCAGCTCCTGCGACGCCGACCAATCGCCACGCCGGGAGCCGAAGAGCGCGCGACCGCCGCGCCGCACGAGCTCCCGCGGCGCGCGCAGGATCCCTTCGTCGTCGCGCAGACGAATCGACGAGAAGCGCACGCGCACTTCGTCGCTCGTGAAGCGCCGCGCGTCGAGGCCCGCTTCGAGGAAGTCGAGCAGCGCCCGCGGGGCCTCACGACCTTCGTGTGCGGCCGCGACCTCGATCAGCGAGAGCTCGCCGGCGCGCCGCATGCCGAGCCGCGTCGCCGTCGTCTCGTCGAGCGCCGACGCGACCTCCGAGTCCACGAAGCGAGGCGAGTCGCCGAGCAGCGCGTGGGTGAGCGGCTCGAAGAACACGAGCTCGCTCGGCACGCGCAACGATCCGTCGGCGCTCGGCAACCAGCGCCGCTTGCGCAGCCCCGCGCGATCGATCCGCGCCGGCTCGCGACGCGCGCGATCGAGCACGTAGCGCGCGAGCGCTCGCTGCGCGTGGGGCGTGAGCGTCTCGATTCGGTCGAGGCAGGTCGTCCAGGTCGCCTCGTCGAGATCGTCCTTCGCACCACACGCCGCGAGCACGCGCCGCGAGGGCCCGTCGAGGTCGGTCCAGAGAACGCGCGGCGGCAGCGCGTCGACGAAGAGCGACGCGTGCTCGACCACGTCGTCCGCGGGCGACCACGAGAAGCGTGGCTTCGTCCACGCGCGCGCCCCGTCGCTCTCGATCACCGGCACCACCAGCCGCGCGCGCACGTCGAGGCGACGCACACGCTCTTCGAGCCCCTCGCCGTTCGTGTGTGTCTCGCGGGCGAGCGCCTCTCCGACCTCGTCGACGCGTCGCGCGTCGTTCGGGACCAACGCACGTGCGAGGAACGCGAGCAGCTCGCGCGCCCGATCCGCGTCGTCGACGCGCGCCGCCTCCGCGATCGCGTCGAGGAGCTGCGAGACCATCGCGCGCCGCGCGTGCCGATCGATCTCGAAGGTCGCGCGCAGGTACTCCGCGACGTCGAGCGGCACCTCCGCCGAGAGCCCCCACCCGAGCCCCAGCTCGGGCACGTCGGGATCGAGCACGAGCTCACGCGCCGCGCGCCGCTCCCCCGATTGCGACGGGAACACCGGCACCTGCGAGAAGAGCGCGCGCGCCTCCGGATCGTGCGCGAGCGCCTCACCGTCGGTGCGCAAGAACGCGTACAGCGACTCGTACGACACACGCTCCGGCGCGCTCCGCATCGCCTCCACGAGCCGTCGGAGCGGCAGCGGTCGCACGAGCGACGCGGCGAGCGGTCCGAGCGCCTCCACCCACGCCACGTCCGCGAGCCCGAGCCCCGCCGAGGTCGCGACGCAGAGCGCGCGCGCTGGCTGCGAAGCCACGAAAAGCGGCGCGCGAGCCATCCGCCCCGCGTCGTCGAACGCGATCGCGATCCCTTCGAGCGAGATCGAGAGCCTCGACGCGATCGTGACGAGCGCCACCGCGACCGCGCGCTCGCGGGAAGACGACGACCTCTCGACAGGCTCGGTCTCCGCGACTGTCTCCGTCTCCGTCTCCGTCGCGCGAAGCGCGGTCCCGGTCTCGTTCGCGGTCCCGGTCTCGGTCTCCGTCGCAGACTCGGCAACCGTCTCGGTCGCCATCACCCCCCACCCCGCCGGCACCCGCTCCCCTTCCTTCAGCCGCGAGAGCACCTGCGTGCGCACCCACTCCGCGACGTCCGCGTGCGGCAACGCGAGCGCCTCGATCACGTCGTCCGCCGCGACGTGCTCCGCGAGACCGAGGCTCCGCGGATCGAGGGGCGCGATCGACGCAGAAGGCACGAGCTCCTTCGCGGCGCGCCGCGTCCCCGCGAGGGTCGTGACGATCGGCAGCGCGGCGATCCCCGCCCGCGTCGCGGCGTCCAACGCGTGCTCGTGGCTCCGCGCGAAGCGGAGCAGCGCCTCCGGATCGTCCGACAGGCGCGGCGCGATCGCGAGCACCTCCCGCGCGCTCGGCGCTTGCACGCCCAGCACGTCGAGCAGCGGCGCGAGGCGCGCTTCTTCGTCGCGATCGAGCAGCGGCAAGCCTGCGCGCTCCAACAACCCGCGCCGCTCCCCCGCGCGATGCACGGCCTGCGCGCTCGGCGTCCGCCACGATCCGAGCACCCGCGCGGTGCCCACCGCGTCGAGCCAGATCGGCGTGTCCGCGAGCGGCCGGAGCTCCGCCCCGAGGTCCAGACACTCGAGCAGCGCATCGACGATCGCCCCGCGCGCATCGGCCTCGATCGCGTCGCACGCGATCACGTCCCCGACCAGCAGCGCGCGATCGTTCGCCGCCGCGAGCCCGAGCGCACGCCGTGCGTCGAGGGCCGCCGACGAAGCGACGTACCGCGTGCCGAGCGCCGCGAACGCCGCGTCGATCGCGGCCGACGTGCTGCCCTCGCGAAGCGCGTCCGAGGTGCGCAGCGTCCCTCGCGCGTCACGCCAGATCGAAGCGCGCGCGAGCGATTCGATCACCCTGCTCGGCAGCTCGTATGCGCGCGACGCCACGAACGCGAGCGCCGCGTCCACGTCTTCCTCGGGCACCGCGGGCTCGTTCGGATCCCCCACGAGCGCGCGCGCGAGCGTGAGCGCGCTCGGAGGCGCGAGCCGACGTGAACGCACGAACGCGCCTTCGCGCGCGAGCCAAGGCCATCGCGGCACCACGCCGACCAGCTCGTTCGCGCACGACGCCCGCGTCGGCCCCACGAGCGGCCGACGCACACCGCCGCGATCCTCGAAGAGCGGGAGCACCTCGATCCTTCGCGCCAACGCCTCCGGAAGCTCCGCCGCATCGAGCCGCGCCTCGAGCGCCGCGTGCCCACCGTCGTCGAGCGAGAGCCCCGCCTCGAGCGCGGACACCAGCTCGTTCCACGTGAAGTCACGCACCAAGCGCCGCACCACGCGCCGCTCCGCGAACGCGGGCGCGACGAACGGCAGCGCCGAGAACAACCAACGCCCGAGCGGACTCAGCTCCGCCGGAAGCCGTCGCAATCCCGACGGCGCCGCGAGCTCGACGACGTTGCGGCCGCGATCTCCGTCACTTTCGCCGTCTCTGCCTACGTCTCCCTCTGGTTCACGCTCACGTTCACGTTCTCGTTCACGTTCTCGTTCACGTTCTCGTTCACGTTCACGTTCACGTTCACGTTCTCCACCTCGCCCCGTCGCAGATTCCCCCTCCGCCACCGGCACGAACGACACGTCCCGCAGCGCCGCGAGCTCCTCGTCCGACACCTCCTCCAACGCCGCGAAGAGCTCCGCGGTCCGCGTGCGCACCGCTCCGCCCGCACGCAGATCCTCCACCAGCGTCCGCGCCTCGAAGCGCGCGATCGCGAGCCGTCGCGCGAGCACCTCCGGAAGATCGTGCGCCGCGATCAGCGCGCGCTCGCCCTGGTAGAGCGCCACCATCGCCGCGCTCGCGAGCCGCACCGCCGCCGCGGATCGCAGCCGCCCGTCCACCACCACCAGCGGCAACGCGCGCAGCTCCGCGTCGTCCACCGGCGCGCGCGCGAGCGCGTCGAGCACCCCCGCGCGCCACGACGGAGGCGCCGCTCCTTCTCGCAGCGAACCGCGCACGAACGCAACGAGCTCCCGCGCCCCGAAGCGCGCCGCGCCGAGCTCGCACGCGACCTTCGCCTCGCGCGAGTCGATCGCGAGCGAAGCCGGATCGAGCACGCGCCGTCCCTCGATCACGATCCCCGCGAGCGCGCGCGCCACGTCCGGCTCCGCGATCCACGCCTCGTCGGGACGCAGCGATTCACCCGCCGCGCTCGAGAGAAAACGCGCCTCCGCGAGCGACGCCGCGCACGCCTCGCCGAGCGGTCCCATCGCGGGCGCGAGCTCCTCCCGCGTCGACACGAGCGCGAGCCCCGCCGTCCCGAAACGAACCACGAGGCCCGCGAGCGCGCGCCCCACCTCCGCGAGCAACGCCTCGTTCCACGCGGAGTCGAGCTCCAGCCGCTCACGATCGAGCGTCACGTCGAAGCGCGCGTGCACCAGCACCCGCAGCCCCGTGCGCTCCGCGGTCGGCAAGAACGCGTAGAGCGTCGGCCCCCGTACGGCGCCGATGCGTGCGCTCGTGGCCCGCTCGGAGCCGACCGTGCTCGACGCGTCCTCACCCGATGCGTCCTCTTCGAGCACCGCCCCGACCAAGAGCTCGCACTCGCGCGCGCGCCCTTCCTCTCGCATGCCGTCGAAACGAAACCGAGCGCGCTCGATCGCGAACCGCCGCGCCTCGCCCTCCGACACCAACGCGGCGCGATCCCCGTCGAGCTCGCATCGCCACGCGTGCACGTCCCCGCCGCCGATCACCCGCAGCGCGCGCACGTGGCAGAGCGTCAGCAGCGTCTCCGGCGGGACCGCCAGCGCACGCGCGAGCACCCGCGGCGCGTGCGCCCGATCCACGAGCGGCAGCTCGAGCGTCGTCTCGGCGTCGCGTTCACCCGCGAGCAGACGCGGGATCGACACGTGCGCGATCTCGATCGCCAGCGCGCCCGAGCGAATCCGCGGACGCTCGCAGACCTCGTACACGCTCTTGAAGCCGACCCCGAAGAACCCGATTTGTTCGGCGCGTTTCGTCGTTTGACCGATCGAGAGCACACCCACGAGATCCAGCAACGAGAACGGCGCGCCGTCGTGTCGGACCGTGATCGTGTCGTCGATCCGCGCCTCGAACGAGCGCGCTCCCGCGTCGTCCGCGTTCTGCAAGAGCTCGAAGAAGAAGTGCCCCGGGTCCGCGTAGACGCGCCGCGCGAGCAGCCGCTCCGCGTTCGCCTGCGAGATCGACTTGGGCGCGCGCGCGAGCCCGTCGATCGCCCGCGCGACGACGCCGCGCACGAGCTCCGCGGTCGCCGGCTCACGCGCGAGGCGTTCGAGCGCGGCACCGTCGGCGAGGATCAGCGCCCGCTCCACGTCCGCCGACGCCTCCAGCGGCTCCGCCAGCCGTTCGCGCGCGCGACCCCTCCACGCGCGATGCGCCGACTCGTCGTGCCGACGCAACCACCGATCGATCAGCGCGAGCGCCGCGATGCGCTCGACGCCCCACCGCGACGTGATCGCGTCCACGCGAGCCGAGACGAAGTCCGCAGGGAGCTCTTGGATCACGTGCTGGAGTGACGCGTCGGGCAGCGCGGACACGAGCTCGTCCACCACCGCTACCGCCCGCTCGTCGAGTCGCCCTGCGGCGAGCAACGCACCCACCACCTCCGCGAACGGCTCCGGATCGGCGAGCCCCGCCGCCTCCCGCAAGAGCCCCTCCGGATCCTCATGTGACGCGGCGAGCGCACGAACGCGCGCCATCTGCTCGTCGAAAGGGAGCGCGCCGAAGCTCATGCGTCGCGCACTATAGGGCGCGCGGGCGGAATCGGTCGCGCCGCGTGATTCGATGCGCGGACCTCACCGCTCTCCATCGCGTCGCTGCCTCGCATCCAGCTCGTCTCGCCCATCCGGTCTCTCACGCCGTCACCCTGGAAGACTCGTGCCCTCCCGAACGTACGCACCAAGGAGCGCGGGCCCGGACGAGTCCGACACCCACGCCACGAGGACGACCATGCCGAACGACAAACCCTGGATCGACGCTCCGCCCCCTCCGCCGGAGCTCGAGAAGGCGCGACGACGCGCCTGGACCGCGCTCGGGCTCGCCTCCACCCCGTTCTTGCTGTGGGGCGCCTGCACCGCGCGAGTCATCGACGCGAACAGCGACGTCGCGGGCGTCGGGATGCTCGTGGTGTTCACGCTGTCGATGCTCGGCGGTGCGCTGGGCGTCGCCTCGCTCGCCGCGAAGCGCACCCGGCTCGGCTGGGTCGCGGCGATCGCCGGGTTCACCGCCCCGTTCGTCGCGTTCCTCCTCGCGATGTTCACGATTCCCTTCTCCCGCGGTCGCGCGCACCGACGACGCGGCGCCGCGAAGGTCCCCACCGACACCGCGAACGACGCCTGGCTCGACGAAGCCTCCCTCGACGGTGCGCGTCGCGGGATCGAAGCCCCGACCGATCAACGCGAAGCCCTCGCGACCGCGTGGCGCGCGATGGCTGCGACCGAGACCGCCTCCGTGGCCGCCTTCGCGTCGTTCTCCCAACAGCTCCTCGCGCTCGGCGCGCCGAGCCGCTTCGTCGAGGATGCCCACCGCGACGCGATCGACGAGATCGCCCATGCGCGTGTCTGCTACGCGATCGCGACCCGCCTCGACGGCCGCGCACGTGGCCCCGCCGCGTTCCCCGCCGCCGCGTGGCCCGCCGATCACGCGCCGAGCTTCCTCCGCCTCGCACGCGACACCCTGCGTGACGGCTGTGTGTTCGAGGGCGCCTCCGCCCGCGTCGCCGAAGAGCTCGCGGCGCTCGACCGCGCGTGCCCGCAGACGCGCGACGCGCTCGCCACGATCGCGATCGACGAGGCGCGCCACGCCGCGCACGCGTGGGAGGTGCTCGCGTGGGCGCGCGCCCAGCTCCGTCCCGAAGAGGACGCCTCGCTCGACCGCGTGATCGACGAGCTCCTCGCGGCCCGACACGACGCGGTCGTTCCGCACGATCGCTTCGAGGCGTTCGGGGTCGCGGGTCCCGCCCGATGGCGCGAGGCGGTGCAAGAGACCGCCGCGAAAGCCCGCACACGTTTGCGATCGGAAGCGCCAGCAGAACACCGTGCCGAGCCTCGTTTGGACCGAGTCGCCTGATCGACGTCCCTCGCGCCACGCGGGAGCCGTCGTCCGAGCCCTCGCGAGGTCGGTGAAGCTCCGAGGAAGACGATCGTGTCGTGAAATCCCCCATGGAGCAGGGATGGCGCACTCGTTCAAGCTTCGTCTCGTGGGGGAGGCCGACGACGCCGAAGAGCGCGCAACGCTGGTGCTCCGCGGATACGAAGCCGCGCGGCAGCTCGTGTCGTTGCTCGAGCGCGCACAAGGGAACGACACCTCGGCAGAGGAGCTCGCGATCCTGCGCGACGTGGTGCGCCTCTTCGATCCGGGCGGCTCGGCCCTCACCGAGGCGGAATGGGCGGTCGTGCAGCTCGCGAGCACCGGTTTGACCAACGCCGCGATCGCGGAGCGCCGAGGGACCACCGCGCGTACGGTGTCCAAACAGCTCGACTCCGCCTACCGCAAGCTCGGCGTGACCTCGCGGCGAGAGCTCGCGGTTCGTTTGGCGCGCCGCTGAACCGTTTGCTCGGCGCCACTGAAGCCACGTGGTCCATTCGGGCACCGCCGACGCTGCGCGGCCCGGCGCGCGCGGCTCACGCAGCGCGATGTCGCTCGGGCGCCGCTGAAGCTCCATCGCACGAAACAAACCGCCCCCTCGCGCGTTCCAAGCGACACCACGAGAGGTCGCCCTCCGCGAACCTCCCCCCTGGGATCCTCCCGTGGCATCCTCCGCCGCTCATGCGCCCGCGCGACGATCACGACGATCACCCCGAGGACCTCGCTCGATGAAGCGACGGCTCGCGCGCGTCGGCTCCTTCCTCCGTCGGCTCGCCGACCTCTTCCCGTGGACGCCGCTCGGGCTCCTCGTCGGCGGCCTCAGCGCGCTCGCGCTCTGGCACTTCGCCTACGGAAAGCTCGACCTCGTCGTGCTCGTCCTCGGCTACGGCGCCGCCGCCCTCGTCGCGCTCGCGACGGCGTTCACGCTCAGCGCGACGCTCGGCGTGAAGTGGGTGCTCCGCCGACGTCGCGTCGCGGCCAGCGAGGCGCGCGAGCTCGCGTTCGAGACCGCGCGTTTCGTACCCACCGACTTCCTCATGCCGAGCTTCCGCTTCGTGCCGCTCGTCCGCCTGCGCTGGTCGTGGGAGTCGCCCGCCGACTTCGACGTCACGAGCGAGCCCGAGCTCGGCCGCGCCCGCGAACGAGTCCGAACCCGCGCGCGCGGCGAGCACCGCGGGGTCTCGCGCCGCGTCGTGATCGAAGACGTCTTCGGGCTCACGCGCCTCGCCGTCCGCGCCCGTGATCCCGAGGTGCGCCTCGAGGTGAGCCCCCACGCGGGCAAGCTCGGTCGCCTGCCCCGATTGCTCGCATTCTCCGGGGGATCCGACTGGCCGCACCCGATGGGCGTCGACGAAGGCGATCGCATGGAGCTGCGTCGCTACGCGCCCGGCGATCCCGCGCGCTTCATCCACTGGAAGATCTTCGGCCGCACGCGGAAGCTCGTCGTCCGCATGCCGGAGCGCGCGCTCGAGCGCGCCGAGCGCACCGTCGCGTACTTGGTGACTGGCGCCCACGACGAAGCCAGCGCGGCCGCCGCGCGCGTGGCGATCGACGGTGGCGCGCTCGGGGACGACTGGTCGTTCTGCACCGACGGCGCGGGCAGCACCGGCCGCGTGCTCGAAGCGCGCGCTTCGATCGTGCGCAGCGCCGCGCACCGCGCGACCGGAGGCGCGGGCCTCGAACGTTTCGTCCGCGAAGAAGAGCGCCGCGGTCCGGTGTCGCTCGTGGTCTTCGCCCCCGCTGCGCCGGGACCGTGGCTCGAGCGTGTGCTCCACACGCTGACCGTACGACGCGGCCGCGCGCGCATCGTGATCGGCGTCGACGGCCTCGCGAGCGAAGGCGCGCCCTCGCTCCTGAAGCGTGCGCTGATGCGTCGACGCGCGCCCGACGCGACTCCGAGCGAAGGTCTCGACGCGGTGCTGGCCGCGCTCGCGAGCGCCCGCGCGGACGTGGTGATCGTCGATCGTGAGAGCGGCCGCGTGCTCACGGACGCACACCGCCGCGCAGCCTCCGCGACATCCGCACCCACCAAGAAGCCGACGACACCCGCGAAGCCGTCGAAGTCGTCGAAGACACCGACCTCCAAGGAGGCCGCGTGAGCACACGCGACGAGCTCCGCGAAGGTTGGGTCCCGCTCGTCCTGCGCGCGCTCGTGCACGCGCTCGCGGCGGGTGTGCTCGCGTTCCCCCTCGCCTCCGGCGGCTCCGTCACCGCGGCCGCGGTCGGCAGCGGCCTCGGCGCCGCCTTCGGTCCTCGCCTCGCGCGCTCCGATCTGCGCAGCCTCGCGCTCGTCGGCCTCGGCTTCGCGGGCGTCTTCCTCGCGATCCTCCTGCGCTTCCTCTTCGTCGACACCCAGCTGCTCGCCTCCAGCCTCGGCCCGAGCACGAGCCTCCGCAGCGGCGACTTCCTCTTCTTCCTCGTCGCGCCTGCGGCCGTCAGCCTCTCGCTCCGTGCGCTCGCCACCCGCCGCCGCGGCCTGCAAGCGCTCGAGGTCGGCCTCGTCGGCGTCGCCTTCGCGCAGCTCGTGGTCGCGCACCGCCAAGGCGCGATCAATCGTCCTTTCGAGCTCGCCGATCCGATCCTCGCGAGCGGCGGCGACCCCACCGATCTGCTCTTCGCGGTCGGCGCGGCCGCCACCGCGGTCGTCGTCTTGCTCCTGCTCGGCGAGCGCAGCCTCGGGCGCTCGCTGATGCACCTCTCGGTGGTCGCGCTCCTGCTCTTGCTCTTCCTCGGCACCAGCTCGGTGATCGAGATGCCGGAGCCCGAACAAGATCCGAGCGGCCTCGGCCTGCGCCCCGAAGAAGGCGAAGGCGAGAGCGACTCCGAGCAGAGTCAGAACGGCCAAGGCGGCGGCAGCAGCAACCCCGAGCCGAACGAAGAGCTCGAGTTCCAAGACGAGCTCGAACAACCGCAGAGCGCGACCCCCGTCGGCGTCGTCGTCTTCCACGACGACTGGTCGCCGCCCTACGGCGTCTACTACCTGCGCCAAGCCGCCTTCAGTCAGTACAACGGCCGCCGCCTCGTCGCGGCCACCCAGCTCGGCGTCGACGGTGATCTCGCACGCGACTTCCCCACCGTGGCCTACGACGTCGCGGAGCCGCCGCCGATGGGCTCGTCGCGCGCCCCCGTCGAGACCACCGTCGCGCTCCTCGCCGAGCACACGCGCCCCTTCGGCCTCGAAGCGCCCGTGCGCTTCACGCCCGCACGCAACCCCGACGCGCGCCGCTTTCGTCGCGTCTACAAGGTCTCGAGCGCCGTGCTCACGGCCGACTTCTCTTCGATGCTCGGCGCGCGCGCCGGCAACTCGAGCTGGAGCGCGGAGGAACGCGCAACCTACACCGCCGCGCCGAACGATCCCCGCTACGCCGAGCTCGCGCAGCGCATCATCCAAGAGCAGCTCCCCGAGCACCTCCGCGAAGATCCCGCCGCGCGCATCGCCGCCATCACCGGCTGGCTCGGCGAGCACGGCACCTACTCGCTGCGCAGCCGCCACGCCGACGCCGAAGATCCCACGGCCGACTTCCTCTTCGGCGATCTCACCGGCTACTGCGTCCACTTCGCGCACGCCGCCGCCTACCTGATGCGCGCCGCCGGTCTGCCCACGCGTGTCGCTTCCGGCTACGCGATCGACGAAGCCACACGCCAAGGCGGCTCCGCGCTCCTCGTCACCGGCGGCGCCTCCCACGCCTGGCCCGAGGTCTACCTCGAAGGCTTCGGCTGGGTCGTCGCGGACGTGACGCCCGCGCAGGTGCTCACCCCGCCCGGTCCCCCGCCCGACGCCGATCTGCAGCGCCTCCTCGGTGAGCTCGCACGTGGCCTCGACGCGGTGCCGGTCGAAGAAGACGCGCCGATCTCACGCACCGTGGCGACCCTCCGCGACGTGCTCCGCTGGATCGGCTGGACCCTGCTCGGTCTGCTCGCGTTCGCCTTCGTCTTCCTCGTGGTCGGCAAGATCGTCCGCCGCCTCGCGCCACGCTTCGCGTCGAAGGATCGCCTGCCGATCGCGAGCTACCGCGCGGCCCTCGATCAGCTCGGCGAGCTCGCGCTGCGTCGAAATCCCGGCGAGAGCCGCGAGGCCTTCGCGCGTCGCGTCGCCGCCATCGCGCCGAGCTTCGAGCCGCTCACACGCGCCAACGTCGCGGCCGCCTTCGGGAGCCGCCGCGTCGATCCCGCCCTCGAGACCTTCCGCGCCAAGCTCGGACAAGAGCTCGCGCGCGCGTTCCCCCTCTGGCGCCGCCTCGTCGGTCGCCTCGCCTTCTGGTCCTGGCTCGGCTCCCGCTGAGTGTGTGTTCTTCCTCGATGGCCTCCTCGTCATCGCGACCGACGTCTCCCTCCGAAACGACGAACATGACCGACCTCTCGAGCCACTCGCCCGCCCCCGCGCACGCCGCCCTCGACGCCGCGCACCACACGATCACCGCGCTCCGCCAGCGCGTGCGCGCCGCCATCCTCGGCCGCGACGACGTGATCGAGCTCGTGCTCGTCGCGCTGATCGCGGACGGTCACGTCCTGCTCGAGGACTACCCGGGCTCCGGCAAGACCACCCTCGCGCGCGCGCTCGGCGACGCGATCGAAGGCGTCCCGCAGCAGATCGGCGCGGTCACGATCGCGAACTTCCGCCGCGTGCAGTTCACGCCCGATCTTCTGCCCTCCGACATCACGGGCACCAACGTCTTCGATCCGGTGCGCGGCGGCTTCGACTTCCGGCCGGGCCCGATCTTCGCGCACGTGCTCCTCGCGGACGAGATCAACCGCACCTCGCCGAAGGTGCAGGCCGCGATGCTCGAAGCGATGGCGGAGAAGCAGGTGACGGTCGACGATCGATCGCACCCGCTCGACGAGCTCTTCTTCGTGATCGCGACGCAGAACCCGCTCGATCTCGCGGGCACCTACCCGCTGCCTACGCCGCAGCTCGATCGGTTCCTCTTCAAGATCGCGATGAAGCACGTCGAGCGCGACGCGGAGCTCGCGGTGCTCGCGCACTACCCGGTGCCCTCGCTCGAACGCGCGGCGAAGCTCCCGGGCGTGACGCGCGAAGCGATCGTGGCCGCGCGCCGCACGGTGCGGGAGAGCGTCTTCCTCGCCCCGCTCGTGAAGGAAGCGCTCGTCGACACCGCGCGCACCCTGCGCGCCGATCCGCGCGTGCTCCAAGGGGCGTCCACGCGCTCGCTCGTCCTCGCGCTCCCCGCGCTCCAAGCGCGCGCCCTCGTGAACGGCCGCGACTACGTCGGCCCCGAAGATCTCGAGCACCTCGCGCCCCGCATCTTCCCCCACCGCCTCGAGCTCGCCCCCGGCGTGGAGGACGCAGCCGAGGTCGTGCGCGAGTGCGTCGCTCCCCAGCTCGAACGCCTCGCGCGCGCGAGCCTCCGCCGCTGAACCCCATCGACGAGCCTCCTCCAGCGCGAATCCGCCCCTTCCCCGCGAGTCCCCACGAGCCCGAGTCCCGATGCGCCTACGAACCCCGAACGTCCCCACGCTCCTGGCCCTCGCGATCGCGAGTGGCCTCGGCGCGGCCGCGCTCGGCACCTCCGCGCAGCTCGAAGGCCTCGATCCGAACGCCTTCGTGGTCGCGGAGCCCGGCGCGCCCGGCTCCCCCGACGAGCTGCGCGCGTGGGCGCTCCTTCGCCAAGAGAAACACGTCGAAGCGCGCGAGATCGCCGAGCGCCTCGTGGCCGAGCGCCCCGACGGCTTCCTCGGTCATTTCCTCCTCGGCTGGGCCCACCACTACGGCGAAGCCAACTTCCCCAAGGCCCTCTTCCACGCCGAGCGCGCCTTCGCGCTCTTCACCGCCCGCTACGGCGAGATCCCGAGCCCCGACGCGCCGTGGCGCTGGCACGCGCGCATGCTCCTCGAGCTCGCGGACGTGCACGGAGATCTCGAGCACCACGAGGAGCGCCTCGCCTGGATTGCACGTTACAACGAGCACTACGATCCCGATTTGATCGCGGATCAGGCGTGGGCCTTGATGAAGCTCGGCCAGTACGATCTCGCGCGACGCGCGGCCGACGCCGGCATGGCGAGCGGCAACCCGCGCGATCGGTTGGTCGCCTTGAACGCCTACTGCGCGGTCGAATTCGAGGCTGGCCACGTCGAACGATCCTACGAGGCCTGCGGCGCCGCCCTCGCCGACGCGCGCAGCAACGGCCAGCCCAACGCCGTCGATCTCACGAACTTCGCGGAGGCTTCACGCTCGCTCTTCAAGCTCGACGAGGCCGAACGAATCCTCCAAGAGGCCACCGAAGCCGAAGTCGCCTGGTACGGAAACCCGTGGCTCGAGCTCGCCGAGCTCTACACCCGCGGCGCACGTTTCCCCGAGGCGCTCTCCGCCTTCCGCAAGGTCCTCCCCTACCGCGCGCAGCGTCCCCCGCACGTGCGCGACGCCGATCGCAACGAGCACCGCCGCGCGCTCGCGTCCTTCTACCTCGTGGTCGGCCAACCCGAAGAAGCGCTCGGCATCACCGAGAAGGCCCTCGTGATGCCCGACCGCCGCGCGCACAACAGCCGCGATCCCGATCAGGACCGCGCGCTCGTCGCGCTCCTCGATCGCCGCGCGCGCCTCACCGTCGGCGACACCCTCGTCGAGCGCGTCGTCGGCGGTCCCCTCCACGAACGCGCGTGGGCCCGGATGCGCCGCCTCGGCCTTCAGGTCGAAGGGTGGATGAGCGGGCGCCAGACCGCGCGCCTGCTCGCGCAGCCGCCCTCGCGCGGCACCAAGGATCGTCTGGTCGGCTTCTTCGAGATCGGCACCGCCTCGAGCGCGATCACGCCGCCTTGGCTCGCGGGCGAGCTCTCCGAGGTCGTCGGCGCGGGCGTGACGCTCGAAGCGGTCGAGCGCGCGCGCCGCGGCGATTCCCGCACCGCCGCCGGCGCCTACTACGACGCCTTCGCCGCCGAAGCCGCGTTCCGCCTCGGCGACGAGCCGCGCGCGAAGGAGCTCGCGGAGCGCGCGCGAGGTGGACTCCCCGACGGCGACGCGCTCCTCCGCGCGCGCATCGACGCCATCCGCGCGGCCGCGATCCGCGACTCCGAAGGCACCGACGCCGCCATCGCCGCCTACGAGCTCGCGCTCCAGAACGATCCCGGCGTCTTCCGCCGCCTCGGCCTCGCCCTCCCCGTCCGCATCGTCACGCGCGGCCAAGCCGAGCCCGTGGAAGAGCTCGCCGACGCCCTCGCGCGCAGCCCACGCTTCGACGCCGACGACGAAGGCCTGCGCCTCGTGATCTCCGGCGACGCCGCGCTGCTCTCCGTCTGCCTCGAAGGCACGGGCGGCACCCAGCTCGACTGCTCCGAGACCCGCCTCGACGAGGTCGACGAAGACACCGCGTGGTCCGCCGAAGAGCGCCCCGACGCCGTGCAAGTCGAGACCTTCGCCGCCCGCGCCGCGCGCCTCGCCCAAGAGCGCCTCTTCGCCCCGCGCATCGATCTGAGCCAAGCCGACATCGGCTCCCTCGACGGCTCCAACCGCGTCGCGCGCGACCCGATGGAAGGCCTCCGCGGCAACCGCATCACCCCGCCTTGAGCGCGCCGCGTGATGCCGGCCGGCGACGTTGCGTGAACGCGACGTCGGGTCTCCCGTCCCCGCTCCGTCCGCCGCGCACGGGGGCGAGGTGCAAGCCCTTGCACAACGCCTTCCGTCCACCTCGGCAATCGCGTCGGCATACGCGCTGCACTGCACGGTCTCCGACAGTCCGATTCGGCGTGATTCGCGACGACGACTCCCCACGGGAAGCGCCGCGTCGTGACGCTCCGTCTCGCGCGTCGCTCTCCGTCTCGCAGGAGGATCGTATGTCCGTTCGCCGCTTCGTCTTGGTCCTCGCCCTCGCCTTCGAGTGCTTCACCGTCGGCTGCGTCGCCGAGCTGGACCCCGACGCTCCCTTCGCCGTCGACGGCGCCGACGACTCGCTCGAAGGCCAAGCCGGTCTTCGCGCCACGTACTTCCGAAACGTCGATTTCACGAGCGTCGGGCTCACCCGCGTCGACTCCGTCGTCGACTTCGATTGGGGTCGCAACGCACCCGCGTCGGGTCTGCCCGCCGACCGCTTCTCCGTTCGATGGGAAGGCTTCTACGTCGCGCAGGAGACCGGCCCGCATCGCTTCGCCGTGCGCTCCGACGACGGCATGCGCCTCTTCGTGGGCGACGACGACGCGCCGCTCGTCGAGAGCTGGCGCAACCAAGCCGCGACCACCGTGCGCGGCACGATCGATCTCGTCGCGGGCGAGGTATACCCGCTGCGCATCGAGTACTTCGAGGCGAGCGGAGCGGCGACGATCCAGCTCCGCTGCGCGCCGCCTTCGCTCCCCGGCGGCGCAAGCGAGCCGCTCGTGCCGCGCACGCAGCTTCGGACCGAGCGTCCCGCCGCGGGCATGCCGGTCGGCAGCACGCCGCAACGCCTCGTGGTCGCGCCGCGCGCGGACGCGTACGTCGACGCCGCCAACCCCACCACGAGCTTCGGGCTCGAGCCCGATCTCTTGGTCGATCGCGCGCCCGACGCCTACCAAACGATGCTCCGCTTCGACGTGCCGACGCTCACCGCGCCCGTGCAGCGCGCCACCCTGCGTCTCTACGTCACGAACCCTTCGCCCGACGGACCGGCGGTCCACGTCACCACCAGCACGTGGAGCGAGACCCGCGTGACCTGGGAGACGCGTCCGCGCGCCGGAACGCTCGTCGCCGATCCGGGCAACGTGGCCGCGGGCTGGCTCGAGCTCGACGTGACGCGCGCGATCACCCGCGCGGGCGAGATCTCCTTCTTGCTCGTCCCCGAGCACGACGACGGCGCCGACTTCGATTCGCGCGAAGGCACGCGCCCGCCCGAGCTCGTCGTCGTCACGGGTGCGGCGCCGAGCCCCACGCCGCCGCCGAGCAGCCGAGGCATCACCCACGTCGGCACGACGCAGACGTACGACTCGAACGGGCAGGGCCTCGTCGTCGAACGCCCGTCGCGAAGCGTCGAAGGCGATCTGCTCGTGCTCATCCTCCACCGCACCGACGACGATCTCCCGCTCTACGTGGACGGTTGGACCCGCGTCGCGGAGTGCTTCAAAGGCGACAACGGCCACGCGTGCGGCACCGAGGCGATGTGTCGTCGGTGGCACGACGACACGTCGGCGGCTGACCCCGCCGACTCGGGTAACAAGTTCTGCGCCGACTTCGGATCCTCCGGCAGCGGCCACGACCTCGCGCAGGCCGTGTTCTACCGCGCGGTCGGCTCGCGCGAGCCGAGCAGCTACCGCTTCGATCTCAACCGTGACTCCACCGGCCATCCCGGCTGGGCGATCTTGACCGCGCTGCGTGGGGCCGACACCCGCGATCCCGTACGCGACTGGTCGGGCGTCGGCTGCGATCGCGACGACGACTCGCTCTTCCCCTCCGTCCAAGGCGCGCCCGGTGACATGCTCCTGCTCTCGCAGTCCTTCGACGACGCGGTCGCGCGCGAGCGTTTCTTGCCGCCGTCGGGCACCGAGCTCTTCGGCTACGTGAGCCGAAGCGACGAAGCCGGTTTCCTCTTCGGCGGCCTGGTCACGACGCGCGGAGCGACCGGCACGAAGCGAACCGGTGGACCGGGAGGCCCGAGCTGCAAGGACGCGCTCGTGTCGCTCACGATCGTCGCGCGGTAGGCGACCTCTCGTCGTCGCACCAGCGCGCTTCACACGAGCTCTGCTCGCCCATGCTCCGTTCGCCCATGCTCCGTTCGCCCGCGCTCCGATCATCCGAGCACGGGCGAACGAGCAAGCGCTCGACGATCGTCTCGACGATCGTCTCGACGGTGGTGCGACGATTGGCTCGACGACGTTCAGCTCGCGCCGGCCGCGGAGCCACGCCACGCGTCGAAGACTCCGACCTTCGCGAGCCCGTAGCCGAGCGCGCCGAGCGCGAGCGCGAGCGCGAGCCAGAGCAGCGCGTGGCGCATCGACGTCCGACCTCGCGACGGCTTCGCGCGCGCCTTCGCGACCTGGCCCGCGGGCCTCTCGCTCGGGCTCGGCGTCGGCATCGGGCTCGTCGCCGGCGTCGTCCGACGAGGCACGACCGCGGCACCTGCGCGACCTGCGTTCCGGTCGCGTTCGCCGCGGTCCGCGACGATGGGCGCCGTCGGTTGCTCGCGGTCCGGCTTGGGCGGAGCCGTCTCGACGCGCGTCGGCTCCTCGTCCGAGCCGAGCAAGTCACCGAGGTAGATCTCGATCGACTTCGGATCGAGCGTCCCGCCCGCGTGCTCGACCAGCCGCGCGCGAAGATCCCGCATCGACTCGGGGAGGTTCGCCCGCACGAAGCTGCGAAGGTCCGCGTCGCGCGGTCGTGGGACGTCGATCGACTCGAGCGCCCGCGAGAAGTCCGACGCGCGCTGCCATCGCTCCTCCCGGTCGCGCGCGAGCGCCTTGGCGACGGCCTCCGCGAGCGGCGCGGGGATCTGCGGCACGTAGTCCCGCACGTCCGGGATCGGCTGGTACATCACCTGCCGATAGACATCCATCATCGCCTGACCGTCGAAGAGGTGCGTTCCGGTCAACATCTCGAATGCGACGATGCCCATCGCGAAGATGTCCGAACGTTGATCGAGGGTTTGAAGGTCCGCTTGTTCCGGCGACAAGTAGCGAATGGTTCCCTTCACTTGCCCCGTAGAAGTGCGTGTGAGCCGCTCCACCGCGTGCGCCACGCCGAAGTCCATGATGCGCGTGCGTCCGTCGATTCCGACGAGGATGTTCTTCGGCGCCAGATCGCGGTGCACGAGCTGCAGCGGTTCGCCACGCGGCGAGAGCGCCGAGTGCGCGTCGTCGAGCCCGAGGAGCGCCTGCCGCAAGATCTCGACTGCGTACGTCAGCGGGAGCGGCTCCGGCTGACAGGCGCGAAGCAGTTGGCTCACCGTCGCGCCGAGCACGAGCTCCATGACCATGAAGGGCACGCCCGCGTCGGTGCGACCGAGGTCGAAGGTGTGCACGACGTGGGGGCTCTGGACGTTCGCGGCGAGACGCGCTTCGTCGAGGAACATCGTGACGAACTCGGGCTCTCCGACGAGCTCGGGGCGAATCGACTTGATCGCGACCGGCCGACTGAAACCCGCTTCTCCGACGAGCTCTCCCGCAAAGACCTCTGCCATTCCACCTTTGGCGACGGGAGCGATCACGCGGTAGCGGCCGAAGGAAGGCGCGGACATGACGTCGAGCAGGGCCCAAGGTACACGTGCGAGTGCTCGGGATCCAATGAGCGTCGTCGACCGCGTTCACGCTCCGGCCGCGCCGAATTCCTTCATCAGCGCGACCACGGCGGGCGCCAACGGACGGTCGCGCACGCTCAGCACCGCTGGCTCGCTCGGTGGGCTCGGATACGCGATGGGCAGCACCACGAGACGCCCCGCGCGTTCGTAGCGACGCAGCATCGAGATCGGCCCGAGCACGAGCGTGTCGCTCTCCTCCGCGACCGCCACCAGCACCTCGTAGTTGTCGCACGTGAGCGACTGACGCAGCTCGTCGCCGCCCGGTTGCGTGCGCAGCCACTGACGGATGCGCGGTGGCGCGGTGGCGGAGCCTCGCGGGAACCGCAACACGTCGGCGAGCCCTGGCGTCGAGGCGCCGCAGAGCGGATGCCCCGGACGCGCAGCAACGCCGATGGGGTCGGCCCCCAACGAGCGCACCTGCAGCTCGGGGTGCGCCTCGAGGGCCTCGTAGTCCGCCACGACGAAGTGCAGCTCGCCCGCGAGGAGCCGTGGCACGAGGCTCTCCGTGGACCCGCTGCGCACCACCACACCGACCAGAGGAAATCGTGGGCAGAACGCCGCCAACACCTGCGGCAGGCTGCCGAGCGCCACCACGGGTCCGACCCCGAGCACGACCTCTCCGAACGCGCCCGCCGCGAACGAGTCCGCCTCGCGTTGGACGTCGTCGGCCACCCGCAGCACCCGCTGGGCGCGCGTGAGCACGTGCCGCCCGAGGGGCGTGAGGAGGAGGCGCCGACCGCTGCGGTCGAAGAGCTCGGCCCCGAGGCTCTCTTCGAACTTTTGCAGCGACTTCGTGAGCGCCGACTGGCTCAAATGCAGGTGTTCCGCGGCCGCCTGGAGGGTCCCGTGCTCGTGCACCGCGACCAGGTGCCGCAGGTGCCGCAGGTCGTACCTCGCGGGCGAATCATTCCCTTCGCGCATGTTTCGATGAAAACATACCACTTTTCATCATTCAACGCGGCTCTCACCCTGGAGCCCATGGACACACGCCTCGCGATCTTCGCCGTGTACACGGGATTCCTGGTCGCCGAGCTCGCCGCGGGGCACTGGCGCAGCCGCGACATTCGCCGAGGCGATTGGCTGCTGGACGTCTTCTCCACGGTGGCCGTCGCGCTCACGGGCCCGACCGTCGTCGTCGTGTCGGCGACGCTGCTCGGCGCCGTGGCGCCGCGCTCCGAAGGCGCCCTCGCGGAGCTGCCGTGGTGGGCGATGGTCGGCCTGCTCCTGATCGGCGATGATCTCGTGCAGTACGCCTGGCACCGCACGTCACACAACGTGCCCGTGCTCTACGCCCTGCACCGCGCCCATCACTCGGCCCGCTACATGAGCGTCCAGATGATGTACCGCAACAACGTCTTCTACTATGCGCTCATGCCGAGCTTGTGGATCAGCGGCGCCCTGGTGCACCTCGGGCTCGGCTCGGTGTACGTGGGGTATGCCGTGCTGAAGCTGTGCATCATCGCGGGTGCCCACTCGAGCGTGCGCTGGGATGCGCGGCTCTACGAAGTGCGCGCGCTTCGGCCATTGATGTGGGTCTTGGAGCGGGTCGTCTCCACGCCGTCTACCCACAACATGCATCACGGCCGACATGCGGACGACGGCGTCACGTTCTACAAAGGGAACTACGGCAACATGCTGTTCTTGTGGGACGTGCTCTTCGGCACGGCGCGCATCACGCGGAAGTATCCGCCCAGCTTCGGGATCGAGAACCTCGACGATCGGCCCTGGCAGGTCGAGCTGATGTGGCCACTCGTTCGGGCGGATTCCGAGTCGACCTTGGAGCCACGGCAGAGCGAGAGAGTGGACGCATGACACGATCGCGGCACGCTGCCATTTCGAGCGTCTCCACCCACGAGTGGGGCATGTCGCTCGTGCGGGCCGTGCGATCGCAGCTCGCCCCCGACGGCGCGCGAACGGAGCAGGGGAACGAGCAAGGGAAAGATCGAGGGAACGAGCCGCACCGCACGGGCGAGGTCTTCGGTCGCTACGAGATCCTCTTCCCGATCGCGTCCGGCGGGATGGCGACCGTCTACGCGGCGCGGCTGGTGGGCGACGAAGGTTTTCAAAAGCCGATCGCGATCAAGCTGATGCTCCCGCATCTGTCGCAGGACGAGCGCTTCGTCTCGATGTTCCTCGACGAGGCGACGCTCGCCGCGAACGTCGAGAGTTCGAACGTGGTCGGCGTGCGCGACCTCGGTCGCGAGGGCGACACGCTCTACATGGCGATGGACCTCGTGATCGGCGCGAACCTGCAGGAGCTCCTGCGCGCGGGTGCGCTGCCGCCCGCGATGGCGGCCTCGGTGATCGTGCAGACGGCGCGTGGTCTGCACGACGCGCACGAGGCGCGCAGCGCGACGGGCGAGCCGCTCGAGCTCGTGCACCGCGACGTATCGCCGCACAACGTGCTGATCGGCGTCGATGGGCGCGTTCGGCTGAGCGACTTCGGCGTCGCGCGCGCGATGCATCGTCGTACCCACACCGAGACCGGCGAGCTGAAGGGCAAGCTGGCGTACTTCTCGCCCGAACAGCTCGAGGCGCGCGACGTGCTCGACCGCCGCAGCGACGTGTTCGCGTTGGGCGTCGTCGCGTGGGAGGCCTTCCGTGGCAAGCGGCTCTTCGCGGCGCCCAACCCGCTCGCGCTCGCGAAGCTGATCGCGAGCCACCCGATCCCGCGGCTCGACGACGTGGCGGGGATCCCGACGGCGATCGCGGACGTGATCGCGAAGGCGCTCGAGCGCGACGTCGCGCGGCGCTTCCGCACCGCCGAAGAGATGGCGAACGCGCTCGAACGCGCGGCGCGTGCTTCGGTCGGTTGGGCGTCGGCGGCGGCGTTGGGCGAGGTCGTGCGCACGCGAGGCGGCTCGCGCGTGCACGAGCTCGAGTCGCGCATCCGGCAGGTGATGAGCGGCGTCTCCGGTCCGCAGCCGACCGCGGCGCTCTTCGACGAAGCGGACGAGGCTCCCACCGAACCCCGGCACACCCCGCGGCGCGTGTCGCGCTGGCTCGCCATCTCCAGCTTCGCGGTGATCGCGATCGCGGTCGGCGTCGCGCTCGGGCTGCGCTCGCCGGACGTCGCGCCCCCGATCGAGCGCGCGTCGCCCGTCGCGCCCGCGACGGTCCTCGAAGCCCCACGAGCGTCGGAAGCGCCGGCGCTCGGGCACGACGAGCTGGCGACCTCGGCGGCGGATCCGCCGCGCGCCGACACCGAGCGTGTGGGTCGGGATCTCGGATCGGAGCTCGCGGGCTCGACGCTCGCGGACCGCGATTCGGCGCGATCGGAGCTCGCAGGATCGGCGCTCGCGGAGCGCGATTCGGCGGAATCGGAGCTCACAGGATCGGCGCTCGCAGGATCGGAGCTCGCGCCCGCGACGGAGAGTCCTCGGCGATCGCAGCGACGCGCGACGCGTCGTCGTGCGTCCGACCGATCGTCGGCCGCGAGCACGGAGGAGAGCTCGGAGCGCGGCGCCCCGGCCGATCGGGCCGACTCGGACATGACGACGCGGTCGGTGCTCCGGGTCGATCTCGAGCGCTTCGAGAGGTCCCTGCAGAATGGCGAGTGAGCGGAGCCGACGAACGATCCTCGGGCTGCTCGCGTGCCTCGCGTGGGCGTGCTCCAGCGAGCCCACCGTGCGTCTGGACGTGCTCCTTCAAACCGACTACCGGCCCGGCACCGACTTCGTCGAGGTGCGCACCGAGCTCGTCGACGAACCGGGAAACGTCGAGTCGCTGCGCGTGACGGAGCCGGACGACGCGCTCCTCGCCCCGCACGACGTCGCGCGTTATCCCGCGCTCCGAAGGTCCGAGCGTCGCGCGGTCGCGATCCAGTTGATCGACGCGAGCGGCGCCGTGATCGGCTCGCGCGTCGCGCGGTTCGCCCACGAGCGCGATCGACAGCAGCGCGTGACGATCTGCGCGGCGTGCGCCGAGTTCGCGTGCCCGCTCGGGCAGACCTGCGACTGCGGTGTCACGCCGGTCTGCGTTCCCGAAGACTGCGCGGGCGAGGCCTGCGTCGACGAATGCAGCACCGACGTCGACTGCTCCGGCGAGGTCGCGTGCGCGCGCGGCGTCTGCCGCAACGGCATGTGTCTGCGCGCGGCCGACGACGCGCTCTGCGGCCCGGCCGAGGTCTGCGACGTGCGCGAGGGCTGCGTGCCGAGCATGCCGACGCTCGATGCGGGCATGGACGCGGCTCTTCCCGACGCCGCGCTGCCCGACGTGCTGCCACCACGTCTGATCGCACCTTCGAGCTCCAGCGTCGTGACGAGCCAACGCCCGACCCTGCGTTGGGAGCTCACCGCGGGAAGCGATGGAGCCTCGGTGGAGCTCTGCCGCGATCGGGCGATGACGATCGGCTGCTTGCCGCCGATCGCGGTGACGGGCGATCGCGCGCGGCCTCCGTCGGCGCTCGCGGCGGGCGTCTGGTTCTGGCGCGCGCGCGGACGCCTCGACGGACGTGACGGTGAGATCCCGAGCGCGGTGTGGCAGCTCTGGGTCGGCGCCCGAAGCGCGAGCGCTGACGTCGACACGACGTCGGGCACGATCACCGACTTCGACGGCGACGGTCGGGTCGACGTCGCGATCGGCGCGCCGTTGACCACGGTCGCAGGTCGCGTCGACGCGGGCACTGTGAGCGTGCACCTCGGCACCGCCAGCGGGCTCGCGGCCACGCCTTCGGTGGTGCTCGAAGGTGCCGAAGCCGGTGTGTATTTCGGTTGGTCGGTCGCGAACGCGGGCGACGTCGACGGCGACGGCTTCGTGGATCTCTTGGTCGGCGTGGTGCGCGCGCAGCCGGGTGGCGTCGCGCAAGCGGGTGCAGCCCACGTCTTCCTCGGCGGCCCCGGCGGCCCGTCGAGCACGCCCGCCTGGACCGTCGAAGGAAACGTGAACCGCGGCGAGGTCGGACACGCGGTGGCGGGCGCGGGCGACGTGAACGGCGATGGCTTCGCCGACGTGTTGGTCGGCGCGCCGGGCGAGCGCGTGGTGCGCGTGTACTACGGCTCCGCGACCGGCCTCGGCACCACGCCGCTGGTGCTTCGCGAGCGCGTCGCGGGTGACCGTGTGGGTGCCGCCGTCGCGGGCGTGGGCGACGTGAACGGCGACGGCTTCGCCGACGTGTCGATCGGAGCGAACCGCGCGTCACCAGGTGGACGCGCGCTCGCGGGAGAGGTCGGCGTGCACCTCGGATCGGCCGCTGGGCTGACGCCTACGCCCGACGTGGTGCTCGACGGCGACGCGGCCGACGAAGGGTTGGGCGAGCTCGTGGCCGGAGTAGGCGACGTCGATGGCGACGGCTACGCCGACGTGCTCGCGAGCGCCTACCTCGCCTCGCCCGGAGGACGCGCGGAAGCGGGCGTCGTGCGTCTGCATCGCGGCTCCGCGAGCGGCGTGTCGACCACGCCTTCGTTCGTGCTCGAAGGCGCCGCCGCCGGCGACAACCTCGGTCGCTCCGCTTCCGGCGGCGACGTGAACGGCGACGGCTTCGCCGACCTCGCGATCGGCGCTTACCTCGCGGGTACGGGCGGCGTCGTCACGGTGCATCTCGGAGGCGCAGGCGGCGCGTCGACGACCCCCGACGTCGAGCTCGCGACCGCCGCGACGGACGCGCGTTTCGGACGCAGCCTCGCCTGCGGAGATTTCGATCGCGACGGCTTCGCAGACCTCGCGGTCGGCAGCTACCTCGCGGCACCCGGAGGTCGCGTCGGCGCGGGCACGACGTTCGTCTACCGCGGCTCGGCGACGGGGCTCGCGAGCACGGCGTCGCAGTCGCTCGCAGGTCCGGTCGCGGGCGGCCACTTCGGTCGCGCCCTCGCGCTGCGAAGCGCGCCGCGGGTCGTGGTCCCCGCGATCCTCGCACCCTTCTTCTGACGCCGCTCGTCGAACCTCGGCGCTCGCAGCGAAAGCTCAATCGCAGGCGTGCTCGGCGCGATCCGCTTCCAAACAGAAGTCGCGACCCGCTGCCGCATCACCGTCGACGCAGCCACGAATCTGGCAACGATCGACGTCGAGCGAGAACGCGGGATCGACGCTCATGGGAAGCCGCGAGCCTTCCGTCAGCGGTCCGCAGGCCTCGTCGCCCAGCACCCACTCGGTGCGTTCGCCCGCGTAGAGCGGTCGTTCCAACGTGATGCGCCACACGGGCGCGCCCGAGTCCTCGCTGCACGTCGGCGCATCGGCCGTGCAGAACCAGATCTTGATCCGAAGCTCCTCGAGCTGCGCGCGATCGCTGCGCGCGGTGGGCGCCTCGACGCTGAACGAGACGTTGCACGAGTCCGACTCCGTCACGTCGAGGTCGAAGACGATCGGTTCGGTGCCCCAGAGCTCGTCGAAGCGATCCGCGGCGGTGCCGACCTGCACGTGCGCGATCGTGCGACCTTCGACCGCGGGCAGCCGCATGCGTACGTCGAGCACGGCGTTGGGCTCCGCGCACGCGGTCAGCACGCTTCCGAGGACGAGCGACACGAGCGCGCGACTCATGGCACCTCGAAGACACGCTCGGGGTACTGCGGCGTGATCCGGTCGGGCGAACGCGCCAGGCTCAGGCCCAGCGGCACCGCGACGCCGACGAGCACCACGCTGACCAAGGTCGCGACGATCGCGCGGCGACGACGACGCGACGGCGCTTCCGCGATGGGCCGCTGCACGACGTCCACCGTGGTCCGCGCACCCGGCGCCGCGTCGCCGGACCAGACGAAGGTGTCGTGCCCTTCGCGCTCGACCACGACCGAACGTGTCCCTGGATCGACCTCGATCTCCACACGCTCGTTCGCCGCGCGATGTACCCGCCCGTCGACGCGGAGGATCACGTCGGGCGGCAGCGGACCGATGTCGAGGCGGGCGATGCGCGCCTCGGACTGCTCCGCGAGCGCGCGAGCTTCCGCGAGGATGTCGGCGTTCTCGGTGGCGCCGTCGCGTTCGAGCAGCGCGACCACGCGGCGCAGCGTGTCCCGCGCCTCGACCGGACGATCGAGCGCGCGCAACGCGACCCCCTGCATGTAGAGCGCTTGGGGGAGCCCCGAGAGCTCGAATGCGCGCGCGAAGGCCCGCTCCGCGTCGCGCCAACGCAGGTCGTCGGCCGCGACCGATCCTTCGCGGAACGCCTCCGCAGCGGCGCGCGCGGGATCGACGTCTTGCGCCCGACCGACGCTCTCGAACGGGCCGCTCCACGGGCCGCCGAGGAGCACGCCGACCACACCGACCACGCCGATCAGGAGGCCGGCGAGCCGCGGCCGCGTCCGCCTTCGCATGCGGCGATCGTACACGGGCCGGGCCCGACTCGCTTCGAAAACGCGGAGCTCGTGCATCGGCGCCATGCTCACCCCGACGGATTCGCGCAACCGGGGTGACGCGACGCGTGCTCGTCGCGATGGATGCGCCGCGTCTGCGTGATAGAACGAAGGTCGGCACCGATCGGGCGCGAACGAACGTGAGCAAGGACGAGTCCGAGATCCCCACCGCGCTCGAGAACGCGGGCGACGCCCGAGCGCGCGCGTGCCTGCTCGTGATCGGCGACGGCGGCGTCACCACGATCCCGCTTCCTGCGAGCGGCGCGCTGATCATCGGCCGATCGGCGGACGCCGACGTCACCGTCGACGGAAGCAACCTCTCGCGGCGCCACGCGTGCCTCCACCTCGGCCCGGAGCTCCGCGTCGAAGATCTCGGCAGCACCAACGGCACCTTCGTCCACGGCGAGCGGCTCGCGCCGGGCGGCATCGCGTACCTCGCGCCCGGCGGCATGTTCGAGCTCGGCACGACGATGTTCTTGGTGCAAGGGCGTGCACACGCGCCGCGACGCGTGTGGAGCGCGGAGCAGCTCGTCGCGCGCGTCGAAGAGGCGTGGGAGCGCGGCGAAGCGTTCTCGGTCGTGCGCATGCGGGTGCTCGAAAAGACGGATCCGAAGGCCCCCCTTCGCGACGTGCTCCTCGGCTGTCTGCGCGGAGGCGACGTGCTCGGCGCATTCGGCCCGAACGAGCTCGTGGCGTTCGTGCTCGGCTCCGCGCACGACGAAGCGGATCGGCTCGCCGAGCGCGTGACGTCGCGGGCGAAGACGCTCGGCGTGACGTTGCGAGCGACGGTGGACGCCGCGCCGCCGCAGGCGGACGCCGAAGCGTGGTTGCGCGGGGAGACGAGCGCACCGGCTGCCGCCCCGATCGTCCTCGCGTCGGAGGTGATGCGTCGCCTCCACGCGCTCGTCGATCGTGTCGCGGCGAGCGAGGTCAACGTGCTGCTCCTCGGCGAGACCGGCGTCGGCAAAGAGATCTTCGCCGAACGCGTACACGCCGGATCGCCACGCGCGAGCGGGCCGCTCGTCCGAATCAACTGCGCCGCATTGCCGGGGACGCTCCTCGAGAGCGAGCTCTTCGGACACGAGCGCGGCGCCTTCACCGGCGCGACCGCGGCCAAGCCGGGCCTACTGGAGATCGCGCGCGGCGGGACGCTCTTCCTCGACGAGGTCGGCGACATGGCGGCGCCGCTGCAAGCGAAGCTCCTGCGTGTCCTCGAGGAGCGCGCGGTGCGGCGGCTCGGCGCGGTCGAGAGCCGACCGATCGACGTCCGAGTCGTGGCCGCGACGTGCAAGGACCTCGACGCCGAGGTCCAGCACGGCCGCTTCCGCCAAGATCTCTTCTTCCGCCTGAACGGCGTGGCGATCGTGGTGCCGCCGCTCCGCGAGCGACGTGAAGAGATCGAGCCGCTCACCCGCGCGTTCGTGCGCGCCGCGTGTCGACGACAAGATCGCGCGCCGCTCGCGATCGCGCAGGACGTGTTTCGCGTGCTCCTCCAGCACGACTGGCCGGGGAACCTCCGCGAGCTACGCAACGTGGCCGAGCGCGCGGTGGCGCTCTGCGACGGGACGAGCGTCGAGGTCGCGCACCTGCCGCCCGAGCTGACGCACGCGGCGCCGCAGGACGCCACACACCTGAAGTCGAACATCAAGGAGCACGAGCGGCAGCTCATCCTCGACGCGCTCCTGCAGGCCGACGGAAACCAGACCCGCGCGGCGAAGCTGCTCGGCGTCTCGCGCCGCACGCTCATCTCGCGGATCGAAGAGCACGGCCTGCCGCGACCTCGGAAGAAGACCTGAAGCCGAGCTGAGCCGCGCGAGCTCGCGTCGAACGCGCGTGAGCCTCGAGGACGCGCGCCGCAGTCGCGATCGAGCGTCGCGGTCGAGCGTCACGATCGGAGCGCGGAGGAGCGCACGCCGCGATTCGTTCGAGCTTCGTGTCGTGTTCGAACGTCGCGCCGGCTGCGTGAGGTCTTCCGTACCCCGCTCGGTCCGTCGCGCACGCCACGAGGTGCAACCCTTTGCACAACGCCTTTCGGCCACCTCGCGAATCGTCGCGGCATGTGCGCTGCAATGCACGTCCTCCGAGACACCGACTCGGCGCGTCCCGAGACGACGGCTCGCTCCTCTCGAGCGATCGCCGCGTCGCGACGCTCCGTCTCGCGCGTCGTCGTTCGTCTCGCAGGAGGTTCGCATGCACGTTCGCCGCTTCGTCTTCACTCTCGGGCTCGCCTTCGGGTGCCTCACCTCCGGGTGTGTGTCCGAGCTGGATCCGGACGCTCCCCGTGCCGTCGACGGGGCCGACGAGTCGCTCGCGGGCCAGGACGGCCTTCGCGCGACGTACTTCCGCAACGTCGACCTCACTGGCGAGGCCCTGACGCGCGTCGACGCGATCGTCGACTTCGACTGGGGCCGAAACGCACCCGCGGCAGGCCTGCCCGTCGACGGCTTCTCCGCGCGTTGGGAAGGCTTCTACCTCGCGCGAGAGACCGGCCCGCATCGCTTCGCCGTGCGCTCCGACGACGGCGTGCGTCTCTTCGTCGGCGACGACCCCGAGCCGCTCGTCGAGAACTGGCGCAACCAAGCCGCGACCACCGTGCGCGGCACGATCGATCTCGTCGCCGGTGAGCTCTACTCGCTGCGCATCGAGTACTTCGACGCCCGCGGCGCCGCGCTGATGGAGCTCCGCTGCGCGCCGCCTTCGTTGCCCGCCGGCGCCAACGAGCCGATCGTCCCGCGCACGCAGCTTCGGACCGAGCGTCCCGCCGCGGAGCCCGGGCTCGTCGGCTCGTACTTCCGCTCACGCGACTTCTCGGGTGCACCGCTCGTTCGAGTCGATCCGACGATCGACTTCGACTGGGCCCGCGGCTCTGCCGACCCGAGCCTGCCGGTCGACGCATTCTCCGTGCGCTGGGAGGGCGTCTACGTCGCCGAGCGCAGCGGCCGGCATCGCTTCGCCGTCACCTCCGACGACGGCCTGCGGCTCTGGGTCGGAGACCTCGCCGGCGCACCGCTGCTCGAAGGCTGGCGCAGCGGACCGGTCACCCTGCGCGGCGAGATCGACCTCGTCGCCGGCCGCGCCTACCCGATTCGGCTCGAGTACTACGAAGACCGCGGCGCCGCATCGGTGCAGCTCCGTCACGTGCCGCCCGGCGCCTCCACCGAGACCGTCGTCCCGAGCGCACGACTTCGCACCCGCGCGCCCGCCGCGCCGCCGCCCACGACTCTGCAGAACGTCGCGCTCCGCAAGCCCGCCAGTCAGATCTCGGTCGACTTCGGCGCCTCCGCCGATCGCGCGGTCGACGGCAACACGAGCGGTCGCTTCGACGGCCGTTCGGTGACCCACACCACGTCCACCACGCGCCCGTGGTGGCTCGTCGACCTCGACGGACGCCATCGCGTCGAGCGCGTCACGATCTTCAACCGCACCGACTGCTGCGCCGAGCGCCTCGTCGACTTCGACGTCGAGCTGCTGAACGCCGCCGACGCCGTGATCGCCACGCGACGCCACGCCGCCGTCGCGGGCGCCTCGACCGAGCTCACCTTCGGAACCGACGACGTCTACGCGGTCCGCGTTCGCCTTCGCGGCAACGGCATCCTCTCGCTCGCCGAGGTGCAGGTCTGGGGCGCGCCCGTCGCGCCGCCTCCCGGCGGCGGCACCACGCGACCGCGCATCCCGCTGCCGATCGAGGTGATGGGCCCCGCCGGCACCCGCGTCTCCGCTCAGTTCCAGATCGACGACCCCACCGGCATCACGCACCTCTACGTGCGCTGCAACGCCTGCGGCTACCACGAAGAAGCGCTCGACGGCGATGCGTCGAAGGTGAAGGCGACCGTTCGCCTCAATGGCGGTTCTTCGATCCCACTCAAACACTACACCGGCGGCTCTCGCCTCGTCGGCAACCCGAACGTCGTCGTGCTCGGCGCGGAGGCCGACTACGGCGGCATCGGCGGCGCTTTCCGCACCACGCGCCTGATGGTGCCGGTGACCGGCCTCGTGCGCGGCCTCAACACGATCACCTTCGAGCACGTGACGCCCGCGCCGCCGAGCATCGGCTTCCGCATCCTCGACGTGAACTTCTTGCGCGGCGGATCGCTCACGAATCGTGTGCTCGCGGAGCGCGACGTCGTTCACGACGATCCGACGACCTGGCGTCCGCCCTCCACGAACGACGCGAACATCACCGCCGGGCGCAACCTCTGGTCGGCGCGCAACCGGCTCTACGATCCGGGGGTCGACGCGCTCGACGGACGGCTCGGCGGTGGCCCGGTCGACGGCGAGATCGTCGCCTCGTGCGCGGACTGTCACGCCCGCGACGCGCGTGACCTCGCGTACTTCAACTTCTCGAATCACTCGATCATCGAGCGCGCGAAGTTCCACCGTTTGTCCGCGGCTGATGGCGCGAACATCGCGTCCTACGTGCGCACCCGCGACGTGCCCGTCGTGTCCTCCGCGCGCCCGTGGAACCCGACCTACCAGCCCGGTCCCGGCATGGATCGGCGCCCGGTCTACGAGTGGGCGGCGGGCGCGGGCGTGGACGCGATCCTCGACGAGGACGCCGACCTCGCGCCCTACCTCTTCCCGCGCGGCACCTCGCTCGACGAAGTGCGTCGCGTCGTCGATCGCTACGGCACGCTGAACCTGCGCGAGCTCCCGGTCTCGCTGCCGATGCCCGAGTGGAACCAGTGGCTCCCGCACATCCACCCGGACGACGCGTTCGACATCGACGCCGCCGCGGTGCGCGCCGATCACTCCGGCAACGGCGTCGGACGCCCGTACTACACGTACCTCTACGACGTCGCGCGCGCGGATCCGAACCCCACGACGATCGGGCGCATGACCATCCGCATCAAGGCGTGGCTGCAGCGCAACCTCAACTGCATGGCGAACGGCGAGAGCGGCAACGGCGAGCCGTGGCGTGGCCTCAACGGCGCGGTCCTCTCCCAGCTCCGCCTCCCGACGCCGCACACGTTCACCAGCTCGAACTGCAGCGGCACGCGCACGCGCGCCAACGTCGAGCCCTTCGAGATCGCCAAGCGCGGCCTCGCGGCGTGGCTCTCCGTCAAGCAGTGGGAGATCGTCCACACGAACGATCTCGAAGAAGAAGGTCTGCGCATGACGAGCCCGATCTGCGCGGGCGGCCGCTGCGTGAACGCCGCCGAGCGAGGCTGGGTGGTCGAAGGTCGCAACGTCTTCGATCGTCCGCCGCACTTCACGGGGCACAACAGCCGCCACTACTATGGGCAGAGCATGGTGTCGGGGCTCGTCGAGACGAACTCCTGGTACCACCTCAACATGATGCTCGACCCTGGCTACCGACGCGAGATGCCGAACCACTTCGCGTACGTCTACAGCCACGTGGAGCTGCTCCAGTCGGCCTCGAACGTCGACCAGGGCTACCGGTTCTGGGCGGGCCTCATCAAGCAACGCCAGCTCCAGACCAACGGTCGCTACGGCGTGGAAGCAGGTCTCGATCTGCGCACCGCGCAGCCGTACATCTACTTCAGCCCGCGCGACGGTCGCTCCAACGCGCAAGACTCGGTCGGTCGGACGCTTCACGCACGGCTCGCGCAGGCGATGATCGAGAACTTCGTCGCCGACGCGAACAACGCGACGGCCGCGAACTGGGCCGCCGCGACGCGCAACTCCGCCGTGCAGCCACGCGACAGCACGAACTTCAGCGCCGCGCCCTCGCGCGGAAACATCTTCGACCTCGGGCCCCTGCAAGGTCGGAACACCTACCGCGCCATCCCGCGCCTGCGAGAGATCGGGGTCCCGTCGTCGGTGCTCTCGTCGCTCATCGACTGGGGCGCGCGCACCTGGCCGCGCGCCAACTGGAACGCGCTGCGCTGACGCGCGCTCCACGGTCGTCGCGGCCCATCCGGCATCGTCGGGTGGGCCGCGACGCATCCGTCTCGTTCGCGCGATTCGGCGTCCTCGCGCGAACGGACGCGATCGCCCTCCGACGGAACGGCGCTATCGTCCGCGCCATGCCCGCCTTCCCGCGCACGCGCCCTCGCCGCAACCGCCGCACCGACTGGTCTCGCCGCCTCGTCCGCGAGCGCACGCTCACCGCCGACGATCTCGTGTGGCCGGTCTTCGTGCGTGAAGGGCACGGCGAACGGACGCCGATCGACTCGATGCCCGGCGTGTTCCGCCACAGCGTCGATCGGCTCGTCGAAGCGGTGCAGGAAGCGGCCGAGCTCGGCATCCCCGCCATCGCGCTCTTTCCGGCCACGCCGCCCGAGAAGAAGAGCGAGGGCGGCGAAGAAGCCTGGAACCCCGACAACCTCGTCTGCCGAGCCACCCGCGCGATCAAAGAGGCCGCGCCCGGTCTCGGCGTGATCTGCGACGTCGCGCTCGATCCCTACACTACGCACGGCCAAGACGGACTCGTGAAGGACGGCTACGTCGTCAACGACGAGACGGTCGAAGCGCTGGTGAAGCAGTCGATCAACCAGGCGAAGGCCGGGTGCGACGTGATCGCGCCGAGCGACATGATGGACGGCCGCATCGGCGCCATCCGCGACGCGCTCGACGCGGCGGGCTTCACGGACGTGCAGCTCCTGAGCTACGCGGCGAAGTACGCGAGCGCCTACTACGGCCCCTTCCGCGACGCCGTCGGCTCGGCCGCGAACCTCGGCACCGGCGACAAACGCACCTACCAGATGGATCCAGCCAACGGCGACGAAGCGCTGCGCGAGGTCGCGCTCGACGTCGAGGAAGGCGCGGACATGGTGATGGTCAAGCCCGGCCTCCCCTACCTCGACATCGTCTACCGCGTGAAGGAGACGTTCGGCCTGCCGACCCTCGTCTACCAAGTGAGCGGCGAGTACGCGATGCACCGCGGCGCGGCGGATCGTGGCTGGCTCGCGTGGGAGAAGGTCCTGCTCGAGAGCCTGATGGCCTTCAAGCGCGCAGGCGCGGACGGCGTGCTCACCTACGGCGCGGTGGAGGCCGCGAAGCTGCTGAAGAAGGGCTGACCGTCTCGGACTCTGTCTCGGACTCTGTCTCGAGTTTCTCTTTGCTTCGATCTCGGATTCTTTTTCGGTCGACCACGTCGCCGTCCACCACGTCCACGACCACGACCACGTTCACGCCCGACGACCGCGATCACGTGGACTCGACGGCAACGAAACGAGCCGACCAGAGGGCCTGGCCGGCTCGTTCTCGTTCGGCGTCTGCTGCGCTCAGCTCCGCGGCGCGGTGAGGCTCAGCTTGATCACCACGCGGTCGCGGATGAGGTCGTCCGCGCGGCCGGGGTAGACCATGCCGAACTGCTGACGCTCGATGCTGAACTCCGAGGTCGCGGTCACCGCCGAATCCGTCACGTTCACCGTCGCGGGGAAGGTGATCGTCTGCGTCTGGCCGTGCAGCGTGAGCTGGCCGGTGATGGTGTGGGTCGCGTTGCCTTCGCCGCCCGCACGGATCGAGGTCGACTCGAAGCGCGCGGTCGGGAACTCCTCCACCCCGAAGAAATCGGGGCTCTTGAGGTGGGCCGTCAGGTCCTCGTTGTCCGAGAAGAGCGACGCGGTCTGGATGGTGACCTCGATGCGGCTCCGCTCCGGCGCCGAGGGATCGAACGCGATGGTGCCCGCGAACTCGCGGAAGCCGCCGTCGTGGCTGCCGGTGACCTTCGAACCGACGAACCCGATCGTCGTCTGTGCGGGAGAGAGCGCGAGCGTCTCGATCGCGGCCGGAGCTTCGGCCGCCGGCTCCTCCGCGGTCGGAGCCTCTGCCATGGCCGACGGGCTCTCCGTGACCTCCGCCGCCGGCACCGAGTCCGCGGGGTCTTCACAGCCGACGAGCGCGAGAACGAGAGAGAACGAGATGAACGAACGCATGAGTGGAACCTCCGGACCACTCTCTGGCGCCGCGGTTGCGCCGCGGCCACGACGTAGATGAATCGTTGCGACAGTCGAACGACGGGTCGCCGCCTCACCGTCAGTCTTCGCTGCCCTCGTTCCGCACCGAGGCGAGCCCCTCGACGCCGCGCCGGTAGATGCGACGGATCCGGTTGCGCGCCGCGATCGGTCCCCGATCGAAGCGACCGAGCAGGTTGCCCCGAATCTCCGGAGACTTGTCCGCGAGCCCCTCGATCATCTTCACGTCCGCTTCGATCTCGAGCTTGCCGAGCCACGCGGTGAGCGGCTTCAGCAACGCGAGGTTCAAGCCGAAGCGCCCCCACGCGGTCGCCTCCGCGTACACGAACACGAAGAGCTCCGTCGTCTGCGCGTCCACCGGCACGAAGAAGACCGTGTTGCGCAGGAAGTCGCCCCCCCGCTCGCCCGTGATCCGATCGATCCAGTATTGATCGTAGACCGAGCGCACCGGAGAAAACTGAGTGACCCAATCGTCCACGAAGTGCGCGTTGGGCGGATACCGGAAGAGCTTCCGCAACACCCAGGGCATCGGCTTCTGCGGCCCTTGGTTGTAGACCCGCACCGACTCCGGCGTCGTCTCCACCCGGCAGATCACCTCGCCGAGCCGCTGCGTGTCGTAGCCGAGCACGTAGTGGACGTTGCCCGTGTGCTCGACCTCGATGAAGTTGTCGAGCACCACCTCCAGCGGCGCGTTCACCCGCCGCCGCATCCGCGAGATCTCGAGAAACCCCGCCACGTCGAAGCGCGGAAAAGGCACCGCGGTGCCGGCGCGTTTGATCCAGATCGCGCCGTCGCTCTCGATCGCGTCGAAGGCCTGCGTGCGGAAGTCGCCGTCCGGGTTGCCCGGGCTCGCTCCCGTCCCGTCCGCCGCCCACTTCCAGCCATGGTAGGGGCAGACCACGCAGCGATCGCGCACCGCGCCGTTCGAGAGCGACGCTCCGCGGTGCGGACACCGATCGAGCACCGCGCCCACCGATCCGCCACCGCGCAGCGGCCGCTTCTCCGTGCGAAACACCGCGACGTCGATCCCCATCAAACGCACCTTCTTCGGTGCGTCGTCGAGCTCTTCGCTCGTCAGGACCGGATGCCAGAAGTCGAGCTCGGGCGGCATGCTCACGTGCGCGCTCCCTTCTTCTTGCCCGAGTCGGCGGGGTCAGCCGCCGACTTCGTCGCATTGGACGACGTCGCGCTCGTGCTCGCGCTCGACGACGTCGTCGCCGCGTCGGCGATCGACTTGGCGACCCGCACCGCTTCCTTCGCGATGTCGTGGATCGCGCCCGTCGGCGGGTTTCGGTAGCCGACGAAGTAGAGCCCCGGCGCGTCCGGGTGCTCCTCCCCGAAGGCCGTCGGGTGCCCCTTGCCGTCCACGAGACGCTCGGCGCCTTCCAAGAAGCCTTCGAGCGCCGCGTGGTAGCCCGTCGCGAGCACCACCACGTCGAATGGCGCGCGCCGTCCGTCCACGAACACCACGTCGCTGCCGTCGAAGCGTTCGATCCCCGGGTACACCTTCACGCGCCCCTGCCGGATGAGCTCCACCGTCCCGATGTCCAGCAGCGGCACGCGACCGGTCGCCTGCAGCAGCTCCATGGGCCCGCGCTCCGGGCGCGTGATGCCGTACGCGGAGAGATCGCCCACCAACCTCTTCGTCATCGGCAGCGCGAGGCGATCGAAGAGCTTCGGCGGGAGCCAACCGAGCCCGAGCCCCAGCACCTGCGTCGGGATCACCCCGAAGAGATCGCGCGGCGACACGTGCGTCGGATGCCGCACGCACATCGCAGTGGTCGCCCCGTACTCGAAGA
>ERZ761607.824-NODE-824-length-45014-cov-6.283859_pt1 | contig 45014 bp, 42 predicted proteins | sample MGYA00511164_ERZ761607 | MGnify/ENA primary metagenome ERZ761607 (study PRJEB28899, sample SAMN02445080) | bioreactor sludge metagenome | biome: EBPR sludge | place: Australia: Brisbane, Thorneside Wastewater Treatment Plant | collected 2011-06-22 ...
CCTTCACCTGCACTTCGGGGCCGGGCGTCTCGCTGATGCAGGAGTTCATCGGCCTCAGCTATTTCGCCGAGATTCCGGCGGTGATCTTCGATGTCCAGCGCGGCGGGCCCTCGACCGGCATGCCGACCCGCACCCAGCAGTCGGACATCCTGTCGGCCGCCTACGCCAGTCACGGCGACACCAAGCACGTCCTGCTGCTGCCGGAGGGGCCAGGCGAGTGTTTCGAGATGGGGGCCCAGGCCTTCGACCTCGCCGACCGGCTCCAGACCATGGTCTTCGTCATGCTCGACCTCGATATGGGCATGAACGAGTGGCTGGTCGCGCCGTTTGCCTGGGACGACAGCCGATCGCTCGACCGCGGCAAGGTGATGACCGCCGAGATGCTGGAGGCGGGCGCCGACTTCGGACGGTACAAGGACGTCGACGGCGACGGAATTCCGTTCCGCACCTACCCCGCCACGCACCCGTCCAAGGGCGCCTACTTCACCCGCGGCACTTCGCGTGATCCCTACGCCCGCTACAGCGAGGAGGGCGCGGTCTACGTCGACAACATGGAACGGCTGCTGCGCAAGTTCGACACCGCGCGCTCGCTGGTGCCGGCGCCGGTGGTCAAGCCGGCGAAGAAGAAGACCTCCTATGGCGTGATCTACTACGGCTCCACCTCGCCCGCGATGGACGAGGCGCTGGCCGCGCTTGAGGCGCGCGGACTGCATCTGGACGCCATGCGGGTGCGAGCCTTCCCGTTCCCGGGCGAGGTATTCGACTTCATCGCCCATCACGAGCTGGTCTTCGTGGTCGAGCAGAACCGCGACGCCCAGCTGCGGACGCTGCTGATCAACGAGGGCGGCGTTGACCCGGCGCGGCTGGTGAAGGTGCTCAACTACGACGGCTCGCCGATCACCGCCCGGTTCATCGGCGGCGAGCTGGCCAAGGGCATGGGCGCGATCGACATGGCCAACACGGGGGAGATGGCGAAATGACCTACATCGCGAAGCCCGCCTTTCATCACCCTTCCCTGCAGCAGAACGAGCTCGGATTCACGCGCCGCGACTACGAGGGCAAGGTCTCGACCCTCTGCGCCGGCTGCGGCCATGACTCGATCAGCGCCGCCATCGTCCAGGCCTGTTTCGAGATCGATCTGGAGCCGCATCGCCTGGCCAAGCTGTCGGGCATCGGCTGCTCGTCGAAGACGCCGGACTACTTCCTGGGCGCCAGCCACGGCTTCAACACCGTTCACGGCCGCATGCCGTCGGTGTTGACCGGCGCGAATCTCGCCAACCGCGAGCTGATCTACCTGGGCGTTTCCGGCGACGGGGACAGCGCGTCGATCGGCCTCGGCCAGTTCGCCCACGTCATGCGGCGCGGCGTGAACATGACCTACATCGTCGAGAACAATGGCGTGTACGGCCTGACCAAGGGCCAGTTCTCGGCCACCGCCGACAAGGGCAGCAAGTCCAAGAAGGGCGTGGTGAACTCCGACAGCGGCATCGACATGGTCGCCCTGGCGCTGCAGCTGGGCGCGACGTTCGTCGGCCGCAGCTTCTCGGGCGACAAGGACCAGCTGGTTCCGCTCATCAAGGCCGCTCTGAGCCACAAGGGCGCCGCCTTCATCGACGTGCTGAGTCCCTGCATCGCGTTCAACAACCACGCTGGTTCGACCAAGAGCTTCGACTGGGTGCGCGAGCACAATGAGGCGGTGAACCGGCTCGATGTCATGCAGGGGCGCGAACCGGTGACCGCGAGGTACGCGCCTGGCGAGCTGGTGGAGGTCACGCAGCACGATGGCTCGATCCTGATGCTGCGCAAGGTGGCGGCGGAGTACGACCCGACCGATCGGGTCAAGGCGATGGCCTTCCTGCAGGAGCGTCAGGCGGCGGGCGAGATCGTCACGGGTCTGCTCTATGTCGATCCGGAGGCCGAGGATCTGCACGACGCGCTGAACACGGTGACCACGCCGCTCAACCGGCTGTCGGACGCGCATCTGACGCCCGGCTCCCAGGCGCTCGCCAAGATCAACGCCCGCCTGCGCTGACCTTCTCGAGGGCGGCCCGGACCTGGTGCCCGGAGTCGAGGTCGCAGATCATCACGCCCGCCGGGTCGACGATGACGGCCAGGTTGCGCGCGCCGACGACGGCGACGGTCATGCCTTCCGCTGCGCGCACCAGGCAGTTGGAGGCGTCCTCCAGCACGACACGGCCGGCCGCGCTGTTGCCGCGCGGGTCGCGTTCCGACGCCGCCAGCACCGCGTCCCAGGCGCCGAGGTCCGACCAGGCCAGCGAAGCCGGCTCGACCACCGCACGGTCGGTCTTCTCCATGACCGCCACGTCGAAGGACACCGCCGGCGCCTCGACGAAGCACTGGTCCAGCAGAATGGCCTCTCCGATCCGCCGGTGCAGGCGAACGGCGCTTGCGGCCGCGGCCAGGCTCTTTGGCGAATGCCGCCGCATCTCCTCGACGAGCACATCGGCGCGAAGCGCGAAGACGCCGGCGTTCCACAGGCAGCCCTCGGCGATCAGGGCGGCCGCCTGCTCCGCGGGCGGCTTCTCGACAAAACCCGCGACGGGACGCGGAGTCCCTGCTCCGGGCCGAATGTAGCCATAGGCCGCTGACGGTCCGTCCGGGCGGAGACCGAGGGTGGCGATCCAGCCGGCGCGCGCGTGGGCGGCCATGACCTCGACGCGCTCGGCGAAGGCCTCGGCCTCGGGCATCATATGGTCCGCCGGCAGGAACAGCAGCACGGCGTCGGGGTCGCGCGCGCCGAGGATGAGCGCCGCGGCGGTCATCGCGGCGGCCGTGTTGCGCGGTTCGGGCTCCAGGACGACGAGGGCGTCGAGCCCCTGCAGCGCCGCCCGCGCCGACGCTTCGTGTCGTCGCCCCGCCACCACCGTCACCGGCGCCGCGTCGCGAAGGGCGGCGGCCCGTCGCAAGGCGTTGGCGAAGGTCGTCTCCGCGCCGACCAGCGACAGGAAGGGTTTGGGCCGCGCCGGGGTCGACGCGGGCCAGAGCCTTTCGCCCGACCCCCCGCTCAGGATCACAGGATGAAGCATTGCCCCTCCGAACGATACGCCCGGCCGGAGAGATAGCGTTAAAAACGAGTCCTGGCGAGTCCGCTACTTATAGGGGCGCTGTCAGGCCAGCGCGATGGCGCTCAGCAGGCGGCCGTAGTCGCCCTCTCCGCGCCGGAAGGCCCGGCGGTTGGAGAAGAAGTCGGCTTCCTCGGCGCAGGTGTCGCGGCCCACCCATTCGGCGTCGGCGACGCCGGCCTGGGCGATCCGCGACAGCACGAATCCGGGCAGGTCGAACTGGCGCTTGTCGTCGGTCTCGCCCGCGGCGAAGAACCGGGTCGAGCCGGGCAGGGTCGTCTCGAACCGCTCCAGGAATTCCAGTCCCACCTCGTAGGAAGCCGGCCCGATGCAGGGGCCGACGGCGGCGACCATGCGCGCCGGATCGGCCCCGAGCGTTTGCATGGCCTCAATCGTCGCGCCGACGATGCCGCTGAGCGCGCCCTGCCAGCCGGCGTGGCAGGCGGCGACGATCCTCGCCTCGGGATCGACGATCAACACCGGCGCGCAGTCGGCTGACAGGGCGCCGCAGATGATGCCCGGACGGTCGGCGACGACGCCGTCAGCCTCGGGGCGCTCGGAGCCCCAGGCCGTGGTGGCGTGCACCGCCCTGGCTGAATGGATCTGGTAGCAGGTGTTCAGCGCCTCGGGCGGCAGGTCGAACCAGCCGGCGGCGCGGCGGCGGTTCTCGGCCACGTCATCGGCCTCGTCGCGCGAGCCGCGACCGACGTTGAGGCTGTCATACACGCCGGTCGACACGCCGCCCTTGCGGGTGAAGAAGGCGTGCCTGACGCCCGCGACCTGCGCCAGCAACGGGCTCTGGACGACCGGCAGCGTCATCCCGCCGGCGCCTCGAAGCCCGGCGGGATCAGGTCCGGAGCGTGGATGCAGGCGGCCTTGAACAGCTCGCCCATCTGGTCGGGCGACACCAATCGCGCCAACTGCCGGTCGATGACCTCGGCGCGATCCGGGCGGGCGGCCTTCAGCGAGTCGGCGCGGTGCTGGATGCCGAGCATGCCCAGGAAGAGGCCCTGGGGGATGGCGTCCGTCGCCGCCGCGCCGGCCTTGCGGGCCGCGTCGCGCACGATCGGGAAGTCGGCGTAGACGGTCAGGTCGGACTCGCCGGGGCAGGCGAGGGGATCGACCTTTTCGTGCGCCTTCAGGGCCTGCAGCGTGTCGCCGAATTCCGGCTCGCCGCGGCCGTAGTCGATCAGGAGGGCCGCGCCGCCCTCGCGGGCGATCAGGGCGCCCAGGGCCTGGCCCATGGCCTCCTGGGCGTCGGAGACCTCCAGGATCGGGCTGTCCGGCGGCGGCGTCGAACCGTCCTTCGTCGGCGCCAGGCCGAAGGCCAGCGATCCGTCCGGGGCGACGCCGACCAGCCGCTCGACCCAGCCGCCGCCGGCGTGCACGAACTGGCGAGCGGGCAGGCAGTCGAGCAGTTCGTTGGCGATCAGGATCACTGGCGCGCCAGTCGGAAGTTCGTCGATCGAAGCGGCCCAGGTCGGGGTCAGGACCGCGCCGTCCAGCTTGGCCTTCTGCAGGGCCGCCAACGGCGCGGACGTCTCGATCATCCAAAGATCGGCGGCGGCCACGAAGTCGGGGGCCAGCCGCACGGCGCGCAGCAGGTCGCTCATCAGCGTGCCGTCGCCGGGGCCCATTTCGACCAGCCGGAACGGCGAGGGCTTGCCCAGCCGCGTCCATGTCTCCACCGCCCACAGGCCCAGGAGTTCGCCGAACATCTGGCTGATCACCGGCGCGGTGATGAAGTCGCCGCCGTCGCCGATGGCCGGCCGCGTCGCGTAGTAGCCGTCCCGCGGGTCGTGCAGGCAGCGGTGCATGTAGTCGGCGACAGAGATCGGGCCGGTCGCCTCGATCTCCGCCCGCAGGCGATCCAGAAGACTCATCAGGCGCCGGCCTTCTCCGGCTCGACGATGGTCACGGGCTCCTTGAGCCCGCGCCAGACCAGCCAGGCGCCGCCGATCAGCATCGGGATCGACAGCAGCATGCCCATGGTCACGTAGTCGCGCAGGAAGTCGAACATCTGGGCGTCGGGTTCGCGCACCCACTCCAGCGACAGACGGAACAGTCCATAACCCATCAGGAACAAGCCCGCGACGACGCCGCGCCGCTGCAGCCACAGTCTGCTGTGCGTCGCCCAGCGCAGCACGAGGAACAGGGCCAGGCCTTCAAGGGCGGCTTCGTAGAGCTGGCTCGGATGGCGCGGGTAGCCGTCGGGCGCTCCGGGGAAGCCGGTCACGCCCCACGGCAGGTCTGTCGGGCGTCCCCAGAGTTCGCCATTGATGAAGTTGGCGATGCGGCCGAAGAACAGGCCGATCGGCACGGCGGGCGACACCTGGTCGGCGACCTTGAGCAGGTCCAGCTTGTTGGCCCGGGCGAAGAGGACCATCGCGATGGTCACGCCGATCAGGCCGCCGTGGAAACTCATGCCGCCTTCCCAGATCTTGAAGATCTCGACCGGGTCCGTCCAGAACATGGCCGGGAAGTAGAACAGGATGTAGCCGAGCCGGCCGCCGAGAATCACGCCCAGCGTGATCCAGAGGATCAGGTCGTCGATCTGAGGCGCGCTCAAGGTCGGCTCACGGCCGCCCCAGAGCTTCGCGTTGCGGGCCAGGCCGATCGCGTAGCGCCAGCCCAGCAGGATGCCCGCCACATAGGCGAGGGCATACCAGCGGATGCCGAAGGAGCCCCAGTGCAGGCCGGGGACGAAGGGAGAGAAATCCGGAAATTCCACGTCGGGGCCTCTTTGGCAGCCGGAAAGCGGGGAGTCGTCCCTGATTAGCGATGATCCTCTTCGCTTTCACCCCCGCTTTGCCATATTAGGAGACGCAGGCGCTCAGGAGCGCCGCGACAGGGCCCCGCGATGCATACCCAGAACCCATTCCTCGACGAAGTCGCCAAGCTGACCACCGCCGCCATGGGTCTGGCCCAGGCCGCTGGCGACGAGGCCAAGACCGCGTTTCGCGCGCAGGCCGACCGCTTCGCCGCCGAGATGGACCTGATCCGCCGCGAGGAATTCGACGCCCTGAAGGCCGAGATCGCCGCGCTGCGCGCCGAAATCGCCGAGCTGAAGGGCGCCCAGACCGCCCCCGCGGCCAAACGGCCCAAAAAGGGCGAGTAGGGCTCGCCCCCGGAAAGAACCCCCTTACGCGCGCCGCGAAGCAGTCTACGGTCCTTGCTCAAGGACGCCGTTGCTGTCGCCGGGCGCTTCCCCGCCCGGCCCAATGTCGGAGGGATCTAGAGGCCTCATGGACACGCCCCATCCCGAAGAAGACGACGCCCTGATCGCCCTCGATCCGCTCGAAATCGTCGAACATGTTCTCGTCGCCGAGAACCTCACTTTCGACCGCACCGAGGACGGCGACCTGGCGTTCGCGCTGGCTGGCGACTGGAAGGACTACGAGCTCTGGTTCGCCTGGCGGCCGGAAGCCGATTGCCTGCAGCTGTGCCTGTCGATCGGCCGCACGGCGCCCAAGAGCAAGCGCGCCAGCGCCTATGAACTGCTGTCGCTGATCAACCAACGCTGCTGGCTGGGCCATTTCGAGGTCTGGGCCGAGGACGGCGAGATCGTCTTCCGCCACGCCATGAGCCTGCCCGGCGGCGAACGCCCGACGCTCGCCCAGGCGGCGTCGATGATCGACGCGGCGGTCGAGGCGGCCGACCGCTTCTATCCGGCCTTCGACTTCCTGCTCGCCGGCGCCAAGACCCCCGACGAGGCGATGGCCGCCTGCATGTTCGAGACCGTCGGACAGGCGTAAGCTCCGCCGCATGGATCCCAGAACCGTACTGCTTGTCGGCGCCGGACGCATGGGCGGCGCCATGATCGAAGGTTGGCGCGTGGCCGGGCCGGTCTCAATGGACGAACTGATCGTCCGCGACCCGCAGCCCTCGCCCGAGGCGCTGGCCGCCGCCGAGCAGGGCGCGCTGGTTGCGCCCGCCGACGCCGATCTCGCCCGCGCCGCGACCGTGGTCCTCGCCGTGAAGCCTCAGCTATGGCGGCAGGTCGCCGCCGAGATCGAACCCTTCCTTGCGCCCGAAGCCATCGTCGTGTCCGTCGCCGCAGGCGTCGGCAGCGCGGACATCGCCGCCGCTCTGGGCGGGCGTCAGGTCGCCCGGGTGATGCCGACCACCGCCGTCGCCATCGGCCAGGGCGCGGTCACCGTCTACGCCGACGCCGACGAGGCGCGCGCCCGCGCCCATGCGCTGTTCGACCCGCTCGGCGCGGTCGTCGATGTCGAGGACGAGGGCCTGATGCACGCGGCCACGGCCGTGTCGGGGTCCGGTCCCGCCTACCTCTACGCCTTCATCGAGGCGCTGGAGGCCGCGGGCGTCCAGGCCGGATTGCCCGCCGGGGACGCCGCCTCGCTGGCCCGCGCCACGGTTACCGGCGCCGCCGCCCTGCTGGCCGCTGGCGACGCCGACCCCGCCGAGCTCCGCCGCCAGGTGACCTCGCCCGGCGGCACGACCCAGGCGGGCCTCGGCGTGCTCACGGGCGAGGGCGAACTTGAGAAACTGCTGACCGCGACTGTCGCGGCGGCGGTGAAGCGGTCGAAGGAACTCGGCTAGCCCCACCTTCCTTCCGACATGGCCCGAACAGGTCGGGCGATGACGGGAGACTGGGTGAACTCCGGCCTATCCCGGCAGCCTCACCACGGCCCTCAGTCCGCCGAGCGGCGATGTGTCCAGGGTCAGTTCGCCACCGTGGCCGCGCACCACGTCGCGGGCGATGGCCAGGCCCAGGCCGACGCCCTTTTCGTTCTGGTTCCGGGATTCATCCAGGCGGCTGAAGGGTTTGAAGGCGTCCTCGTACAGCTCGCGCGGGATGCCGGGGCCGTCGTCGTCGACGAGGATCTCGACGCCGCCGGCCGTCGTCTCGACCACCGATACGGTGATGCGTTTCGCGTGCGCGGCGGCGTTCATCACCAGGTTGGACAACGCCCGGCGCATGGCGTTGGGGCGCGCCGAGATGTCCACGCCCGCGTCGACATTGATCTCGACCTTGGCGCCGACCCTGGCCGCGGCCTCGCCGACGCCGTGCAGAAGCTTCCATAGGCTGACCGACTCGACGGCCTCGCCTCCCTCGCCGCGCGCGAAGGCGAGGTACTCGTCGATCATGTGCTCCATCTCGGAGAGGTCGGCCTTCATCGCCTCCATCCGCTTCGAGGGCTCGGCCAGGGCCAGCTCCAGCTTGAGCCGGGTGAGCGGCGTGCGCAGGTCGTGGCTGACCGAGGCCAGCATGGTCGTGCGCTGGTCGACATAGCGCTGAATGCGGTTCTTCATGGCGATGAAGGCCTGGGCCGCCTGCCGGACCTCCTTGGCGCCGTAGGGCTTGAAGTCGTCGACGTCGCCGCCCTTGCCGAACGTCTCCGCCGCATCGGCCAGTCGCTCGATGGCCCGCACCTGGTTGCGGATGAATAGAATGGCGACGGTGGTCAGCAGGAAGGTCGCCAGCGCCATCCAGAAGATGAAGATCTGTCCCTGGGTGGCGTGGGCGCGGTCGCGCGGGGCGATGATCCGCAGCACTCGGCCCTTCACCTGCACGCGGATGTCGACGTAGGCCGGGAAGCGGATGGTGTCGTACCAGTAGGGCGCGTCGAGCTTCTCCCCCAGGGCCTTGTCCAGCGCCCGGTCCAGCGGCGCGAACAACGAGGCCGGCTGCTGGGGCGGCAACCGGTCGGTGTCCATCAGCACGATGGACAGCGACATCGACTTTTCCGCCCGCTCGGCGATCCTGGCCAGGGCTTCAGGGCGCGGATCCTCCTCGTAGCTCTCCACCGCCCAGGCGATGTCCCCCGCCAGGCCGTCGGCGAGGCGGCTGGTGACGGTCTGCCAATGGGCGTCGAAGAAGACCCAGGTCACGGCCAACTGCATGATGGCGATCGGCAGCACGATGATCAGCAGGCTGCGCCCGAACAGGGAGGTCGGCAGCCAGCGCTTGATCTGGCGCGGGACGAAAATCCTGAGGGCGCGAATCCGCATCAGTCAGGCGCCAGCCGGTATCCGACGCCGCGAACGGTCTGCAGGTAGCGGGGGTTCTTGGGGTCGTCCTCGATCTTGCGGCGCAGTCGGGTGACCTGGACATCGACGGCGCGACCGGTGATGTCGGCGGTGTCGCGCGCCAGTTCGAGCCGGTCGACCGGCACATTGGACGACTTCGCCAGCCGCCGCATCAGCTCGACCTCGGCCTCGGTCAGGCGGATCGGGGCGCCGTCGCGGGTCAGCTCGCCACGTTCCATGTCGAAGGCGCAAGCGCCGAGGCCCAGCACGGTGGGACCGGAGTCGCGCGGCCCGGCGCGACGCAGGATGGCTTCGATGCGCAGCAGCAGCTCCTGCGGCTCGAAGGGCTTGGGCAGGTAGTCATCGACTCCGATGGTCAGGCCCTCGATGCGGTCGCCGGCCTCGCCGCGCGCGGTCAGCATCAGGATCGGCGTGCGGCCAGGCGCGTCGGTGCGGGCCCGAAGGCGGCGGGCGAACGAGAAGCCGTCCTCGCCCGGCATCATCACGTCGAGCACCAGCAGGTCGAAGTCGAGGGTGTCGACCAGCCGCGCGGCCGAGGCGGCGTCGGCCGCGCCGGTCACGCGGAAGCCGGACCGCGACAGGTACTCCTTGAGCAGGTCGCGAATGCGGTCGTCGTCGTCGACCACCAGCAGGTGACGGTCCGATCCGGTCAACTCAGCCCTCCTCGCGGCGCAGACCCACGCCCGTGCGCGGCCCCGCCAGCGCGGCGAGAATGCGCCGGGCGCCGGCCACGCCGTCAAGTCCGCCGGTGCGGTAGGCGCGGGCGATCATCGCGCGCAGGCGCTCGCCGACACGCGCCTCGAACGCCAGGCCCTCGGGCGTCAGCCGGGTCGGACGCCGTCGCGCGTCCAGGTCGCCGCCTTCGATCTCGGCGAGGCCCAGCTTCAGAAGGTCTCCGAGCGAGCGGCTGGCCGCCTGCTTCGACAAGCCGGTGAGCCGGGCCAGATCCCGCGCGCCGACGCCCGGCCGCCGGCGCAGCAGGAAGGCGGCGCGCCAGTGCGGCCGGCCCAGGCCCTTCGCCTCGTTTTCGAGGGCCGCGTCGACCGCCGTCCAAAGGCTCGCTTCGGCCAGCAGCATGAGCTCCAGACCCGAATCGAGCTCCTCATCGCGCAGGATCAGCCGGGGATCGGCCGCAATGGTCATGAAATCAGGCCAATCTGTTTGACGGCAAGGCGTCGAGGGCGTCTAAGGTCGCGGTTTCCTTGAAAGGAGGAATACTCGAAATGTCTCTCGTTCCCTTCGACGATCGCGACGGTTGGATCTGGCTGGACGGCCAGTTCGTGCCCTGGCGCGAGGCGAAGGTGCACGTACTCACGCACGGCCTCCACTACGCCTCTTCGGTGTTCGAGGGCGAGCGGATGTACGGCGGGGAGATCTTCGAGCTCACGGCTCATACCGAGCGGCTGTTCAAGTCGGCGGAGATCCTGGACTTCAAGATTCCGTACACGGTGTCGGAGATCGACGAGGCCTGCAAGGCGACCTGCGCCCGGAATGGCCTGACAGATTGTTACGTTCGTCCGATCGCCTGGCGCGGCTCGGAGATGATCGGCGTCTCGGCTCAGCAGTCGAAGATCCACGTCGCCATCGCGGTGTGGGAATGGCCGAGCTACTACGATCTCGAGCAGAGGAAGAAGGGCGTGCGCCTGACCTGGGCCAAGTACGACCGGCCCTCGCCCAAGACGGCGCCGACCGCGGCCAAGGCGGCGGGCCTCTACATGATCTGCACCATCTCCAAGCACATCGCCGAGAAGGAAGGCTACTCCGACGCCATGTTCCTGGACTACCGGGGCTATGTGTCCGAGGCGACCGGCGCCAACGTCTTCTTCGTCAAGGACGGCGTGCTGCACACTCCGACGCCCGACTGCTTCCTGGACGGCATCACGCGCCGGACGGTGATGCGGCTGGCGAAGGAGCGCGGCTATCAACTGGTCGAGCGCCACATCCTTCCCGAGGAACTGGCTGACTTCCAGGAGTGCTTCATCGTGGGCACCGCCGCCGAGGTGACTCCGGTGGCGGAGATCGGCGACTACCGGTTCACCCCCGGCAAGATCTCGCTGACCCTGATGGACGACTACGCCCGGCTGGTCCGGCGGGAAGTCGTACCGGCCTGAACGCACGCCGTCCGCGAGGGTTGATGGTCGGGCGCTAGACCGCCGCCAGCCTGGCTTCCAGCTCGGCCAATCGCCGCCGGGTGACCTGCAGATCCTCGCCGTACTGCTGCGGGTCGGCGGCGGCGAGCTTGCCGGCGATGTCGAAGCTCTCGCGATACAGGTCCAGGGCGCGCACGCGGTGGCCCCGGTCCTCGCGCGCGTCCGCCAGCCGCTCCAACGCCAGCGACAGGGCGCGGCGACCCTCGTTGCCGGTGTCGACGGCGGCCAGGGCGCGGCGTATCTCCAGCGCCTCCTCATAGGCTTCGACGGCGGCGTCCAGCCGACCCTCGTCCTGGGCCGCGTCGCCGACGCCGGTCAGAACGCCGGCCAGCATGGCCATGCGGCGGGGATCGGTCGGGGCGGACGAGGCTAGGCCTCGCGCGCTGGCCAGGGCGATCTCGTACGCTTCCGCCGCCTCGTCGGACGCGCCCTGCGAGCGCGCGAAGTCGCCGAGGTCCTGGGCGGCGAGCAGCCGCTCCTCATCGTTGGTCGCGAACGAATGAAGCCGCCGGGCAAGACCGGCGGCCGACGTCCACTGTTCTGACTGGACGAGACTTCGGAGTTGCGCGCGCATCTCGGCGAAGCCCCCGTCGCCGACCGCCTCCACGGCGTGCGGCGGATCAGCCGTCGGCGGCGGAGCGGACACGACGGTCGCCGTATGGCTCGCGTGGTCCGCTTCCCCTTCCGCCGCCGACGGCTCCGGAGCGACGTCGACATCAACCGCCGGCGCGGACCGGCGCCCGCGACCGCCGCCGCCGCCGCCGGGCAGGACCGCGGACAGGACCGCCGCAAGTCCCAGCAGGGAGACACCCCAGCCGATGAAGGGCCGGTGTCCCTCGAACAGGCCGAGCGGCACGGCCGGCAGGGTGATGTCGACGACGCCCTTCGGCGCGAGAACGGCCCAGCCCAAGGCCAGAAGCGCCGCCCCCAGCAGCAATCTCAGGATCCTCGAAACCATGCCTGCCCCCGTCTTCCTCGCGTCGAACCCACGCGAGTGCGGCAGGCGCGGCGGGGGAGGTCACCCGCCTGCAACCCTCAGGGGAGAGCTCTTTGAAGAAGTGCCCGTTCCTTAGGCTATAAGGGGTTGCGGCGCCTCTAGAGCAGCCACGCGTCGGGTCGGGGATAGGCTTCGTCCTGGGCCAGATACACCAGGCCGACCACGCACCGGACGTAGAACCAGACCCCCACCACGCAGACAATCAGGATGCCCACGGCCAGGATCGGGAGACCGATCAGGATCAGCGACAGAACGCCGCCGACGATGCAGAGGGCGACCCCGATCAGAAACCACCAGATCGTCTTCCAGAACGTCTGGATCAGGAAGTCGTAGTGGGTCGCCATTCGCGGTCCCGCCGTCGTGCGGTTGGCGTAGGCGATGACCAGGCCGATGACGACGGTCAGCAGCACCGACATCGCACCGAAGATGTAGAGCGCATAGACCACGGCCGGGAGGACGCGATCCTCATGTGGCTTGGCGACGGGAACGGTCTCGGTCATCGGCTGCCTCCAAACAGTCGTGGGCATGCTCGCCGCAAACGCCCGGCGACGCAAATCCGCTCCCTACGGAACCAGGGCGCGGGGCAGGTCGCGCGGATCGAGCGGCGGAGCCGCCGGGCGCAGCCACGGCGTCACCGCGAAGATCAGCAGCAGCGGAAACGACAGACGCGCCGCCAGGCTGACGCCCAGCCCGAACGCGCCGGCGGTCAGGGAGAACAGCAGGAGAGCCCCCACGCCCGCGCTGAGCAGGGCGATGGTCCAGGTTACGGCGCCCTGGGGGCCGAGGCCGGCCTGGACGACCCGCGCGGCCGGCGCGACCTCCGCCAGCCTGCCGGCGACGGCGCGGACCAGGGCGCCATAGGTCTCGCTGCGGTCCTCGAACCGGCCCGGCCCCTCCCAGCTGTGCGAGGTCAGGGTGATGCGCCGGCGACGGAAGGCCAGCCAGGCGCCGCATCGGCCGTCCGGTCCCGGCGGGGCCAGGATCAGGCGGCGCGCCCCGGCCAGAGGCCAGCGGCGCTCGCGCCTGCCCGTGGTCTCGATGAGGACGTCGCCCTCCAGCCGCCAGGTCGTCGGCGGCCGCAGCGGGGCCAGCCGCGCGCCATGGGAGAGGCCGGTCAGGCGCGGACCGCCGTGATCTCGACGCCGGCGGCGACGGCGTCGGGGGCCAGCGCCAGAGGTTTTTCGACCCGCACCCTGGCGCGGGTGACGCGCGGATCGGCCAGACACAGCTCGGCCAGTCGCTCGGCGAAGACCTCGACCAGTTCGATGTGGCCGGACGCCGCGAGCGCCTTGGCGTCGTTGCGGATGGTTTCGTAGTTGAGGGTGTCGCCCAGATGTCGGGCGCCGGCGGCCGCGACATCCAGCTCGACGTCGATGACCAGCGGCTGGGTCTGGCCGTACTCGTGTCGATAGACCCCGACCTCGGCCTCGACCGTCAGGCCGCGCACGAAGACCTTGGTGATGATGACCTTGGCGTTGGTGGCGGGGGCCTCCGGTTGGTCGTGAAGGGGAGAAGCGGCCACGGCGCCCTCAGCTCTGGAAATCGACGATGTCCGGCGTCCGCCAGGCGAGATGCTGGCCGCTGTCCACGGCGATCATCTGGCCCGTGACCGCCCTTGCGTCAATGAGGTAGCGCAGCGCCGCGGCGATGTCCTCGCCGGTCACCCGACGGCCGAGCGGCGTGCCCGCCGCCTCGGCCTCGAAGCTGCCCGGCGCCTGGTGGACCGAGCCGAACGTGGGCCCTGGGCCGATCGCGTTGACGCGGATGCGCGGCGCCAGCGCCTGGGCCATGGTCCGGGTGGCGTGCCAGAGGGCGGCCTTGCTCAGGCTGTAGCCGAAGTACTGCGGCGTCGGCCGCCAGACTCGCTGATCGATGATGTTGACCACCAGCCCGGCGCGGTCGGCCTGCAGGGCGGCGACGAAGGCCTGGGCGAGCATCACCGGAGCCCGGACGTTGGTCGCCATGTGGGCGTCGAGGTCGGCGGCCGTCGCCGTCTCCAGCCGGTCGTCGAGGAACAGCGAGGCGTTGTTGACCAGCAGGGTCACGGGCCCGAGGGCCTCGGCCCGCGCCACGAGCGTGCCGGCGTCGGGGGCGGTCAGGTCGCCCGACAGCAGGACCGCCTGGCGGCCCAGATTGCGGATGGCGGCGACGGTCTCCTCGCCGTCGGAGTCGGCGTGGCGTTGGTGGACGGCGACGTCAAAGCCCGCGCGGGCGGCTTCCAGCGCCAGGGCGCGGCCGATGCGCCGGCCGGCGGCTGTGACCAGCGCGACGCCGTTCATGGCAGGACGGCGTGGGTCAGTCGACGCTGCCGAACTCGAAGACGTTCAGGGCGCCGAGCACGACGACGAAGCCGAGGATGATGCAGATCGCGAGATAGCCTTCGGACATGTCGAACTCCGGATGAATTTGTGATCCGGGCTTTAGCCCCCGGCCTCGCGCGCCGCAAGTCGCCGTCGTAGGCTGCGGCGATGTCCCTCAAGCGTCGCCTCTATCGCTGGCTGCTGCCGGCCTATCGCTTCGCCATGCGGCGCCTGCGGGGGCTGACGCTGGGCGTGCGGGTGATGGTTTTCGACGACGAGGGGCGCGTTCTGCTGATCGAGCACAGCTATACGCCGGGCTGGCACTTCCCCGGCGGCGGCGTGGAGCGCGGCGAGGCGCTCGAGGAATCGGCGATCCGGGAGCTTGAGGAAGAGGCCGGCGTCCGCCCGGCCGGCCGGCTGACGCTGCTGTCGGCGCACGACAACCGCGCCGTCTTTCCCGGCGATCATGTGGTGCTCTACCGACTCGACGCCTGGACCTTGACGCCGCCGACCGCCAAGGGCGAGATCTTGCGTTGTGAGTGGTTCGACCCGCGCGCCCTGCCGGAGGGCGCGACCGGCGGCACGCGCCGCCGCATCGCCGAGATGCTGGACGGAACGCCCCCCGACCTGCTCTGGTAGACACCACAAACACCGAGCGTGCCCGTGAAGGCGGGGACCCAAGCCGAGCCAGCTTGGACCCCCGCCTGCGCGGGGGCCATCGGAAAAGGGGTAGGGAATGGTCCAGCAGATTCCGGTGTCCGCCTTCGAGAAGATCGCGGTCGGCATCGACCGGCCCGAGGACGTGGTCGTCGGCAAGGACGGCCGGGTGTTCGCCTCGGACCACCAGTGCGCGGTGGCCGAGATCCATCCGTCCGGCGCCTTCGTGCGCATGGGTCCGAAGGGCGGCGCGCCCAACGGCATCAACATGGACCTGCAGGGCCGCATCCTGATCGCCAACTTCGGCATCTACGATCGGGAGGAGGGGCCGCTGCAACGGTTCGACCCGCTGACCGGCGCGCATGAGACCCTGGTCGCCGAGGTCGGGGGGCGGCGGCTGACCAGCGCCAACTACCCGGTGCTCGACCGCGCCGGGAACATCTGGTGCGCCAACTCGACCCACGCCGAGACCTGGCCCCAGGCGCTGGACGGCCGCGCCGACGGCTTCATCTTCGTGCTGCGGCCGGACGGTTCGAGCGAGATCGTCGCCGACGGGCTGAAGTTTCCCAACGGGATGGCGCTGTCGGCCGACGATCGCTGGCTCTATTGCGCTCAGACCAGCGCCGCCGACGTGCTGCGCTTCGAGGTCCTGCCCGGCGGCAAGTTGGGGCCGGGCGAGCGCTACGGCCCGGTGCTCGGCCGCCTCGTCGACGCCGCGCAGGCTCAGGCCGAGGCGGACGCCGCCCACCATCCCGAGGACCTCGGCTACACAGACGGCGTCGGCATGGACGCGGAGGGAAACCTGTGGGTCTGCCTGCCCGCCGCCAACAAGGTCGTGGCCATCACGCCGTCGGGCCAAGTCGAAGTCGTCTGTCATGATCCGTCGGGCGCGGTGATCAACCACCCGACCAACGTCACCTGGGGCGGGCCGGACCTTATGGACCTCTACATCGGCTCGATCCGCGCCGACTACGTGCTCAAGACGCGCAGTCCGGTGGCGGGCCAGCCGCACGTGCACCAGCTGTGAGAAGGCCCCTTCCACACCTGAACCGCGATAACTAAACTAACGTTTGAAGAGGCCTCCCGGAGAGGCCCGCCTCGACGCCAAGGGAGATGGTGATGCGCGACTACACGAAGTTCTACATCGACGGTCAGTGGGTCGATCCCATCACGCCGAAGACCCTCGACGTCATCAACCCGGCGACCGAAGAGGTCTGCGGCCAGATCTCGATGGGCACGGCCGCCGACGTCGACCGGGCCGCCAAGGCCGCCCGCAAGGCGTTCGCTTCGTTCTCCCAGACCTCGGTCGAGGAGCGCGCCGACCTGCTCGAGCGCATCATCGCCGAGTACCAGAAGCGCTATGGCGACATGGCCGACGCCATCACCGAGGAAATGGGCGCTCCCGCCTCGCTGGCGCAGCGCGCCCAGGCGGCGATGGGCCTGGCCCACACCCAGACCGCGCTGGCGGTGCTGAAGAGCTTCAAGTTCGTCGAGGACCGCGGCCCGACCCGTATCGTCAAGGAGCCGATCGGCGTCTGCGGCATGATCACGCCCTGGAACTGGCCGGTGAACCAGATCGCCTGCAAGGTCGCCCCGGCCCTGGCCGTCGGCTGCACCATGGTGCTGAAGCCCTCGGAAGTCGCGCCGTTCTCGGGCTACATCTGGGCCGAGATCATGCATGCCGCCGGCGTGCCGGCCGGCGTGTTCAACCTGGTCAACGGCGACGGCCCGGAAGTGGGCGCCGCCATCTCGAGCCATCCGGAGATCGACATGGTCTCCTTCACCGGCTCGACCCGCGCCGGCATCGAGGTGGCCAAGAACGCCGCCCCGACCGTCAAGCGCGTCGCCCAGGAACTGGGCGGCAAGAGCCCGAACATCATCCTCGACGACGCCGACTTCCAGGCGGCTGTCACCGGCGGCGTCCGCTCGGTGATGATGAACTCCGGCCAGTCCTGCAACGCTCCGACCCGCATGCTGGTCCCGGCCAAGCGCATGGACGAGGTGATCCAGATCGCCAAGGCCGCCGCTGAATCGACGACCGTCGGCGACCCGAAGGGCAACGCCCAGATGGGTCCGGTCGTGTCGGAAGTGCAGTTCAACAAGATCCAGAAGCTGATCCAGGCCGGCATCGACGAGGGCGCGACCCTGGTCACCGGCGGCGTCGGCCGTCCGGACGGCCTCGACAAGGGCTACTTCGTCAAGCCGACCATTTTCGCCAACGTCACCAACGACATGACCATCGCCAAGGAAGAGATCTTCGGCCCGGTCGTCTCGATCCTCGGCTACGACAGCGTCGATGAGGCCGTGCAGGTCGGCAACGACACCGAGTACGGTCTGGCGGCCTACGTCTCGGGCACGGACCAGGCAAAGATCCGCGAGGTGGCGAGCAAGCTGCGCGCCGGCCAGGTCTCGATCAACGGCGGCGGCGGCGACCTGATGGCGCCGTTCGGCGGCTACAAGATGAGCGGCAACGGCCGGGAGTGGGGCGACTACGGCTTCCACGAGTTCCTGGAAACCAAGGCCATGCTCGGCTACGCCCCGCCGCAGGCGGCGGAGTAGTTGCGTCCTTCGACACGCCGCTTCGCGGCTGCTCAGGATGACTGTTCTCAATAGTCATGGTGAGCAGCGGGCGAAGCCAGCGTGTCGAACCACGCACCGACCCACAGCGAAGAGCCGCCGGAGCGATCCGGCGGCTCTTTTGCTTTCCGCCCGCGTCATGCAAATTTGCGGAGACCAGCGCCCGTCAGAGGCGCGGCCAGCGATAGGAAACGCATCATGACCGACCTCGCCGACATCCATTCGGTGGCCGACATTCCGCGCGTGCAGGCCCGCGAGCGGCCGGACGCGGTCGCCTTCTGGTTCGAGGGGCGGGAGACGACGTTCCGCGAGCTCGACGCCATGGCCAGCCAGGTCGCCAACGCCCTGCTGGCCCAGGGCCTCCAGCCCGGCGACCGGATCGGCGTGCTGGCGAAGAACATCGACGACTTCTTCCCGCTCTGGCTCGGCGCGGTGAAGGCCCGCGTCACCCTGGCTCCGGTCAACTGGCGGCTGGCCCCGCCGGAGGTCGCCTTCATCCTCAAGGACGCCGGCGCGAAGCTGCTGTTCGTCGGCGAGGACTTCGGCGGCGTGGTCGACATGATCGTCGGCGACCTGCCCGACCTGAAGGGCCTGATCCAGTTCGAGCCCGGCCATCCGCGCTGGCCCGACTTCCGGTCGTGGATCGCCGCCTATCCGGCGACCGACCCGATGCTGCCGGCCGATGCGCAGGACGACGTCATCCAGCTCTACACCTCGGGCACCACCGGCCTGCCCAAGGGCGTGCAACTGACCGAGGCCAACTTCCAGACCCTGTTCCACTGCGCCATCGACGCCGGCTGGGCGCGCTATGAAGCCGGCCAGACCAACCTCAGCGTCATGCCGCTGTTCCACGTCGCGGGCACCAACTGCGGCCTGCTGGCGACCCTGCAGGGGGTGCGCAACATCCTGACCCGCGAGGTCAATCCGACCGAGATCATCGAGCGGCTGCAGGACCAGCAGGTGAACTACGCCTTCCTGGCCCCGACGATCATCAACATGCTGCTGCAGAACCCGGCCATCGAGGGCGCGGACTTCAGCCGCCTGCAGAAGATTTTCTACGGCGCCTCGCCGATCTCCGAGGCCGTGCTGCGCCGGGCCCAGGACGTGTTCGGCTGCGGCTTCACCCAGCTCTACGGCCTGACCGAGACCATCGGCGCCGCCACCTACCTGCCGCCCGAGGACCACGCCTCCGAGCGCGACAAGCTGCGCTCCTGCGGCAAGCCCTGGCCGGGCTTCGAGATCCGCGTGCTCACCCCGACGGGCGAGGTCGGCAAGCCGGGCGAGGTCGGCGAGGTGCAAATCCGCGCCCGGGGCGTGATGAAGGGTTACTGGAACCGGCCGGACGCCACCAAGGAGGCGATCTGCCCCGAGGGCTGGTTCTCGAGCGGCGACGCCGGCTATTTCGACGACGAGGGCTACCTCTACATCTACGACCGGGTGAAGGACATGATCGTCAGCGGCGGCGAGAACGTCTATCCGGCCGAGGTCGAGAACGCGCTGTTCAGCCATCCCGCCGTCGCCGACGCCGCCGTCATCGGCGTGCCGGACGAGCGCTGGGGCGAGGCGGTGAAGGGCGTCGTCGTGCTCAAGCCGGGCGCCGCCGCCACGGCCGACGACATCATCGCCCACGTCCGCACCCGCATCGCCGGCTACAAGGCCCCCAAGAGCATCGACTTCATCGACGCCCTGCCGAGGAACCCGTCCGGCAAGGTGCTGAGGCGCGAGCTGAGGAAGCCCTACTGGGAAGGGCGGGAACGGATGGTGGGGTAGCTACCGCACGTCCGGCTTGCGGGCGCCATGACGGACTTGGAGGATTTCCACGCCCTCCGCCGTCACCCGGTAGCGGATGAGGTAGGGATGGACGGTCGTCAGCTCGCGCCGGCCGCCGCCTATGGGACGGCCACGGTTCGGCTGGATGTCGAGGGCGTCCGCGGCGCGACGAAGCTTGAGGAAGACGCGAGCTGCCGCAGCCGGGTTCTCACCATGGATGTAGGCGAAAATCGCGTTCAGGTTGGCGAGGCCGCGCCGGGTCCAGGTTACTCGAGCCACTCTTTGGGCATCGGCTGGGGGTTGCCGTCGATAATCGTCTGCATCCACTTCGCCACTTCAGAATGCGGCACCACCCGTCCGGCGTCCGCGTCGGCCTCCGCCTCCAGCAGCGCGGCCTCTTCCTCAGCCGAAAGCGGCAGCACGTCCGCCTCGGCATCGAACGGCGCGGGCGTCTCCTCGACGCCGGGGGGCTTGGGCTCGCTCATGGGTTGAAGCTAGCATCGGCCGGCGCAACCGGAAAGCACAAAATGAGAACATCGGCGATCCGCCGATGCGGGACTTCCGGGACGGATACTCGCGGGACAAAGGAAGACATCCGGAGACAATCCGCCCCCTCCGCGCGCGCCATGTCCGGGCGGTGGACGCGCCAATCTGCCCTCCAGCCGCCCAGTGCGCCCTTCACGGGTCCCACATAAGCTGCAGCCGTCTCGGGGTTCTCCGGTCGTTTCTCCCCCCTGTCTTCGGCGGCGATAGACTCTCCTGAACAGCCCCTCCTGACCCTCCGGCCGGCCCGTCGGGAGGCGTTCGAAACACGAATGAAGACACCCGGGACACGCCACGCTTGCCTGCCCCGACGTCGCCGGTGATCGTCTGGGCCAAAATCCGGGGGAAGCCATGCCGAACTTCGTCACCATCCCGACCAACGGAATCAACCTGCGGGCCGTGGTCGAGGGCTCAGGGCCGCTGGTGGTCATGGTCCATGGCTTTCCGGAGAGCTGGTACAGCTGGCGCCACCAGATCGCGCCAATCGCGGCAGCCGGCTTCACCGCCTGCGCCATAGACGTGCGCGGCTACGGCGGATCGGACAAGCCGGGACGGGTCGAGGACTACAGCCTGGAGCGGATCACCGCCGATGTCGCCGGGGTGATCGAGCACCTGTCGAGCGACGGGACCGGCATCCTGATCGGCCACGACTGGGGCGCGCCGATCGTCTGGAACACCGCCTTGACGCGGCCGGACCGGGTCAGCGCGGTCGCCGGCCTCTCGGTGCCCTACACCGGCGTGCCGCAGGTGCAGTTCCTGGACGTGATCAAGGCCGCTTTCACCGACAAGGGCCGGTTCTTCTACCAGGTCTACTTCCAGGACGTCGGCCCGGCCGAGGCGGAGCTGGGCGCTGACCCGCGCGCGGCGATCCGCAAGTTCTACTACGCCATCAGCGGCGATGCGCCGGACGGGACCTGGCCGGTCGACAAGCCGCACGGCGCGTCGCTGCTCGACCGCCTGCCGGACCCCGATCCGTTCCCCGCCTGGCTGTCGAAGGAAGACGAAGACTACTTCACCCGTGAGTTCACCGTGTCGGGCTTCTTCGGACCGCTCAGCCGCTACCGCAACCATCAGCGCGACTTCGACTGGCTGCAGCAGTTCAAGGACCGCCGGATCGAGCAGCCGTCCTTTTTCATCGGCGGCGAGCGCGACCTGGTGCTGAAGATGATCCCCGGTGTGAACCCGGTCGACTACATGGCGCCGCACCTGCCGGGCCTGCAGGGCGCGCACGTCCTGCCCGGCGTCGGTCACTGGACTCAGCAGGAGGCGCCGGAAGAGGTGACCCGCCTGCTGCTGGGCTGGTTGGAGGGGTTGTGAGGCCCAGCGCGGTTCGACACGCGCTTCGCGCTGCTCACCATGACGTAGCGGGGTATGCCCCCGCACGTCATCCTGAGCAGCCGCGCAGCGGCGTGTCGAAGGGCGCAATGCCTGGCCGCCGCCCGTTTGACTCCCCTTGGGGCAGGGGTAGTCTCAAGAGAACAACGATAACAAACGCTCCAGGAAACCGCCCATGACCCCCGCCGACGGTGCGGCGTCCGCCGCCGCAGCCGCCCCGAAGGTTCCCTTCAAACCGTTGCCGCAGAAGGGGCCGGATGTCACGGTCGAGCGTCGCGCCGATGGCGCGATCCTCGTGCGCTCGAACCACCCGCCGGGCGAAGGGCCCCGCTCGATCGCCCACCTGCTGCGGGAGAAGGCGCGAGCGCACCCGGACCGCCCCTGGATGAAGCAGCGCGAGCCTGGCCACGGTCCCTGGCGCCAGGTCACCTACGGCGAGGCGCTCGACGCCGCCGAGAGCATCGCCCAATGGCTCCTCGATCGCGGCCTGACGGGCGCCGACAGCGTCATGGTGCTCTCGGCCAACTCGATCGAGCACGCGCTGGTCACTCTCGGCTGCTACACCGCCGGCGTGCCGGTGGCGCCGATCAGCCCGGCCTACAGCCTGATCTCGTCCGATCACGCCAAGCTCAAGCACTGCGCGGCGGTGGTGAAGCCGAAGGTCGTGTTCGCCCAGTCGGGCGCGATGTTCGAGCGGGCGTTCCAGACCCTGCGCGAGACGAATCCCAACCTGGTGTTCGTCACCGCCGACGGCGAGGGCGAGGGCGCGATCTCGCTCGCCGACCTGCTCGCGACCAAGCCAGGCCCGGCGGTCGAGGCCGCGCGCGAGGCCCTCGGCCACGAAACGGTGGCCAAGTACCTGTTTACCTCTGGCTCGACCGGCATGCCCAAGGGCGTGCCCCAGACCTTCGGCATGATGGCGGCGACCATCGCCGGCGGCGAAGGGCTGCGCGCCGAGGAGCCGGATCCCGACCTCGTTCCCCAGAGCCTGGAGTGGATGCCCTGGAGCCATATCAGCGCCGGCAACATCAGCTTCAACGGCGTGCTGTGGAGCGGCGGGACGGTGCACCTGGATGAGGGGAAACCGATCCCCGGCCTGTTCGAGACCACGATCAAGAACCTCTACGAGGTCTCTCCGGTCGTGTTCGGCTCCGCCCCCATCGCCTTCGGCATGCTGGCAGAGGCCATGGAGCGCGATCCGGTGCTGCGCGCCTCGTTCTTCAAGAACCTGCGCTACATGGGTTACGGCGGCGCGACGCTGTCGAACGACGTCAACGAGCGGCTGCAGGCCCTGGCCATCGCCGAAACCGGTCACCGGATTCCGCTGACCACCATGTACGGCGCGACCGAGACCCAGGGGGTGACGGTCACGCACTGGGCGACCGAACAGGTCGGCTTGGTCGGCCTGCCGGTGCCTGGAGTGACCATCAAGCTGGTCCCCAACGGCTCCAAGTACGAGGTCCGGGTGAAGGGGCCGACCGTCACCAGCGGTTACCACAATGACCCGGAAAGGACGGCCGCCGCCTTCGACGAGGAGGGCTTCTACAAGCTCGGCGACGCGGCGAAGTTCCTGGACGATGACGATCCGGCGCAGGGCATGGTCTTCGACGGCCGCGTGACCGAGGACTTCAAGCTCGACAGCGGCACCTGGGTCAGCGTCGGCACGCTGCGCCCGGACCTGGTCGCGGCCTGCAGCCCCTGGGTGATGGACGCGGTGATCTGCGGTCAGGACAAGCCGTTCATCGGCGCGCTGTTCTGGCCGTCGATGGCCGGCATGCAGACTTTGGCCGCCGACGAGGGGCCGGGAACGCCGCTGGAGAAGCTGACCGCGCTGATCGCCGAGAAGCTGGCGGCGTTCAACGCGACCGCCGGCGGTTCGTCGCGCCGTGTCGGACGGTTCGTGATCATGACCGAGCCGCCCTCGATCGACGCGGGCGAGATCACCGACAAGGGCTATGTGAACCAGCGCGCGACGCTCGAACGTCGCGACGCCCTGGTGAAGGATATCTACGCCAACCCGCCGGGCGCCGGCGTGGTCACGGTCTGAAGGACAAGATGATGACGATGGATCCCGGATTCCGCGCGCTGCTCGACGCCACCAACGCCGTCGAGATGCCGCCGCTGAGCACCCTGCCGCCGGCCATGATCCGCGAGGGCTATCGCGCCCAGCGGGTCGGGGTCGACGCCGGCGCGCCGACCGATCTGGAGGTTCGCGATCTGGAGGTCGGCGGCGCCGAGGGACCGCTCAAGGCCCGGCTTTACACGCCGAAGGGGGCTCCCGCCATCGGACCGGGGCTCGTCTATTTTCACGGCGGCGGCTTCGTGATCGGCGACCTGGACAGCCATGACAGCTTCCTGCGGCGACTGGCGGCCGCGTCGGGCGCGCGGGTGCTGTCGGTCGACTATCGCCTGGCCCCGGAGCACCCGTTCCCGGCGGCGCACGACGACGCGCTTGCGTCGCTGCGCTGGGCCTTCGACCATGCCGCCGAGATCGGCTTCGACCCGGCTCGCATCGCCGTCGGCGGCTGTTCGGCGGGCGGCAATCTGTCGGCCAGCGTGGCGCTGGACATGCGGGACGATCCGGCGCGCAAGCTGGCTTTCCAGCTGCTGCTCTATCCGGCCACGGCCATGATCCAGGACACCGCATCGCGCCGGGACCTGGCGACCGGCCACCTGCTAACGGCCGAGGTCATGGAATGGTTCGGCAATCACCTCGCCGCCGCCGGTCACCCGCAACAGGCGCGCGCTGAGCCGGTGAAGGCCGATCTATCGGGCGTGGCTCCCGCCCTGGTCGTCACCGCCGGGTTCGATCCGCTGAAGGACGAGGGCAAGGCCTACGCCGCCGCCATCAACGCCGCCGGCGGCCAGGCCGAGCACATCGAGTACAGCGCCTTCGTCCACGACTTCTATACCCTGTCCGCCTTTTGCGCGGCGGTGCCGGCGGCGATCGAGGAGACGGGCGCGAAGCTCCGGGCCGCCCTCGCCTGAGGGCCCGCCCTCGATACGCACGGCCCGTGGGCCAACGAAAAAGGGCGGCCCGGATTGCCCCGGGCCGCCCCATTCGTTTGACGTGTCCGTCAGGCCTAGAACTTGGCCCGCAGGGTGGCGCCGTAGGTGCGCGGCGCGCCCATGAAGGCGTTCAGCGCGTTGGTGGTGGGCAGGGCCCCCGGCGTCGCGCTGGTCACGTTCTGCAGCGGCGCGTCGAAGACGACTTGATAGTAGTCCTCGTCCGTCAGGTTCTGGCCCCAAAGTTCGAGCGACCAGCGGTCGTCCCGCGCGCCGAACGCGATACGGCCGTTCAGCAGGGCGAGGTCGTCCTGGACCTTCAGCGGGTTCAGGTCGGAGCCGGTGTTGTACTCCGTCGTGAACTTGGCGCTGAGGCTGGCGCGGAAGGTGAAGTCCTCACCCACGTCCGTCTCGTAGCTGCCCGAGAGCGAGCCCGACCACAGCGGCGCGAACGACATGTTGTTGCCCGGCAGCAGGAGCGAGGCGCCGGCCGGCGGCGTGAAGTCGCCGTACTCGGTGTCGGCGTAGGTCACGCCGCCCTGGAAGCGAAGGCCGTCGACCGGCGAGAACCAGACGAAGTCGGCGTCGAAGCCGCGCGAGTTCACTTCCGGGATCGACGTGACGATGAAGCTGACGCCCGTGAAGGCGTTGAGCTGGAAGCCCTCGTAGTTCTGGATGAAGCCCGAGAGGTTCAGCAGCAGCGAGCGGTCGAACAGGGTGCTCTTCAGACCCACTTCGTAGCTGTCGACGAACTCGGCGTCGAAGCTCGTGTCCGGGTTCAGCGTGTAGTACGGGGCCACCGTCGTCGACACCAGGGTGCGGGCGCGGTCGAGGTTGAAGCCGCCGGCCTTGTAGCCGCGGGCGTAGGAGACGTAACCCATCAGGCTCGGGCTGAACCGGTAGGCCAGCTTGGCGGTGCCGCTCCATTCCTTCTCGGTGCGCGACTGGCTGTTGTCGGCATTGTTGAAGTTGGAATCGGTCCACGGCAGGCAGAGGCTCAGCGCGAAGCAGGGCAGGCCCGTGCCGAGGTTGTTGTACTGGGTCTGAAGGGTCTTCTCTTCACGGGTGTAGCGAAGGCCGACGGTCAGTTCGAGCTGCTCGGTGAACGCGTAGGAGTTGTTGGTGAAGAACGCGAGGCTCTCCGACTCCTGCTGATGCTGGTCGTTCTGGCCCGTGCCCGAGACGTAATAGGCGCCGGGCAAGGCGTTTTGCGTCAGGCCGCCCGAGGCGATCAGGCTGAAGTACGAACGGTAGTCATCGCCGAACAGCAGCGTCTGGCCGGTGCCGAGCTTTTCCTTGGCGGCGAACATGCCGACCAGCCAGTTGAGGCTGTCGGTCTGGCCGGCCAGGCGGAACTCCTGGCTGAACTGCTCGAAGCGCACGAAGTTGCGGCCATCCGCCGGACGGTACCAGACGTCGGCCGTCGAGAAGTCGCTGTCCTGGGCGCTGAGGTTGTAGAACTCACGCCAGGCGCTGACCGAGGTCAGGGTCGCGTCGTTCAGCCAGGGCGTATCCCAGGTGACCTCGGCGGACAGGCCCTTGTCCTCGATTTCCTGCGTGGTGTCGCGGTTCGAATAGGCGATACGCTTGGACGGATCGAGCGGGTTCAGGACGCCGGAGTCCGAGGCCGACAGGGTGTCGATGTAGCCTTGGCGGGTCGGGTTGCGGACCGTGGCGACGGCGGCGCAGCAGTCTTCGTCGCGCTTGGTGTAGTCGGCGATGACGCGGACATCGAGCGTATCGGTCGGCGTGGCCAGCAGCTGGCCGCGGACGCTGTAGAAGTTCTGGTTCGCGTCTTCGGTGTTGGTGCGCGGACCGTCGCCGGTGCGCACGTCGTAGAAGCCGTCACGCTCGCGCTTCACGACGAACAGGCGGCCGGCCAGCTTATCCTCGATGAGCGGGCCGGTGACCGACACCGCCGCGCCGAGCGCGCCGAAGTTGCCGGCGGTGAGTTCGCCCTCGGCGCCGAAGGTGAATTCCGGCTGCTTGGTGATGACGTTGATGACGCCGGCCGAGGTGTTCTTGCCGAACAGGGTGCCTTGCGGTCCCTTCAGCACCTCGATGCGTTCCATTTCGCCCAGATCGCCGAAGCCGACGCCGTTGCGCGGGCGGTAGACGCCGTCGATCACGACGCCGACCGAGGATTCCAGGCCGGGGTTGTCGCCGACGGTGCCGACGCCGCGAATACGCGCCGTGGTGACCGTCTCGCTCGAGGTCGAGGTGACGAGCAGGCCGGGGGTCAGAACCGTCAGGTCCTTGATATCCTTGACGCCGGCGTCTTCGAGCTGCTGCTCGCCGACGGCGGTGACCACGATCGGCACGTCCTGAAGGCTCTGCTCGCGCTTCTGGGCGGTGACGATGATCGCGTCGACGGTGGCTTCGTCGGCTTCGGCGTCCTGGGCGTAAGCCGCGCCGGCAAACATGGCGGAAAGCACGACGGCGGACGCCGACGCGCGGAGAACTTGTGAGAAACGCATTTCCTGTCCCGTAATGAAGCGCCGGTGGGGAGCCCGCGCGGTTTTCAGTGCCCAGGACGGAGGCGACGACGCCACCGTAAGTGCACGGCGTTCACCTACGGTGCGCCGGGAAACCTGCGCAACTGTCAAAGCCTTGCGCCACAACGGAAACTGCGATTCGTGTCGCTAAGGTGACAGCGCGAGCGTCAAAAAACACGGGTCATCGACCGGGGCGTCGATTCCCGGCCAGCCGCAGCGTCAGAACGCCGACGATCACCGACAGAAGCGACCCGGCAATAACGCCCAGCTGCACTTCGGCGGCGGCTCCGCCGTCATGGAAGGCGAGGCCGCCGATGAACAGGCTCATGGTGAAGCCGACGCCGCAAAGCATGGACACGCCAAGCAGCTGCAGCCACGTCGAGCCGCTGGGCCTGTGGCCCAGCCGGAGCGCGGCGGCCAGGGCGGCGGCCCCGAAGACGCCGACGGGCTTGCCGATCCACAGACCCAGCGCGATGCCGACTGGGAGCGGCGCCAACAGCCCCTCGGCCGGGAAGGCGTCGAACGATACGCCGGCCGCCACGAAGGCGAAGAACGGCAGCACGCCCCAGGCGACGTAGGGGTGCAGCGCCTCCATGTAGTGCTTCAACACGCCCTCCTCGCCATCGCGGCGCGGGGCGATCGGAACGGTCAGGGCGGCGGCCACTCCCGCCAGGGAGGTGTTCACCCCGGACGTCAGGGTGAACGCCCAGACGACCAGGAAGGCGGCCGCGAACAGCAGCGGCGGCATCCGTTTCCAGCGGCCGATCCAGACCATGAACGCCAGGCCGCCGAGGGCGCCGCCCAGCGCCATGGGGTCGAGGTCGGCCGTGTAGAGGAGCGCGATCAGGGCGACGGCCCCCAGGTCGTCCGCGATGGCGAGGGTGAGCAGGAACACCCGCAGCGACGCCGGCAGTTTCGGCGCCCCGATGGCCAGAGCGGCAAGAGCGAAAGCGACGTCGGTCGCGGTCGGGATCGGCCAGCCGCCCGGCTGCCCCTCCGCGCCGAGGTTGAAGGCCAGGAAAACGAGAGCCGGCACGACGATGCCGCCGACCGCCGCGATCACGGGGAGCGCCAGCTTGCGCGGATTCGACAGCTCGCCCCGCAGCACCTCGTGTTTGATCTCGAGTCCGACCACGAAGAAGAACACGGCCATCAGGCCGTCCTTGGTCCATTTGAGGACCGTGCGGGTCTCCTCGAACGCTCCGACCTGCAGCGTGAAGGGCGCCTTCACGAAGGCGTAATAGGCCTCGCGCAGCGGCGAGTTGGCCATCAGCACGGCGATGAGGGCCGCGGCGGCGAGCACCAGGCCGGAGGCGGCCTCGGTCTTCAGGAAATCGAGTGTGAACTTGCGGGACATGGCCTGGACGTACCATGCGGGGGGGAGGCGCCCAATCGAAACCGGACGTACGCGGGGCGCCGCGCCGGACGCGCCCCGGCCGCAATTCGGGTGGCGGGCGACACCTGGACGCCGTCCGATCCCCGCCGGCCGGTTTTCGTTGCGGGTCGCGTCAAACCGGGCCATTTCCGGAGGGGGAGGTGGCTCATGACGCTTTGGCTGAGTATTCTCGCGGGGCTCGCGATGCTGGCGGCCGGCGGCGACCTGCTGGTGCGCGGCGCATCCAGCGCGGCGCGCAGGCTCGGGGTCAGCCCCCTGCTCATCGGTCTGACGCTGGTCGGCTTCGGCACTTCGACACCCGAGCTGGTCACCAGCCTTCAGGCAGCCTTCGCGGGTTCGCCCGGCATCGCCGTCGGCAACGTCGTCGGGTCCAATATCTCCAACAGCCTGCTGATCCTCGGCGTGACGGCCCTGGTCGCGCCCCTGGCGGTGAATCGGCGCGCGTTCCGGCGGGATTCGCTCATTCTCATCGTCGCCACCGGCGGCCTGGTCTGGGCGACCACCACGGGATTCCTGACGCGGGAGATGGGCTTCGCCGGCATTGGCGCGCTGGCCATGTACATCCTGCTGGTCTGGCTGATGGAGCGGAAGCAGCCCGACGCTGAAGGCGAGCGCATCGAAGACGAGGCCGAAGGGCCGTCGAAGGCGGCCGCAAACCTGTGGCTGGCCCTGCCGATGGCCGCCGCCGGCATCGGCATCACCATCTACGGCGCCAACCTCCTGGTCGGCGGGGCCATCCAACTGGCCCGGGGCCTGGGCGTGTCCGACACTCTGGTCGGCCTGACGATCGTCGCCATCGGCACGTCGCTGCCGGAACTGGTGACGAGCGCCATGGCGGCCGCGCGCAAGCAGGGCGAGGTCGCGCTGGGCAACATCCTGGGTTCGAACCTCTACAACATCCTCGGCATCCTCGGCATCACCGCCGCCATCAAGCCGATCGCCGTTCCGGGCGACATCGCGAAGGTCGACATCTGGGTCCTGGCCGCGGCGACGGCGCTGATGATCCTGCTCGCCCGTCGCCTGGGAAAGGTGACCCGCGCCGAGGGTCTGCTGCTGGTCCTGGCCTACGCGGCCTACATCGCCTGGCTGGTCTGGAGCTCCGGCCTCTGACCCGGGGAGCTTGCGCCGACGATCCCGGGTCGTCATCTGTGCTCGATGCCCGTCTCGCCCGCCTACCGTCCTGACCCGCAATTCCTGCGGCTGGGTCCCGACTTCGCCGACCCGGTGTCGGCGGCCGATTTCCCGCAGACCCTCCTGCGTCGCCGCAACGACCGGGCGGCCGCGACTGTGGGGCTGGAGTCGCTGTCCGACGCCGAGTGGGTACGGTGCTTCGGCCGGTTCGAGCCGCTGCCGGAGAACCAGCCCGGGCCGCTGGCGATGCGCTATCACGGCCATCAGTTCCGGACCTACAATCCCGACCTCGGCGACGGCCGCGGCTTCTTGTTCGCGCAGCTTCGCGAGGCGGGGTCCGACCGGCTGCTGGACCTGGCCACCAAGGGCTCGGGCCAGACGCCCTGGTCGCGGCGGGGGGACGGCCGGCTGACGCTGAAGGGCGGCGTGCGCGAGGTGCTGGCCGCGACCATGCTCGAGGCTCAGGGCGTTCCCACCAGCCGCGCCTTCTCCCTGATCGAGACCGGCGAGGCGCTGGAGCGCAACGACGAGCCCAGCCCGACGCGATCGGCCGTGCTGGTTCGGCTGTCGCACAGCCACATCCGCTTCGGGACCTTCCAGCGCCAGGCCTACTTCGATCGGTCCGACAACATCGGATTGCTGATCGATCACTGTGTCGAGGCCTACTTCCCGCAGCTGGTCGACGAGCCGGACCGCGCCGCGGCGCTGCTGGGCGAGGTGGTGCGTCGGACGGCCGCGCTGGTCGCGCGCTGGATGTCCGCCGGCTTCGTCCATGGCGTGCTCAACACCGACAACATGGTCGTGACCGGCGAGAGCTTTGACTACGGCCCCTGGCGCTTCCTGCCGCGCAACGATCCCAACTTCACCGCCGCCTATTTCGACGAGACCGGCCTCTACAGCTTCGGCCGGCAGCCGGAGGCGGCGTTCTGGAATCTGCAGCAGCTGGCCGCCTGCCTGACGCTGGCGACGACGTCGGAGGCGCTGGTCAAGGCGCTGGACGGCTTCACGCCGGCCTATCGGGAGGCCCTTCGACGGGCGATGCTCGATCGCCTGGGGCTGGCGAGCCGGGGCGAGGAAGCGGACATCGAACTCGTCAACGCCGCCTTCCGCGCCCTGCAGGCGGGCGCCGATCGCGTGCGCTGGGCGCCGTTCTTCTTCGACTCGTTCTGCGGCGACGAGCGCCGGGCCCTGGCCGGACCCCGCGGCGACCTTTACGCCGACGAAGGCTTCGCCGACTTCCGCCGCCGGCTGGCCGGCTACGACTCCGACCGACCCGAGCGGCTGGAGCATCCGATGTTCGCCGCGCCGGAGCCGGAGGAGCTGCTGATCGACGAGGTCGAGAGGCTGTGGTCCGCTATCGCCGAGCGCGACGACTGGGCGCCGTTCGAGGCCAAGGTCGCCCGTCTGGAAGCCGCGCGCGACGCCTGGGCGCTGGCCTGAATCGCCCGGGGCGAGGACGGTTAAGCGGTCGCTGAAGCCATCTCGGTCGCTAAAGCCGACATTGAACTGTCCCCAATGTCTCGACGGTCGGATCCGCGGGGCCCCGCGCGCCGGAGGGCGTTCGGAAACAGGTGGACAGGATCGCGCGTCACGGCCGGCGACGGTCGCCGACAGACCAGGGACGCTGGCCGGACGGCGCGGCCCCAGGCCTTCTCCGGCCCGGACTTGCGGGCTCGTTATGAAGCGCGATCGCGTTCGCATGTCTCCAGTTTGAGGCATGCGGCGAGGGCGGGGATCGAAGTCGGCGCCGACCAGGGCCGGATTGTCCCCGAAAGGGGCCGATTGTCTCCAGATGTCTCCAGAGTATCTGTCCCGAGAGTCTCGCTTCGGCGGCGGGTCGGCCTTAGACTGCGCGCGAGGGACTTCTGGAGTACCGAAATGCGTGCAGCACTTCTGTTTGCGAGCGCCCTGATCCTGGCCGGTTGCGCCAGCGCCCCGTCCGGCGACGGCGCGAGCGAGTACGATCGCCTGGCCGCCGACTGCAAGGCGCGAGGCGGCGAGTTCAAGCCGATCCCCGGCGCGCACGGCCCCCACGACGCCGCCAACTATGTCTGTGAGTTCAAGGGCTCCGGACCGTCGGCTCCGGCCGGCGGCTAGGCGCCGCGGAACCATGGCGCGCGCGCGCCTCGTCGGCGACATCGGCGGCACCAACGCACGCTTCGCCGTGGCCGAGCTGGTCCAGGGTCGCCCGCGCCTCCATGATCCGCGCGGGTTCGAGCGGGCCGGCGCGCCCAGCCTGGAAGCGGCGATCGACCGCTACCTCGCCGACTGGCGCGGCGAGCGGCCCACGGAAGCGGTGATCGCGGTGGCGGGACCGGTCATCGACGGCGCCGCCGATCTGACCAACGGCGACTGGGACATGTCCGAGCGCGCGCTGAGGGCCTGTGGCTTCGATCGCGCGCGGCTGATCAACGACTATGCCGCGCTGGCTCTATCGCTGCGCTGGCTCGAGGGCGACGACCTCGGCCTGATCGGCGAAGCCCGGCCCAATTCCGCGGGCACGGCGGCGATCGTGGGGGCGGGCACGGGTCTGGGCGTCGGCGCGGTGGTGCGGGATGGCCGCGGCGAAGCGGTCGCGGTGACCGAAGGAGGGCACATCGCCTTCGCGCCGTCCGACGACCTCGAGATCGAGCTGCTGCGCGTCCTGACGGTCCGGTTCGGCCGGGTTTCGCTGGAGCGCATCCTGTCGGGTCCGGGGCTGGTGAACCTGCGTCGGGCGCTAGCGGAGGTGCGCGGCGAGACGGTGGAGGACATCGCGCCCAGGCAGATCGTGGATCACGCCGACGCCGACGCCCTCTGCGGCGAGACGCTCGACCGCTTCTGCGCCATCTACGGCTCGGCCTGCGGCGACTTCGCGATGGCGTTCGGAGCCGCGGGCGGCGTCTACCTCGGCGGAGGCGTCTCGCCCAGGATCCTCGACCGCTTGCGGGCCAGCGACTTCCGCGCGCGGTTCGAGGCCAAGGGACGGTTCGAAGGTTATGTGAAGCCGATCGCGACGGCGGTGATCCTGCACGATCACGCCGCCCTGCTCGGCGCGATGGGGGCTTAGCGATCATCCTTCCCGCGAAGGGGCGGGGCTTGCCGTCGCTGGAATGCCGCAAGACCCTTGTACGCTCAAGGCTCGCGGACATCTTCGAAATCCCGGTCTGGATTCAAACGACCGTTTGCCTATACTCGGAATCGAGGAGCGGCTTGACCTGACCTTGGGTCAAACCGTCACCCTCATCCAAAAGCCAGCGCCGGAGTGCCATGATGTCCGATACCGCCGAACTCGCCGAGGCTCCGGCCATCGACGTGGAGGCCCTGCGGGCGCGATACCGGGCCGAACGCGACAAGCGGCTGCGCGCCGACGGCAACGAGCAGTATGTCGAGGTGAAGGGCGACTTCAGCCACTTCCTTGAAGACCCCTACATCGAGGCGGAGATTTCCCGCGCGCCGCTGACCGACGAGGTCGAGGTGGCGGTGATCGGGGGCGGCTTCGGCGGCCTGCTGGCCGGCGCGCGACTGCGCGAGGCGGGCGTCGCCAGCCTGCGGATGATCGAGAAGGGCGGCGACTTCGGCGGCACCTGGTACTGGAACCGTTATCCCGGCGCCGCCTGCGATATCGAGAGCTACGTCTACCTGCCGCTGCTGGAGGAGGTCGGCTACCTGCCGGTCGAGAAATACACGCGTGCGCCGGAGATCCTGAACTACTGCCGGAAGATCGGCGAGCACTTCGACCTCTACCGCGACGTCTGCTTCCAGACCGAAGTCACCGCCATGGCGTGGGACGAGGCGATCAACCGCTGGGTCATTCGCACCAACCGCGGCGACGCCATGAAGGCGCGCTATGTGATCATGGCCAATGGCCCGCTGCACCGGCCCAAGCTGCCGGGCATTCCGGGCGTCGACAGCTTCAAGGGCCACACCTTCCACACCAGCCGCTGGGACTACGACTACACCGGCGGCGACCCGATGGGCGGGCTGACGAAGCTGGCCGACAAGCGGGTGGGGATCATCGGCACCGGCGCGACCGCGGTGCAGTGCGTGCCGCACCTGGGCGAGGGCGCCAAGGAACTCTACGTGTTCCAGCGCACGCCGTCGTCGATCGACGTGCGCAACAATCGGCCGACCGATCCGGATTGGGCCGCCAGCCTTCAGCCCGGCTGGCAGCAACACCGAATGGACAACTTCAACGTCCTGGTGTCCGGCGGCTGGCAGAAGGAGGACCTGGTCTCCGACGGCTGGACCGACATCATCCGCAACCTGGGCCTCGCCGCCGCCCGTCGCGCGGCCAAGGGCGAGATGGGGCCGGGCGACCCGGCCGAGCTGCTTCAGCTGGCCGATTTCCAGAAGATGGAGTCGATCCGCGCGAGGGTCGACCAGGTCGTCGCCGACCGGGCCAAGGCCGAGGCGCTGAAGCCCTGGTACAACCAGTTCTGCAAACGTCCCTGCTTCCATGACGACTATCTGCCGACCTTCAATCGTCCGAACGTGCACCTGATCGACACCGACGGCCGGGGCGTTGAGCGGATCACCGAGAAGGGCGTCGTGGTCGACGGCGTCGAGTACGAGCTCGACTGCCTGATCTTCGCCACGGGCTTCGAGGTCGGCACCGCCTACACCCGCCGGGCCGGCTACGACGTGGTCGGGCGCGACGGCCTGACGCTGAGCCAGAAGTGGGCCGACGGCGTCTCGTCCCTGCACGGCATGCACGTGCGAGGTTTTCCCAACTGCTTCATCTTCTCCAACGCCCAGTCGGGGTTCACCGCCAACTACCCGCACATGCTCAATGAGCAGAGCAAGCACGCCGCCTACATCATCACCCAGGCCCAGTCGCGGCAGGCCCTGGCGGTCGAGGCGACGCAGGACGCCGAGGACGCCTGGGTCCAGGAGGTGATGGACAGCGCCATCCAGCGCCAGAAGTTCGCCGAGGAATGCACGCCCGGTTACTACAACAACGAAGGCAAGCCCTCGCCGCTGGCCGCCCGAAACGGGCCCTACGGCAAGGGCTCGGTGGCCTTCATCCAGCTGATCAAGGACTGGCGCGACGAGGGCGCGATGCAGGGCCTTGAGGTGCGGACGAGCTAGACGCCGGGCGCGATCTCCGGCTTCGGCGGCGCGACGGGCGACTGCGGCGAGCACCGGCGCATGCGGCGGCGGCGCAAGCAGCATGATCCGTCCGGGCATCACGCCGCGCCGGGGTTCCGCTGACGGCCCGCTCACGCTATGACCGCCCCCGTGCGGCCCGGTAGCTCAGCAGGATAGAGCAGCGCTTTCCTAAAGCGAAGGTCGGGGGTTCGAGTCCCTCCCGGGCCGCCAGCGCCGGCGGCGGACTATGGTTTGGGGTCGTGCGTCGCCTTCCGCTGACCGCTGCGCCAGGCGCTGGGGGACTCGCCCAGGTGGCGGCGGAAGAAGCGGGTGAAGATCGCTGGATCCGAATAGCCGAGGGCCAGGGCGATGTCGCCGAGCCGGGCGTCCGAATGCCGGATGAGCCGACGGGCCAGCGCGACGCGGACCTCCTGGACGAGACCGCGGAACGACCGCCCCTCCAGGGCGAGGCGGCGCTGCAGCGTGCGGCGCGACAGGCCCAGCTCGGCCGCCACGCCGGCCTCGCCTCGCCAGCCGTCCCCCAGGCCGCGCCAGATGCGCTCTCGCACCTGGTCGGCCAGATCGACCGACCGGATCGTCGCGCGTTCGGCGAGGTGCTCATAGAGCAGCCGATTGAGCGCCAGATTGGCCTGCGCCACGGGCTGATCCAGCAACGCGGCCCTGAAGACCACCGCCATCGTCTCCTGGCCGAACAGCACCGGGGCTCCGAAGAAGGCCTCGTACGCCGCGGCGGACCGCGGGCGACGGCGGGCGAGGTAGACGGCGTCCGGCGCCCAGTCCGGACGGGACAGGCCGCGCAGCAGCACGACCGCCGCCCCGGCCAGGTGATCGAGTTGCTGTTCAAGGGCGGGCGGATAGGTCAGCACCACCTGCCCGACCAGCATCGCCTCGGCGCCGTCGCGCTCGATGCTGGCCCGGACGCCGCCGTCCTGCAGATGGGGCAGCAGGCGCAGCAGCTGGCCCAGCGCGTCGCCGACGCTCGGCGCGCTGGCGAGCAGCGGGGCCAGATCGCCGAACGCATCCATGGTTCGCCGCCGGGCGAGCGTCAGGCCGAAGTCCTCGCGCCCGGTCAGGCCGGCGGCGAGGCCGAGCGCCGACTGGAAGGCGTGGGGCTGGAGCGTCTCCTCGCCGGCGTCCGCACCATCGAAGCCGACGGCCGCCATGACGGGCGCGGGATCGTGGCCGAACTCGGCGACGAGGCCGGCGATGGCGCTGAGGGCGGCGCTGCGAGGACGAAGGCGCATGGCGCGAAAAGTCAAATCGATCCGCCCGACCGCGGTCAAGGTCCGCGTTGGAAGCGACCCGGCCAAGGCCGGTCGATCGGAGGAACCCCATGACCCATTCCCGTCCGCCCGCAGCCCATCGCCGCCGCCAGGCCGCCCTGATGGTCAGCGCCGCCCTCGCCGCCGCCCTGCCGCTGGCGACCGCCCACGCCCAACCTTCGCCGCCGGCGGCGACCGCGGCCGCCGACGCCGCCGCGCGCGAGGAGCTCGCCTACGCCTACGCGCTTCAGGCCTATGTCTTCACCTTCCCGCTGATCGTCACGGAGCGCGAGCGGCTGCGGCGCGAGGGGCTGTCCGGGCCAGTGGCCGGCGAGCCGGCGGCGCCGATCAACCAGCTCGGACATATGACGCGACTGGCCAGCGCCAGCGGCGACCTGCCCTACAGCCCCAACAACGATACGGTCTACACCGGCATCGCGCTCGATCTGGGCCAGGGGCCGATCATCCTACGCATGCCGGCGATCACCGACCGCTACGTCTCGGTCCAGGTCGCCGACGCCTATATCGAGAACCAGCCCTATGTGTACTCGACGCGGGTCAACGGCGGCCGGGCCACGGACATCGCCTTCGTCGGGCCCGGCTGGCAGGGCGAGCTGCCCGGCGGCCTGGCCGTCGTGCGCATGCCGACCAACCTGACCTCGATCGCTGTCCGCATCGCGGTGCACGGCGAGGCCGATCTTCCCGCCGTCCGCCGCTATCAGGCGGCGATGTCGCTCACCGCGCTGGCCGACTGGCGGGACGCCCCCAGCGGCAAGTCGCCGCCGTCGCCGGCGGTCCGCGCGCGCAAGGCCTACGAAGGCGACTTCGCCTACTTCCGACTGGTCGCCGATCTGATGGCCGAGAATCCGCCGCCGGCCAAGCATGTCGGCATGCTGGCGACGATGCGCCGGATCGGCCTTGTCCCGGGCAAGGCGTTCGATCCCGGCAAGCTCGATCCGGCGACACGAGCCGGGGTGCTGCGCGCGGAAAAGGAGGGGCCCAGGATCATCGACCTGATCCGGCGCACGCGCGGCACGCCGACCGCGACCGGCTGGACCGCGAACCGGGCGGCGCTGGCCAACGACTTCGACTATCCGACGCGGGCCGGAAACGCGCTGGTCGGCCTGATGGGCAACGACCCGGAGGAAGCGCTCTATTTCAACAACTTCTTCGCCGCCGACGGGCAGGCGTTGAAGGGCGGCCGGGCCTACCGTCTGCACTTCAAGGCGACCGACATCCCGCGGACGGACGCCCTCGGCTTCTGGTCCCTGACCCTCTATGACGCCCAGCGCTTCCAGTTCATCGACAACCCGCTGGACCGCTACGCCCTGGGCAGCCGCGACAATCTGGTCCGCAACGCCGACGGCTCGGTCGACATCTATGTCCAGCCCACGGCGCCGGGCGGCGAGCGCGACCGCAACTGGCTGCCGTCGCCGACGAGCGGCGACTTCAAGCTGACCATGCGGATCTACATGCCGACGGCGGACCTGGTCGCCGCCTATCGGCAATCGAGCCTGCTGGTTCCGCCGATCGAACCGGTGAACTGACCTCGTCGCGGCCCGTCTCCCGGCGGGCCGCGGCCGCTCACCTAGCCCTTGTAACGCCGGTTCAGCTTGCGCATGCCGCCGATCCAGCGGCCGTAGTCGGCGGTCTTGTTGCGCATGTAGTCCAGCACCTGCGGGTGGGGCAGGATCAGGAACTGCTCGGCGGCGATCGCCTCGACGACCATCTCGGCCAGCGGCTCGGGCTCCATCATCCCGTCGACGCTGGCGACGCCGTCGGGGTTGCCGGCGGTCATCGCCGTCCGTACGGCCTGCGGACAGAGGACCGAGACCTTGATGCCCTGGTCGCCGTGGGTGATGGCCAGCCATTCGGCCAGACCCACGGCCGCGTGCTTGGTGACCGCGTAGGGGGCCGAGCCGATCTGGGTCAGCAGGCCGGCGGCCGAGGCGGTATTGAGCAGATAGCCGCCGCCGCGTGCCGCCATGCGCGGGACCAGATGCCGCGCGGCCCAGACGTGGGCCATGACGTTGATGTCCCAGATCCGCTGCCAGTCGTCGTTCGACGCCTCCGCCCCGCCGCCGACGCCGATGCCGGCGTTGGAGCAGAACAGGTCGATCGGTCCGTGGTCGGTCTCGACCGTCTCGATCAGCGCCTGGATGTCGGCCTCGCGGCTGACGTCGACCCGAATGGCCAGGCCGCCGATGCTCTCAGCGGTCGCCTTCGCGCCCGCCTCATCGCGGTCGGCGCAGACGATCAGCTTCGGGCCGTCCTTGGCGAAGCGATGGGCCATGGCCCGGCCGATGCCGCTGGCGGCGCCCGTGATGACGATGATCCGGTCCTTAAGGTCCATGATGCGGACGCTCCCCTGTTCGTTTTCGTATCGGATCAGCGGCCGCGGAAGACCGGCGGGCGCTTCTCGACGAAGGCCAGCGAGGCGGCCTTGTGGTCCTCGGTCGCCATGGTGCGCACCATGTGGATCGCCTCGGAGTCCATGGTCTCCGACAACGAGCCGTGCTCGGCGACGGCGAGGTTCTTCTTCATGTAGCCAATGGCCACGGTCGGCAGATCGGCCAGGCGGCGGGCGAGAGCGGCGGCCTCGGCGGCGAGATCGGCGGCGGGCACGGCGCGGTTGACGACGCCGAGCCGCGCGGCCTCGGCGCCGGAGATCACGTCGGCGGTGAAATACAACTCTCGCGCCTTGGCCGGGCCGACCAACTTGGTCAGGAAGTAGCTGCCGCCGTAGTCGCCAGAGGCGCCGATCTTCGAGAAGGCGGTGGTCATCTTGGCGTCGTCCGCGGCGATGCGGAAGTCGCAGGCGAGCGCGATCGACAGGCCGGCGCCGGCCGCCGCGCCCGGGATCACCGCCAGGGTCGGCTTGGGCATTTCGTGGAGCCAGCGGCTGAACTCCATGCCGTTGCGCAGGCTGTTGACCCGCTGGTCGAAGGTCGGGCCTTCGCCGGTCGCACCTTTGTCCGCGACGAAGCCCTTCACGTCGCCGCCGGCGCAGAAGGCGCCGCCCGCGCCGGTGATCACCACGGCCCGAACCTGCGGATCCAGCGCCAGCCGAGGCGCGGCGGCGGAGAGGGCCGCCAGCAGTTCGCCGGTGAGGGCGTTGCGCGCCTCCGGCCGGTTCATCGTCAGGGTGGCGATCCCGTCCTCGAAGGTCTCAATCAGCTGGTCGGTCATGAGCGGTCGTCCTGTGCGGAAGCGCGGGCGCCGCGAAATATGCATTGACCCCGGGGCGCCCGCTCCTAGGGTATCGGTCAAACAAATGTTTGACGCAGAGTCGGTCGCGCCGCAATCGCGGTGTTCTCCGACCGCCCCCCGGGAGACCGCCATGAACGCCATCGTCGACATCCGTCCCGACGCCGAGGCCGAGCTGAACAACCTGGCCATGTCGCCGTCCGCCCAGCCTTTGATGGACGCGGTCAAGCGGCACATCGCCGAGAACGTCGAGCCGATCACCGAGCAGTTCTTCCGGCTGGGCGAGAACCGGACCGACCGCTGGAGCTGGGCGCCCGGCCAGCTGGAGCTGTTGGAGACCGCCAAGGACAAGGCCAAGGCGTCCGGCCTGTGGAACTTCTTCCTGCCGGAGAGCGAGATCGGCCGCGGGCTTACCAACCTCGACTACGCCTATATCGCCGTCGAGCTGGGCAAGAGTCCCCTGGCCTCGGAGAGCCTCAACTGCTCGGCGCCGGACACTGGCAACATGGAGGTGCTGGAGCGGGTCGGCACGCCGGAGCAGAAGGAACGTTGGCTCAAGCCGCTGCTGAACGGCGAGATCCGCTCCTGCTACGCCATGACCGAGCCGGGCGTGGCCTCCTCCGACGCCAAGAACATCGCCACGCGGGCCGAGCTGATCGGCGACGAGTGGGTGATCAACGGCGAGAAGTACTACATCTCCGGCGCCGGCGATCCGCGCTGCAAGATCATGATCTGCATGGTCAAGACCAGCCCCGACGCCGCCGCGCAGTACCAGCAGTCCCAGATCCTGGTGCCGATGGACACGCCGGGCGTGGAGATCATCGGGCCGATGCATGTGTTCGGCCACGACCACGCGCCGCGCGGCCACATGCACCTGAGGCTCAACAACGTCCGGGTGCCGAAGGAGAACATCCTGTTGGGCGAGGGCCGCGGTTTCGAGATCAGCCAGGTCCGCCTCGGCCCGGGCCGCATCCACCACTGCATGCGCTCGATCGGCAAGGCCGAGCGGGCCCTGGACCTGATGGTCAAGCGGGCCAGCACCCGCGTCGCCTTCGGCAAGCCGCTGATCCAGTTGGGCAAGAACCTTGAGCTGGTCTCCCGCGCCCGCATCGAGATCGAGGCCATGCGCCTGATGGTGCTCAAGGCCGCCAAGGCCATGGACGTGCTGGGCAACCGCGAAGCCCGCGTCTGGGTCAGCATGGTCAAGGCCATGGTGCCGGAGAAGGTCTGCGAGATCATCGACCAGGCGATCCAGATCCACGGGGCCACAGGCCTGTCGGAGTGGACGCCGCTGGCCGAGCTCTACACCGACGTACGCCACCTTCGGTTCGCCGACGGTCCGGATGAAGTGCACCACATGGTCGTCGGTCGGGCGGAGTTGACCCGCCACTGACGACGCGGCGGACCGGGGCTCAGTCCAGCGTGCGCAGGTGGGCCAGGCTGGCCTCCACGCTCGGCCAGTAGGGCCGGGGCGGGAAGTCGTGCTCGACGAACATGTGCTCGACTCCGGCGGCGTCGCCGGCGGCGAGGATGGCCGGAAAGTCCAGCGTGCCCGAGCCGACATCGGTCATGGCGGTGTCGGCGGCAAAGTCCTTCAAGTGCAGCAACTTCACGCGGCCGGCCAACCTGCCGATCATGTCCAGGGGGTCTTGGCCCGCCGTCTTCAGCCAGAAGACGTCGAGTTCGAAGAACAGCAGGTCCGGGTCGGACTCGCCGACCAGAACGTCGAACGGGCGGAACCCGCGCGCGGTGTCGAACTCGAAGTGATGGTGATGGTAGCAGAACCGGAAGCCCTCGTCCCTGGCCTGCCGGGCGAAGGCCTGGGCCTGGACGACGACGCCCTTCCAGTCGGCGTCGTTGGGATCGACATAAGGTAGCACGATGAAGCGGGCGCCGAGCGTCCGCGCCACATCCAGCACGTGGCCGGGCTGGCCGGTGATGTCGGCCAGCCCCACATGCAGCGACGGGCAGTCGAGGCCGACCGCCTGCATCCGTTCGGCCATCGACGCGAAGTCCATGTCGAGGGGCGCAGCGAACTCGACGGAATCGTAGCCGGTCTCGCGGATGCGCGAGAGCGTGCCGAGGGGGTCGGCCGCGAACGGCTTGCGCAGGGTGTAGAGCTGAATGCCGATCGGTCGCATGGGCCTAGAGGCCTCCCTGTTCAAGTAGATCCGCGGCGTGGTTCGCCGTGCGCGCGGCGATCGCCATGTAGGTCAGCGAGGGGTTCATCGAGGCGCTGGACGTCATCACCGACCCGTCGCAGACGAACAGGTTGGAGACCTCATGCGTCTGCCCCCAGCCGTTCAGCACCGAGGTCGCCGGATCGCGGCCCATGCGGGCCGTGCCCATCTCGTGGATGCGGTCCCCCGGCGGGGTCAGCTGCTCGGCGGCCTCTTCCCAGGGCGTGATGTCGACGCAGCCGGCGGCGCGCAGCATGTCGGCGGCGTCTTTCGCGGCCGCTCGCATCATCGCGTACTCGTTGGGTCCGTGCGTCGCCTCGATGATCGGCACCGGCATCCCCCAGCTGTCGGTCCGCGCGGCCGACAGGGTCACCCGGTTGTCGGGATCGGGCAGCACCTCGCCGAAGGGCAGCAGCGAGAAATGCCAACCGTGGAGGCCGTCGTCGTCGCCGCCGCCGACGCCCTGGGCGAAGCTCTCCGCGCGTCGCGAGCGGGCGGCGCCGCCCTGCATGCCAAAGCCGCGCAGGTAGGGCTTGTCGCCCTCGGTGACGTTGCCGTAGCGCGGAACATAGATGCCGGTCGGCCGGTCCCGCTGGTCATGGACGCCGGCGAAGCCCGGCATCTTGCCGACGATGTTCTTGCTGCTGACGTGGTCCATCAGGTTGCGGCCGACCTGGTCGCTGCCATTGGCGAGGCCGCGCGGGAAGGCGTCGGACTTCGAGTTCAGCAGCAGGACGGCCGTGTTGATGGCCGAGGCGTTGAGAAAGACCAGCCGCCCCTCGAAGGTCTCGCCCGCCTTGTCCGTCCGGGTCACGGTCCGGACCCCGGTCGCGCGGCCGGTGACGGGGTCGTGGACCACGCTCACCACCACCCGGTCGGTGAGGACCGTCAGGTTGCCGGTGGCGCGCGCCGCCGGAAGGGTGGCGGCCTGGGTCGAAAAGTAGGCGCCCAGCGGACAGCCGTGATGGCAGCGCACATGCTGCTCGCACCGCTTGCGGCCCATATCCATCTGGGGCTTGGCGACGCGGCTGAGGTTGGCGGTGCGTCCCATGATCATCCGACGCGTGGGCCAGTCGGCCTCAATCCGCGCCTTGGCCGCCAGCTCGACGTCGTTGAACGGGAAGGGGGGCAGGAAGTCCCCGTCCGGCAACTGGTCCAGGCCGTCGAAATCGCCGCTGATGCCGGCGAACGCCTCGACGTGGTCGTACCAGGGTTCCAGGTCCTCATAGCGGATCGGCCAGTCGACGCCGTGGCCATCCTCCAGATTCGACAGGAAGTCCCTCGGCGACCAGCGGTAGGACTGCCGTCCCCAGGTCAGCGACCGTCCGCCCAGCTGATAGCCTCGGATCCAGCGATAGGGCTTGCCCGGGACCGTCTCATAGGGGTGGTCGTGATCGCTGGCCCAGAAGGCCTTGTTGGAGTTGAACAGCGCATAGGAGACCCCGACGTGGTAGGGGTAATGAAGGTCCCGCTCGACATCGGGGATCTGGTCGTCCCGTCGCCGCAGCTTCGCCGCCGCGTCGTGACTGTAGCCGGCGCCGTGGGGCACGTCGGGGCCCCGTTCGAGCATCAGCACCTTCAGGCCGCGCTCGCAAAGCTCCTTGGCGACCCAGCCGCCGGTGATTCCGGAGCCGACGACAATGGCGTCGAACATCACGCCGCTCCCCTTGATTGCAGTGATGCGTCGAACTGGGCCAGGGCCGCCTTCAGGGCCGCAACCGGCTCGCCGCGCGGCACGAACTCATGTCCCACCCACCCCTGATAGCCCAGATGCCGCAGCAGCCCGGCGATGGCCGGCCAGTTGATTTCCTGCCGATCGTCCAGATCGCGGCGCCCCGGCGCCCCGGCGGTGTGCACGTGGCCGATGAGGTCGAAGTGGGCGCGGATCGTCCGGCTCAGATCGCCCTCCATCAGCTGCATGTGATAGCCGTCGTAGAGCAGCCGCAGGGCCGGCGAGCCGACGCCCCGGACCACCTCGGCTCCGAAGGCGGTGCGGTCGCACTGGTGCCCGGGATGGTCGACCTTGCTGTTGAGCAGCTCCAGCAGCAGTCGCACGCCCGCCGCCTCGGCATGGGTCGCGACCGGCGCCAGACCCTCGATGCAGGCGGCGATCGCTTGGCCGTCGTCCCCGTCGCCGAAGCGATCGCCCGAGAAGACGATCACCGCCTCGCAGCCGCCCGCGGCCGCGGTGTCGATGTTGCGGCGGACCTCGTCGGCGAGGGCCGCGTGCCGGGACGGGTTGTTGAAGCCGCGCTCCAGCGTGTGACCGGTCAGGGTGACCAGCGCCAGGCCCGCGTCCCGGGCCAAGGGCCACAGCGCCTGCGGCAGCATCTCGACCCCTTGCGCGCCGGCCGCGGCGGCGTCGCGCAGCAGGCTCGCGGGATCAACCTCGCGGCCCGCAGTGAACGACCACCAGGCGAAACTCTGCCGCACTACGTGTCCTCCTCGCCGAGCGGCGTCCAGCGGCCGTCAGCCGCGGCGCTGCGCACCGAAGCCTCGATGAACCGCACGCCCTCGACCCCCGCTGTGACGCCGGGCAGGTCCGACGCGGGCGCGGGCTGACCGGCCCTGTGCGCCGCGATCAGGCCGGCCGCGTCGGCGTAGATCCGCGCGAAGCCTTCCAGATAGCCCTCCGGATGGCCGGCCGGGATGCGCGTCGCCGCATTGGCGGCCGCCGACAATCCGGGGCCGCCGCGCCGCAGGAGGCGGGGCGCCTCGCCGAGCGGCGTGTAGCGCAGGATGTCCGGGTCCTCCTGCGACCATTCCAGCCCTGCGGTCTCGCCGTAGATCCGCAGTCGCAGGCCGTTGGCCGCGCCGACCGCCACCTGGCTGGCCCAGAGCTGGCCGCGCGCGCCGCTCGCCCAGCGCAGGCGCAGCTGCACGTCGTCGTCGAGCCGCCGACCGGCCACGAACCGCGAGGTCTCGGCGCTGACCTGATCGGCCGCCGCGCCCAGCACGAAGGTCGCCAGGTGGTAGGCGTGGGTGGCGATGTCGCCCAGCGCGCCGCCCGGACCGGCCCGCTCGGGATCGCCTCGCCATTCGGCCTGTTTGTTGCCTGGCAAGGGGGTGGCGAGCCAGTCCTGCGCATACTCCGCCTGCACCACACGGATCGCGCCCAGGGCCCCGGAGGCGACCATGGCCCGCATCTGCCGGACCATCGCATAGCCGCTGTAGTTGTGGGTCAGCACGAACGGAGTTCCGGTCCGCGCCACGGTGTCTGCCAGGTCCAAGGCTTCGGCCAAGCCGGTGGTCATCGGCTTGTCGCAGATCACCGCGATCCCGGCCTCCAGGAAGGCCTTGGCCGGGCCGTGGTGCAGGTGGTTGGGCGTCACGATGGCCACCGCGTCGATCGGGTCCGGCCGCGCCGCCTCGGTCCGCGCCATGTCGCGCCAGTCGCCGTAGCAGCGGTCCCCGGCGAGGCCGAGGCCCTGGCCGAACGCCCGCGAGCGCGCCGCGTCGCTGCTGAAGGCCCCCGCGACCAGCGCCCAGCGGTCGTCCAGCCGCGCCGCCATGCGGTGCACCGCGCCGATGAAGGCCCCGTCGCCGCCCCCGATCATCCCGAGCGAAAGACGCATCTCAGCGGTCGAGGCCCAGCAGCCTGCGATTGGCCGCCGCGTCCACGTCGGTGGCCAGGAAGTCGTCGAAGCTCTTGCCGGTGACGTTGATGATGTGGTCGCGAATGAAGGTCGCGCCTTCGCGCGCTCCGTCCTCCGGCGCCTTCAGCGCGCATTCCCACTCGAGCACCGCCCAGCCGCGATAGCCGTACTGGGCGAACTTCGAGAAGATGGCCTTGAAGTCGATCTGGCCGTCGCCGAGCGA
>ERZ761607.826-NODE-826-length-44993-cov-13.175330_pt1 | contig 44993 bp, 27 predicted proteins | sample MGYA00511164_ERZ761607 | MGnify/ENA primary metagenome ERZ761607 (study PRJEB28899, sample SAMN02445080) | bioreactor sludge metagenome | biome: EBPR sludge | place: Australia: Brisbane, Thorneside Wastewater Treatment Plant | collected 2011-06-22 ...
CGCCGCGTAGCATCCGCCAAAGCGCAGTCCAAGGTGTCTCGGATGACGCTTACGGATGGATGTGCGACGCGCGTTTTCCACTTGTGACATCATCCGCGCATCCCACCTTCCCAAATGATGGAAAACGCCTCATCGCTTTCGGACGATCTCACCCGCCGCGCGCCTTATGACGCGGCGGATCATCTTTCCGAAGTGCCTCCTGTGGAGGCAGCCACCGCCCTCATCGAGGTCAACCCCATGCTCGCGCAGCAGATTCTCTCCGAGATGGGCGAGCGCAAACGCTGCGAGGTGCTTGCCGCCGCGCCGGTGGATAAGGCCCGCCAGTGGATGCGCAACCAGGAATACCCGGAGGACAGCGTCGGCTGGCTCATGGAGCCGCCCGTGGCCGTCTTCCGTCCGCAGATGACCGTGCGCGAGACCATCGAGGCCCTGCGTGTTCTGACCAAAAAAGCGTTCATCACTTATGGTTATGTCACCGACGGGCAGAACCGCCTCATTGGTGTCCTGGTCATGCGCGATCTCATGCTCGGCGACCCTGACAAACCGCTCTCCGAGGTCATGTGGACGCGCCTGTTCACCCTTAGCCCGGAGATGTCCCTGACGGATGCCATGAAGGCTTCCGTCAACCGGCACTACCCGGTTTATCCCGTCTGCGATGCCGGAGGTCACCTCATCGGCCTCGTGCGCGGCCAGAGCCTTTTCGAGGCGCGGGCCATCGAGATCAGCGCGCAGGCAGGAACCATGATGGGTGTGGAGAAGGAGGAGCGTCTCACCACCCCCCTTCTTCGCAGCTTGAAACTGCGCCATCCCTGGCTCCAGGTGAATCTTCTCACCGCTTTCGCCGCCGGAGCCGTGGTTGGCGCTTTTCAGGACACTCTGGACCAGGTGCTCATTCTCGCGGTCTTCCTTCCCGTCATGGCGGGTCAATCCGGAAACACGGGCTGCCAGGCACTGGCCGTCGCGCTTCGCGGGCTGACGCTGGGGGAGATCGGCTCAGGGCAGGAGCGCCGCCTCGTCATCAAAGAGGGGTTGCTCGGCCTTCTCAACGGCGCGCTAGTGGGCCTGACCGCCGGCCTGGGCATGACGGGTTATGCCCTCATGCAGGGCCATGAAAAAGCCGTCCTGCTCGGCATTGTGGTCTTCATTTCCATGGTCGCCAGTTGCATCGTCAGCGGCCTTTGCGGGGCTATGATCCCGCTTGGTCTGCGCCGCCTTGGCGCGGACCCCGCCACCGCCAGCAGCATCTTCCTCACCACCGCCACCGACATCGTCAGCATGGGTTTTTTCCTCGGCCTCGCCCGCTGGCTGGTCGTTTGATCCTCGCGGCTTAGGGCAGCATCACGCGACCGCCTGTGGGATAGCCGAGAAAAGCCAGGCCGCCCCCGATGACGATGGCGATCAGCACCACCACGCCCGCAGGCAGCACCTTGCGCCGCGCCAGCACCGGAAGGAAGCCGAGCACAAGCCAGAGACCCATTTTGACCAGGAGCCAAGTGGAAGTGTAGGGTAGCTGCAGTTTGGCGACGAGACCGAAGCCGGAAACCAGGCTGATGATGAGGCCGATGCCATGCCACTTCATGGCGGCGCGCGAAGCCGTGTCGGCGAGCAGGGCGCCGAATCCGGTGAAGATGAAGATCAGTCCGACGACGTGGGCGATGTGGTAAAAGGCGGGTGACATGGCGCTGATGCTGGCACGTCACGCGCGCTGCGGCAAGGGCGGTTTCGCGCCGCTCGTGTCAGCGCGCGGGCATCCCCTTGTCCGTCTCCAGCAGCCAGTCCACGAGAGGCCGGACTTGGGGGGCGCCAAAGAGCGGCATGCGCGTGTGAGACGAGACGTGAGCGCGCGGACCGAGAAGGATTTTCTCCAAGCCTTCACGTCCGAGCCTCGCGCCTGCTTGGTCGAGTGACGGAGGCAGATGCGCGCTGCCTCCAGGCAGCCCGGTGGCAGAGCCGGTGCCGGTGAAATACAGCGCGCGGGGGTCTTCGGGGCCGCCTTTGTGGCCGCGGTCGTGGCAGGCGTAGCAGTTCAGTCTTGTCATGTGCCAGTCGGTTTGTTGGGCGGGAGTGGCCAGGTGATCGGGTCTCGCGCCCGCTTGCAGGGAGATGAGGGCCAGCCGCAGGGCGCGCTTTTGCAGGTCGTTCAAATCATAGCGGGGAATGCCCGAAGTCTGTCTCTCCGCGAGGCAGCCCTGATCAAGCCTTAGCGTCCGCATGGGGTGTGATGACGGTGCCGTGACGCGTGACGAACCGGGCGCCTCATGGCAGGCGGCGCAGCGCATCTCATGAAAGACCTGTCGTCCGCGCTCAATGCCCTGCGGGGGGATCTGCAGGGCCGCGCGAAGGGCATTCCCGGGCTGGGTGCGGCCGAGGTGCAGATAGGCGGCGATGTCCGCGGCCTCCTGCGAAGTGAGCAGCATGTCCGGCATGCGACCCGCAGGCCGGAAGGCGAGCGGCTGATGCAAAAAGGCGGCGAGCGCGTCTTGATGCCAGACATCCGCGAGCACGACGGGCACGGAGGCGTTGCCGGGACGGTCCAACTCCGCATCCTCCGGCGCATTCGCCGGGCGGTGGTCGGACGCGGGTTCATGGCAGGCCACGCAGCCGGTTTCATGATAAAGGTTGCGTCCGCGCATCGCGTCACCTGCGGGCATTTGCGGCGCGTCCCACGTTGAGGCGGAGAGAAATTCCACCACCGCCTCGACTTTTTCCTCGTCTCCCTCCGCGCCGGAGAATAGTCCGGGCATCTGGGTGCCTTTCTTCAAGTGCTGGGGACTGCGGATGAAAAGCCAAAGCATGTCTGCATCCATGCGCGAGCCGACACCGTCGAGGCGCGGGCCCGGTTTTGGAGCCAGCCAAGGCCGCCAGGCATCAGGCGCGGCGTGGCAGGCGGAGCAGTTCAACTCGGCGAGCAGGAGGTGGCCACCTCCTGCAAGGTGCTCGTCCGGATCCACCGGCAGGTAAAACTGGTCGAAGGTGAAGACGAGCGGATGATTGACCGGCTCGGCCATGAGCGGATGAGCGCGCGTCTCCGGAGCTCCGGCGTAAAAGAGCGCGGCCAGGAAGACATGGAGGCACGGGCGGGTCATGCGCAGGGGGCTGGATGGATATTTGTGCCGGAAAACAGGAATGTCCAAGGCTGCGCGCAAGCACTCAGCACCCGGCGATCCCGCTTGCGCGCCAAGCCGGCACCCTGGTAAATTCCAAGGCAACCCACCACTGTTTATGAACGAGGAGATTGAACAACTTAAAGACACATTGGCATCCATGCGGACGGAGCTGGACGAGCTAAAGTCAAGGCTGGCCAGGATCAGCCGCTATGTGACGGTGGATAACGAGGATGATGACGGTGTGGAGCGCGTCTACATGGAGTGCACCGACTTCACCCTGCGCCCCGCCCATGACCGGCGTCAAATCGCCGCGCATGTGGGCGCGGGGCAGCAGGGCGTGTATTTTGACCTGCACTACCCTGGCATGGAGCACAACATGCACACGGCCATCCGGCTAAGTGTGGACGAGGAGGGCGTGCCTCATGTGCAGGTCTTTGGCAGGGATTGGAAGACACGTTTGGAACTGATGGTCCAAAATGATCACGGCCTCGCGGCTGTTCTGGGGGCGGAAGGCGCGCCGGGTGCCGTGATGCGCGCCCTGCCCGGTGGCGGCTCCGTGGCCGTGCTGCAACCCGACGGACGCACGCGCGGCGTGCTCTTCCATCAAGATGGCGGTGAGGAAGGGCAGGGAGCGCAGGAGAAGGCTTCATCCACCGATTTGCTCTTTGCCAGCGCGCAAGGCTCCACGGTTCTGAAACTGCACACGGATGGCACGTCCTCATTTATGGCTGCCGGCACGCCAGCCCAGCCTGATGGCGCTGTGCTGGGCATGGGGCCGGATGGCGGCTCCCTCATGCTTCACAGCAAAGAAAACAAAAACAGCATCAGCATGATGTGCGGCGAACTGATCTCCTGCCTCAAGATGCATCCCGGCAAGGTTCCTGACGGCAATGACGGACTGAGCCTGCTGGCCGGCGATTTCGGCAGCAGCATCGAACTGCACGATGAAAAGGGCGCGCAGCGTGTGGACATTTCCGCGCTGGGCGGAGGGGCGGGGCTGGTCTTTCTCAAAGATGGCGAGGATGAAGCGCTGGCGCTTCGGCACGCGCCTGGCAGTCATTCCAGCCTGAGCATGAGGGGGGGCTCGAAGGCGGAGGGTGTTTTTCTTTTTGCCAATGACGAGACGGCTTTTGTCAAGGTGACATCACCGGATGACGAGACCTGCCACATCTCGGCATCCGTCGCCAAAGGCTCTCCCAGTCTCATGGTCACGGACGGCAGCAGGCCGCTGGTGATGGCGGGCAGGACGGAGCACGGCGGTGTGATCTGCGCCTACGGGTTGAAGGAGGCGGAGGGCGGCATCGCCTCCCTCTCCGGCGGACCGCTCGGCGGCGAGCTTGCCATTTGCTCGAACGATGGCACGCGCCTAATGACACTCCACAGCACGGACCACGGCGGGCGAATGCTCATCAACAACGACCTCGGCATGCAGCGTGTCACCCTGGCCGCGTATGACGAGGCCGGCAGCATGGTGCTCAACAACACGGGCAGCAACGGCCTCATTGCCACCGTCACGCCCGAGGGCGGCCGGCTCACCCTCCTCGACCCGGAGGGCAAAATGCTCGCGCAACTGCCATGATCTCCGCCAAGCCGATGCCTTGCCAAGCCGCGAGCTGGATGCTCAATTAACCGATGCTTCTTCGAGGGACGCTCATTCTTCTGCTCTGCGCGCCGGCTTTCCAGGCAGCATCAGCCGCCACGCCGAAAAGCAAGTCCGCTTACGGCAAACCGAACGTGCTCTTCATCATCGCCGACGACTTGCGCGACTACACAGGCTGGCTGGGCGGGCATCCGCAGGCGCTTACGCCGCACATGGACCGCCTGGCGCGCATGGGCATGAGATTTCCCAACGCGCATTGCAGCTACGCGCTGTGCAATCCCTCCCGCGCAAGCCTCATGTCAGGGATGCTGCCCTCCTCCAGCGGCGTCTTTGGCAATGAGCAGGATTGGCGGCGCAGCATCCGGATTGCGGAAAAAGCCACGCTTCCGGAGCATTTGCGCGACATGGGTTTCCTCACCGCCGCGGCTGGAAAAATATTCCACGCCAACCACGGCGGCCCCGAGGCGCGCCTGGCGGGCTGGCATGGGGGGCGGCGAGGCTTTGAGCAGGATGCTGCATGGGAGCAGCGCTTCCCCGCGCCCGGCGTGCAGATCCCGGAAATGCAGGTCCGCATCGGCCAGGACTTCAACGGCCTCGGCATCTGGCACTGGGATTGGGGCGCGCTGGATCTTCCCGACGAGCTGACCGACGACGGCGCGGTGACGCAGTGGGCGGGCGGTTTCTTGAAGCAGAAACAGAAGAAGCCTTTCTTCCTCGCCGTGGGCCTCTACAAGCCGCACTCGCCCTGGTATGTGCCGCGCAAGTATTTCGACCAGCATCCGCTGGACGAGATCGTGCTGCCGGAGGCGCGCGCGGACGATCTCGACGACGTGCCTGCTTTTGCCAAAGGACATGAGAAGCCGGGCGGTCATCACGCGCTCATTCTGGCGCGCGACAAATGGCGCGAGGCCGTGCAGGCCTACCTGGCGAACGTGGCTTTTTGCGACGCGCGGCTTGGTGAGCTGCTCGCCGCGCTGGAGTCGGGGCCGAACGCGAAGAACACGATCGTCATTTTCACCTCCGACCACGGCTGGTATCTCGGCGAGAAGCAGATGTGGCACAAAGGCAAACTCTGGGAGGAGGCCACGCATGTGCCATTGACCGTTCACGCGCCCGGTCTCACCAAGCCGGACAGCGTCAGCGGAGAGGCGGTGTCCCTGCTTGATCTTTACCCGACCGTTTGCGACCTGCTCAAGGTCGCCAAGCCGAAGCACCTCGACGGCGAGAGCCTGCTGCCCCTGCTCAAAGACCCCTCCGCAAAGCGCGCGCGGCCAGCCATCACCGCCATGGGCGGGGCGGACAAAGCCAGCTACGCGGCACGCGACCGGCGCTGGCGTTACATCCGCTATGCGGACGGCAGCGAGGAGCTGTATGATCACGACAACGATCCGAATGAGTGGATGAATCTGGCGTCGCTCCCGGAGCATGAGGCGGTGAAAAAAGAGCTCGCAGCGCATTTTCCGAAAGTCTTCCAGAGCGCTCGCCGCCCGGCGGGTGAAATTGTCAAAGGCCCCAGCCAGGACGGCTCCGAGCACCTGGAGCTGCAGATCGGGGACGAACTCAGCGCCGGTGAGTCCCCGAAGCTCGCCGGGCGCGGCGTCTTTGTGGACGCGGCCTTCGACTTCAATCCCGAGGTGGACATGGACAGCACCCTGGTCGGGCATGGCGACGCCAAACTTGGCTGGGTTCTCCACCTCGTGGACAGCGCGCCCACGTTCACGGTTTTCATCAATGGCAAAGCCGGATCAGCCACCATCAGCCCGCTCAAGGCAGGCCACTGCCAGTTGCGTGCCACGCTGGATTACGACGGCCTCATCTCCCTCGCGGAGCCGGGCCGCAGCGAGGTCCTGGAGCGCGCGCCATTCACTGACGGCTTTCCAGGCAACCCTGGGAAGGGCATCGCCGCCGGCCAGAGCTTCGGCATTTTGAATGTGAAGGATTATCCCAACAGCACGCCATTCGACGGAGCGGTGCGCCGGCTGCGGGTCACCTTTTTGCCGCCTGTGAAAGGCAAATCCTGATGCAAAGCCTGTCTGTCATTTTGATGTGCCTGGGTTTGGTCCTTTCCTGGGTGCTGGCCACGGAAACGCGTCCGTTGTTTTTCTGGCCGGGCGCTCTGCTGCTGGGGCTCGCGGGCGCGGTGGCCGCGCTGCGCTGGCGGCTGCGGGTGATGTTCGCCCCATCGGATGCATGCCTGCTGGCGTCGTCCCTGCTGACCGTCCATGTGATGGTCCGCGCCTGGCTCTCGCCTGTGCCGGCGTGGGCGCTGGAGGACATGGTGATCGCGGCGTCATGCTGGGTGGTTTACCTGCTTGTGGTGACGGCGTGCAGCCATCCGCAAAGGCGCGCCTGGCTGCTTGTGCTGCTGCTGGCTGCGGCGGCGGGGAATCTGGCGGTGGGTTTTGTGCATTTCTCCGGGCGCTGGGATTTTCATGTGGTTCCCGAGTTTGCGCGCGCTGCGGGAGCGGGCAGGATTGGCGGCTTCTTTGCCAATCCAAACCACCTCGGCGCCTTCTTTTCGATGACGCTTTTTTTATGCGCGGGCTGGCTGTGCTACGGGCGCGGCGGCGCGCTGCTCAAGGCGTTGGCCGGTTTTCTCATTGTGGCGATGGCGGCGGGCTGCGCGCTGACTTTGAGCCGGGGCGCGTTGATCAGCCTGGCGGCGGGCGGGGCGGTCTTTGCCGTGTTGTCGCTGCTGATGGTGTGGCGCGCGCGTCCGCAGGTCTTCTGGCCCCTGCTCGGCGGCGGACTGCTGGCGGTGATGGCGGCTGGCGTGGTGTTTTGGAAGGTGAACGAGGAGCAAATGCTCACGCGCGAGTTGCGCAGTCCGGTGTCGGGTGATGTGCGGCTGGCCGTCTGGAAATCCGCGCTCGCCCAGCATGATGAGGCGCCCTGGCTGGGAGCGGGGGCCCGCATGTTTTACGAGGGCAGCATCCGCCTGCGCGCACCGGAGCTTCCGGTGACCGCGGCGGACCCGCTTTTCGCTCACAATGAGTATCTGCAAATGCTGGCCGACTACGGCTGGGCGGGCCTTGCTCTGGCGTTGCTGATGCTTGCCGCGCATGCATGGAGCGGCCTGTCATTTCTGCGGTGGTTCATCCGGCACCGCTACCCGGTCACGGGCCGGTTGGCAGGGAACTCGCTGGGCCTGGCCGTTGGATCCCTGGCCGCGCTCGCGGCCACGGCGGCCCATGCGGCGGTGGAGTTTCATTTTCACGTCCCGGCCACGGCGCTGACTGGAGCGCTGCTGCTCGGCATCCTGGCCAACCCTGGTCTGGACGACCCCAAGCGCGCTCCGGTCCGCCTGCCTGGGGCGCGGTTTGCGGCCAAGGCGCTGCTGGCGGTTTTTTCCTTCGGACTGCTGGCCTGCGTGTGGACCCAGGCGCGTGGAGACTACTTCCTGGCGCGCGCCGCCGTGGCTCAGGTGCGAGGGGACAGGGCCGAGCGATTGCAAATGCTCGCCCGCGCCGCGGCAGCGTCCCCCGGCAACCCGGAGGTTCACTATCAACGCGGTCTCGCGCTTCTGGAAAAGGTGGACGCTGACAAGCGCGATGCCGCGCAGGCAGACCTCGAAGCCGCCGCCGCCGCACTTGCCGAGGCTGTCGCATTGAATCCCGCGCGCTACCTGCATCATCTGGCTCTGGCAGATGTCTGCGACGCGCTGGGCCGCCACGATGAGGCGTTCGGGCATGTTCGCAGCGCGCTGGCGCTGGCGCCGGTGCATGAGGAGCCGCGCCTGGCGCTGGGCATCCACTGGCACCGGCTGGGGGATTTTGCCAGGGCTGAGCGCGCCTATCTGTGGGCGTCCGAGGCGGGCGCCTGGAATGACGAGGAAACCGCTCGCTGGCCGGACAACTACCGCTTGCTTCTCCAGCATGCGGCACTCATGCGGCGGCAGTCGCCCTGAACTGACCGAGGCGGGTTTGCAGCATCAGGACTCCGCCCTTGAATGCCTGGACTGTCATTGTCGGAAAAAACTCTTGTTGCCGCGCAAGGCTGGTGCTTGAAAAGACAACGTGAGTCTGATTGTCATCCTTTGGTCCATGGCGGCTGCGGTGTCGCTGTCGCTGGGGGTGATCCATGGGATGGTGTGGCTGTCGAATCGGAAGGTCCGCGCCGAGCTGTGGTTCGCCGTGGCGGCGGGCTGCCTGACGGCCTACCCGTTTTTTGATCTCCAGATGATGATGGCGCAGACGCCGGAGGAATTCGGGCGCGCCGCACGCTGGGCGCTGACGCCGATCTCGCTGGTCATCGGCGCCTTCCTCATGCTGGTGCATTGCTACTTCGGCACGGGAAGACGCTGGCTGCTGGTGGCGGCGCTGGTGAGCCGTGGAACTGCGCTGCTGGTGAACCTGCTGTGCCCGCATGGTTTGTTTTTTGAAAGGGTGACCGACATCCGCAAGGTCAGCTTTCTGGGCGAAACGGTGTCCGCACCGATTGGTGAGATGGGCCGCTGGCTCTGGGTGGAGCATCTGGCGGCGGTGATCTGGACAGGCTACCTGCTGGATGCGAGCTGGCGGCTCTGGCGCACCGGTGGTCGGGAAGGCAGACGACGGGTGGTGATGATCGGAGGAGGCATCATCTTCATCCTCACCGCCGGGCTGGCACAGGCATCCCTGGTCGTGGCGCAGGTCATCGCGCTGCCGGTGGCGGTGACTCTCACCTTTCTCATCCTGCTCACCGTGATGGGTTATGAGCTGAGCCGGGATGTGCTGCGTGCGGCGCATCTGGCCAGCAGCCTGAAGGACAGCGAGCAGAGGCTGGAACTGGCAGCCTCTGCGGCACAACTGGCACCCTGGGAATGGGACATCCAAACGAACGTCATCTGGACCACGAACGAAGGCCGCAGGATCTATGGCATCCCGCCGGATGAGGTGGTGGATTTCCCGCGCTTCATCAGCACGGTGCATCCCGATGACCGCGAAGCTTTGGAGATGGAAGTGCGCGCGACCTTGGATGAATCCACCCCCTTCGCGGCGGAATACCGTGTCGTCCTGCCGGATGGTTCAGAGCGCTGGATCGGTGCTGCGGGACGACTGGAGCGAACCCCCCAGGGCAGGCCCTTGCTGCTGCGCGGGGTATCCATGGACATCACCCAGCGGAAGCAGTCCGAGCAGGAGCTCGCCCAGAAACGGCAGGACGTGACCCATCTCTCCCGCGTCAGCATGCTGGGCGAGCTGGCTGGCACCATCGCCCATGAGCTGAACCAGCCTCTGGCGGCGATTTTGAGCAACTCCCAGGTAGGCCACAGCATGATCCGCAGCGGCAAGCCGGACATGGAGGAGATGGCGGCGATTTTGGAGGACATCGTGGCAGATGCAAAGCGTGCAGGCGGCATCATCCACGGCATGAGGGCCATGTTTAAAAAGGAAACCGCGATGCAGGTGCAGCCGGTCGATCTGAATGAGGCGGTGCAGCAAACGTGCAGCCTGCTGCACAGCGAGATCGTGGTGCGGAAGGCGAAGGTGAAGCTGAACCTGGCCGAGTCTCTGCCGCAGGTGATAGCCGGCCGGGTGGAGATCCAGCAGGTGCTCATCAACCTCATCCTCAACAGTCTCGATGCGATGAAGTCCGCAGGCGCTGCCAGCAGCGAGGTCGTCATCACCACGGAGCGACGGGACGATCTTGTCATCATCCGCGTGCGTGACAATGGCCCCGGCATCTCGCCTGAAATTCAGGCGCGCTTGTTCGAGGCATTTGCCACTTCAAAGCCAGGCGGCCTGGGCCTCGGGCTGGCCATCAGCCAGGGCATCATGAAAAGCTTCGAAGGTGGGCTGACCGGCGGCAATCACCCGGAAGGTGGTGCGGTCTTTGAAATGGTTTTGCCAGTGCCAGCGTGAGGAAGTGGCGGTGTTTGTTGGACCAAGGTCCAATGGTCAGAACGAGAATGATCCAGGATAAGGCAGGGATGAAAACGTATCCCTCCCTTCTGTTTGCACTGGTCCTTTTCAGCATCCTGGTGGCGTGCAAAGACCGATCAAATCCCGGCACCGAGCACGGCACGGCACGCCCGGCACACTGGGGCTATGAAGGCAAGGACGGGCCGGAGTACTGGCCTGCACTGAACCCTGCGTATGCGGCCTGCGGCCAGGGGAAAAGCCAGTCACCCATCAACATCACCCAAACCGCAGACGGAGACGCCAGGGCCTGGAAGCTGGATTACAAGAAGAGCTCGCTCAAAATCGCCCATCACGAGCATGTCACCGACATCGTGGACAACGGGCACACGATCCAGGTCAGCGTCGATGGCGGCAGCACTCTCACCACGGATCGTGGTGTCTATTCGCTGAAGCAGTTTCATTTCCACACGCCCAGCGAGCACACCGTTGATGGCAGCTATTTCCCCATGGAGATGCATTTTGTGCATCAGAGCGCCGACGGGAAGTTTGCGGTGGTCGCCGCGCTCATCCAGGAAGGCTCGGAGAATGAAAACCTCGGCAAAATCATCCCTCATCTGCCCAAGGCGAAGGGTGACTCCGCCCACCTGCCCGAAGTGGAGCTGGAACTCTCCTTCCATCTGCCTGCCACGACGGCCTCCTACACCTACATGGGCTCGCTTACCACACCGCCATGCACGGAGGAAGTCGAGTGGCTCGTGTTCCGTGATCCCATTTCCGCGAGCAAGGCGCAGATCGAGGCTTTCGCCAGCCGCCTGAGTCCCAGCAACCGTCCGACGCAGCCGCTCAATGGCCGCATCATCGGCTCCCGCACCATGGTGAACAAGGTCAGGCCTTGAAGCCAGACAACCCCTCGGAACGCTGCATGAAAAGGCATCACCAAACATCTCTCCTGCTTGGCATGGCCCTGCTCGCCACCGCCTTCGGCCCCCAGGCTCATGCCGAAGATGAAGCGGACGAGTTGGCACGCCTGCGCGCCACGGTGATGCGGATGGAGAAGGCGATGCAGGAAATGCAGGGACAGATCGCCGAGCTCCAGAAGCAGAAGAAAAGCCCCGCCCCAGCCGCCAGCCTCAGTGCGGCAAACAAGCCGTCCCTCACGCCAGCAGAGGCTGTCAAAACCAAGCCAACACCAGATGCCGCGAAGCTGAGCGACTCCAGATCCATGATGCGGCATCGGGAGACCGTGACGGGGGACAACCTCTCTGCTCCACGGCCAGGAAATGCGCCAATGGACCCCACTTACCAGGGATTCATGCACATTCCAGACACCACGACCTGGATCAAACTCGGCGGTTACGCCAAGGTGGATTCCATCGTGGATTCCACCAAGATGGGGAACCCTAACAAATTCAGCACGGGCGGCATTCCCGTCGAGGGAGAGGCCAATTTTGGCAAGGGCCAGGAGTACGCCCTTCATGCCAAGCAGAGCCGGTTCAACGTGGAGCTGCGCACCCCTTCACCCTTCGGATCGGTGCGCTTCTTTTACGAAAACGATTTCTTCGCGAACAGCGCCAGCCCAGACATGGAGTACAACCTTCGTCACTTCTACGGCCAGGTGGCAAATGTCACCGTCGGGCAGACATGGACGACCTTCTTTGATCCCGACACCATCCCGGACACGCTCGACTTCGCCGGCCCCGGCTCGCAGTCCATCCTGCGGCAGCCGCAGGTGCGCTACACTTTTTCACCGATCGCGGACCACATGCATGTGGCCCTGGCCGTGGAGCAGCCGAAGAGTGACATCGGAGCGCTTCCCGCAGGCGCGACGACGCGCACCTCCATGCCGGACATCACCGGTCACTGGCGGCTGGAAGGCGCTGTTGGTCATGTGCAGGTGGGTGGGCTCGCGCGCTCGCTCGCCTGGGAAGGCGCCGCCGGGGCGGAGGACTCCGTGTTCGCATGGGGAACCAACATCTCAGGCACTCTGAATCTGCGGGGCAATGACAGCCTCGTGGCCAGCCTGACTTACGGTGACGGCATGGGCCGCTACATTCAGGATCTGCCTGCGGGCAGCGGCGCGGTGGTGGATGCCTCCGGTCGTCTCAACACGCTCTCCGGCTGGGGCGGCCATGTGGGTTATCGTCACTTTTGGGCAGACCGCTGGCGCTCCGAGTTCAGCATTGGCACCGTCGAGATGGAAACCGCAGGCGAGCAAGGCCCCAAAGCCTATGACCGCACGCTGTATTCGGAGGTGAACCTCATCTGGGCGCCCTCGAAGAGGTTTTATGTCGGCCTGGGGTATCTCTACGGTTCCAAAACCACGCGTGATGGCAGCGAGGGCGATGCCCACCGCATCCAGATGAGCATGCAGTTCAAGCTCTTCTAGCTGGGTCGGACGGGATGCGGCGTGCTTCAAACACGCTGCAAAAAGGCGCTTGCCAGAGGTTTTCATGACAGACAAAGAAGAGGGGACTGCATGAGCCTCACCCCACCTACTGTCTTCATCGTGGATGACGACGCTTCGATTTGCCGGAGCCTCGCACGGCTAGTGCGTCAGGCGGGTCTGGACGGTAGGACCTACCCTTCTGCAGAGGCGTTTCTGGAGGCCCACCCGGCTCCGCCATCCCGTCCTGCCTGCCTGGTGGTGGACTTGCAGATGCCTGGGCTCAGCGGACTCGAATTACAACAGCGGCTGCTGGAGAGCCACTCCTCCTGCCCGGTGGTCTTCATCAGCGGCAACGGTGACATCCCCTCCACCGTCCGTGCCATGCGGCAGGGCGCGGTGACCTTTCTAACCAAGCCTTTCGACAATGACGACCTCCTGCGCGCGATTGGTGAAGGATTGGAAAAGCACCGCGCCACGCTCGCTGCCGGGCAGCAGGTCAGCAGCATCCGTGAGCGCATGAAAACACTGACGGAGCGTGAACTCGAAGTCATGAGCTGGGTCATCACGGGCGCGCTGAACAAGCAGGTCGCGGCTGAACTCAATGTCGTGGAAAAGACTGTGAAGGTGCATCGTGCCCGCGTTCTGGAAAAGATGCAGGCTCAGTCCGTCGCCGAACTGGTCAGACTCTGTGCGCTCGTTGGCTTTGCAGCCGCAGAGCCTTCATGAGGCCCAGCGTGAGTTCTCCGTGTATTGGCCCAAGGTCCAATAGCAGGGCTTTTCCCATCCGGACAATGTGGCGGCGCAATGCCACACCGACGGCCCACCATTTTTATCATTGATGACGACACCAGCGTCCGCCGTGCGCTGGGACGTGTGATGACATCCGCAGGACTGGATCATCAGGCCTATGACTGTGCGGAAGACTTCCTGAATGAAGCCCCGCAGACATCCGTGGGCTGCATCGTGGCGGACATGACACTGCCGGGCCTGAGCGGCCTGGATCTGAAGCTGGCCCTCAACGCCGCGCATTCACCTCTGCCGCTCATTTTCCTGACCGCGCATGACACGACCGAATCACGCGCCGCAGCTCAGGCCGCGGGTGCCGATGGCTACTTCCGCAAGCCCGTGGACACCCAGGCGCTGCTCGACGCCGTGCGATGGTCGCTCAACGAACAGAACGCCCAAGAACACGCCTGATGGTCTTCTCAATCACCCCTCAATCCAACACATGAAACATACCATCCAAACCCTCGCCGTCACCACCCTCCTGGCTGTCAGCTCCCTCTCGCTCAGCAGTTGTGCGAATGGACCACTCACTCAGGCCAATGCTGCCAATTCCAGCAAGGCTCAGATCGCCTCCTCCTCCCGTGCTGCCCTGCGTCAGCTCTATGCCGCCAATCCCAAGGCACGCTGGCTCGGATCGCAGGCCAAAGCAGTGCTCGTCTTCCCGAGCATCGTCAAAGGCGGCTTCATGGTCGGGGCCATGGGCGGCAACGGCTCCCTGGTCTGGCGCAATGGCGCCATCCGTGACTTCTACCAGACCGTCGGCCTTTCCTACGGTCTCCAGGCCGGAGTACAGACCTATGGTTATGCGCTCTTCCTCATGGATGACAGCGCTCTGCGCTCTCTGAACAGCAGCCAGGGGTGGGAAGTGGGCAGCTCGCCGAGCCTGGTCATTCTGGACCAGGGCATGGCCGCCTCTCTCAGCACCAACACCATCCAGAAGAGCATCTACGCTGTCTTCTTCAATCAGCAGGGCCTCATGGGCGGCCTCGGCCTCCAGGGCTCCAAGATCACGCGCATCTACCCGGCGCCCTGATGCCTTAACACTCATCTCAACTCATTCCAACAACACACCCATCATGAAACACACCATTCCGCTCCTGGTGGCCGCCCTCGGCCTGGCGCTCGCCGCCTTCTCACCCGCGGCCTCCGCGGCATCGAAACCCAACATCCTCCACATCGTCGCCGACGACCTCGGCTGGAAGGATGTCGGCTTCAACGGTGCCACGGACATCAAAACTCCGAATCTTGATGCCCTGGCCTCCGGCGGGGCGAACTTCTCCCAGTTTTACACCCAGTCCATGTGTACGCCCACGCGGGCCGCCTTGATGACGGGCCGCTATCCCTTCCGCTACGGCCTTCAGACCATCGTCATCCCCGGCCCGGCGGGCTACGGCCTCGACACCAGCGAGCATCTGCTGCCGCAGTGCCTCAAGGACGCCGGCTACACCACCGCCATCATCGGCAAGTGGCACCTCGGCCATGCGGACATCAAATACTGGCCGAAGCAGCGCGGCTTTGACTACCAGTACGGCGCCATGATCGGCGAGCTGGACTACTACACCCACAGCGATGCCGGCGTGCTCGACTGGTTCCGCAACAACCAGCCCGTGAAGGAGGAAGGCTACACCACCCAGCTCATCGGCAACGACGCCGTGAAGTACCTCGGCGAGCAAAGCGCCGACAAGCCCTTCTACCTCTACCTCACCTTCAACGCACCCCACACGCCCTACCAGGCCCCTCAGGAGTACATTGACCGCTTCAAAAACATCGAGGAACCAACCCGTCGCACTTATGCAGGCATGGTTTCCTGCCTGGATGACGAGATCGGCCGTGTCATCAGCGCTCTCGACAAAAAAGGCCTGCGTGAAAACACCCTCATCCTCTTCCACAGCGACAACGGCGGCACCAAGAACGCCATGTTTGCCGGCCAGATGACCGATCTCTCGAAGGTCGTGCTGCCCTGCGACAACGGCCCGTATCGCGATGGCAAAGGCTCCCTTTTTGAAGGCGGCAGCCGCGTGGCCGCCTGTGCCAACTGGCCCGGCCACATCAAGCCGCAGACCGTGGACGGCATCATCCACGCCGTGGACCTCTATCCCACCTTTGCAGCTCTCGCCGGTGCCTCCACCGCCAAGTGCAAGCCGCTCGATGGCGTGAACGTCTGGGACACCATCTCCAAAGGTAAAGAATCGCCCCGCACCGAGGTTGTTTATAATGTCGAGCCTTTCCGCGGTGCCGTCCGCCAGGGAGACTGGAAGATGATCTGGCGCACCCTGATCCCCACCAGCGTCGATCTCTACAACCTCGCCGACGATCCCTACGAGCAGAACAACGTCGCCTCGAAGCATCCGCTCAAGATTCACGCCATGCAGGAACGCCTCAACGCGCTCGGCAAAGAATCCGCCAAGCCGCTTGCCCTCATGTACGTCGCCAAAGTCGGCCTCGCCCACGGCAAGCCCAACATGGCCTCTCCTGATGGCAAACCCGCCGCCGAGCCGGTTCACGGTCCATCCATCACGGATGAAGGCTTCGGTCAAAAAGACATCCACGCGGAGCACAAATAAACCGCTCACCGGAGGAAACGGGGACATCAGGCCGCGCGGCCGGGTCTCCGTTTCCTTCGCCGTTTTCACACCACACGATCCATGAAGCTCGTTGTTCGAGTTGGGAAGAAACTGGGAAGGTTCCTTGTCCGGCTTTTGCTGCTGCTCGCCACCGCATGGGCCTTCGGGGCGCTCTATTTTGACTTCCCGGTGTTTCACGATGTCGTGGCCGGGCTTTTCGTCGTGGGTGTGGTGACGGCCTTGTTTCTGCTGCGCGGCTTTTGGAAGCAAACCGCCTGCGCTTTTGCCCTCTGCGGCCTCGTGCTCGCCTGGTGGCTCACGCTCTCGCCGCGTGCGGATCGTGACTGGCAGCCGGACGTGGCCGAGCTGCCCTGGGCGGAAATTCAGGGCGACGAGGTCACGCTGCACAATGTCCGCCATTTCGACTACCGCACCGCCACGGACTACACCCCGCGCTGGGAGACGCGCACAGTCCATCTCTCGCAGCTCACCGGCGTGGACATGTTCATCAATTACTGGGGCTCGCCGTGGATGGCGCACCCCATCGTCAGCTTTCAGTTCGCAGACGCGCCCCCCGTTTGTTTCTCCATCGAGACCCGCAAGGAGGTCGGGGAGAAGTATTCCGCCCTCGGCGGCCTCTACCGGCAGTATGAGCTGTATGTCGTCGCAGCCGATGAGCGCGATGTCATCCGCCTCCGCACCAGCATCCGTCCGGGAGAGGAGTCCTACCTCTACCGCACCTTGATCATACCGGAAAAGGCGCGGGAACGCTTCATGGAGTATGTGACCACGCTGAACGAGCTGCGTGAGCAGCCGCGCTGGTACAACGCCGTCACCACGAACTGCACCACCGCCATCCGCGGCCAGCACCCCGCTGGAAAACGCCCGCCCTGGGACTGGCGCATCCTCGTCAACGGCAAGGCGGACAGCCTGCTCTATGAGCGCGGCTACATCGAGACCGGCGGCCTGCCCTTTGCCGAGTTGCGTGAAAAAGCGCTCGTCAATCCAGCCGCGAAGTCCGCGGACACCTCGCCCGATTTTTCCCGTCTCATCCGTGCGGGACTTCCCGGCATGGACAGTGGCAAGAATTGAACACGCGCTGTGGCATCCTGGATGCGGATTGCTAGTTTGGTGCGCTTGTTTCGCTCATCGTCCATCCTCTTCCGAGCATGCGGCATCCTTTGCGGGGTGTTGGGGGCGGCCGTGGTGGCTTCTGGCGCGGAGCCGGTGCCGCATCTGGTGAAGTCGTGGACCACGGCGGACGGGCTGCCGCAAAACACGGTCAACGCGATCGCGGAGACGCCGGACGGCTACCTCTGGGTGGGCACACGCAGCGGACTGGCGCGATTCGATGGCGTGCGATTCGTTTCGTTTGGCCTCAGCGAGGGCCTGAAAGGGCTGCACATTCGCGCGTTTCTGGAGGATGGCGGCGGCGGGCTTTGGATCGCCACGTTTGGCGGGGGCTTGAGCCGTCTGAAGGACGGCGTGATCAGGACGTGGACCACGGCGGACGGTCTTTTGAGCAATGAGGTGCTTTGCCTGGCGCGAGATGGAGGCGATGGCCTGTGGGTGGGCACGATTCTGGGCTTGCAGCATCTGGGGAAGAATGGATTCAGCCCGGTGGGCGGAGATGTGCTCGGCAAGGTGCCAAGCATGGCGATGACGCCGGATGACGGCCTGTGGGTCGTGTCGGACAAGGCGCGGCTGGCGCGGATTCGCAGCGGTCCCGTCTTCACGGCGGAGAAGCAGCCGGAGCCGTTCGGCTTCAATGTCTCGCGCCTGCTGGTGGACAGTCGCGGCGGCTTGCTGGCCAGTTTGGCGAATGAAAAGCTCATGCGGCGGAAGGACGGGCAGTGGACCGAGGTCGCGCACATGCAGCCTTCGCCACACAGCTATCCGTATTGCCTGGCGGAAGGGGCCGCGGGCGAAATTTGGGCGGGCACGCAAAGCGAGGGCCTGCATCTGCTCGGTGCCGACGGCGCGCGTGCCATGCCTGGTGTGGCAAAGGACATTCGTGCGCTGCATGTCTCACGCGATGGCATCGTCTGGGCCGGCACGGAGGCCGATGGGCTCTGCCGGCTGATGCCCGGCAAGGTCAGGAGTATCGCCCTGGAGCATCCCAGGCAGCGGGCGCGGACGCACAGCCTCGTCGAGGAGCCTGACGGCACGTTGTGGGCGGCTTCTTATGGCGCGGGCTTGTTTCACGGGCCGCCAGGGCAGCTTCGCCCTTTCCTGCGCGAAGGGCAGCCGGCGGTGGGCGGTCTGCTTCGCGCGGCGCTGCGGATGCGTGATGGCACGATCCACCTTGCGGGTGACAAGTTCCTCGCGAGCAAAGCGCCCGGTTCGGAGGTGTTTGAGCAACAGCCGCTGCCTCAAATCCCGCTATCGCTTTGCGAAGGACCGGATGGCTTGCTGTGGCTGGGCAATGATGCCGGGGAGCTGCAACGGCTGGTGGATGGCCGGTTGCAGACGGTGGACAAGGGCGTGTTTCCATCCGGCATCGGGTGCCTGATCCGCGGAGAGGGAGAGTCCATGTGGGTGGCGACTCGCGCAGGTCTTTTTCGATGGCAAAGAGACCAGGTGCAGAGCTGGACCACCGTGCATGGGCTGCCGACGGACCTTTTGACGACACTGCATCTGGATGCGGATGGCACGCTCTGGATTGGCACGGCCGGAGGCGGGCTGGCATGGCTGGAAGGCGGCCGCATCCGCTCCGTGGACAAACGTCACGGACTGGCCGGCGATGTGGTGATGCAGATCCTGGAGGATGACCTGGGGCATCTCTGGCTGGGCAGCCATCATGGCGTGATGCGGCTGAAAAAAGCCGAGTTGAGAGCGGTGGCCGGAGGAATGTCTCACGCGCTGCATCCGATGGTGCTGGATGAGTCCCACGGCCTGATTTCAGCCGAATGCTCCGGCGGATTTTCCCCGGCGGGCTTGCGCAGCCGGTCAGGCATGCTGCATTTTGCCACGGAGCGCGGTGTCGTCTCGATTGATCCAAAGCAGTGGAACGAAGAAACACCGCCGCCGAAGGTCGTGATCGAAGCGGCGTGGGTGGCTGGCAGACTGGTGCGCATCCAGGACGGGGCCCTGACCTTGCCTCCGGGCACGCGGGACCTCGAGATCGAGTTCACCGCCTTCCATTTCGCGGAGCCGGAGGACATTCATTTCCGTCATCGTCTGGGTGAGAAAGATGCGTGGCAGCATGACTTGGGCGCACGCTCCATCCGCTATTCCCATCTGCCGCCGGGAGAGCATGTATTTGAGGTCAGCGCCTCGCACTCCGACATGCGCTGGCAGCCTGCCACAGCACGGCTGGCCATCACGATGCAGCCGCATGTTTGGGAAACGGGCGCTTTCAGGCTGCTGCTGGTGGGCCTGCTCGTGGCCTCCGGCAGCCAGTGGGCACGCTGGCGGCTGCGATCCAGGCGGCGGCAGGAAATCGAGGAATTGGAGCGCCTGCGCGAAAGGCAGCGCGCGGATGAGAAATTCCGGCTGGCCTTGGAATCATCCCCCAATGCCATCGTGCTCGCGAAAGAGGATGGCCGCATCGTTTTGGTGAATGAGCAGACGGAAAAATGGTTCGGCCACACTCGCGAGGAACTGGCCGGGCGGGAGATGTGCACGCTGATCCCCGACTGGCCTCATGCGGCGTCTGAAACGAAAGCCATGAACACCGGGCGGGAAAGGTTTGGCCGCAGGAAAGACGGCACGCTCTTCCCGGTGGAGATCCGTTTGAGCCGCTTTGAGACGGAGACGGGGTCGCTGACCCTCGCCGCCATCGTGGACATCTCGCAGCGCAGGCAGGCTGAGCAGGAGGTGGCGCGTCTTTCCCGCATCAGCATTCTCGGCGAGTTCGCGGGAGCCATCGCGCATGAGTTGAACCAGCCTCTGGCGGCCATGCTCAGCAATTCACAGGTCGGCTCCTCAATGATGGATGAGCCGAAGCCGGACAAGGCGGAGATGAAAGCCATCCTGGATGACATCACGGCGGATGCGAAACGCGCCGGGGGCATCATTCACGGCATGAGGGCCATGTTCAAAAAGGAAGGCGCCGTGCCCGACGAGGCCGTGGATGTGAACGAGGCCGTGAAGCAACTGCTCGACCTCCTGCATAGCGAGATCATGGCCCGCAAAGTGAAAGTGGACCTGCAACTTGGCGGGTCGCTGCCATGCGTGCCGGCGGGCCGTGTGGAACTGCAGCAGGTGCTCATGAATCTGCTGCTCAACGCCCTCGATGCCTTGCGGGGCGCGGCGGTGGCGCAGCCGCGGATCACCCTCAGCACCGCCCTGGAGGCGGATCGTGTGCTCATCAGCGTGCAGGACAATGGTCCGGGCATCCCGCCGCAGATCTTGGAGCGGTTGTTTGAAGCGTTCACCACCTCCAAGCCTACCGGGCTGGGCCTCGGTCTCGCCATCAGCCAGGGCATCATCAAGCGCTTTGGCGGTGAGTTATGCGGAGAGAATCACGCCGAAGGAGGCGCTGTTTTTCGAATCAAACTGCCGGTGGTGGAGTGAGCATCGGTGCGCTGCCCGGGCCAGCGTGAGGCAAAAGGTTGGCGTCAGGTCCAACAGGCGGCGCGATGCTGGATGACATGGGCTTTGTCACCAACCCATTTCGTAATCGCGATTCAAACATGCACCATGAGGCATCTTCTTGATGACTCCACTCACTTCAGCCGCTTGAGAGCGGGAGGGAACCACTCACCGCGCTTCACGAGGTCTTTGGGAACGTAGGTTCGGATGGTGAGCGAAAAACCTTTGCCGGGTGCGGAGGGCAACCAGTTGGACTCCGGCATGGTCGCATGGGGCTTGGCGGCGAAGAGGATTTTCAGCGAACCGTCGGCTTCGCTCTTCAGGCCTGAGTCGCTGTTGAAGTTGAATCGGTTCAGCGGGTTTTTGACGACCCGGTAATCGGGCACATCCACGAGAATTACCGACCAGTAGGCGTTCACCACGGCATCGGGGCGGTTCGCGGCGGAAAACTCGAGGACATAATCGTTCGCGCCGTTGAGCGGTTGACCGTCAGCATCACGAGTGGCGACGAAGTAGATCACTTCGTCGTTAGTGTTCGCCCAGAGCCCAACCAGGTTCGCCGACGTGCGCATCCAGTAGTCGGAGCCGTAGTTGCCGGTGCCAAGCGTTGCGAGCCAGTTGTTCTTAAATACACCGGACTTCGTGACGGCGTATTTGAGGAACTGCGGGACCACTTCGTCTTTGATCAATTTGTCGAGCGCCTTGCGCTGCGGATCATCTTTGGCTTGTATGCCGATGTCCCGGACCTTCGCCTGCATCTGCGCCGCGATGGGCGATATATCCAGTGCACTGGCGAGCACCGCATCCACGTTGTCGAACAACTCCACCCCGATCAGTTCCTTGTTGCCGAAGTTCGCCATCGGGGCGGCGGGTTGGATGACTGGCTTGCCGAGGGGTGTGAGTTGGAATTGCTTTTGCAGCGCCATCGCACCGGCGGGATCAGTCTTCAGTTCCACGCGCCCGAGCATCTTGGCCTTGCGCGAGTGCAACTCGATGCGAACCGCGTCCGCCGGGACTTCCGCCGTAGAGCCGGGCGCGACGAAGGCGAACTTACCGAACGGATGCGACGGATAATTGCGTTCGTTGATGTTGGTGATGACCTCGCCCCACTCGTCGAGGATCTGCGCGACGTAATAGCGACCCTTCACCTCCGGCACTTCGAGCAGCACCGGCGTTTTGTCGTCCACGGCGATCCACGCTTCGAGGTAAGCGACGTCGAGGTTCGGGTTCACGAAGTCCGCCGACCCGGCCGGGTTGTATTTGATGACGTTGTAGGCGATGCCCGGCTCCTTGAGGTCCGTGTGCTCCTGCCGGATGGCGATGGCGCGGCCCAACAAATAGACGTAGGCGTCGGTCACGGTCTGCTTGTCAGGAACCTCGGCTTGGACGGCTGGAATAGCCGTCAGCATCAGCGCGAGAGCGGCAATGGATTTGATGAGCATAGTCTTCAAGGGTTGAAGGGAAATAATGCGGGCCTCACTTCACGAGTTCGATGTCCGGGAGCGGCCAGCTTCGTTCGAAATACGGCTCCAAGGGCGCATAGAGCCGAAAGTAGGCGAACCACGAACGCCCCGACACGGTGGGAATCCAGTTTTTCTCAAAGCCCTTGGGTGCCTGCGGCCCGAAGTAAACATCCACGGATCCATCCGCATTCGCGACCAGGTCCTGACGGGAAGAACGGTCGGCGATCTTCTGCGAGTTCTGAATGATGCCGCGCGTCTCCGTGTCGTAAACGGTCACCGACCAGAACTGCTTGGCTGGCGGATTGGGCGGGACGCGGAGCCGATAGGATTTGCCGCCATCAAAGGCGTGACCGTTCTTGTCGCGGTAGCTGCCCAGATAAGCCTGGCCGACGCCTGGTGTCTTCGTGACCATTCCCTTCGACAAGGCCACAGCTTCGTAGAAGTAGGCGCCGCGCTCATCAAGCTGGCTGTAGTCGGCCAGGTCTTGATCTGGATCGGCCATGATGACGTAATCCCAGTGCGCATCCGACCGATACTTCGAGCCGGGGAAACGCTTGTCGAAGGAATTGGCCTTGGCCATCAGCTCGCCGACCTGCGCACCCTCGGCCAGCAATTGGCGCTGCCGCTCATCAGGCTTGAACGCCTTTCCGCGTTCGATGCCCAACGGCCGGAGCATCGCGACAAAAAAACGGTCGCGGTCATCCACGGGTTCGCGGTTGATCACGGCCGCCAATTGTTCCCAATACTCCATGCCGCGCGGCAGGGTGGCTGTCTGCGGTGCGCTCGGCTTGATGTGTTGTGTCGCGCGCGGATTGTCGCGCTGTGACCAAGGGTAGGTGCGGATGGCTTTTTCCATCGCCTCGGCCTTCGCCGGGTCGGCATCGAGCGCGCGGTAGAAGAACCCGATGCCGAAGGTCGGCGAACGAACGATCTTTGCGTCCGCAGGCAATTCCTTCGGCGGCTCCTGCCCCGGCCCGACCAGAAGATATAGGCCGCCCTTGCCCTGATCCGGTCCCGTCATGCCGAAGTCGGTGAACGGGCGCTGCCAGAAATCCATGGCCGACCCAGCAATCGCACCAGCGGGCACTTGCAGGGCCATGGGGCCGGCTTCCGCCAGATCCATGAATCCGATGATGTAAGGCGTGGTGACGTTCGGCGTGAGGAAGCGGCTCACGTCGCGGTGCCCCTTGTAAATGACCACGTCCCCGTTTTTCGCGCCGAGTTCATTTCTTTGCTCACGGAGGACATATTCGAAACCGACGGTAGGCAGCGCCCAAAGATAAGCCTGGCAGGCACGCTGGAAATCCATGCTATCGAAGAGCTTCTGTGCGCTTTCTTCATTCGGGACACCGAGCTCGAGTTCGATTGTGCCCACACGAGTGTCCACATGTTCCAGTGTGGCAGCAGACTGGGCCTGAAGCTGCCCGGCCGTGCAAACAAGACTGGAGAAGACGAATAGGAGAGGATGTACGCGCATGAGTAGGGCACGGTGATGATTCGGTGATCGTCCTGCTATTGGCCTTTGGTCCAATAAACGGCAGGCTGGAGCACCGAAACAGGCATTCACCTTCCCCAAATGGCATGACGGGATGTTTGGAGTCGGCTTTTTCTGGGAGGACAGCCTCAGATTGGTCTGGGCATCATCAGCGTGTCGGCAACAAGCTCACCGGGGAGAATGCAGCCAAGGAGGTGCGAGCTTCCAAATTACTCTGCCTGAGGCCGGGTGATGTTGGCCCAAAGTCCAATAGAGGCTTCTGAGCGGGCATGAGACTTTGCGGTACTGCCAGTGGGTTTTGGATGTCGGAAAGCCGTCATTCGCTCGCGGCACATCAGCCTTCGCTTCCTCACCCTCGAAACCAACATCACCACCCACATCATCATGAAACTGCACCATCTCATGGCCGTCATTGCATTGACAGCTTCAGCCCACGCGGGGACACCCGCTCCCGCAGCCACCCTTGAGCCCATCCCTGCTGCCAGTGACTGGGAATTTCGCCTTGGCCTTCCCGGCTGGATTTCTGGCATTGAGGGTGATGTCGGTGTCTTCGGTGCCGTCAGCGCCATCGACGTGCCGTTTGACGACATCGTCTCCAATCTGGACATGGTGGCCGCTGCCAATTTCGAAGCCCGCAAAGGCCGTTGGGGGCTGCTCACCGGCCTGGCTTACATGGAGCTGTCAGGTGCTGCGGGCACGCCCGGTCCGCTGATCAACAACGTCACGCTGGAGATGAGCCAGTTGATGATCGATGCCGCCGTCAGCTATGCGCTGGTGGATGGTGCAAGCTGCCGCGTCGAACTGCTCGGCGGTGCTCGTTACAACCACATCGACCTCGGCCTGAACATCACCTCTCCCCTACCCGTGCTGAACCGCGACATCTCCGGTGACAAGGGCTGGGTGGATCCTTATGTCGGCTTCCTCACGCGTGCCAAACTCGCAGAACCTCTGACCCTGGTGCTCAAGGGCGACATCGGCGGCTTCGGTGTTTCCTCCGACATCACTTGGCAGGCCTATGCCGGTCTGGAGTATCAGATCAGCAAGCACATGTATGCCGGTCTCGGCTACCGTGCCCTTGGTGTGGACTACACCGATGGCGGCTTCACCTATGATGTCATCACCAGCGGCATTCAGATCGAGCTGGGACTGAAATTCTGAGTTGTCCGGGCAAGGCGCAGGCATCTGTCAGATCACTCCATCCGCACCGCCCGCCGTCTTGCATGACAGCTGGCATCATCAAGCGCCCGGCCTGTTGGCCTTAGGTCCAATGGGAGGTGCTGGCAAAGATGGCTAGGCTGAATCACTCACCTTGCGCCCACGGGCTCAATCACCACCACATCATGAAACCAACCTGCCTTATTCCTTGTTTGTCCGTCGTGCTTTTCTCCGCTGCTCTGACGAGCTGCAAGTTGCTCGAGACGAAAGAAGCACCTGACTCCGGATTCAATCCGCCAACCGCTGCCACGAAGAACACTCGTGCGGCATTCCTTCAAGAGGTGTGGGTTTCTCCTGCCTATCAAGGCACGGCGGTCAGCCAAAAGTTCAAGTCCGTCTATTTTGCCCCGGTCAACACGCAGCACATGGCCGAGCAGAGCTGGTGGCAGGCCCAGACGCCCATGCGACAGAACGACCTCGCGCAGGACACGCGGAAGATCGCCACGCGGCTCCGTCATGAGTTCATGACTGCTGTCGCCAATCATCCAGCCCACAAGATGAAGCTGGCCTTGAGCCCAGGGCCGGACACGCTGGTCATCGAGCTGGCTTTGGTGGAGCTGGTGCCTTCCAAAGCCTTCTGGAATGCGGCCTCCACGGCGGCTGGTTTTGCCGTGCCGGGCGCAGGTTATCTCTCCATGGCCGGGCGCGGCAGCATCGCCATCGAGGGCCGGGCCCGTAATGGAGCGGACAACTCCATCATCGCCACCTTCAAGGACCGCCGCACGGACAAGGTGGCTCCGGTGAACCTCGGCAAATACACCTGGTATCATGGTGCTGAGCAAAACATCAGCGAATGGGCGGCGGAGTTTGCCAGCTTCCTCAACACCAAGCCGGACGAGACCATCAAGCGCACGAGCCGCGTGACCTTGAAGCCTTGGTAAAGCAACCGTGAGCTTTGTCATGACCACGCCACCTCTGCCAGCAGTTCGTTTCCACCAGGCACTCTCGTGCTGGCTGGGCTGTCTGCTGGTGGCGGGTGGATGGGGATGTGCCACGAGCCTCCTCGCGGATGGCAAGAGCAAGGAGACGATCATCACGAAAGGAGAGCCGGGCGGGTTGCTTGTCGAAACCACCGAGCTCTCTGCCACGGTGGTGAAGGTCAATAAATCCACGCGGGAGGTGACGATGGTCGATCCTCAAGGCAGGAAGAGCACCTATCGCGCAGGCCCCGAGGTGCGGAACTTTGACCAGATCGAGCCCGGTGACCGCGTGCGCGCTGCTCTCACCGAGCAATACCTGAGCTTTGTCCGCAAACCCGGCAGCGAGATGCCCGCGAGTGCCGAGCAAGTAAGACAAAAGGTCGTCGTGGCACCCAAAGGAGCGAAGCCCTCCGTGCTGATCGTGAACACCAGCGAATACACGGGCCGGGTCCACTCCATTGATGCCAAGAACCGCACCGCCACCATCGTCTTTGCCGACGGGCGCAGGCAGACCTTCAAAGCACGCCCTGATGTGGACATGACGCGGCACGACGTCGGTGCCGAGGTGGTCTTCAGAACCACGGAGTCGGTGGCAGTCAGCATCACCAAATAACGCCTCTCATTTTAACCCTACCCAAAAACATGAAATCACGTCTTCTCCAGACCTTGACCACGGTGCTTTTGACGAGCCTCTCCGTGACCGCCACGCATGGCGCACCTGAAAACATCCTCAATCCCGATGCCTGGCCGCGTGTTTATCAGGTCGGCGGCGCGGAGGTGGCCATCTACATGCCGCAGATTCTCGAATGGCAGGAGTTCCGCCATTTGAAGGGCACCTCCGCCATCGGCGTGAAGCTGGAGGGCAAGGAGGAGGCCACCTTCGGCGCTGTGGCCATCGAAGCAGACACGGTCACGGACTTCGAGCACGACACCGTGCGCGTCGGGGCGCGGCAGTTCACCCAGTTCCGATTTCCCGAGATCGACGCCGCCGGCGCTGCCAAAGCGGAGGAGCTGGTGCGCTCCGTGTTGAAACCCGAGACACCGCTGGAAATGCCGCTGGCTGCGGTGATCGCCGCCGTGAACCGCGATGACGCCACCACGGCGGACACCGCGGTGAGTTTTGAGCCGCCGCCGATCTTTTACAGCGACTCCCCCGCCGTGCTCGTGACCTTCATCGGCGAGCCGAAGCTGGAGGCGGTGAACGAGGATGATCCGACCCTCATGTTCGCCGTGAACACGAACTGGGACGTGCTCTTCAACGACGGGCAGTACTACCTGCTCACGGAAAACCAGTGGCTCGTGACCCAGGATGTCATCAAAGGCCCGTGGAAGCTCGCCAAGACCGTGCCGGCCTCCTTCAAGAAGCTGCCGGATGATGGCAACTGGTCCGAGGTGAAGGCGAAAGTGGAGCTTCCCTCCGACAGCACGCCCGCGCCGCGTGTTTTCGCCGCGAACCGCCCCTCGGAGATCATCGTCACGGCAGGAAAACCACAGTTGGTACCGATTTCCGGCACTTCGCTGATGTATGTGGCAAACACGGAGAGCGATCTGTTCCTGCATCCTGCCGGCAAGAGCTACTACCTGCTCACGACCGGCCGCTGGTTCAGCGCGGCGAGCCTCGAAGGTCCGTGGGCCTCCGCCATGGACACGCTGCCCGAGGATTTTGCCCACATCCCTGAGGGCCATCCCAAGGCGCATGTCCTCGCCTCCGTGCATGGCACGCCCGAAGCGGATGAGGCGGTGATCCTCGCCTCCATTCCGCAGACCGCCACGGTGGACCGCGCCACCACGACGGTGCAGGTCGCTTATGAAGGTGAGCCACAATTCAAGGCCATCCCAGGGTCCGAGGGCGTGCAGTATGCCACGAACACCTCGTATGACGTGTTCCTCGTCAGCGGCATGTACTACTGCTGCCATCAGGGCGTGTGGTTTCAGGCATCCGCAGCCGGTGGGGCTTGGGTCGTGTGTGACAAGGTGCCTGCGTCGATCTACACGATCCCACCACAAAGTCCGAAGCACAACGTGACCTATGTGTACGTCTATAACTCAACTCCGACGACCGTGCAGGTCGGTGTGACTTCTGGTTACTCTGGAGCTTATGTCGCGCGCGGGCTCCTGGTTTTCGGACTCGGCATGTGGCTCGGCCACGAGTTGGCGGATGATCACTGGCACCACCACTACTACCCGAGCCCCTACTGGTATGGCTACGGCTGCGGTGCCATCTACCATCCTGGACATGGCTACTACCGCTGCGGCGCTCGCTATTACGGCCCCTACGGCGGTGCTGGCTACGGTGCTGCCTACAATCCGGCCACGGGCATCTATTCCCGCGGTGCCTACGCCTATGGTCCGCGCGGCGCTGTGGCCGCCCGCACCGCCTACAATCCATGGACGAACACCGCAGCGGGTCGTGTGACAGTGAACACGCCCTACGGCTCCTGGGGCCGCTCCGCTGTCGTGCGCGATGATGAATGGGTGCGCGCAGGGCATCGCTCGAACGCCTACGGCACCGTCGGCGGCGTGCAGACCTCCCGCGGCGGCGCGGCGGTCGGTGTGAACCGCAAATACGGCTCCGATGCCTTCGTGGCGAAAACCGGCAGCGGCGATGTCTATGTCGGCAAGGACGGCAACATCTACAAGAAGGACGAAAACGGCTGGCACTCACGCTCCGACGGCGGCTGGCACGCCGCGCCGGATGTGCCCGCCAATCATCCTCCGCGCGCATCGCCGCCCGCCGCCCGCCCCGGGCAGCCCACCACACTGCCTGCGCAGCCCGTCACGCGTCCCTCACAGCCTGAAACAAAGCCCGCCCCACCGATCACACGCCCGGCCCCGCCTTCGACAAAGCCTGCGCAGCCATCCACACGCCCGACAACACTGCCTGCCAGCCGGCCCGGCGCGGGCAGCTTCAACCGCGGCAGCTACCAGAACCGCCAGTCCACGCCCTCGCAGCTCAATCGGGATGCCTACTCGCGTTCACGCTCGACCTCCAGCGTTTCACGTTCCAGCAGCGGCGGCGGCGCGGCACGCTCACGCGGCGGGCGTCGTTGAGTTTCACTCTCGATCACCAGCCATCATGAAAACCATTGTCATCCTTGACAGCTTCATCTTCGTGCTCGCGTGGCTGCCAGCGTTGGAGGCGGCGGGACGCCTTGTCTGCTTGAGTTGAACGCGCCGCGATGACGGCCGCCCCGCCATGAAAAGAATAGCCGCCTTTATCAAAGCCACCACGCTCGGCGGGCTGTTTCTGCTGCTGCCGGTGGTGGTCCTTGTCATCCTCGTCGGAAAAGTCGTCGTCACGACCCATTCGGCGGCCCAGTCCGTCATGGACAGTCTGGCAGGCCACGATTCGGTCGCGGCCGAGTTTCCGATGATCTACGCCGTGCTGATCGTCGTTGGCCTTTCGTTCATGCTCGGCTTGATGATGATTTCCCGCCAGGGCAGGGACGTCGGCACCTGGATCGAGCGCACGCTGCTCTACCGCGTTCCCGGTTATGCCGCGGCGAGGGCCATCGTCGGCGGACTGGCCAGTGTGGAGCGCGATGGCGTGGTGAAAGCCGGTCTGCTCAAGACGGGCGAGGGCCTCGAAAGCTTCGTGTTCATCACCGAGGATCATGGAAACGGCAAGCTCACCATTTTCATCCCCGAGACGCCCAATCCTGGCTCCGGCACGGTACACATCGTCCCGAAAGAGTGCGTCCGCCCCCTGCATGTGCGGATCACCAGCATCGCCACCGTGCTCCAGCAGTGGGGCGTGGGGTCGGCCAGATTGCTCGCCCAGCACGAGAGGTATTGGGATGGTCGCCCAGAGACCGGAGAAACTCAGCCCATGCATTCTGAAGGATGAAACGGCTTTCTTCATGCCTGCTGCTTGTTGCCTTCGCCTGTCTCGCCGCGGTGGCGCAGGCGCAGGACTCCATGCTCACCGATGAAAAGCGTGATGAAGACGGCATCGCTTCCTCCATCGCCATTCGTGACCACGATTGGAGCCATTCCCGCGAGCAGCGGCAGCAACGACGCACCGCCTGGATGGAGGCGCTGCGCCTCGACATCGCACTCGGCTACGACTCGCTGGCGATGGGCGCCTTGGGAAGCGATGACGGATGGGGCGCGTCAGCGGGAGACGGCACGCTGAGCCTGCGCTGGCAGATCAATGCGGACACCAGCAAGGCTCCCCTGTCTCTCAATCTGCGCATGCGGCATCGTCATGCCTACAGCGACCTCGCGCCCTCGCAGCTCCGCAAAGAGACAGGTGCGCTGTGGGGCTATGTCCGCGGTTTCACCGACGCCGGCTTCCAGGTGCCGGAAATCTTCTTGGAGGACCAGTTTTTCGATCAACGGCTGACACTCCGCTATGGCCAGATGACCATTGATAGTCTGTTTGATGGTCATCAACTGCGCAGCGGCAAGCGTTCCTTCATGAACCAGGCATTCTCCTCCAGCCCGGCGGTGGGTTTTCCAGGCTCCGACCTCGGTTTCGTTGTTCGTTGGGAAGACCGGGCTGGCTGGGACCTCACGCTGGGTGCTTCCCATCTCGACTCCACCAATCTCAGCGAAGCCGCCGAATGGAGATTCCAGGGGGATTCTTTGTTCAAGGCCGTGCAGCTCGGCTACAACTTCAACGGCTTGAGCGGCAGGCCCGCACGCGTCCAGCTCCTCGGCTGGGATTCCGACGCGATGCCGGAGTTTGGCATCAAGTCAGGCCGTGGCGCGAGCCTGACCTTCGAGCAGCAACTCGCGGGCCGTGCCCACAGCTTCTTTCGCTATGCCTGGGCAGACGGAGAAGCCGCGGTGACAGACCACTTCGCCGCCGCCGGCGTGGCGTTCGATCTGCGTCAATCAGACCGGCTTGGCATCGCCATCGCTGCAGGCAGCTCCAGCAGCAACTCCAGCAAGAGGGAAGGCGTGATCGAGCTTTTCTACCGCCGCCAGATCGGCAAATCGTTCTTCATCACGCCCGATGTTCAATTCGTGGCCGGCGATGGCATTGGCGGGCATGCCGACTGGATCGTCATCGGCGGCGTGCGAGCCGGGTTTATTTTCTGATGTTGGACTTAGGGCCAATGGAAAAAGCCGCCCGGACTGGCGATCATGCAAGGAAATTACTGCCAGTCGTCCCGACTGCCCTCCGCTTCACTGGCGAGGCTTGAGGCGTCGTTTCAACACTTCACTCCCTCCAATCTCATGCGCATTTACATGTACCTGCTCATCCCCCTTTTATGCGCGGTGGTTTCATCATGCGGCACGACCTCCAGCATGACACCGGACGCTCTTCACGACACGTCCGACAAGCGCGGAACGGTCGCTGACAAGCTGTCCGCCGCACTCTCCGACGCTGAAAAAACACTGGCAAGCGGACTGCGGACCGTGGAGCAGCGCCAGGCTTATGCCGCCCAGGTAGGCAGGGTCACCGCGCTCTGGCTCAGCCTGACGAAGGATCAAAAAGCTGTCCTTCATGTGGATGAAACTTACCGGCTGGAGACGCGAATCCCCGCGAAGCTGAAGTTTGATGAACTCATCCCCGCGGACAGCATCAAAAGCAGGCGGCTCAAAGAGCGCCTGACCCGTGAAGGGGTGGGCGCTGCCTTCGTTGCCCATTGGAAATTCACCGCCGCGCGCAAAGCCGCGGAACCCTTCATGTCTGAGGCAGGCTACCTGGTGCCTGTCACTGCCACGCTCGACTTCTCCAAAGCATCAGGCGGGCGGCGCAGGGCGACCTTTTCCATTCATGATCCGCGCGAAAGCCGGACTGTGCTGCTGGCTGGCAGGCAGCAGCCCCTTGCCGCCGATTTTACGGCGTATGGCGAGCATCTTCTGGGGATGAAGAACGTGCAGATGAAGGGGATCAAAGCCCTGCTGCACAGCTCCGAATACATGGACAAGCTGGGGCTCCTTGCCTTCGAATCACCGGACAAGAACCGCATCCCTCTTGTTCTGGTGCATGGCCTGATGTCCCGCCCCGCCACCTGGGAAAATGTCATCAATCAGTTTGGCGCTGATCCTGAAATCCAGCGCCACTACCAGATCTATGTCTTCCGCTACCCTTCCGGTGTGCCGGTCATCTTCAGTTCGGAGAAGCTGCGCGAGCACCTTGGCACACTCCAAAGCATCCTGGCGCGTGAAGGCGCCGGGATGCGCGGCAGAAACATGGTGCTCATCGGCCACAGCATGGGCGGCCTTGTCAGCAAAGCGCAGGTGCAGGACAGCGGCGACCGCATCTGGGTCAACATCCTTGGGGACACGCCGGCAGCGCTCGGACTCTCCAAGGAGGAGCATGAAGCCCTGCGCCGCTATCTGGAATTCGACCCCAACCCCAACATCAGCCGCATCATCTTTGCCGCCACGCCGCACCGCGGCAGCAGCATGGCTGACGGCAGGCTCGCCCGCATTGGCAGAAGCCTGGTGAAGCTGCCGGGGCAGACCTTTGGCAGCACCTTTGAGGTTCTGGAAAGCCTCGCCTCCCGCGATGCCTATTTGAGCGAACTGCTGAAGCGCGGCATGCCCACCAGCGTGGACAATCTGTCCCCCGGCTCGCCCTATGTGAGGATCGCCAACTCCCTGCCTTTCCGCCCTGGGGTGCGCCTGCACTCCATCATCGGCAACAAGGAAGGCCGGCCTTTGACCGACCCCGAATGCTCCGACGGAGTCGTGCCCTACAGCAGCTCGCATCTGGACAATGTGGAGTCCGAGCTCATCGTCCGCTCAGGACATGGCGTGCATGAAAAGCCCGAGGCCGTCGAGGAGATGCGCCGCATCCTGCGCCTGCATTTGAAAGGGCTGGGGTTGTATTGAGCCGGAGTCCGCAAGCTCAGGGAATCATTTCTCCGCCGCCAGGAACTCGCGCGCGGCGGCCAGGCGGGCTTTCTGCTCGGCGGGCAGCTCGGGGTATTTGAGTTTCATGCCCTGCATCTCGTGCAGCACGGCGGCGCTGACGATGAGGCGCATGTTTTTCTTGTCGTCGGCGGGCACCACATACCAGGGGCAGTCGTCCGTGGCCGTGTGGCGGATGGTGTCCTGGTAGGCGGCCATGTACTCATCCCAATGGCCGCGCTCCTTCACATCGCCCTCCTCGAACTTCCAGTTTTTGCTCGGCGTGTCGATGCGCGCCAGGAAGCGCTTTTTCTGCTCCGCCTTCGAGACGTGGAGAAAAAATTTCACGATGCGGATGCCGTTGCGGTCGCAGTAGGCCTCGAAGTTGGCGATGTCCTTGAGCCGGTCGGCGAAGAGCTTGTCGAGGTTCCTGGTAGTCTTCGCGGGCAGGCGCTGGATCTTGGTGACGATCTCGGGGTGGATGCGGCAGACGAGCACCTCCTCGTAGTAGCTGCGGTTGAAGATGCCGATGCGCCCGCGCGGCGGCAGCACGCGCAGGTGCCGCCACATGAAGTCGTGGTCCAGCTCCGCGCTGGTGGGCCGCTTGAAGGCGTGGACCTCCACGCCCTGGGTGTTCACGCCGCTCATCACATGCTTGATGGTGCTGTCCTTGCCCGCCGCGTCCATCGCCTGGAAGATGAGCAGCAGGCCCTGCCGGTCCTGCGCGTACATTTTCTGCTGGAGGTCGTCTATCTCCACGCGGAACTCGCTGAACAACTGCTCGTAGTGCGCGTCGTCGCGGTAGAGGCTTTTGATTTTCGTCTTCGCCTTGGCAATGCGGAAGGGTTTGCCGTCTGGCACGCGGAAGTCTTCGAGGTCGAGTTTGAGTTTCATGTCGGGAGAAGAGGCGCGCGGTCTGCGCGCCTTCAGCTTATACCGTGCCGCCGCACCGCAGGGAAAGAGCTTTCTCGGAGATTTCGCGAGCCTGGGTCCCTTGCTGCGGGAAAGAGAACATCTCCGGGATGAAATCTCCATTTTACAAACTCTTGACTGTCCACGGCTGGGGCATGTCTGTAAAATCAGCGCGAATTTTAACCCGACTCCGCCCATGCGCTCTCCCTGGTTTCTCGTCCTGTCCGGTTTGACCTTCTCTGCATGGCCTCTGGCCGCGCAGGAAAATCCACCGCCACCGCCGCCGGATGCGCCCGCATCTCCACCCGCCGCAAACTCCGCCACGGCCCAACCCGCCGCTCAACTGGTGCGCCCGGCGGATGTGTCTGCTGCTCAAGACAAGACTCCCGTGCGCGAGCGCGAGCGGCGCGTTTATGTGCCGTTCGAGGATTTGGAAAAGGTGTTCCAGGACCAGGGGCGCGGTGTTTTTTTGCCTTACCGGGAGTTTCTGGAGTTGTGGGACGAGCTGACCTTGCGCCGCGAGGAGGATGACAAGCCGCCGCCCGCCGCCGCCGCGCTGACTCACGCGGAATACACGGGGCGTGTCGAGGATAGCGGCCTGGTGCTGGAGGCGCGGCTGACGGCGGAGTCCTTCGTCGAAGGCTGGACTTCCCTGCCATTCATGGGGAAGAACGGCCCCGGCATCAGCGAGGCGCGCACAGGCCGCGCGGTGCTCAGCCGCCGCGCCGACGGGGCGGACCTCCTCCTGCCCGGCAAGGGCGTGCATGAGATCACGCTGAAAATGCACGCGCCCGCGCGGCATTCAGGCAGCGGGGGGCGCGTGACTCTGGCTTTGCCGCCTGCGGGTGTCTCCCGGCTGACGATGACCGTGCCGGGCACGGGACTGGCTTTCGAGACCACTCCAGCGGCTGCGCACACGGCGGAGGAGGATGCGACGACGGGGGCGACGGTTTTTTCCAGTTTCTTCGGCTCGTCCGCCGAGCAGGTGATCTCCTGGAGCGCGCGGGAGGTGGTCGCGGAGATGCCGCCGCTGATCCTGGCGGAGATGCGGCTGGACACGCTCATCGGCGCGGGGGCGCTGACCACACGCGCGGACATCACCTGGCGCGTGCTGCGCGCGCCGGTCGCGGAGTTGCGAGTGGGGCTGCCGGCGGGGGAGGAGGTCATCGGCGTCACCGCGCCGGGCATCCGCGAGTGGAAAATCGAGACCGCCGCGGACGGCGCGCGCACGCTTCTGCTGCTGGGCGAAAAACCTCTACGCGAGGAGCAAAAGGCGCAGATTGTGCTGGAGTCTGCCATTGCCGCGCTGCCCGCCACGGTCAAGACGCCCGCGCTTTTGCTGCACGGCGCGGCGCATGCGCGCGGGCTGGCCGTGGTGCGCTCCGAGCCGCAACTGGACGCCGCAGCGCGCCAGATGAACGGAGCGGCCCGCGCCCAGTCCGCGCCGATCACCTCCTCCGCCTACGTCTCCGCCGTCTCAACCCCCGCCGCAGCGGGCAGCGCGGTGCCGGTGGAGGTGGGTGCCTTCCGCCTGCTGCGGCAGCCGTATGAGCTGACCTTCGAGGTCACGGAGGCGCGCCCGCAGGTGGAGGCCGCCAGCCACGCGCGGGTGGAGATCACACGGGATCAGGCGCGCCTGTCCGCGCAGGTGCAGTATGACATCCGCCGGGTGGGCATTTTTGAGCTGCGCCTGGGGCTGCCCGCCGGCTGGAGCGCGCAGTCTTTGAAGGGGGAGGATGTGGCCGAGTGGCGCACGGAGACGGTGGACGGCGCGCCCGTGCTGGTGGTGCGGCTGAAGGGGCAAAAGACCGGCTCCACCCAGCTCGAACTGGCCGCCACGGCGCGGCGCGCGGCTTTGGACGACTTCACCCTGCCCGTGCTGGCGCCGGCGGAGGTCATCCGCCATGAGGCGCTCCTGGGCGTGAAGCTGCACCCCGGCCTGGAGGCGAACACGAAGGACGCCGGCGGCTTCCAGCAGGAGGATGGCGACACGCTGACGCGCTCCGCGCCCGCCATTTTTACCGAGCGCGCCGATCTGGCCTTCCGCTACCGGGATGCCGCCGCGCCCGCCGTGCTGGCCTTCAAAAGCCGCGCCGCCCAGGTCAGCGTGGAGGTGCTCACGCTGCTGGAGGCCCTGGAGCAGTCCACGCGGCACACCTGGACGCTTGCCTTCGATGTGGCCTATGCCGCCACCGACCGCTTCGTGCTGGCCCTGCCGCGCGCCGTGGCGGAGACGGTGCGCTTTGTGGACCCGCAGATCCTGGAGATCAACCGCGACCACCAGCCCGCCGCCGCGCCCGCGCTGCCGGATGCGGAAAAATTCGTCTTCTGGGAGATTGTGCTGCGCGGAGAAAAGCAGGGCGTTTTTGAGATCACCGGCAGCCACGAGCAGGCCGCCATGATCGAGTCCGGCGGCAGCGCGCGCGTGGAGCTCATGCCCGTGCATGTGCCCGGCGCTTTTCAGGAGACCGGCCAGGTGGCTGTGGCCAAGGCCGAGAGCCTGGAGATCCGCAGCGCCGAGGCCGGCACGCTGGAGGAGATGGACGCGCGCGAGCTGCGCCCGCCTTTGAACCTCGCGGGCGCTTTCCTGGCCTACAAATACCGCGCTCCGCCGGTGAGCCTGGCCGTGGAGCTGGCGCGCAACAGCTACTTCGCCGTGCCCCAGGCCATCGTCACCCACGCGGACCTCGTCACCGCCGCCGCCACGGACCGCGCGCAGACCACGGAGGCGGTTTATTGGGTGAAAAACAACGACCTGCAATTCCTCGTCGTGCGCCTGCCTGCCGGCGCGCGCCTGGTGAGCGAGGTCTTTGTGGACCGCGAGCCGCAGCAGCCCATGCGCCGGGAGGGATCGGACGATCTGCTCGTGCGCCTGCCCTCCGGCGCGGGCCGGGCGGCCTTTCCCGTGCGCTTCGTCTTCGAGTCGCCCAGCGAGCGTCCGGGCGAAAAGCTCGGCTGGCTCGGCTCCCTGCTCATCCACGCGCCCGAGCTGCCGGAGGCCGGCGTGCTGGAGACGCGGCACCGCCTTTACCTGCCCGAGGGCTGGAGCTACACCGGAGTCAAAGGCCCGCTCACCCGCGAGTCCGCCGAGCGCTCCTGGACGCGCGCGCGCCGCCTGCTTGATCCGCTCATCCCCGCCTTCGGCCCGCTGCCGGAGAGCGTCGCGCAGGCCGTGTGGAGCCAGCCGCCGGAGGTGGCCGCCGACACCCGCGCGCTCTACGGCTTCCAAGTGCCGCGCCAGGGCCGGCTGGAGACGTTGCGCCGCCTGGGACCGCCCGCTCAGGTGAGCGTGTCCTTCCGGTTGAAAAAACTCGGCTTTGCCCTGGAAGCGCTGGCCTTCCTCGGCGTGCTGCTCGGCGGTATGGCCTGCGCGCGCCGTCCGGCGGCGCAAAAGCTCCTGCTCCTGGCCGGCGCGGGCTTCGGCGCGCTGCTGCTCACCGGCCTGCTCGGCGCGGCCAATGCCCAGGTGGCCCTGGCCGCCATGCTCGCGGCAGGGCTGCTGGCGCTGCTGTGGGTCTCTGTCATTCTCTGGAGCGCCCTGGCCGCCTGGCGGCGGAAAGCTCCGCCAAACCCGCGCGCGGGTGGTGGTGCCGCCACACCGGGTGGTCCGGCGGTTCAGTCCGGTCCGACGAGTCAGACAGGTCAGACCCGTCCGACAGGACCGCCGCCCAGCGCCCCAACCACCACAGAAAACCCGCCGCCACCCGTCCCATGAAAACGCCCTGGATCATGCTGGCCCTCAGCCTGGCACCCAGCGCGCTCCCGGCGGAGTCCCCGCCACCACCGCGCGAGCCGGAGCGCCGTGAATTGTGGGTGCCCGCCGCGCGCTGGGAGGAGGTCATGAAAGCCCACCCGCAGGCCGTGATGCTCACCCCGGAGCAATACAAGGCGCTCGTGCGCGATGCCGGCCTGCTCCCCGCCCTGGAACCGAAAGACCACCCCCAGGGCGGCCCGCCCGCCGGCCCCGTGCTGGAGGCGCTGACCCTGCGCGGCAGCGCGCAGACCGGCGCGGCAGTCGTGCGTCTCTCCGGCGAGCTGCCCGTGCGCTTCACCCAGGCAGACTGGCAGGAGGTCGCTTTAAAATGGCCCTGGCGGAGCCAAGTGACCGTGCTCTCCGGCTCCGAAGGCCTCTGGCTGGCGCAGGAGGACTCCTCCGACACACCCCGCCGGCCTGTGCTGCGGCTCACCGCGCGCGGCCCGGCGCGGCACATTTTGCGCTTCGAGGTGGAACTGCCGGTGCAGGGCATCCTGGGCCTGCGCGACCTTTCCATCCCGGCCACCGGCTGCGGCGGTGTGCTGGAGCTGGATCTGCCGCAGGATGCTGTTGTGTCGGGCAATTCGGCCTTTGAACAGAGGGGCAATCGGGTGATGGCAATTCTTGGCGGGAATGATTCCGGGACGACTGCCTGCCAGCTCAGTTGGAGGGAGTCTGGAATTGAGGAAATGGGACCCAGGCTGGCCATTGTGGACACACCCAGCGCAGTCTGCGCAGTCTCAGAGAAGGACATTATTTGCACATGGTCGTTGAACATCAAAACTCCGGCGGGGAAAAGCCGTGACGGGCGCACGGATGTTGTATGGCAACTGGATGAAGGAGTGGAGGTTGTGGGTGTCATCCATAGTGAGCCGCTTGACTGGAAGCAGGAAGACCGCGCCCTGCGTCTCTCGATCAGCAACTTCTACGAGCACCAATCCATTCATGTGGAACTGCGCAAGGCTGTGACCGGGGGGGCGCAGGATGGCGAACCGGCAGCGTATTGGGTGGACTTGCCCTTTCTGGATGCGGCCCGGCAGACGGTGATTTACGTCAGCCTCAATCTGTCCGATGACCTGGAACTCCTTGCCGAAGAAGGGTGGGTGAATGTTGCCGAGATGAGTTCCGATTTGCCTTCGAGCGTTATTGCCGACCTGCCTGGACTCTACCACCTGCTCCCCAACACCACCCCGCGCCTGCTCGTGCGCCCCGCAGGCCCCCGGCTGGAGGCGGATGTGGACACCCTGGCGCGGGTGGAAAAGGATGAGGCGCGCCTTTCCCGCAAGCTCACCCTGCATGTGGCGCGCCCATTGACGGAGACGCGCGTGCTTTTGCCTGCTGGCGAGGACTTCGACCGCGTGGAATGCGCCTGGCACGGCTTTTCCTGGAAGCGTGTGGACCGCGCCCTGGAGCTGCGCTTTCCCGGCGGACTGAAAAAAGGCCAGCCTCAGGAAGTGACCCTGCACACCCGCCTGCGCCTGTCGCCGGGGTCACTGCCCCCGGCTACAGAACCGCCTCCGGCTGCAGCCGCGCGCACCTTGACCCTGGAAAATGTGGCGCTGCCGGACGCCGTGCGCGTGGCCGGCTACACGGCGCTGGATTTCGACGACTCCTGGCGCGCCCGCGTGCGGGAGACGCGCGGCTTGGAGGACCGGGACGCGCGCATGACTCCAGTGCGCGGGCGCATGGCCTGGTTCGGCCTGCGGGAGTGGACATTGAGCGCGGAGTTGGAGCGCGCGGAGCCGGTTTTCGCCGCCGAGATCCGCGCCAACGCCCTGCCGCGCGCGCGCACCGTGGAGATCGAGGGCGAGCTGCGGCTCGACATCTCCGGCGCGCCCCTGCGCAGCTTCCAGGCGCGTCTGCCCGCCGCCGTGGCGCCCCTGCTGCGCATGACCTCGCCCCTCGTGGCCGAGCGCAGTCTGGACGAGGCGCAGGGCCTGTGGACCTTCACCCTGCTGCAGGAGACGCTGGGCCGCGTGGTGCTGCCTTTCCGCCTCAGCCTGCCCGCCGCTGCGGAACCCGGCGCCGCCAGCCCGGATGACGCGCCGGACGCTCCCGCTCTGGAAAAGCCCGCCCTGCTCAGCCATCGGCTGCCGGTCATCGAGATCGAGGGCGCGCGGCGTTTTCGCGGCACCTGGATCATTGAGGCGAACACCGACACCCAGATCAGCTTCGAGACGCGCGGCACGCGCCCGCTGGACGTGCTGCGCGCGCCCGCGCTGGAGCATTACCAGCCGCGCCACCGCCTGGTGGGCGCTTTTGAGTATGGCGCGGGCGGGCATGAGCTGACCCTGCGCGCGCGCCGTCATGCCGCCTCGGGGCTGCCCGTGCTCGTCGTCACCCGCATGGCGCTCACCAGCGCCCTGGGCGCGGATGGCTCGGCGCGGCATGAGGCCATCCTGCATCTGCGTCACAGTGGCGAGCAGTTCGCCCGCCTGCGTCCGCCACAGGGCGCGCGCCTGCTCTCCGCGCGGGTCGGGCACGCGGCGGTGAAGCCCGTGCTCTCCGCCCCCGGTGTCTGGGCCATCCCGCTGCCCGGAGACAGCGCCAACCGCGCCAGCGTCCACCTCGTCCTGCTCTACGACCTGCCCGGCGCGGCCTGGGGCGGCTCCGGCGCGCTCGCCCTGGAACCTCTGCTCGTGGAGGGCGGCGCGCCCGTGCTGGAGACGGACTGGCGCGTGCATGTGCCCGCCGCTTTTTCCGTGGACCCCGCCCCCACCGCGCTGACCCAGGAAGGCACCTGGCGGGTGCCTGGCCTGCTGGAAAAACTGCCCTTCCTCTCCCCCGGCCCGCCACCCGTCAGCGCGCCCGCGCCGCTGACCCGGCCAGCGGAAATCCCGGCGGAAAACCTCATCGTCCGTGTCTTCAAAGTGCCTTCCGACATCGTCAGCCGCCTGCTCGCCGTGTCTAAAAATGCGGGAGACGCGCTAAATCAAGACCCCTTCGCCCCGCAGAGGGCAAACGCGGCAGAAGCCGACGCGCCCGCGCTATCGGGGCCGCCCCCAGGCAGCCCTGAATGGTGGGTCGAGCAACTCGAACGGCAGGGCATTCCTTTCCCTGCGGACTCTCTCGTGCTCCACGACACCGACAGCGCCGAACTCATCGTGCGCCAGACCGCGCCGAATCTCGAATTGATCTCGATCTTTTTCTCCAATCTGCTCACTCCAGGCGAGTCCCGCCTCATGCTTCAGGGCACCGAACCCGACCCCGCTTTCGATGCCCGGGAACTCGCCATCCAGCGCATGAAACAGCGGATGCAAAACATCATCCTGCCCAGGATCAATCTCAGCGGAGCCACCCTCGAAGCCGCGCTCGAAGACCTGCGCCGACAAAGCCGCGAGCACGACCCCGCCCGCGTCGGCATCCCCATCCTCAACAAGGCGCCGGATGTCTCCATGCAAGGCATGATCAGCCTCGATTTACGGGATGTGCCCCTCGTCGAGGCACTGCGTTACGTCACCGAACTCGCAGGCACGAAATACAAGGTCGAGACCGACTCCATCGTGGTCCTGCCCGTCTTCGACATCTCCGACAGCCAGTTCACCCGCGTCTTCAAGGTACGGCCGGACTTCCTCTCCCTCGGCGGTGCTCATACCGCGACCATGGGAGGTGCGGTGGCCGATCCTTTCAGCAGCGCGGGTGCCCCCGCAGCCGGCCTGCTCCAGCGCACTTCGGCGGCGGACATTTTGAAGGCGCAGGGCATCCCCATCCCCGAAGGCGCTGAAGTGGTCTTCAACCCCGTCACCAGCCAGCTCATTGTCAAGAACACGCAACCCAACCTCGACTTGATCGAGGCATTCGTGGACGCCGCGAAGCTCGACGCACCCGAATCCCCCGCCAAAGCCGGCCTGCTGCCGCTGGACTTCGATCTGCCCACCGCCGGCCGCGTGCTGCGCTTCCACGGCCCGCTGCCGCCGGAGACGCTGACCCTGCGCCACACCTCCTGGCAGCGGCAGATGACGAGCGCCTGCCTGTGGATGCTCGCCGGCGCGCTCGCTTTCGCCTTCTGGGGCCGGCGGCGCGCCTGGGAGCGCACTTTGTTACTCGTGCTGCTGGCCGGACTGGCCGCGCCGCTTTTTCTGGAGAGCCTCGTCCCCGCCGCCAATGCCCTGCTTTGCGGCTGGCTGGCCGCACTGCTCGTCTGGCTGCCCTGGCGCGCCCTGGCACGCCGCGCCCCAGCCATGCCCGCCGCCGCCCTCGCCAGCCTGCTCATGCTGGCCTTTGCGCAGCCTGCCCATGCGCAGCAAGGCCAGCCAAGTCAGCAGGGTCAGCAGGGTCAGCCGCAAGGCGGCAAGCATGAGGAACAGGCGTCCCGCCCCGACCCCGCCGCCCACACCGTCCTCGTGCCGTATGATCCCGCCCTGCCGCCCGCCGAGTGGCAGGCGCGGCAGTTTTACCTGCCGTATGCCGACTTCCAAAGGCTCTGGCAGGCCGCCAAGGAAAACCGCCGCCCCGCCCCCGATGCCGCCCCTGCCGCCAAGCCGGAGGCCGCCGTCGTCTCCGCGCTCTACCGCGCGCGCGTCCTGCCCGCCGCGTTGGAACTGGAAGTGCTCTATGAAGTGATCTCCAAGGGCGTGTGGGCGCCCCTGCCGCTGGAGTTCAAGCTCTCCAGGGGTGCCTCCGCCCTGCTCGGCGAATTGCGCGTCAATGACCGCCCCGCCCTGCTCAAGGACGGCGCGCTTTTGCTGGAAGAACCCGGCCGCCACACCGTCTCCGCGCGGCTCAGCTTCCCCATGCCGGAGGGCTGGAGCGAGGCCGACCTCTGGCTGCCGCGCGCCGCCGCCGGCCTGCTTTCCCTGCGCGCTCCCGCTGAGGACGGCTGGCCGCGCATCAACCATGCCGCCGCCACCACGGCGGACACCGCGCCGGACGAGGGCCGCGTTTTCACCGCCGCGCTCGGCAACCACGCGCGTCTGCACATTCAGCGCGCCGGGGGCCGCGCGCTTCAGGCCGCGCAGACCCCGCCCGCCTCGGCGCTGACCCGCACGCGGCACATCTTCCGCGCCAGCAGCGCGCGGGAGGTGGAGTCCGTGGTGGACTACGAGTTTCCTGGCGCGGCCAGGCGCGTGCTGGAGTTCAGCACCGACGCGGACTTCATCCCCGGCTCGCTTGAGGTGAAATCCGGGACTCCGGCGGATCACATCCCTGTCAGCCAATGGCGCGCCCGCCGTGAGCAGGACCGCGTGCATTGGACCCTGCATCTGGCGCGCGAGGCGGCGGATGGCGCGCGCCTCACCCTCAAGGGCGCCCGCACCGGCGGCGGCACCGCCTCCGTGCTCATCCAGCCCGTGGCCGGGCGTTTGCGGCAGGAGGTGACGCTGCTGCACGAGGCCGGCTTGAGTGTGCGCCCGCTGCCTGCCGCCGGCCAGACACGCGCCGACGCGGAGCGCGCGGAGTCCGGCCTGCTGTGGGCGGGCACATTCCGCCTCGGCGGCGCGGAGCGCCTGGCCTATGAGGCGGGCACCGCGCCCGCCGGGGTGGAGCTGCGCGCCGACTGGGTCTTCCAGATCAGCCCGCAAAAATGCGAGCTTTTCGGCGCGCTGGCCCTCACCCGCCACAACGGCCGCTGGACACGCGCGCGGGTGGACCTGCCGGAGGGTTACGACGCGCAGAGCGTGGACGGGGCGGACACCTGGCAGCAGGAGGGCGCGGCGCTTTACCTGCACTTCGACCCTGCGGACAGCGCCGCCGCGCTGGAGAGACGCCTCGTGCTTCATCTCGTCCGCATTGCGGAGGCGGACCAGAGCCAATGGCAGATCACTCCGCCCCGCCTGGACGGAGTGGAAAAGCAGACCGGCAGCGCCCTCATCGTGGCCGAGGCCGACCGCGAAGTGCGCCTCTCCGGCCTGCCCGCCGACGGCTCCGCGCGCGAGACCAATCCCGGCGCCATCGGCAGCGTCTTCGAGATCGCCCCGCCCTTCGAGGTGAAGCGCGGCCTGCGTCTGGAGGGAGCGGACTGGACCGCCCAGGCCACGCTACAGACGCTGGCCCCGCGCTTTTCCGCCGAGGCGGTGGCGCTCCTGCTCGTCTCCGACACCGGCGTGCGCCTCTCCCAGCAGGTGGCCCTGCTCGTCGAGCAGGGCGCGCCGCGCCAGATCACGGTGGGCCTGCCCGCCGCCCTGCCGCAGGCCGTGGTCACCGGCCCCCTGCTGCGCGAGACGCGCACCCGCATCGAGGGCGGCACGCGTTTTTATGACTGCACCCTGCAAAGCGGCGCCCTCCAGCGCGCGGAGCTGACCTTTGACCACGACCTGCCCCTCACCGCCACACTCGACGCCCCCTTCGTCCAGGTGCCCGGCGCGCGCAGCCTGCGCCGCTACTTCGTGCTGGATGACACCTCCTCCCGCGCCACCCGCGTGGCCGAGTCCACCGCCCTGGAGGAGGTGGCGCGCGCCTCAGTGCCCTGGCTGCCCGAAGGGCTGGCAAGGCCGCGCTTTTACCAGGCCACCGGGGAGGGCGCTCTGCGCCTGGCCCACGATGAACTGGAGGGCACCGAGGGCCAGGCCGCCCTCGTCACCCTGGCCGGGCTGACCACCCACCTGCGCGCCGATGGCAGCCGCTGGGAGTTGGCGGAGTACTCCCTCATCAACCGAAGCCTGCAGTTTCTCCCCGTCATCCTCCCGCCGGATGCCGAGCTCGTCAGCGTCACCGTCTCCGGCGCCGAAGTCCGCGCCGACGAGGAGGCGCGCCCCGCCGGCCGCGTGCGCCTCATCCCCCTCATCCACACCCGCCCCGGCCAGCGCGCCCTGCAGGTGCGCCTCGTCTGGCGGCACCCCGCCGCCTCCGCGCCGCCCTCCCGCCTGCGCATGACCGATCCCCGGCTCGACGGCCTCTCCGCCGAGCGCACCACCTGGACCGTGCGCCTGCCCTCCGGCTGGACCCTGCGCGAGGCCGGCGGCAACATGGAACCCGTGGACCTCGCCGGGCGCGAGCGCCAAAAGCTCGAAGGCATGATCTCCGAACTCAGCCAGGTGAACCGCGACCTCGCCTCCGGCAAACTCGGCTACGACGATGCCGCCAAAGCCGTCAAATCCGCGGAATCCCTCGCCTCCCGCATCGAAAACGCCGCGCGCAGCCTGGGCGGCATGTTTTTCTCCCGCGCCGGCGAAAAGCCCTCCGCCGGGGAACTTACCGGAGCCGTCTTCTTGCAGGAAAGCCCTCCGCCCTCCGCCGAGGCCGCCGCCACCATCTCCAAGCTCAACCAGCAGCGCCGCATCCTGGATGAAAACTGGCAGAATTACGCCGGCAAAAAAGCCGGTGACAAACTCCAGTCTCAGCAGACAGACCTCAACACCAACTGGACATTCAACGGTGAGGTGCCCGTGAATTACTCCGGGGCCAACACTTTCGCCTCCACCGCTCCCGCGCAGGTGCTCTCCGACAACATCGCCGTGAACCCCGTCTTCAGCACGCGGAAAGTCGGCGGTGGCGGCATTGGCGACGCCAAACCCGGCCAGCAGCTCGTCAGCCGCAACGCCCGCGCCAACAGCATCAGCAACGCCTCCCCCGAGGAACTCAAGCGCCAGCTTGAGCGCGCCGCCCCCGTCTCCGACCCCTTCGGCGCTCCGCCGATGATCAATCAATCCGTCACCTTGGGCATGTCTT
>ERZ761607.829-NODE-829-length-44872-cov-5.617489_pt1 | contig 44872 bp, 32 predicted proteins | sample MGYA00511164_ERZ761607 | MGnify/ENA primary metagenome ERZ761607 (study PRJEB28899, sample SAMN02445080) | bioreactor sludge metagenome | biome: EBPR sludge | place: Australia: Brisbane, Thorneside Wastewater Treatment Plant | collected 2011-06-22 ...
CCGATCACCGCCCGCCGTCCGGAGGCCGCCAAGCCGCTTCCGGATACTATAGAACGTATAGCTAAAAGCGACCAAAATTCGCTGGGTATGGGCCAAAAAGGCCAGAAATCGGTACTCGAAGGGACCGTGGACCGCCTGATTGTTGTCGCGCTCGATCCCGGGCATGGCGGCGAAGACCCTGGCGCCATCGGACCGGGCGGCACCCGCGAGAAGGATGTCGTGTTGCAGATCGCGCGCCGTTTGCAGGGACGCATCAACCGTTCTTCCGTGCGGGGCAGTCCCCTGCGCGCCTTTCTGACCCGCGATGCCGACTTTTTTGTGCCGCTGCATGTGCGCGTCCAGAAAGCCCGTCGCGTCGACGCTGACCTGTTCGTCAGCATCCATGCGGACGCTTTCTTCACCCCCCGCCCCCAAGGCGCCAGTGTGTTCGTGCTGAGCCAGGGCGCCGCGTCGAGCAGCGCCGCTCGCTGGCTGGCCAACAAGGAGAACGCCGCCGACGCCATCGGCGGAATCAACCCGCCTGCCGCCGACGCGCAGTTGCGCCGCGCCCTGCTGGACATGAGCACCACCGCCCAGATCAATGACAGTCTGCAGCTCGGCTCCAAACTGCTGCAGGCGATGGGCAGTGTCGGCAAACTGCACAAGCCCCAGGTCGAACAGGCCGGATTCGCGGTATTGCGTGCGCCGGACATCCCCAGCGTTCTGGTGGAGACCGCCTTCATCAGCAACCCCGACGAAGAAGAGCGCTTGCGCAGCGAAGCCTTCCAGGAACAGATGGCAGACGCCCTGCACCGGGGCATCCTGGCCTACTTCGCCCGCAACCCGCCACTGGCACGCCGCCGCAGCGCCTGAGCACCCGCCCCGGCACTCAGGCGCGCGCGCCAGCAACCGGCAACGCCGCCAGACCGACCCGCGACAGCACCTGCTCTTCGTCGGCCGGGATGACCCAGACTTCGACGCCACTGTCTTCGCCATCAATCCGCACGGCGTCGCCACCCTGGGCCGCGCCATTTCGGGCGGCATCGATACGCACTCCCAGAAAGTCCAGTGTCTGTCCCAATGCGGCCCGCAAGGGCGCGTCGTGTTGTCCGATCCCCCCCGAGAAGACCAGCAGGTCCAGGCCGCGAAGGCAGGCGACCAGCGCCCCCATTTCGCGCGTCGCACGATGGGTGAAAAGCGCCAGGGCCTGGCGCGCGCGCGGCGATTGGCTTCCCTGCAGGCTGCGCCAGTCGCCACTCAGGCCGGACACCCCAAGCAGTCCGCTGCGCCGATACAGCAGATCGCGCAACGACGAGCCCGTCCATCCCTGATCAAGCAAATGGAGCAGGACACCCGGGTCCAGGCTGCCACTGCGGGTTGCCATCATCAGGCCGTCCAGCGCCGAGAAACCCATCGACGTGGCCACGGGCTGACCGTCGCGGACCGCGGCCATGCTGCAGCCGCTGCCCAGATGGGCCAGCAGCACGCGGCCCTGGCTGCGGACACTGCGCGCGCGCAGGCTCGCCATCAGATGCTCATACGCCAGGCCATGGAAGCCGTAACGCCGCACCCCGTGTGCGCGAACCTCCTGCGGCAGTGGCAACAGGGTCTCGACCTCCGGCAAGGCAGAGAAAAAAGCGGTATCGAACGCGGCAAACTGGATCAGCCCCGGCAGCGCCTGGCCCAACACTTCGACACCGCGCAGATTGGCGTTCTGGTGCAGGGGCGCCAAAGGGGCCAGCCGGCGCAGCTCGACCATGACGTCGGCATCGATACAGACCGGCCCGCTGAATCGCGCCCCGCCATGCACCACACGATGTACGGCCACCCGCAAACCGCTCAGCATCCCGCGCAGGTGCAACTGCCGCAACAGCGCCTGGAGCGCGCGTTCAAGGTCAAAGCCCACGCCGGGCAGCACCACCGGCTGCGATGCCGGCGGAACCGTCCAGCACAGCACTGCCGGCTCCGCCGTGCCACGCCCTTCGACCGACCCGCCCGCCACCCGCTGGCCGGTGTCGTCGAACAAGGCGAACTTCAGGGTCGACGAGCCCGCATTGACGGTCAGAATCGCCGCTGCGCCGCCCATCCGTCAGCGTCCCACCATGCGGTTATGGTGGGCAACCAGTCGCGCCAGCACCGCTGAACCGATGCGCGACCGTGTTCCGTCGGCGCGGCTGGTCAGGGCAATCGGAACCTTGGCGCCCAGGACGACCCCGCAGGACATGGCACCGCCCAGATACTCCAGCTGCTTGGCCAGCATGTTGCCGGACTCCAGATCAGGCACCAGCAGCACATCGGCGTCGCCGGCCACCGGCGAATCGATGCCTTTGATCCGTGCGGCCGCTTCAGAGATCGCGTTGTCGAAACCCAAAGGGCCGTCCAGCACACCGCCGACGATCTGGCCCCGGTCGGCCATCTTGCACAGCGCCGCCGCGTCCAGCGAAGACGGCAGCGAAGGACTGACCGTCTCGACCGCCGAAAGGATCGCCACCTTGGGTCGGGTCGTGCCCAGCAGACACGAGAACTCGATCGCGTTCTGGACGATATCGACCTTCTCCGCCAGGCTGGGCGCAATGTTCAGCGCCGCGTCCGTGAGCAGCAAAGGCTTGTGATAACTGGGGACATCGAAGCGGAACACATGCGAGCAACGCCGCCCGGTGCGCAGGCCGCGTTGCGCGAGCACCGCATGCATCAGCTCATCGGTGTGCAAGCTGCCTTTCATCAGGCTGTCGACCGCGCCGGAGGCGGCCAGCTCCGCCGCTCGCTGCGCCGCGGCATGACTGTGGGCCACGGGCTCGATCTCGCATCCGCCCAGGTCCAGCTCCGCCTCTTCGGCAACCTGGGCAATCCTTGCCGGCGGTCCAACCAGCTGCGGATGCATGATGCCCAGCCGGGCGCATTCCAGTGCACCCTGCAGGGACGCAGCGTCACACGGATGAACCACGGCGCAGCGGGTGACAGCCAGTCCGGCCGACAGCGCGATCAGCTCCTGCAGACGCGCCTGGGGGTCGAACAGCTGGATGGTCGGCGCGGCGCGCAAACGGTGGCGCACCTTGCGGGTCGGGGCAAGCACCCGGGCGCTGCCACGCAACACCTGATCGCCTTGCTGGTTGGTGATGTCGCAGTCCAGCGTGACCTGTTTGCGCTCGGCGTCCTTGGCCACCACGCGCACCGAGGTCGTCAAGGTATCGCCTACCCGGACCGGTCGGCGGAAATGCAAGGCCTGCTCCAGGTAAATCGTCCCCGGTCCGGGAAACTGGGTGCCCAGGACGGCCGAGATCAATGATCCGCCCCACATCCCGTGGGCGATGACCCCGTGAAACGGCGTGCTTTCGGCGTAGCCGGCGTCCAGATGCGCCGGGTTGGTGTCTCCCGATACCGCAGCAAATGCCCGGATATCGTCCAGTGTCAGCGTTCGAACCGACCGGGCCTCCTGGCCCAGGGTGATTTCATCGAAGACGTGATTTTCAATGAGGGCGCCGTCCTGGTTCAGGACGTTTTCAAGCGGTATCGACATGGTGGGGAAGGTAGAGTCAAGCGATGGCGTGGTATCCGGCATCGACGTAGATCGTCTGACCGGTCATTCCGGCCGACGCGTCGCTGCACAGGAAGGCGGTGAGATGGGCGATTTCGTCGAGGCTGACCAGCCGGCCCAGGGGTGCCCGCCTGCGGGCATCGTCAAGCAGGTCATCGAAATGGTCGATGCCACTGGCGGCGCGCGTCGGAATGGGCCCGGGCGAAACCGCATGCACCCGCAAGCCCGACGGACCCAGCTCGCGGGCAAGATAGCGCACCAGCGCCTCCAGCGCGGCCTTCACCGGCCCCATCAGGCCGTAGTGGGGCACCGCCCGGCTTGCCCCCAGATAACTCATCGTGACCATGCTGCCGCCGGCCATGTGGGGCGCGCAAATGCGGGCGAGCCGGGCGAAAGAATGGCAGGAAAGGTCCATGGCCCGGGCGAACCCCGCGGCGCTGGTTTCCATGACCGGCGCATGCAGATCGACGGTGGGCGCCCAGGCAATCGAATGGACAACGAAATCCAGACCGCCCAAGGCGTCAACCGCGCCCAGAACGGCCGATTCCAGCTGGCTGTCCGACTCGACGTTGCACACTTGCAAGGGCATGTCCAGCGCCTGCGTCAGCCCGACGACGGCGGCATAGGCCCGCTCGTTGACACAGGAACCCACCAGCCGGGCCCCCTGTTGCCGGGCCAGTCGCGCGAAACCATAGGCAATGCTGTGCTCATTGGCGATCCCGAGGATCAGGCCCCGCTTGCCGTGCAGCCCGGGATTCATGACGTGCCTTCCCGCAGGCGCGCAAGCCGCTCCTGCAGCGCAATGTCCGGAACCAGCCGTCCGGCCAGCAGGCCCGGCCACACGGTGCCGTCGTCGCCGCAGAGCGTGATCGGTGATCCTTCGTCGATCCGCATGTCGCCCAGCCAGATGCACCGTGCCGGCAGGTCGATCCGCAGTCCCTCGCAAGCCACCAGGCAGGTCTTGCCCAGCTGCCGGGCAACCACTGCCGCGTGCGAGGTTCGTGCGCCGCGCTGGGTCAGCAGACCCTGGGCAATGTCGACGGCAGCGATGTCGCGCGTTTCCGCGTCGGCGCGCACCAGCACCACCGGCGCGCCTTGCGCCACCCGGCGAATGGCGGCCTCGCTGTCGAGCACCAGTTCACCTGCGGCCACTCCGGGACTGGCCACATGGGCCTGCGCCAGCGGACGCCGCGCGTCCGAACCCGCCGGGGCATCGGCGGTGGTCTCAGTCAGCCGCATCACACCCAACTGCTCGCTATCGACGGCATCGGTACGCGAACGCGCCGTCGGGCCGTCAATCACGCCTTCGTGCAGCAGATCCAGCGCAATGCGGGCGGTTGCCAGCAGCGTGCGTTTTCCCGCGCGGGTCTGCAGCCAATACAGGCGGCCGTCTTCCACCGTGAACTCGAAATCCTGCATGTCGCCGAAAGCCTGCTCCAGCCGCTGGCAACCCTGCAGGAGTTCAGCCCAGGCATGCGGTGCGGCGGCCGCCAGGCGTTGGTGACCATGGGCATTGCGCCGGCCTGACACCACATCCTCCCCCTGCGCGTTGGCCAGGTAGTCCACCCAGGGCCGGGGATCCCCTGTCGTCGGATCGCGGGTGAAACCGACACCGGCACCGGAGCGGCCACCCGCGTTGCCAAACACCATGACCTGCACGATCACCGCCGTGCCCAGGCTTTCGTCGATACCATGCCGCGCGCGGTAAGCCTGCGCCTTGTCGGCCTGCCAGGAGCGGTGCACCGCCAGCACCGCGCCGTGCAGCTGGTCCCGTGCGGACTGCGGGAAATCCACATTCGCCAGGCTGCGATAGATGCTACGGAAGCTGCGCGTCAGGTCGCGCAGTTCAGAAAAGTCCAGATCACTTTCCACGCGCCCGTCCAACGCCCGCGCCAGTTCCGCATCAAACGGGGCCGGATCGAGGCCCATCACGGTTTCGGCGTACGACGCCACCAGCCGCCAGTACGAATCCCACACCAGGCGCGGGTTGCCGGTGCGCCGCAAAAGACCCGACACCGTGGCGTCGCAAAGCCCGATATTGAGCAGCGTCTCCAGCATCCCCGGCATGGACACCGGCGCGCCGGAGCGCACCGACACGATCAGCGGACGCGACGGCTCGCCCAGCACGGCGCCGGTCAGTGACTCCAGACTGGGAAGGGTGGCCGCCAGGGCGTTGCGAATCTGCTCGGTACCAACCCGCGAGTAGGCGGTGCCCAGCACCAGCGCCGCAGGCACCGGCAGACCCAGCTGGGCCATCCGTGCGAGGTTGGCCGCCTTGGCACCGACGCTGCTGCGGTCCAGGGCCTCCTCGGCGTCATCGGGGCGGTCTGGCGCACCAATCAGCACCACATGGGCCGGCCAGGGTTGGGGACTGTTCATGGGGAAAGCTCCGACTTGTCGACGACCAGCTGGCGCAAGGCATATCCTGCCGCCAACAGGGCATCGGTCGCCTTTTCAATCGTGGTGCCAATCTCGGTCACCAGCATCAGGGTGGACGGCCGGTCATGGCACAAGGCCAGCGCGGTGCGGCGGGTCTGGCGTGCCAGCTCATCGCACTGGCGCTCGGCCCGCAACATGCGCCACAGGGCCTGAAGGAAGGCCTCGCTGTCGCGCTGGTCGCTGAACTCGCTGACATGCCGGCCGATTTCAACCACCCGCACCAGATCCTGCACCGCGGCAAAGGTGGCCTGCCCCAGCTCGGCCAGCTGGCTGCGCACCGCCGCCGGCACGGACACCGCCGGCTCGCGACAGGTCAGGTCGACCAGAAAAACCGCCTCTTCGATCGCATCGGCCACGTCATCGCTGTGTTCCAGCAGCTGCGCCAACGGCCGCCAGCGCGAATGCCGCAACGCGCGCTGGCGAACATTGGTCAGCAGTTCATCGGCGCGGTGTTCCCAGCCTTTGGCGCGGTCCACCGTCGCGGTCGTTTCGGAGGGATCCGCGCCCTGCCCCAGGCGGTCCAGCGCATCACACAGGGCCGAGGCCAGCGCATGGGTATAGGCGGCATGGTCGGCCAGCAGGTCAAACTCGAAGGCGCGTTCGCGCAGGGTCCGCGCCAGCATCATGCGTGCCTGATCGGTCACCATCTCCCGCGGGCGTCCCTCCAGCAGCGTGCGCGCGGAAACGTCCAGCAGGTCGACCAGGAAATCGGCCGCCGGAGCCTCGCCGATCAGTTCGTCAAGCCGTTCGCCGATACGAAACAGATCCGGGTCAACCGCCTGCATGGCCGAATGCACCACCTTTTCGCCCCCCGCGAGCAGCCAGGCCATGTGGCCGCACCCCCGATCGGCGGCGCGACCGAGAATGTCCACGGCCACCGATTTGCGCACAAACCACTGCAAGCGCTTGCGAGCCCGGTTCCAGTCGACCAGAAACACCAGCTGCCCGCCGACATGCCGCAGCGCCGCGCGCAACTGCGCTTTCGATACGGCCTGTAGCCGGGCCACCCCCACCACATACGGCCGACCCTCATTCAGGCCGGGGGTGCGCACGGGCTCGTCAACCTGCCAGCCAAAGCCCGCCAACGCCAGCCGGTGGCGAAAGAAAGCGTGGCGCGGCGGATGCAGGTCCGAATAGGTCACGGTGATCTCGCGCTGACGCACGGCAATCACCACCACATGAGCGTCGTTGGTGCCGATGTCGTTCTGGATCAGCAACTGCTCGCCGTCGCGGGTGACGGCCGTGTCCAGGCCCGGGTGGTCAAACTTGAGCGGCGCCGTGCCGTTGAGGCCTGCCATGAACGATTCGACCCATTCGCGATCGGTCGCCCGGATCTGCCAGACATGGGCGCCGTCGATATCCTCGGTGGCCAGTTCGGCCGAGCGCCGGTTGATGGCCTTGTGAAGGTCCATGACCAGCAGGTGCAGGCTGTCGCCCGCCGCGCGGTCGCCATGGGTCAGCTCCGCGATCGCCCGGACATCCAGCCCCTGGGCTGCGACCGCTTCCAGTCGCTTCAGCCGCTGCACCCAGTCGGCACTTCGCTGCGGAATGGCTGACCCGCCTTCGCGATCGGCCGGCGTGGGTGCATCGCCCAGCGGCCGTGCCATGGTGCGCAGATCCTGGGCCAGTGTCTGCAACAGCTCTTCGGAGCCTGGCACCATCAGGCGGTCGCCGTCCAGATAGGCTTTGCTCACCAGAGCGCGTGGCCAGACAAGGTCCTGCATGCCGGCCTGAGCCAGCTCATGACCCCAGTCCGGGCACGGCGATGCCGGGTCCTGCGCGTGGCTGCGCGCGGCCTGAAGCAGGCTCAGCAAAAGCTTGATCCGGTCGTTGGCCGCCAGCGCAGCCTTGATCCACGCCGGCATCAGCAAGCTGTCGGCGCCCAGGGATTCAACGGCGCGCGATTTGCTCAGTGGCATGAGCGTTTTCCTTGTGGTGGTGTTTCTTCTGTGCCAAGTGTCGCGCGGCCAGATTGCAAACCCGTGAAAGCGCTTTCCAAAGTGCCATCGTCTTGCTGCAGATCAAGACTTCCGGTCCATTTCATCAAATTGACACACAAGAGTGCTAGGGTTAACCCCATACCCAACCGGAGTCTCTATGCGCGCCGTCAAAGAAGCCCGTCAATACATCGAACGCAATCCGGCCGACCCCAGCGCGGTGGTACTCGCCAAGCTGGTGCTTGCGCTGGAGATGGAAAGTGACTTTCACGTCACCGACCTCTATCAATTGGACCAGCCGCGTTTTGACCTCGCGCTGCGTATTCTGGGTGAATGGCGCGTCGACCGGTATTACCTGGGCAAGGCCCGTCTTTTCGACGTCTCCCTGCAAATGGCCGAGATGTACGCCACACCGCAGCCGACGGCGGCACCTGCCGCTTTCGCGGCCGAGCCGACTGCAACCGCCGCCCCGGCGGGCGTCTGAAACGGGCTCTGACCGGCCGCCGCAGTGCGTGGCCGTGAAATGCCGCACTGTAGTCTCTGAGCCTCGCCGCCTCTGAGCCCGCGGGTGGGCCCGTCGGGGTCCATCGACCGGGTGCCCTCCCGGGTCGTCCTACACTCGACAGCCTGACTGGCGAACGACGACGACCTCCATGACCGACGCCCCCCCGCTTCCCGCCCTTTACCACCGACGGCTGCGCTGCACGCTGCATATTCCGCCCGGGGCCCAGCTCGCGCAGGCCCGCGCCTGGGCTGACGCCGTATTCACCAACGAGGCACCGGACCCTGAAGAAGCCGCCGATACGGCAGGCGCGGCGAGCCCGATGCCAACCGGCGACGCATCCGCCCGGGAACAGGCCGCGGGCTTCGCGCAACTGACCGTCCGCCTGGCCGGCGCGCTGCTGAGGCTGGCGCGCGTACCCGCTTTCGGCCCGGCAACGGTCGTGGAGCTCCTGCCGCCCGCCGCCGGGCCCGGCTGGCCCCTGCAATGCGCTCTGCCCCAGGTGGACTACCTGGACAGCAGACTGTATGAACGGGCCCTGGATCTGGCCCGCGGCTGGGTGATGGACCGCGCCGTGACACCGTTTGATCCGGATCAGGTCAGCGCGCTGCAGGACGCCGTGTGGCGCGGCCCGGTCGCGGCCCTGATGCCGATGGCCCCGGGTGCGGCCTCGACCTTCCCGGTGCTTCAGGCGGCGTGGCAGGCCGATGTGCCCTTGCTGCACCTCAACGGCGGCGTCTTTCAGCTGGGTTGGGGCAGCCGGGCGCGGCGGCTCGACCGCAGCACCACCGACCGCGACAGCGCCATCGGCGCCAAGCTCACCGGGGACAAAAACTGGACGGCACGGGTATTGCGCGACGCCGGCCTCCCAGCGCCGGTCCATGCCCTGGTGGATAGCCCGGAACAAGCCCTTGCCGCGGCCCAGGCGATGGGATGGCCGGTCGTCATCAAACCACTGCGCTGTGAAGGCGGCGACGGCGTGACGGTCGACATTCGCCATGCGGCCCAGGTTCACCTGGCCATGGAGACGGCCCGGCGGGCCGGCGGCAGCCCGGTTCTGGTGGAAAAACAGGTGCCAGGACTCTGCCACCGGGTACTGGTGGCGTTCGGCGCCGTGCTGTACGTCGTGCGACGCGGCCCCCTGTCGGTGGTGGGTGACGGCCAGCGGTCGATTGCCGCCCTTGTGCAGGCCGCCGCTGAACGGCGCGCGCGCCTGGCACCGTGGGACCGCGCCGCGGGCGACTATGTGCTTGACCACCTGGCGCTGGAGACCTTGTCGGCCGCCGGACACACCCCCGACGAAGTTCCGGCGCCCGGCTCCACCGTGGCGCTGCGTCCGGCCGAATCGGCCACCTGGGGCCGGCATGACGAGGATGTGACGCGCCAGACCCACCGCGACAACGCCGACATCGCGATCCGCGCCGCACAGCTGCTGAATCTGGAGGTCGCGGGGATCGACCTCGTCACAACGGACATCAGCCAGCCGTGGCACCACAACGGTGCTGTCATCAACGAAGTCAATTTTGCCCCCCTGCTGGGTGGTGGAGAGACTTCGCGCCGGCACTTGCCGCTGTTCATCCAGCATCTCATGGGCGGCAGCGACGGCCGGCTGCCCGTGGAGGCATTCGTCGGCGGCGATGGTGCGGTGGCCGCGGCGCGCGAACGCCAGAAGGCCCATGCCCGGGCCGGCCACAGCGCCCACATCGCCCTGGCGGACCAGATCGTGCTGCCCGACGGCCAGACACGACGACTGGCCGTGCGCGGCCTGGCGGCGCACTGCCGTGCGCTGGTGCTGGATGCGGCGGTGACCCGGATCATTGTGGTGGTGCAGGACGACGAGTGCCTGGGCCAGCCCTGGCTGCTGGACCGTCTGACCGCTGTTTTCACACCCGAGCCCGGTCCGGGCGCACCTCCGGCGGCTGACTACGGACCGGAGGGCATCTACGGCCGGCTGGCCAGCCGGCTGCTGGCGCTGTGTCCGACGGCTCGTTAGGGCCCCCGGCACGCCGCGCCGCCCGTTTTGGGGCAGAATCTGGCAATAGCCAGCGTAAAAAGGTCGCTTTTAGCTACGCTTTTGATAGTGAACGCGATGAACGACAGTCCCTCACCCCCCCCATCGCCGGCGTCTGCTGCGCACTGGACCCGCTGGGTTCCGGCGCTGCGGCTGATGCGCGGCTACCGGCGCGAGTGGCTGGGTCACGATCTGCTCGCCGGCCTGGTGCTGACGGCGGTGCTGATCCCGGTGGGCATGGGCTACGCCCAGGCGTCGGGCCTGCCGCCGATCCATGGCCTGTATGCCACCGTGCTGCCGCTGTTGGCCTACGCCCTGTTCGGCCCCAGCCGGGTGCTGGTGCTGGGCCCCGACTCCACCCTGGCGGCGGTCATTGCAGCCATCATCGTGCCCTTGTCAGCGGGTTCGCCCGGCCGGGCGCTGGCGCTGGCCGGGGCGCTGGCGCTGCTGACGGCGGCGTTTCAGGTGCTGCTGGGCCTGGCCCGGCTGGGCATGGTGGCCGACCTGCTGTCCAAACCGATCCGGCTGGGTTTCATGAACGCCATTGCCTTCACGGTGATCATCAGCCAATTGCCCGGCCTGATGGGCGCGCGGGGTGTGTCAGGCAGTATCCCGGATCGGGTCGTCGCACTGGTCGCCATCGTGCGCGACGGTCTGGTCAGTCCAACCGCCGTGGCGTTCGGGCTGGGCAGCCTGGTCGCCTTGCTGCTGCTGCGCCGATGGCGCCCGCGCTGGCCGGCCGTGCTGCTGGTGGTGGTCGCGGCCACCGCGCTGTCGGCGCTGCTGCTGCGGCACGGCGACGCTGATCTGCCGATTCTGGGGACGATCCCGCGCGGCCTGCCGCTGCCCGCCTGGCCTGGCATCGGCTGGCACGACGTGGTGGCGCTGGCACCGGGCGCGCTCATCATTGCGCTGCTGTCCCTGGCCGATACCAGCGTGCTGTCGCGCACCCTGGCCGCGCGCGATGGCAGCCGGGTCGACCAGAACCAGGAAATGGTTGCGCTGGGTCTGGCCAACGCCGCCGCCGGGCTGTTCCAGGGCTTTCCGGTCAGCAGCAGTTCGTCGCGTACGCCGGTGGCCGAGGCGGCCGGCGCCCGCACCCAGCTGACCGGCGTCTTCGGGGCGGCGGGCATTGTTGCGGTGCTGGTGCTGGCTCCGGGCCTGCTGCAAACGATGCCGATTGCGCTGCTCAGCGCGGTGGTGATCGTGGCCTGTCTGTCGTTTGCCGACCCCAAGGGGCTGTGGGCACTGCGCCGGCAACGCCGGGTGGAATTCCTGCTGGCACTGGTGTGTTTCGCCGGAGTCGTTCTGCTGGGCGTGCTGGAAGGGATCGGGCTGGGGATCGTGCTCTCGCTGATGGTGCTGATCTGGAACACCTGGCACCCCTACTCGGCGGTGCTGGTGCGGGTGGACGGACGCAAAGGCTTCCATGACGCGTTGCGCCACCCCACCGGGCGCACGGTTCCCGGGCTGGTGCTGTTCCGGTGGGACGCGCCGCTGTTCTTTGCCAATGCCGAGGTGTTTCGCGAACGGGCACTTCAGGCCCTGGACGAGGCACCGACACCCACGGTCTGGCTGGTGGTGGCGGCGGACGCCATGACCGACATTGACACCACCGCCGCGGAATCCCTGGGCGAGCTGATGGCCGAATTGCGCCAGCGCCAGGTGCAGCTGCACCTGGCCGGCCTCAAAGGACCGGTCAGGGACCGCCTGTTCCACTACGGTCTGACCCCCGATCTGACCGAAGCGCGTTTTTCGCCGACGGTGGGCGCCGCCGTGAACCTCTATCGCGCCACCCATCCGGTGAACTGGAAAGACTGGGACGAGGACTGAGCCGCCAATCGCCCCAATTTCGGCCCAAAACCCTTCGATCGCACGCGAAAAAGCTATGTTCTGGAGTCAACCCTCTACTTAGGGGTTATTCCGGAGACCATCCGGGCGCGTAAGCGGCGACATTTGGGGCCCCACGCATCTGCACGGGCGAATCCAAGGAATAGAGCATGAGCAACAAACTGATTCTCGACTACGTCTACGAGCACGAAACCAACCGCGCCAACCAGGTCTACCTCACCCAGCCCACCGGAGGCGGTCAGGTCAGCGACTACACCTGGTCCCAGACCGTCGACGAAGCGCGTCGCATGGCCGCCTACCTCAAGAGCCGCAACCTGGAGCCGGGCTCACGCATTGCCATCCTGTCCAAGAACTGTGCCCATTTCTTCATGGCCGAACTGGCCATCTGGATGTCCGGCCACACCACGGTGGCCATTTTCCCGACCGAAACGGCCGACACCATCCGCTTTGTGCTCGACCACAGTGGCGCCAGCCTGCTGTTTGTCGGCAAACTCGACACCTGGCAAGACCAGAAGCCTGCCGTCTCCGACCACCTGCCCTGCATTGCGTTCCCGCTGGCGCCGCCGACCGACTACGACACCTGGGATTCCATCACCGGCCGCACCGAGCCGATGCAAGGTCGCCCCAACCGCAACGCCGACGACCTGGCCATGATCATCTACACCTCGGGCTCCACCGGAACCCCCAAGGGCGTGATGCATTCCTTCGGCCGCGTCACCCGTGCCTCGGAAGAGATCACCAAAGACATCGTCTCGCGCATCGGCCGGCCGGAAGAAAACCGCATCCTGTCCTACCTGCCGCTGGCCCATGTGTTCGAGCGCGCCTGGGTGGAATGCGCGTCGCTGGTCGACGGCCAGACCCATGTGTACTTCGCCGAATCGCTGGACACCTTCCTGCAGGATCTGCAGCGCGCCCGGCCGACCACCTTCATCTCGGTGCCCCGCCTGTGGCTGAAGTTCCAGCAAGGCGTTTTCACCAAAATGCCGCCCAAGAAACTCGATCGCCTGCTGTCGATCCCGATCCTGGGCCGCATCGTCGCCAAGAAGGTGCTGACCGGCCTGGGCCTGAACCACGTGCTGCTGGCCGGCAGCGGCTCGGCGCCCATTCCGGCCGAGCTGATCGCCTGGTACCGCCGCCTCGGTCTGAACCTGATCGAGGGCTACGCCATGACCGAAGACTTTGCCTATTCGCACAACTCCACCGAGGCGATCAACGCGCCCGGCTGCGTGGGCGTGCCGCTGCCGGGCGTGCAGGTGCGTATCAGTGACGAGGGTGAAATCCTGATCAAGTCGCCCGGCCAGATGGTCGGCTACTACAAGCGCCCCGACCTGACGGCCGAAGCCTTCACCGAAGACGGGTTCTTCCGCACCGGCGACCGCGGTGAGCGCCGCAAGGACGGACTGCTGAAGATTACCGGCCGCGTCAAGGAGCTGTTCAAGACCTCCAAAGGCAAGTACGTCGCTCCGGCGCCGATCGAAAACATCATCAACGCCCATCCGATGGTGGAGCTGTCGCTGGTGTCCGGCGTCGGCCAGCCCTCGGCCTACGCCATGGTGGTGCTGGCCGAAGCGCTGCGCCCCCGCACCACCGACGCCGCGGTACGGCAGGAAGTGGAGCAGGAAATGGCCCAGTTGCTCAAGTCCGTCAACAACCAGGTGGCCGACTACGAACAGCTCAAGATGATCGTGATCGCGCGCGAACCGTGGTCCATTGAAAACGGTTTCCTCACCCCGACCATGAAAATCCGCCGCAACCGCATCGAATCGGCGGTCGAACAGGAACTGGACAACTGGTACGCCAACCGCGCCAGCGTTTTCTGGCATTGACCCTTCCGTTGCGCCGGGGGGCTGCCACGCCGCCCCGGGCCGGATCCCGCAAGGTCGCCTCCGGCGGCCTTTTTTTTGCGCTCGACGGCGCGCATTCAGGCTCGGGAAAGCCCGGCGGGTCCCGCCGCCGGATCACCCCACCGGCGGCGGCGCCAGCCGCGCCAGCACCTCCACCCGGCCGTCGGTGCCCGAGCGCAGCACCAGGCCCTGCGCCGAATCGCTGTTCTCGCCGGTCAGGTCCGCCAGGACAAACATGTGGGTCACCCAGACATCAAAGCCGCTGCGGCCCCGCCGCGCGGCCAGCGCCTGGCGCAAGGCCGCCCCCTGTGCGGCGCGGGCCGCCGGGTCGCTGCCGTGCGGTGAGCCCAGCGGCGCCCACACCTCGCCCCGGCCAAACGCCAGCGTGGCCGTGTCGCGGCAGCGGCACCACGGACTGGAGAGCACCTGCTCCGGCACAAGCCGCTGCTCGGCAAACCAGCGCCCCAGCCGCTGCGCCTGCGCCCGCCCCGCCTCGCCCAGGTTGCGCTGCGTGCGGCAGTCGTCCAGCCGCATGCCGGGCGGATCGAACGTGCCCGGGGCATCGGCGTGACGGAAAGCGATCACCACCCCGCCCTGGCGCAGCGACGCGGCCACCCCGTCCGCAGGGTTCCCGGCGGCGCGCACGGGCAAGATCGGTGAGCAACACGCCAGTGCAGCGGCCTGCAACCAGCGGCGACGGTCAACGGACATGGGGTTCTCCTGTGGTGGACGGGGCGGATCGCCCCGACGGGCGCCCGGCGGCCCCATGGTACGAGGCGTCCAAAAGCCTTGACGTCCGGCGGCCCAATACGCCCGCGTGCCGGCCCGGCGGCCGTTTCAGCGATCTGAACAGGGTTGCAAGAGTCCTGTTTTTGTAGCAAACAACGACCATTCCACGCTGGGTATCGCCCAAAAAAGCTGAAAACTCAGGCGTCCGGGCCTTCCGCAGCCCCTGGCGCCGCCCCGCCCCACCACCCCGGCAGCAGCGCGCGCACCTCGCGGCGGGCGAAGCGCTGGTCCAGCAGCCAGAGGGTGCCGCGGTCGTCGGGGGTGCGGATGACACGGCCGGCGGCCTGCACCACTTTCTGCAGGCCGGGGTAGAGGTAGGTGTAGTCGTAGCCACGGCCAGGAAAACGGGCCTCCAGGCGCTGGCGCATCTGCTCGTTCACCGGGTTGACCTGGGGCAGGCCCAGGGTGGCGACGAAGGCGCCGATGAGCCGGTCACCGGGCAGGTCGATGCCTTCGGCAAAGGCGCCGCCCAGCACCGCAAAGCCGATGCCGCGTCCGCCGGGTGTGAAGCGGGCCAGAAACGCCTCGCGGGCCGGCTCGTCCATCGCGCGCTGCTGGGCAAAGGCGGGGATGTCGGGGTGTGCCGCCGCCAGCGCGTCAAACACCTGCTGCAGATACTCATAGCTGCTGAAAAACGCCAGGTACTGCCCCGGCGCCTGCCCGAACTGGCGCGCCAGCACCGCCACGATGGGCGCGCAGGAGGCGGCGCGGTCCTGCCAGCGGGTGGACAGGCCGGCGGCGACGTGCACCGCCAGCTGCCCCGCCGCAAAGGGGGACGGCACGTCCAGCCAGGCGTTGCGCTCCGGCAGGCCCAGCAGGTCGGCATGCCACTCGCGCGGGCTGAGCGTGGCGGAAAACAGCACGGCCATGTGGGCGGCCGCCCAGCGGGGCGCGAGATGCGGCGCCGGCACCACGTTGCGCAGCGTCAGCCGCAGCGGCGGCGGACGGCGCCCGGGCTCGGGTGGCCAGGCCAGCGTGGCGTCGAACAGGGCGTGCGGCCCGAAGCTCTCGGCCAGGCGCAGAAAGGCCAGCGCGTCGAAGTAAAAGCCCTGCAGGTCCGCCCCGGCCTGCGCCACCGCGGCCGGCAGCGTGGGGTGTTCGGCCAGCAGGTCGCTGAGCGCCGCCACCGTGGTGTGCAGGGTGTCCACCAGGCCGTCCGGCAGCGCGTCAAAGGCCTGGTACGTCCCGGTCACGCTCCGGCGCAGGTCGGCCAGGCGGCGCGAGAGGCGCTCCAGCGGGCGACGCAGGGCCGGTGGCGCCACCGCCCGCAGGCGGCGCAGCTCGCCGCTGTCCAGGCTGGCGCTGTACATGGCACGGGCGCGCTCGGTCAGGTTGTGCGCCTCGTCCACCAGCAGGCCGGCGCGCCAGCCCTCCTGCACCGTGAGCGCGTGCAGCAGTGCCGCGCTGTCGAACCAGTAGTTGTAGTCGCCCACCACCACATCGGCCCAGCGGCTGAGTTCCTGCGCCAGGTAATAGGGGCAGACGCTGTGCGCCAGCGCCAGCGTGCGCAGCGCGGCCTTGTCCAGCAAGGTGCCACCGGCATCCTCCACGGCGTCCACGGCGGCCTGGCGCGCGGTGGGCAGCCGGTCCCAGAAGCCGCGCGCCAGCGGGCAGGATTCGCCGTGGCAGGCTTTGTCCGGGTGTTCGCAGGCCTTGTCGCGGGCGGTGAGCTCCAGCACCCGCAACGGCAGCGGCGCCGGGCCCGGGCGCTCGCGCAGCGAGGCCAGGGCGTCCAGCGCCAGGCGCCGGCCCGGGGTTTTGGCCGCGAGATAAAACACCCGGTCCAGCCCCGGGGCGCTGCTGTCGGCCTTGCGCGGGTCGGGCGGCATGGCGCGCAGCAGCGGGTACAAGGTGCCCAGCGTCTTGCCGATGCCGGTGGGCGCCTGCGCCATCAGCACCCGGCCGGCCCGGGCCACGCGGTAGACGGCGCCGGCCAGATCGCGCTGGCCGGCACGGAAGGCGGGCCGCGGAAACGCCAGCGCCGCCAGCGCCGCGTCGCGCGCCGCGCGGTGCGCCGCCTCCTGCGCCGCCCAGGCCAGATACCGGCGGCACTGGTCTTCGAAAAACGCCCGCAGCGCGGGCGCGTCAGCGGTCTCGGTCAGCACCGTTTCGGCCCGGGTGTCGATGTTGAAGTACACCAGCGCCAGTTCCACCTGCTCCAGCCGGTTGGCCTGGCAGATCAGCCAGCCGTAGACCCGCGCCTGGGCCCAGTGCAGCGCGCGCTGGTTGGCGCTCTGGCGGGCCAGGTCGCCGCGGTGGGTCTTGATCTCCTCCAGCCGGTGGGCGGCCGGGTCCCAGCCGTCGGCGCGGCCGCGCACCCGCAGCGTGCCGAAGTCGGCTGACACCGGCACCTCGCGCTGGTAGCCCGGGCCGCGCCGCGCGGTGACGGCGCCGTGTCCCTCCACCCCCTCGGCGCCGGTGGGTGACGGGGTGAAGCGCAGGTCCAGGTCCCCGTGGCGGGCGGTGAATTCACACAGCGCGCGCACCGCCACCACCGCCAGCGGGGCGGCGCCGGACAGGGCGCCTGGCGTGTCAGGGGGCATCACAGGGGGTCAGCGGGGCCTGGGCGCCGTCGTCGAAGCGGCACGGTGTGCTCTGGGCCAGTGCCATCCAGACCGCCAGCGGCAGCCGCTCCACCGGCCGGCGCGGCGCGGGGCGGGCCACCGTCAGCACCGCCCCGGCGGCCAGCATCACGCCGCATTCGGGCGGAATGTCGTCCGGCTGGCCGATCGGGCGCCCGCGGGCGTCGGTGCCCAGCACATACCAGCACTCACCGCCCATGTCGAGGTAGGCGGCGCGTTTGGCGGGTTTTTTCAGGTCGCCCAGCAGGTCGGCGCGGCGCACCTTGATTTCGTGCACCACCGGGTGCAGGTAGGCCTCCACCGTGGTGCGGCGGATGGAAAACACATCAGGCATGGCCAGCACCCACTGGCCGGCGGGGGGGTGCGGCGGCGCCAACGGGTCCAGGGGCGCCGGCGCGTCGGCGGGCTCGGGCGGCGGCGGGCGGGTGTCGTCGGGCCGGGGCGCGCCGGGGTCCGGCACCCAGGCGCGCAGGGTCAGCCCGGTCCAGGCCAGGCGCCCGGCGCGGGTCATCTCGCGGGCGACGGTGTCCACCAGCGCTTCGTGCGCCGAGCGCGCCGCGCGGTTGGTCTGCAGCGAGGCGGCGATCAGCCGGAGGCCGGCGTCGGTGACCCGCAGGGTTTCATGGCCGCTGGCGGCCGTGACGCGCTGCAGCAAGCCGGCGGCCAGCAGCTCCACCTCCACCAGGTCCTGGCAGGGCCAGCCGGCCGAGCGGTAGACCTCGCGCAGGCGGCGGGCGTGCGCGCGGGTGGGGGCAAAGGCCGGGTGGGCTGCCGTTTGCTGCGGTACCGCGTCGGGGGATTCCATCGCGGGCAGCCGCCGGGGTCAGGCGCTGGCGCGCCGGCTGCCTTTCCAGGCGCCGAACAAGGCGATCAAACCAGGGATGAGAATCAGCGCCCAGATGATCTTGCTGAGGTTGGCCTGCACCCAGGGCAGATTGCCGAACCAGTAGCCGGCCAGCGTCAGCCCGACGACCCAGATGAACGCTCCGATCACGTTGTAGGCGGTGAACTTGCTGCGGGTCATTTCCGCCACACCGGCCACAAAGGGCGCAAAGGTGCGGACGAACGGCATGAAGCGGGCCAGGATGATGGTGATACCGCCGTAGGTCTCATAGAACTGGTGGGCCTGATCGAAGGCGCGGCGGTTGAAAAAGCGCGAGTTCTCCCACTGGAATACCTTGGGCCCGAAATACCGTCCGATGGTGTAATTGACCTGATCGCCCAGAATCGCCGCGGCGAGCATCAGGCCGATGGCCAGTTGCACGTCCAGCAGGCCCGCCCCACACAGCGCGCCGACCACAAACAGCAGCGAGTCGCCGGGCAGGAATGGCATCACCACCAGTCCGGTTTCGACAAAGATGATCAGGAACAGCAGAGCGTACACCCAGGCACCGTAGGCCTGCACAAAGGCTTGCAGGTGTTTGTCCACGTGCAAGATGAAGTCAATCAGAAAGGCGGCGATTTCCATGGGCGGCGATTATCCCCGGCGCGCCGCGGCGGGCCGCGCCGCCGCCTAGAATCCCCGCGTGAGCCAAGTCCAAGCCGAACCCGCCGCCCGCCGCCCGATCCGCGAACTGCCCGACGAGCTGATCAGCCAGATTGCCGCCGGCGAGGTCATCGAGCGGCCGGCCGCCGTGGTGCGCGAGCTGGTGGACAACGCGCTGGACGCCGGTGCCACCCAGATCACCGTGCGGCTGCTGGCCGGCGGTGTGCGGCTGGTGGCGGTGGAAGACGACGGCGGCGGAATTCCCCGCGCCGAGCTGCCGGTGGCCCTCAAGCGCCACGCCACCAGCAAGATCGGCAACCTGCACGATCTGGAGTCGGTGGCCACGATGGGCTTTCGCGGCGAAGCGCTGGCCGCCATCCATTCGGTGTCCGAGCTGTCGCTGCTGTCGCGCACCGACGGCGAAGCCAGCGCCTTCCTGCTCGACGGCCGCAGCGGCGAGCTGCGCCCCGCGGCCCGGGCCACCGGCACCACGGTGGAGGTGAAGGAGCTGTTTTTCTCCACCCCGGCGCGGCGCAAGTTTCTGAAAACCGACGCCACCGAACTGGCCCATTGCATCGAGGCCGTGCGCCGCCACGCGCTGGCGCGGCCGGACGTGGGGTTTGCCATCTGGCACGAAGGCAAGCTGGCCGAGCAGTGGCGCGCCCACCACGGGCCGGACGCGCTGACCCGGCGCCTGGCCGACGTGCTGGGTGACGATTTCATCACCGGCTCCATCGCCGTGGACCACTGGGCCGGCCCGCTGCGGGTGAGCGGCCGCGCCGGCCTGCCCGACGCCGCCCGCTCGCGCGCCGACCAGCAGTTTGCCTATGTCAACGGCCGCTTCGTGCGCGACAAGGTGGTCACCCACGCCGCGCGCAGCGCCTACGAAGACGTGCTGCACGGCCAGAAACAGCCGGTCTATGTGCTGTACCTGACGATCGACCCGACCCGGGTGGACGTGAACGTGCACCCGACCAAGATCGAGGTGCGTTTTCGCGACAGCCGCGAGGTGCACCAGGCGGTGCGCCATGCCATCGAAAATGCCCTGGCGGTGCCCCGGGCCCAGGCGCTTGCCGCCGCCACCGGCATGGACCGCCCCGCCGGCCCGCCCGGCACGGTGGCGGCGGCCCCCGAAGGCCCCGAGACACCGGTTTCAGCACAAAATTGGCCGATACCCAGCGTCAAATGGTCACAGTCTGCTATCCATCTGGGACCCAACAGTGGCCACCGGGTCTCGGATCTTGACGCTTTGTGGGGCCCGCCGCGCGGCGACGCCCCGGCTGACGCCGCCCTCGGCGCGGCGCAGCCGCCCTGGGCGGGCACGACGCCCGCCGCCGGCGCCGGTGTGGCGACACCGCCCTTCCCGCCCGAAGCTCCCGCCAGCCCCCCCGCCGACTGGCCGCTCGGCCGCGCCGTGGCGCAGGTGCATGGTGTGTACATCCTGGCCGAAAACCGGCACGGCCTGGTGCTGGTGGACATGCACGCCGCCCACGAACGCATCCTGTACGAGCGCCTGAAACACCAGCTGGACGCCGCGCCGCTGGCCAGCCAGCCGCTACTGATTCCCGCCACCTTCGCCGCCACCCCGGAAGAAGTGGCCACGGCCGAGGCCGCCACCGACACCCTGGCGCTGCTGGGCCTGGAGATCACCCCGTTTTCGCCGCGCACCCTGGCGGTGCGGGCCGTGCCGGTGACGCTGGCCCAGGGTGACGCGGTGGAGCTGGCCCGCAGCGTGCTGGCGGAACTCGCCCAGCACGACGCCAGCACCGTGGTGCAGCGCGCCCGCAACGAACTGCTGGCCACCATGGCCTGCCACGGTGCCGTGCGCGCCCACCGGCGCCTGACGCTGCCCGAGATGGATGCCCTGTTGCGCCAGATGGAAGCCACCGAGCGCTCCGACCAGTGCAACCACGGCCGCCCCACCTGGCGCCAGCTGACCATGGCCGAGCTGGACGGCCTGTTCCTGCGCGGGCGCTGAAGGAGCGCGCGGAACTTTCGCCCGGGCGGCGGAATCACCCATTCCCATGGCCCCCGTACGACATCTTCTTGCCCTCTTCGCCGCGCTGATGCTGCTGGCCGGCTGCGCCAGCCTGGACGAGCGGCAGCGGCAGTGGATCTTCCAGCCGTCCGACCGCAGCTGGTGGCGGGGTGAAGAAGCCGCGCAGGGCATGGCCGACGTCTGGATCGACTTTTCCTCGCGTGAAACCGGCGCACCGGTGCGGCTGCACGGCCTGTGGAGCCCGCACGAGCGCTTCGGACACGACCCGAAAGCGCCGGTGCTGCTGTACCTGCACGGCGCGCGCTTCAACGTGGTGGGCTCGGCTTTTCGCATGCGGCGCATGCAGGAGCTGGGGTTCTCCGTGCTCGCCGTCGACTACCGGGGCTTTGGCAAGAGCACCAACATCCTGCCGTCGGAGGCCATGGCCGCCGAAGACGCCCGCGCCGCCTGGGACTGGCTGGCCCGGCAGTACCCCGACCGGCCGCGTTACATCTTCGGCCACTCGCTGGGCGGCGCGATCGCCATCAGCCTGGCCGCGCAGGTGGGTGACGAGGCCGGCACGCTGGTGGAAGGCACCTTCACGTCCATTCCCGACGTGGTGGCGTCCTATCGCTGGGGTTGGCTGCCGGTGGGGCCCCTGATCACGCAGCGCTTTGCGGCCGTGGAGCGGGTGGCCCAGATTGGCTCGCCGCTGCTGGTGGTGCACGGCAGCGACGACCGCACCATCGCGCCCGCGCTGGGCCGGCGCTTGTTTGACGCCGCCGCCGAGCCCAAACGCTTCGAGCTGGTCGAAGGCGCGTCGCACCACAACGCCAACGCCATGGGGCAGGCGCAATACCGCGCGGCGCTGGTTGCCTTGTTCGGCGTGAATGCAGGCAGCACACCCACGACTGCTTCAGCCAGCCGGTTCTGATACCCTCGGACGGATGTCGTCCCCCTTGAGTGTCCGGTCAGCCGCACGGCCTGCCGGAATGTCCGCGCTGACCGTTGTCCTGCTGCTGTCCCTGCTGCTCGGGCTGCAACCGGTCACCACCGATCTGTACCTGCCGGCCCTGCCCTCGATCACCCAGGGTTTCGGCGCCGGCATGCCGCAGGCGCAGCTGACGCTGACCGCACTGCTGCTGGCCTTCGGCATCTCGCAACTGGTGTGGGGCCCATTGTCTGACCGGTTCGGCCGACGGCCGATCCTGATGGGCGGAACGGCGGCCTATGTGCTGGCCTCCCTGGGCAGCACCTGGTCGCCGTCGATCGAGGCCCTGATCGCCTGGCGTGCGGTTCAGGGTGTGGCCATGGGCGCGGGGGTGATGACGGCCCGCGCACTGGTGCGCGACCTGTACCAGCCGGCCGAAGGCGCGCGGGTGATGTCGAAGGGGCTGACCGGCCTGGGGGTGATTGCCTGCATCAGTGCGCCGCTGGGGGGCTTGCTGACCGATTGGGCGGGCTGGCGTGTCGCCCTGGGCGCCCTGGCCGCGTTTGGCACCGTCACGCTGGCGTTTGTTGCGCTGCGCCTGGAAGAAACCGTTGCGCCGGCCCATCGCCGCTCGCTGCACCTGGGCCAGTTGGCGCGCAGCTGGGTGCAGATTCTGCGTGACCGCACTTTCCGCGCCTGGTCGCTGCTCACTATCGCGTCCTACGGCGGGCTGTTCACCTTTCTGGCCACATCGTCGTTCGTGTTCATCGAGGTCATGGGGCTGAGCCGCACCGGCTACGGCCTGCTGATGTTTTCGATGTCGGCGTCGTACATCGCCGGCACCTTCATCTGCCGGCGGCTGCTCACCCGGCTGGGGCTGCGCCACACCGTGGCGGTCGCCGGGGGACTGACGCTGGCCTCCGGCCTGTTGCTGCTGATCCTGGCCCATGCCGGCGCCGGCCAGCCCTGGTACGGGCCGTGGGCGGTGATGGGGCCGTTTTACCTGTTCATGCTGGGCCACGGTGTGCATCAACCCTGTGGCCAGAGCGGCGCGGTGGGCCCGTTTCCGCAGATGGCTGGCACGGCTTCGGCGGTCAACGGTTTTCTGATGATGGTGGCCGCGTTTCTCACCGGCGGCTGGCTGGGCCGCGCGATGAACGGAACCGTGTTCCCCATGGTCTGGGGTATCGCCTTCTGGTGCGCGGTGATCGCCCTGACCGCCTGGACTCTGGTGCAACGCGATGGCGACACCACAAGCGCCTGAAACCGCGCCGCCTCTGCGTGCCCTGTGCCTGGCGGGCCCCACCGCCGCCGGCAAAACCGCCGCCGCGCTGGCCATCGCCGCGCGCTGGCCGGCAGAGATCATCAGCGTCGACTCGGCGCTGGTCTACCGCGGCATGGACATCGGCACCGCCAAACCCAGCGCCGCCGAGCGGGCCGCCGTGCCGCACCACCTGATCGACATCCGCGACCCGCAACAGGCCTACAGCGCGGCCGAATTCGTGCGCGACGCCGAGGCGCTGATCGACGCCATTCGCGGGCGCGGCCGTCTGCCGCTGCTGGTGGGCGGCACCATGCTGTATTTCAAGGCGCTGTTCGACGGCCTGGACGACATGCCCGCGGCCGACCCGGCGGTGCGCGCCGCCCTCGAAGCCGAGGCGGCCGCCCGGGGCTGGCCCGCGCTGCACGCCGAGCTGGCCCGGGTGGACCCGGTCACGGCGGCGCGGCTGGCACCGGCCGACAGCCAGCGCATCCAGCGCGCCTTGGAGGTGTGGCGGGTGTCGGGGCGGCCGATGTCGGCGTTTCACACTTCAAACACAGGAGCAAAAAGCGACCTTTCTGCGCTGGGTATCGCCCTTTTTTCCCTGGAACCACAAGACCGGGCCTGGCTGCACGAGCGCATCGCCCGGCGCTTTGACGCCATGCTGGCGGCGGGCTTTCTGGACGAGGTGCTGGCGCTGCGCGCGCGCGGCGATCTGCACGCCGAACTGCCCGCGATGCGCTGCGTGGGCTACCGCCAGGCCTGGGAGGCGCTGGACGGCACGCTGCCGCTGGCCGAGCTGCGCGACCGCGGCATCTTCGCCACCCGCCAGCTGGCCAAACGCCAGCTGACCTGGCTGCGCAGCATGCCGGCGCGCACCGTGGTGGCCTGTGATGCGCCGCAGGCCCTGGACACCGTGCTGGACCGGGTGGCGACGCTGCTGCAGGGACACGAAGCGTGAGCCTGGTGCAGGTCCGCGGCCTGGCCAAACGCTACGGTGACAGCACCGTGTTCGAACAGGTGTCGCTGACCGTGGCGCCGGGCGAATTTGTCGCCATCGTCGGCGAATCGGGCGTGGGCAAATCCACGCTGCTCAACTGCCTGGCCGGCCTGGACGACTGGGACCGCGGCACCGTGAGCCTGGGCGGCGTCGACATCGGCGCGCTGGACGAAACCGGCCGCGCCCTGCTGCGGCGCGAACAAACCGGCTTTGTCTTTCAGGCCTTCCACGTGTTGCCGCACCTGGATGTGGCGCAGAACGTGGGCCTGCCGCTGCTGCTGCTGGGCCGCCCGGACGCGGCTCGGGTGGCTGCGATGCTGGATGCGGTGGGTCTGGCCGGACTGGGCGGCCGGCTGCCCCAGCAGCTCAGCGGCGGCCAGTTGCAACGCGTGGCCATCGCTCGCGCCCTGGTGCACCGCCCGGCCCTGCTGCTGGCCGACGAGCCCACCGGCAACCTGGACCCCGGCACGGCCGCCCGCATCCTGGACCTGCTGCTGGCGCAGACGCGTGAACACGGCAGTGCCCTGGTGCTGGTGACCCACTCGGAAGCGGCCGCCGCCCGGGCGGACCGGGTGCTGCATCTGACGGCCGACGGCATCCGCGCCTAGCCCGGTGCGGGCCTGGCGTGCGCGGCAACCATCACGGCTCGCGCAACAGGCGGTAGCCGACAGCGGTTTCCGTCAGCAGATGCCGGGGCTCCGCCGGATCGGCTTCGAGCTTTTGCCGCAGATGTCCCATGTAGATGCGCAGGTAATGGCTTTGCTCCGCATGGGAGGGGCCCCAGACTTCTCGCAGCAACTGCCGATGCGTGAGCACCCGCCCGGCATTCGCGATCAGCACCGACAACAGGCGGTATTCGATGGGGGTCAGATGGACTTCAGCACCACGGCGGCGAACCAGGCGGGCCCGCCGGTCCACCTCGATCTCGCCGAAGCTGAACACCGGATCGGCCTCTTCGGCGGCCACACCATCAGTTGCCGCGGCCCGCGGGCGGCGCAGGTTGGCGCGCACGCGGGCCAGCAGCTCGCCCACACCGAAAGGTTTGGTGAGGTAGTCGTCAGCGCCGGCGTCGAGCGCCGCGATCTTGTCCGCCTCGTCGACACGCGCCGACAGCACGATGATCGGCACGGCGGACCAGCCGCGCACGTCGCGGATCACGTCCAGCCCATCGCCATCGGGCAGGCCCAGGTCGAGCACCAGCAAGTCCGGTTTGCGTGTGCCGGCCTCGGTCAGGCCGCGCTGCGCGGTGCCGGCTTCATGCACCTGCCAGCCTTCGGCCTCCAGCGCGCTGCGCACAAACCGGCGGATTTGCGGTTCGTCTTCAATGATGACGGCAACAGGTGCGGACATGGCGGTTTCTATTCAATGGCCTCAGGGGCCTGGCGGCGAGGCAGGCTGATGGTGAACGCTGCGCCACCTGCCGGCGAATTGGCGGCACTGATGTGGCCGTGGTGCGCGTCGACCACGGCCTTGCAGATGGCCAGGCCCAGGCCGACGCCGGGCTTGATGGATTCGGACTGGCCGCGCGTGAATTTCTCGAACAGTTCCTGTTCGCGTCCCTTGATCGCGGGCGGCAGGCCGGGGCCGTGGTCACGGACCGTGATCACCAGGGAATCCGGGGTGACCTGCGCCGCGATGATGATGGGTGCAGCGCCATACTTGGCCGCATTTTCCAGCAGGTTGACCAGCACGCGCTCGATCAGCACGGCGTCAAATTCGACCAGGGGCAAGTCGGCCGCCAATTGAGTCTGGACTGCCAGGCTGCCCAGCGAGGAACGCGACGTGCGGATGGCCGAGCCCACCACCTCCTCGACCGACTGCCAGTCCATGCGCAGGTTGACGGCCCCGCTTTGCAGGCGCGCCATTTCCAGCAGGTTGTTGACCAGGGCATTGAGCTCGCGGGCCTGCTCTACGAGCGCCTGTGCCATGCCGGCCTGATCGGCCGTCAGGAGCGGCTGGGACTGTTTCAGGGACTCGGCCAGTCCGATCAGCGCCGTCAGCGGCGTGCGTACATCGTGCGAAATGGCCGCGAGCAGCGCGTTGCGCAGGCGTTCCGACTCCATCTCCACCACCGCCTGCTGCGCAATATCCACATAGTGAACCCGCTCCAGCGCGATCGCGATCTGTCGCGCGAGCGTGTCGAGCTGCTGCATCTGCTCGGGAATCAGCAGCCAGCGCGGCTGCGCCGGGCAAAGGGCCAGCACGCCGCGCACCCGCATCGGCGCCTTCAGCGGCACGTAGTGCCAGGACTGGGCCGCCAGGGTCGCGGTCGCCAGCCCGGCGGGCTGCGCATTGCGAAAGGCCCAGTCCGCCACGCTGGCGTCAAACCCGGCGGGCGTTTCTGGCGGGATCAGCAGCCCGTCGTTGGTGTCCGTCACCAGCACCAGCGCCTCGCCGTTGAAATCGCGCCGCACCGCCGCGGCACCGAGTTCGGCCACCTGGCTGCTCACCAGCGCCGCAGAAAGCTCCCGGGTGAGCTCGAAAAGGGATTGGGAGCGGCGTTCCCGGCTCGACGAGATGCGTGCTTCAAAGCGCAGCCCGGCGGTCAGCTGGCCGGTGATCAGCCCGACCACCAGCATGACCGCGAAGGTCAACAGGTACTGCACATCGCTGACGGCAAACGACAGCTGTGGCGGAACAAAAAAGAAGTCGAAGGCCGCCACGTTCAGGACCGCAGCCAACGCCGACGGGCCACGACCGAATTTCAGGGCGACCAGCACCGTCCCCAGCAGGAACAGCATGACGATGTTGGCCAGATCGAAGAGATCCCGCAACGGCGTCGCCGCCAGGGTGATCACGACGCTGCTGGCCGCCGCCCAGGCATAGCGCGGCCAGGCCTCGCGCCAGACACTGGCCTCTTCCTCGTCCGGATCGCGGGCCACCACGCGGGCCAGACGACGAACGCTTTCGGAACGCCCCACTTCAATGATGTCCAGCGTCGGGGCCAGCAGGGCCAGGCGGCGTGTCATGGTGCGGCCCGGCCAGATCCCCCGACCCTTTCCCGGACGTCCCACCACCAGCGAGGCGCAGTTCAGGCGCTGGGCCTGCGTCACCAGTTCCTGCGCGACGTCCCGGCCGGTGAGAACGGCGGTTTTGGCCCCCAGTTCTTCCGCGAGCTTGATCACCGCCAGCACATGGTCACGCCGTGTTGTTGCCAGCCGCTGCAACTGAGGCGTTTCCACGTAAATCGCATGCCAGCGCACGTTGAGCTGGCCGGCCAGGCGCGCGGCGGTGCGCACGGTCTGCTCAGCCCCCTCCTCGGGCCCGATGCACGCCAGGATGGCGCCCTCGGTATTCCAGACGGGCGCGATGCTCTGCTCCACCCGGTAGCTGCGCACATCGTCTTCCACATGCTCAGCCGTGCGGCGCAACGCAATTTCCCGCAAGGCGATCAGGTTGCCCTTGCGGAAGAAGTTCTGTGCCGCGCGCTCGGCCTGCTGCGGCAGATAGACCTTGCCGGCCTTCAAGCGGGCCACCAGTTCATCGGGCGTGGCGTCCACCAGGATGATTTCATCGGCGCGGTCGAGCACCGTGTCGGGCACGGTCTCATGCACCCGGATGCCGGTGATCGTGCCGACCGTGTCGTTCAGGCTCTCGAGGTGCTGGACGTTGAGCGCCGACCAGATGTCGATGCCGGCCTCCAGCAGCTCCTCCACATCCTGCCAGCGCTTCGGATGGCGCGAGCCCTCCACGTTCGAGTGCGCCAGTTCGTCGACCAGCAGCACGTCCGGTTTTCGGGCGAGCGCGGCATCCAGATCGAATTCGCGCAGCGTGCGTCCCCGGTAAGGCAGTTCGCGCATCGCCAGCGCGGGCAGGCCAGCCAGCAGATCGGCGGTCTCGCTGCGGCCATGGGTCTCCACCACACCCACCACCACGTCGCGCCCGGCCCTGAGCTCCCGCTGCGCGGCACTGAGCATGGCGTAGGTCTTGCCGACCCCGGCGTTGGCGCCGAAGTAGATGCGCAGGCGGCCACGGCGGGCGCGCGCTTCGTCGTTGCGGATCTGCTCCAGCAACTGGTCCGGGTCGGGGCGCAGGGTGGCCATGGGGTGAGCTTATCTGAGCGCGTCCAGCGCGAGGTTCAGGCGCAGGACGTTGACCCGCGATTCGCCAAGAAAGCCCAAGAGCGGGCCTTCGACCTGCTGGTCCACCAGCGCCTGCACCGCAGGCACAGGCAAGCCGCGCGCCCGGGCCACGCGCGCCGCCTGGTAGCGCGCCGCAGCCGGGCTGATGTGCGGATCGAGCCCGCTGGCGGAGGCCGTCACCAGGTCCACCGGCACCGGCGCCGTGTTGCCCGGATCGGCCGCCCGCAAGGCGTCCACGCGCGCCTTGACGGCGTCCGTCAGGGCCGGGTTCAGCGGACCGAGATTGGAGCCGCTGGACGCCGACGCGTTGTAAGCCATCGGGCTGGTGGCCGAAGGACGGCCCCAGAAGTGCTTGGGGTCGCTGAAGTTCTGGCCGATCAGGGCCGAGCCCACCGGCTTGCCGTCGCGGGTGATCAGGCTGCCGCCCGCCTGGGCCGGAAACAGCGACTGCGCCACACCGGTCACCACCAGCGGGTAGGCGATGCCGGTCAGCAGGGTCAGCACGAAGAAAACGACGAAGGCGGGACGAAGAATGGTGTTCATGATGGTTCTCCTCAGACCAGTCCGGACGCGGACAGCAGCAGGTCGATGGCCTTGATGCCGATGAAGGGCACGACCAGGCCGCCCAGGCCGTAGATCAACAGGTTGCGGCGCAGCAGCGCCGCCGCGCCGATGGCCCGGTAGCGCACGCCCTTGAGCGCCAGCGGGATCAGCACCACGATGATCAGCGCGTTGAAGATCACCGCCGACAGGATCGCCGAGGACGGGCTCGCGAGCCCCATGACGTTGAGCGCGGCCAGCTGCGGGTAGGTCGAGACGAAGATCGCCGGGATGATGGCGAAGTACTTGGCCACGTCGTTGGCGATGGAAAACGTGGTCAGCGAGCCGCGCGTCATCAGCAGCGCCTTGCCGGTCTCCACGATTTCGAGCAGCTTGGTCGGGTTGGAATCCAGATCGACCATGTTGCCGGCCTCCTTGGCGGCCTGGGTGCCGGTGTTCATGGCCACGGCCACGTCGGCCTGCGCCAGCGCCGGGGCGTCGTTGGTGCCGTCGCCGGTCATGGCGACCAGCCGGCCCTCGGCCTGGTAGCCGCGGATCAGCTTGAGCTTGTCTTCGGGCGTGGCCTCGGCCAGAAAGTCGTCCACGCCGGCCTCGGCGGCAATCGCGGCGGCGGTCAGCCGGTTGTCGCCCGTGATCATCACGGTCCGGATGCCCATGCGGCGCAGTTCGGCAAAGCGCTCCTTGATGCCGGCCTTGACGATGTCCTTGAGCTCCACGATGCCCAGCACCACGTTGTCGTCGATCACCGCCAGCGGCGTGCTGCCCCGCCGGGCCACCTCATCGGCGACGCGGGCCACCTCGGCCGGCAGGCTGCCACCGCCCGCCTCGACCTGCCTGCGGATCGCATCGACCGCGCCCTTGCGCAACGCGCGCACGCGGCCGTCGGGCAACACCACGTCGATGCCGCTCATGCGCGTCTGGGCCGTGAACGCGACCTCGGTGGTCGCGCCCACCAGCAACTGCGCAAAGCCGAGCTTCTGGGTCAGCGCGACAACGCTGCGACCTTCGGGCGTCTCATCGGCCAGCGAGGCCTGCATCGCGCAGGCGGCAAGCCGGGCCTGCGCCACACCCGGGGCCGGCAGGAAGCTGGTCGCCTGGCGGTTGCCGTGGGTGATGGTGCCGGTCTTGTCGAGCAGCAGCACGTCCACGTCGCCGGCGGCCTCCACCGCGCGGCCCGAGGTGGCGATCACGTTGGCCTGCATCATGCGGCTCATGCCGGCCACACCCACGGCCGACAGCAGGCCGCCAATCGTGGTGGGGATCAGGCACACCAGCAGCGCGACCAGCGCGGTCATGCTGACCACGGTGCCCGCTTTCGCCGCGTCCACGCTGAAGATCGAATAGGGCAGCAGCGTCACCGTGACCACGAGGAACACGATGGTCAGGGCCACCAGCAGGATGGTCAGCGCGATCTCGTTGGGCGTCTTCTGGCGCTTGGCGCCCTCGACCATGCTGATCATGCGGTCCAGGAAGGACTCGCCGGGGTTGACCGAGATGCGCACCACCAGCCAGTCGGACAGCACCCGCGTGCCGCCGGTCACCGCCGAGAAGTCGCCGCCCGATTCGCGCACCACGGGCGCCGACTCGCCGGTGATGGCGCTCTCATCGACCGAGGCCACCCCCTCGATCACCTCGCCATCCAGCGGCACGACGTCGCCGGCCTCGATCAGCACCACGTCATCGCGGCGCAGGTTTTCGGCCTGCTCGGGCAGCCATGGGGTGCCGTGGCGAGGTTCGTGCAGCTTCTTGGCCCAGCTGCTTTTCTTGAGGCTGCGCAGCGACGCGGCCTGGGCCTTGCTGCGGCCTTCGGCCAGCGCCTCGGCGAAGTTGGCGAACAGCACGGTGAACCACAGCCAGACCGCCACCGCCAGGATGAAGCCCGATTGCGCCAGGGTCTGGTCCTGGAACGACTGCAGCCACAACACCGTGGTCAGGAGGCTGCCGACATAGACGACGAACATCACCGGATTGCGCCACTGCACGCGCGGGTCCAGTTTGGCAAAGGCCGCAATAACGGCGGGTTTGACCAGCGCCGGGTCCAGCAGGACCAGTTTCCTATCTTGCTTGCTCATGAAGGTTCTCCTGTGCTCACGTGGCGGACCACAGCATCAGATGCTCGACGATCGGACCCAGCGCCAGGGCCGGCACGTAATTCAGCAGCCCCACCAGCAGCACGGTGCCGATCAGCAGCGTGACGAACAGCGGGCCGTGCGTGGGCATGGTGCCGGCCGTCACCGGCAGGCGCTTCTTGGCCGCCAGGGCGCCGGCAATGGCCAGCACCGGCACGATCACGCCAAAGCGGCCGAACCACATGGCCAGGCCCAGCATGGTGTTGTAGAAGGGCGTGTTGGCCGACAGGCCGGCGAAGGCGCTGCCGTTGTTGTTGGCGGCCGAGGTGAAGGCGTAGAGGATCTCGGAAAAGCCGTGCGCGCCGGGGTTGGCGATGCCGGCCCGGCCGGCGCCGGCCATGACGGCGACCGCCGTGCCCAGCAGCACCAGGATCGGCGTCACCAGGATGGCGATCGAGGTCAGCTTCATCTCGTGCGCCTCGATCTTCTTGCCCAGGTATTCGGGCGTGCGGCCAATCATCAGCCCGGCGATGAACACCGCCAGGATCGCGAACACCAGCATGCCGTACAGGCCGGTGCCGACGCCGCCGAACACCACCTCGCCCAGCTGCATCATCACCATCGGCACCATGCCGCCCAGCGGCGTGTAGCTGGCGTGCATCGAGTTCACCGCGCCGCAGCTGGCCGCGGTGGTGATCACGGCAAACAGGCTGGAGGCGTTGATGCCATAGCGCACCTCCTTGCCTTCCATGTTGCCGCCGGACTGCAGCGCGCTGGCCGTCTGGTCCACACCCAGCCGCGCCAGCAGCGGATTGCCGGCCTGCTCGGCGGGTGTGATCACCACCACCGCGATGACAAACATCACCGTCATCGCCGCCAGCACCGCCCAGCCCTGGCGTTGATCGCCGACCTCGCGGCCGAAGGCGAAACACAGGGCGGCAGGGATCAGGAAGATCGCCAGCATCTGCAGGAAATTGCTCAACGCGGTCGGGTTCTCGTAGGGGTGGGCCGAGTTGGCATTGAAGAATCCACCGCCGTTGGTGCCCAGCATCTTGATCGCCTCCTGCGACGCGACCGGCCCCATGGCGAGGGCCTGGGTGGCCGTCTTCACGTCTTCCATGACCGGGTTGCCCTTGTCGTCTCTCACCGGCTGGCCATCCGGCCCGTTCTTCGGCATCGGGTAGCTGGTGCTCTCCAGCGTGTTCACAACCTTGTAGCCGTCGAAGTTCTGGATCACTCCCTGGCCCACCAGAAAGACGGCAAACACCAGCGACAGCGGCACCAGCAGCCAGACCGTGATGCGCGTGACGTCCACCCAGAAGTTGCCGATGACGCCCGCGCCGCCTGCGGCGCGGTCCCGTGCTTCGCGGGCTGCCATGCCGCGAATCAGCGCGAACACGACCGCGATGCCGGTGGCGGCAGACAGGAAGTTCTGCACCGCCAGCGCCAGCATCTGCGTCAGGTAGCTCATGGTCGATTCACCGCCATAGCCCTGCCAGTTGGTGTTGGTGACAAAGCTGATGGCGGTGTTGAAGGCCGAGTCCGGCGACACCGCGGCCATGCCGGCCGGATTGAGCGGCAGCCCCGCCTGCAGGCGCTGCAACGCGTAAACCACCAGCAATCCGAGCGCGCTGAAGGCCAGCAGCGCCAGCGCGTACTGCTTCCAGTTCATCGGCTGGTCGGGCGAGGTTCCGGCCAGGCGGTACAGCGGCGCCTCCGCCCGGTGCATCCAGGCGGGAAGTCTGCCGGCGCTCAGGCGCGCCAGCCAGATGCCAAGCGGCCAGGCGGCGGCCAGCAGCACGGCGAGAAACAGGGCCAGCAGGCCCCATGCGGACGTGGACATTCAGAACTCCTCGGCGCACAGCAGCGCATAGATCAGGTAAGCAAGCAGCAGCAGGGCGCACAGCCCCGCCCCCCCGTAAAGCACTTCGAGACTGATCATGACCGGCCCCCTTTCGGCCCTTCGAGCTTCTCGAACCCCCGGACCAGCAGCACCATCACGCCCCAGAGCAGGGCCATTGCGCCAACAAACACCAAGTCCATGACAGACCTCCTTGATCAATGTGATGCCGGAAGTTTGGAATCTGGTGTGCAAAAACGGGATCGAGAGTGATCCGGTCGGCGTAAAAAGACCGTAAAGATGAACGGACTGAAAGTCGGCGGGGCGCCAACACCGCCGGGGAACGGCTGGCGACACGGCGCGGAAGCCCGTTGTGTCAAACGGGCCGAACACTGGCGCTTTTCGCAACAAATCGCCCAATTCCCATTGTGAAATTGTCACCAGACGCTATGTTTATTGAAGTACCGCAACGACTCTCCGTGCGGGAGGCGTCGTCGCGGCCCGCGCGGCGGACCCGCCGTCAGTCGGCCTGCCGCACCGCCCGGTGCTCGCCGTTCTGGTGCAGCACCACCGCCACCACCCGGCCACCGGCGTCGCGTTCAAACTGCAGCTCGGCCTTGACCACCTCGTAAGCAAAGCGGTCCGGTCGCCCGGCCACGGCAAACACCGGCACCCGGGGAAAGTTTCCCGACTGCACCGCCAGCTGGCCGTCGGCAGCGCGTACGTCCAGCACCAGATCGGCGCCAAAGACACGCCGGGCCACAAACCGCCCGGCATAGCCGGCCGCCACGGCGTCTGGCAGCAGGGCCAGTGCCGGTGCGTGGGCATCGATGCGGGTCAACGTCTGCGAACCCCCGCCCTGGGTGACCGAGGCCGCAACCGGCTGGCCGTCCCTGCGCGTGAACTGGTAGCTCAAGCCCTGCTCCCGATCCACAAAGCGGTCCGGGCCCGCCGGGGCCAGCGGGCGGAAGGCCACATTGACCGGGCGGCGATAGAGCACCCCGTCCTGCGCCACCACGGTGATGGTGCCGCCGAGGCTGGAGCGGTAGAGGCCCGCGTAGGGCGGCAGCTGATCCGGCGGGAGGCTGGTGTCCGGCTCCGCCACCGGGTAGTGGCTGGCAGCCAGCGCGTTGCGCACCCGCCAGGGCTGGGCCTGACCGTTGCTGGTGAGCAGCACCACCGCCTCCCGGGTGGCGGGCAGCACCATCCAGACCGAGCGGTAGCCGCTGGTCCAGCCTTCATGGAAATAGCTGCGCCGCTCCTGGGGCCCGCGAATCCAGACACCGTAGCCGATCTCGCCGGTGTCGATGCGGCCCAGCGGCGTCAGCAGGCGTTCGGCCGCCGGACCCAGCGGGCCGTTTCGCCCGGCCAGCACCGCCTGGCTGAAGCGCAGCATATCGGGCACGGTCGAGCGCAAGGCCCCCGCGCCCGCAAAGGCCCGCATGTCCCAGGGCGTGGTGGGCTGGCGCCCGTCAAAGCCCGGGGCCAGACGCGGCGCCAGATCGCCCAGGTGCTGCACCGTGTCGGCCATGCCCAGGGGCGCGGTGATGCGCTCGCGCACCAGCTCGCTCCAGGGCTTGCCATAGCGTTCCGACAGGATTTCGCCCAGCACGCCGAAGCCCAGGTTGCTGTAGCTGGCCGCACACGGGGGCGCCTGCGCCAGTTGCAGGGACGCCAGCGCGGCCCACATCCGGGGCCGGTCGTAGCGGCGGTAGGGGCTCTCGGGCGGGCCGGCCTCGCGGAAATCCGGCGGCAGGCGCGGCAGGCAGGACGAGTGGGTGACCAGCTGACGCAGCGTGATCGCGGCCACCGCCGGCGAGCCGAACACCCCCCGGCCGGCCAGCACCTGGTCCAGCCGGTCGTCCAGGGTCAGATCGCCGCGTTCCACCGCCTGGGCCAGTAATAGCCCGGTGAACACCTTGCTGATGGAGCCGATCTCGAACAGCGGAGGCGCGCCCGCGCCCGCGCCCGGCTCGGCGGCGGGCGCCTCGCCGGCACCAGCGCTTGGGCGGCCTTGCCATCGCGCCACACGCCCACGGCCGCCTGACCGTGCCGCAGTTCGCCCAGCGTCACGCGGGCCATCATCGCCGGGTCGCTGGCCAGGCTCAGGGGCTGCGCCCAGGCGAGCGGCGCCGCGACGGCAAGGCCCGCCAACCAGACCGAAACACAGCGGAAAACCCCGAAAACCCGGCGTCGAGCAGGCATCACGCACCCCTTTGGAATTGGATGCGGTCATGATGCCAGACCCGATCAGCAGCGGACGGCTGCGGCAGAGAAAAGGCGACGGGCTTCACAGCCCGCCGCCTTCGTCCATCACGACAAGGGTGCTTATTCGATCGCCAGCCGCTGCGAGCCGCCCGCGGCCTTCTTGGGTAGGGTCAGCGTCAGCACGCCGTTTTCGTACTTTGCCTTGGCCTGCGCCTGATCGATGTCTGACGCGAGCTGGAAGCTGCGGGCCACGGCGCCGTAGTAGCGCTCGCTGCGCAACACTTTTTCATCGCTGGTCTGGGTGTCGGCCTGCTTGATTTCGGCACGCAAAGTCACCACGTTGCCGTCGATGCTGACGTGGATTTCGTCCTTGCTGACACCGGGCACTTCCGCGTGCACGGTGTAAGCCTTGTCGGACTCCTTGACGTCCACACGAATCTGCGCGGGGGTCGGCAGCGGGTCGCCATGCAGCGGACGGACATAAAAGCCGGGCGCGAAGTCCTTGAAGAAATCGTCGAACAGGCTTGCGCGATTGACCAGAGAGTTCATGGGTTTCTCCTTTCCGAGGGGTTGAACAAGGCGTTGCCGCCATGAATACGATATGGAGGCCGGCCGCTTTCCTTCAAGAGCGGTGTGCCCACTTTTTGCGCCAGATCAACCCCTTGCCCGAAGGGACGCCGGGGCGCCGCGGGCACCGCCGATCGCGCCGGACGCGACAATGGCCGCCATGCGTTTGCTGCTGCTCTCCTGGGCCTGGCCCGAACTGCGCCACAACCCCTGGCGCAGCCTCACCGCCGTGGTCGCGGTGGCCGTGGGGGTGGCGCTGGCCTGGGCGGTGCACCTGATCAACCAGTCGGCGCTGGAGGAATTTGCCGGCGCCACCCGCGCCGTGAATGGCGAACCCGATGTGGAGCTGCGCGACCGGGGCGCCGGTTTCGACGACCGCCTGCTGGACCACCTGGCGGCCCACCCGGATGTGCGCTCGGCCAGCCCGGTGCTGGAGGTGGCCACCTACGCGCTCGCGCCGGACGGCGCGGGCACGCGCCAGAGCCTTCGGGTGCTGGGCGTGGACGCACTGGTGGTGGCGCGCACCGCCCCCGCGCTGATGCCGCTGCCCGATGCCGACGCCGACCGCCTGGCCTTGTTTGCCCCCGACAGCGGCTTTGCCAACCCGGCCGCCCGAGCGCTGGCCGGGCCCGATGGCACGCTGCGCCTGCAAACACCCGACGGCGTGCGCACCATCCGCCTGCGCGGACAGGTCACCGCCGGCGGACCGCCCCTGCTGGTGATGGACATCGGCGCCGCGCAAGACCTGCTGGGCCGCGTGGGCCAGCTCACCCGCATCGACCTGCGGCTGCAGCCCGGCGCGGACCGGGCCGCCTTGGTGCGCGATCTGGCGCTGCCGCCCACCGTGCAGGTGGCCGATGCGCAGTCCGCCGGCGAGCGATTGACCCAGATCTCCCGCGCCTACCGGGTCAATCTGACGGTGCTGGCGCTGGTCGCCCTGTTCACCGGCGCGTATCTGGTGTTTTCGGTGCTGTCGCTGGGCGTGGCGCGCCGGGCGCCGCAACTGGCGCTGCTGGGTGTGCTGGGGCTCACCCCGGTCGGGCGGCTGCGGCTGGTGCTGGCCGAGTCGGCGCTGCTGGGCGTGGTCGGCACGCTGATCGGGCTGGCCGGCGGGCTCGCGCTGGCCCAGCTGGCGCTGCGCCAGCTGGGGGGCGATCTGGGGGGCGGCTTCTTCGCGGGGGTCAGCCCGACCCTGCGGTGGACGCTATCCGGCCTGCTGGCCTACGGCGCCCTGGGGCTGACCGCCGCGCTGGCGGGCGGCTGGTGGCCGGCACGGACGGCCGCCCGCCTGCCGCCGGCGCGCACACTCAAGGGTCAGGGACTGGTGGCCGAGCCGGGCGCCGCCTCGGGCGAGCACGCCTGGCGCGGGCCGGCGCTGATGGCCCTGGGGGCCGTCATGGCGCTGCTGCCGCCGCTGGGCGATCTGCCGCTGGCGGCCTACCTGTCGGTCGGCCTGTTGCTGGTGGGTGGCATCGCCACCCTGCCGCCGCTGGTCTGGGCCTTGTGCCGCGCATTGATGCCGTCCGCCGGCCAGGGAGTGCTGGCCTTGCTGGCGCTGGCCCGTACCCGGCGCTCCCGCCATTCCGCCACGGTGGCCGTGGGCGGTGTGGTGGCCGCCCTGGCGCTGGCGGTGGCGCTCACGGTGATGGTGGCGAGCTTTCGCGGCTCGGTCTCGCAGTGGCTGGACCGGGTGCTGCCCGCCGACCTGTACGCCCGCACTGCCCGCAGCGCGCAGGCCGCCGACGCCGCTTTCTTGCCCCCCGGCCTGGCAGCGCAGGTGGCGACGCTGCCCGGAGTGCGCACGGTCCAGGTGCAGCGCCTGCGCAGCCTGGAGCTGAGCGCCGGTCAACCGCCGGTCACCCTTCTGGCCCGCGACCTGGGCGAGCCGGCCACCGAGCTGCCGCTACTCGGGCCCGCGCACAGCCCGCCGGCAGGCCAGATACCGGTCTGGATCAGCGAAACGCTGCAACGGCGCATGGCCTGGACCCCGGGACAGCCGCTGGAGCCGCTTTCCAGGGCATTTGAGGCCCTACCCAGCGAGAAAAGGTCTTCTTCAGCTCCATTTTTCATAGCTGGCGTCTGGCGCGACTATGCCCGGGCCAACGGCGCCATCGTGATCCGCCGGGCCGACTACGAGCGGCTGACCGGCGACGCCCGCATCAACGACCTGGCGATCTGGCTGGCGCCGGGGGCCGATGCGCAGGCGGTGCAGGCCCGGGTGCGCGCGCTGGCCGCACAGGCCAGCGCCAGCGGCGAACTGCCGCTGGAGTTTGCCGCCGCCGCGCAGGTGCGCGAGGCCTCGCTGCAGATCTTCGACCGCAGCTTTGCCGTCACAGTCTGGCTGCAGGCGGTGGCCATCGGCATCGGCCTGTTCGGCGTGGCGGCCAGCTTCGCCGCGCAGGTGCTGGCGCGGCGCAAGGAATTCGGCCTGCTGCGCCATCTGGGGCTGACCCGCGCGCAGGTGCTGCGGCTGGTGGCGCTGGAAGGCGCGGCCTGGAGCCTCCTCGGGGCAGCCGCCGGGCTGGCGCTGGGGCTGGCCGTCAGTGTGGTGCTGGTGCATGTGGTCAATCCGCAAAGCTTTCACTGGACGATGGAGATGGCGCCGCCCTGGGCGCGGCTCGCGGCCCTGTGTGCCGCCGTGGCCGCCGCCGGCACGCTGACGGCCTGGCTGGCCGGTCGCAGCGCCGCCAGTGCGTCGGCCGTCATGGCGGTGAAAGAAGACTGGTAAACCCGGCCCGCCCGACACTCGGCCTGGCACACAGCCGGGCGACACCGGGTCACAATGCGGACATGCACACCCCCTCTGCCGACACCGCCTGGGTTCACCGGGCCATCCACCGCATCGAAGCCGACTACCAGCGCAGCGCCGACACCCACCTGCTGGCGCTGGAACTGCCCGGCCTGGCCCGCCACGGCATCGACCTGTACCTCAAGGATGAATCGACCCACCCCAGCGGCAGCCTCAAGCACCGCCTGGCGCGATCGCTGTTCCTGTATGCGCTGTCCAACGGCTGGCTGCACCCGGGCTCGACCGTGGTCGAGGCGTCCAGCGGTTCCACCGCCGTCAGCGAAGCCTATTTCGCCCGCCTGATCGGCCTGCCCTTTGTTGCCGTGATGCCGCGCAGCACCTCGGCGGAAAAAGTCGCGCAGATCGAATTTCATGGCGGACACTGCCACCTGGTGGACAACGCCAGCCTGGTCTATGACGAGGCCATGGCCGTGGCCCGGCGCACCGGGGGGCATTACATGGACCAGTTCACCTACGCCGAACGCGCCACCGACTGGCGCGGCAGCAACAACATTGCCGAAAGCCTGTTTTCCCAGATGAGCCGCGAGCGCCACCCGGTGCCGCGCTGGATCGTGGTGGGCGCCGGCACCGGGGGCACCAGCGCCACCATCGGACGCTACCTGCGCTACCAGCGACATGCCACCCAGTTGTGTGTCGCCGACCCCGAAGGTTCGGTGTTCGCCGCCTACCATGCCAGCGGCGACGCCAGCCTGACCGCGCCCGGTTCACGCATCGAAGGCATCGGCCGCCCGCGGGTGGAGCCCAGCTTCATCCGCACCGTGGTGGACCGCCTGGTGCCGGTGAGCGACGGCTTGTCCCTGGCGGCCATGCGGGTGCTGTCGCGCCGGCTGGGACGGCGGGTGGGTCCGTCCACCGGCACCAACTTCGCGGTGATGGTCGATCTGGCCCGCCAGATGCAAAAGGCCGGCCAGACCGGCTCCATCGCCTCGCTGCTGTGTGATTCGGGCGAGCGCTACCTGCCCACCTACCACAACAGCGCCTGGACAGAGGCCCGCTTCGGCGACTGCCAGGCGGCCGAAGCGGCGCTGGAGGCCGGGCTCGATTGAGCCGGCGCCCGGCAACCGCCCCGCCATGACGCAGCCCGCCCGCCCGGTCCATGGCCTGCGCCGGGCCCTGGTGCTCGGCGCCCCGGCGGCGCTCGCCGCCCTGACGGCGGCCGGGCTGCCCACCGGCGCCGCCGCCCTGCCCCCGCGCCGGCTGGTGTTTCCGCGCGACCACGGCGCCCACCCCGAGCTGCGCACCGAGTGGTGGTACATCACCGGCCATGCCGAATCGGGCGGGCGGCGGTTCGGCTTTCAGGTCACGTTTTTCCGCTCGCGGGTGGACGGCACCCAGGCGCTGAAGTCGCGGCTGGCCGCCCGGCAGCTGCTGTTCGCCCATGCGGCCATCACCGACCTGGCCGGCCAACGCCTGTGGCACGACCAGCGCATCGCCCGCGAAGGCCCGGGCGGCGCGCGCGCGGCCACCCAGGACACCGACCTGCTGGTGGACGGCTGGAGCCTGCGCCGCGACCCGGCCAGCGGCCACTACCATGCCCGCATCCGCGGCGACGCGCTGGCCATGGACCTGCGGTTCGAGCCCACCCAGGCGCTGCTGCTGCAGGGGCGCGAGGGCCTGTCGCGCAAGGGGCCGCAGCCCGAGCAGGCCAGCTATTACTACAGCCTGCCGCAACTGGCCGCGCGCGGCGAGCTGGGCTTTCAGTCCGAACGCTTTGCCGTGACCGGCAAGGCCTGGCTGGACCATGAATGGAGCGAGGCCCTGCTGCACCCCGAGGCCGTGGGCTGGGACTGGATCGGCATGAACTACCACGACGGCAGCGCATTGACCGCCTTTCGCCTGCGCCGGCGCGACGGCAGCACGCTGTGGAGCGGCGGCTCCTTTCGCACCCGCAACAGCCGCGGCGTGCAGACCTTCATTGCCGGGCCGGGCGAGGTGGAGTTCTCCCCGCAGCGCTTCTGGACCAGCCCGCTGTCCCGCGCGCGCTACCCGGTGGAATGGATCGTGCGCACCCCGGCCGACTTCTATACCGTGCGCGCCCTGCTGGACGCCCAGGAGATGGACAGCCGCGCGTCCACCGGCGCCCTGTACTGGGAAGGGCTGAGCGAACTGGTCGACTCCAACGGCCAGCCGGTGGGGCTGGGTTATCTGGAAATGACCGGTTACGCCGCGCCCCTGCGCTTGTGAGCGCGCTCCAGGACCAGAAAAACTTGATTCAGAGCAAGATGCACCCGCGCGGTGCGCTCTACATTGGTCGTGAGACGGAATCCTTCCACCCTTGAAACCCCGGAGACAACCGACCATGACTGCTGCCATCCGCATTGATTCCATCGACGCTGCCGTCGACTACGTGCTCGACAAGATTCCCGGCGAAATTGTGCTGGGCATTCCGCTGGCCATCGGCAAGCCCAACCCGTTCGTGAACACGCTGTACCGGCGCATCAAGGCCAACCCGGCGCGCAAGCTGCGCATCATCACCGCGCTCTCGCTGGAACGCCCGGTGGGCAAGTCGGAGCTGGAACAGCATTTCCTGGACCCGCTGGTGGAGCGGGTGTTTGAGGACTATCCCGATCTGGAATACGTCAAGGACCTGCGCGGCCCCGGACTGCCGCCCAACATCGAGGTCTGCGAGTTCTTCATGAAGACCGGCGACTACCTGGGCAATGAGCCGGCGCAGCAGAACTACATCTCGACCAACTACACCTTCGTCGCCCGCGACATGGAACTGATGGGCATGAACGTCATGGCCCAGGCGGTGGCGGCGCGCGAAACCGAAGGCGGCCTGCGCCTGAGCCTGTCGAGCAACCCCGACGTGGTGCTGGAGGTGATGGAGAAATTCCGCGCCCGCAAGACGCCGATCATTGCCGTGGGTGTCATCAACCACAAGATGCCCTTCATGCCCAACACCGCCGACGTGTCGCCCGACTTCTTCGACGTGGTGGTCACCGACCCGGCCGGCACGCACACCATTTTTGCGCCGCCCAACAACAAGGTCACCGCGGCCGACTACGCCATCGGCCTGCATGCATCGAGTTTTGTCGAAGACGGCGGCACGCTGCAGATCGGCATCGGCTCGCTGGGTGACGCCATCGGCCAGTCCCTGATCGTGCGCGACCGCCACGGCGCCGAGTACCGCAGCATTCTGGAAAGCCTGTGCCCGGACGGCCTGGACGGCCGCAGCCTGGGCCGCTTCGACCAGGGGCTCTACGGCTGCTCGGAAATGTTCGTCAACGGTTTCCTGCGCCTGATCGAGGCCGGCATCATCCGCCGCGAAGTGTTCAACGACGTGACGCTGCAGACCCTGCTGAACACCGGCGCCATCGCCGACGCCAAGGTCACCCCCGCCACGCTGAAGGCCCTGCTGGACGCCGGGCGCATCCACTCGCCGCTGACGCAGGCCGACCTGGACTTCCTCACCCGCTTTGGCATCTTCAAGCCGGGGGTGGCCCTCAAGGGCGACCACCTGGTGTTCGACGGCGTGCCGCTGCCCAACGACCTGCGCGGCGAGGCGCAGTTCGACGCCGTCTGCAAGATCCTGCTGGGCGCGCGGCTGCAGGGCGGCATCTTCATGACCGGGGGCTTTTTCATCGGCCCGCGCGACTTCTACGAGCGGCTGCGCACCATGCCGCCGCAGGAGCTGGCGCACATCGACATGACGCGCATCGACTTCATCAACCAGCTGTATGGCAGCGAGGATCTCAAACGCGCCCAGCGGGTCAAGGCCCGGTTCATGAACACCACCATGATCGCCACACTGGGCGGCGCGATGGTGAGCGACGCCTTCGAATCCGGCCAGGTGGTCAGCGGCGTGGGGGGGCAATACAACTTTGTGGCCATGGCCCATGCGCTGCCCGACGCGCGGCTGATCATGATGCTGCGCGCCACCCACGACAACAAGGACGGCCTGCGCAGCTCCATCGTCTTCAGTTACGGGCACGTCACCATCCCGCGCCACCTGCGCGACATCGTCATCACCGAATACGGCGTGGCCGACCTGCGCGGCCGCAGCGACAGCGAATGCATCAAGCGCATGCTGTGTATTGCCGATTCGCGCTTCCAGGACGAGCTGCTGAAACAGGCCAAGGACCACGGCAAGCTGGCCAAGGACTATGAAATCCCCGAGCAGTACCGTCAGAACCTGCCCGAGGTGCTGGAAGCCCGGCTGCACCCCTGGACCGAGGCCGGCCTGCTGCCCGACTTCCCCTTCGGCACCGACCTGACCGACGACGAGCTGCGCATGGTGCGCGCGCTCAAGAAACTCAAACACGCCAGCCACCACCCCAGCGAATTCCTGCTGATGGCGGTGCGCGCGCTGTTCGAAGAAAAGCCGGTGCCCAAGGCCTACTTGGAGCGCCTGGGCCTGGACGACGCCCACAGCTTCAAGGACCTGCTGGTGCGCCGCCTGTTCGCCAACAACGTGGGCTGACCTCCCCCGCCGGCGGCAACACTGCTACGCTCGGACCATGTCCGAGCCTGCTACCCGCGGCGCCGCCGCGCCCGCCCCGTCCGCCTCCGTCTCCACCACCACCCCGCCCGCCGCCGCACCCCGTGCGCTGGGCGGCCTGCTGCCGTTCCTGCGACCCTACCGCGCCCGCATCGCGCTGGCCGGCGTGTTCCTGCTGCTGGCGGCGGCGGCCACGCTGGCCTTTCCGGTGGTGCTGCGCCAGCTGATCGACCAGGGCCTGGCGCCCACCGACCGGGGCGCGCAGGTGCTGGCGTTGCGCGGCCACTTTGCGGCGCTGTTTGGTGTGGCCGTGGCGCTGGGCCTGTTTTCGGCGGTGCGCTTCTATCTGGTCAGCTGGCTGGGCGAGCGCATCACCGCCGACCTGCGCAACGCCGTCTACGACCGCATGCTGCGCCAGAACCCGGCGTTTTTCGAGACCACCCAGACCGGTGAAGTGCTCAGCCGCCTGACCGCTGACACCACGCTGGTGCAGACGGTGGTGGGCTCATCGCTGTCCATGGGCCTGCGCAACGCCGTCATGGGCCTGGGCGCGCTGGGCATGCTGGTGTGGAGCCACCCGGCGGTGATGGTGCAGGTGCTGCTGGTGGTGGGCCTGGTGGTGCTGCCGGCCACCTGGTTCGGCCGCCGGGTGCGGCGCCTGTCGCGCGCCAGCCAGGACCGCGTGGCCGACTCCAGCGCCATCGCGGCCGAGGTGCTCAACGCCGTCACCGTGGTGCAAAGCCACCGCGCCGAGGCGCGCGAAAGCCGCCGCTTTGCCGACGCCAGCGAACGCGCCTTCGGCACCGCCGTGCGCCGCAGCCGCGCCCGCGCGGCCCTGATCGCCTTCATCATCATCGCCAACGCGGCGCTGATCCTGTGGGGCCTGTACCGGGGCACCCAGGCCGTGCTGGCCGGCACCCTGTCGGCCGGCGACCTGGGCCAGGCCGCGCTGTACGTGGCCATTTTTGCCGGCGCGGTGGCCGTGCTGGGCGAGGTCTACGGCGACCTGCTGCGCGCCGCCGGCGCCACCGAACGGCTGATGGAGCTGCTGCACGCCCCGGTGGAAGACGACGCGCCCGCCCCCGACAGGCCGGCATCCGCACCCGCCCCGGCGCTGCTGCTGCCGCGTGACGGCCCGGTGATCCGCTTCGACGCGGTGCGCTTCCACTACCCCTCGCGCCCGGCGCAGGCGGCGCTGGCCGACTTTTCGCTCACCGTGCGGGCCGGTGAAACCGTGGCCCTGGTGGGCGCCAGCGGCGCCGGCAAAACCACGGTGTTCCAGCTGCTGCAGCGCTTTTACCGGCCGCAGCAGGGCCAGATCCGGCTGGGCGGCCAGCTCGTCGCCGATCTGCCACCCGCCGTGCTGCGCGCGCAGATGGCGCTGGTGGCGCAGGACGGCACCATTTTTTCCGCCTCGGTGCGCGACAACATCCGCTACGGCCGCCCGGACGCCAGCGACGAGGCCGTGCGCGCCGCCGCCCGCGCCGCCTTTGCCGACGACTTCATCAGCGCCCTGCCCGAGGGCTACGACACCTTTGTCGGCGAGCGCGGCCTGCGCCTGTCCGGCGGGCAGCGCCAGCGCGTGGCGATTGCCCGCGCCATGCTGTGCGACGCCCCCATCCTGCTGCTGGACGAAGCCACCAGCGCGCTTGACGCCGAAAGCGAACGCATGGTGCAGGCCGCCCTGGACGCCGCCATGCGCAGCCGCACCACCATGGTCATCGCCCACCGCCTGGCCACCGTCAAACGTGCCGACCGCATCGTGGTGCTGGACCACGGCCGCATCGTCGAAACCGGCACCCACGCCGAACTGGTCGCCGCCGGCGGCCCCTACGCCCGGCTGGCGGCCTTGCAGTTCACCGGCGACGAGGAGCCGGCTTCGCGACCGGCGGGGGCCGGGTGAGGAACGGCTGAGGGCGCGGCATGCCACACCGGGTGGCTGCTGGCGATGGCCACGAAGCGTTGCAAGGCCGCCGGGTTGACGCTCGGGTCTGCGCGCAGGGCCTAGAAGATCGCGTTGTCAATCGTGAGCGTGCTCATCGGTGATGTCCTTGAAGGAAAAGATATTGACCAAGCCCAGCTCGGCCAGACAGCCATCTGTGAACGTCAGCAAGAGCAAGGGCGTGATGGGCGATAGCGGCGGTGCGTAAGGCTCCGCAAAACCCACCTC
>ERZ761607.834-NODE-834-length-44577-cov-20.011680_pt1 | contig 44577 bp, 33 predicted proteins | sample MGYA00511164_ERZ761607 | MGnify/ENA primary metagenome ERZ761607 (study PRJEB28899, sample SAMN02445080) | bioreactor sludge metagenome | biome: EBPR sludge | place: Australia: Brisbane, Thorneside Wastewater Treatment Plant | collected 2011-06-22 ...
GGTAAGCCCTCAAAAACGTAGTGTCTTGAAAATTGAATTCGTGCATTTTTTGGATCAACTTTTAAGAAAGTTGATGAAAAATTAATGCTCTCAGAATATTTACCCCGTAGGATATATATCCAACGGGGTGAACCCCGTAGGATGTAAATCCAACGAGGTTCTTCTATCAAATTCCTCATTGGTTCTGGCTCGTCCAGGTTAGGTAGAAAGCCTGGAGCACAGACATCATTAAAAACCCCGAAGGGGTGACAGGATAATAGCATGTTGCACAGACATCATAAAAAACCCCGAAGGGGTGACAGGATAATAGCATGGAGCACAGGCATCATTAAAAACCCCGATTGCTTTCACAACCAGGGTTTTTTCTAAAATCTAAAAATATTCAATTATATCTTTGGAATGATAAAAGCTATGGTAATTTCATGTGCTCCGTTATTATAAGACTGAAAATTATTCAGACTTACATTATAAGAATAGAAAAATTTGAATTTATTCAATCCTGTGCCGAGCATTGCCCCTAATCTGTCATCTGCACCATACACATAGCTTACACCGCCCATAAGTTGCCCCTGATAAAAACTCATGAGCACATTACCTTCCACATGAAAGGGAACCTTATTGAGCTTTTTGATAAACAAACTCGGCGTAATTTCAAAATCGTAACCCGGAAATTTATATTTATAACCGAGACCCACTATAAAATTAAAACTACGGGTCGTATCCTGATTGTCACCCTGACTTTCCAGTTTTGTTCTGATCATCCCGGGCAATACAAGGTCAAAAACGATCTTGTCCCCATAGCTACCATGAGCTCCAAAAGTAAAATCAAAAAATTTATCCCCTAACTGCCGTTCTTTGAGAAAAGGGTCAGTCTCATCGAATTCTCCTGGACCTGAAAGTAAACTTTTAGCCCTGTAATGCAGGTATTCTGTTGTAAAACCAAGACCAAGCTTGTAATTATCACCCATCAGATGATAAGCATAAGATAATTGCCCCTTCAAAACTTCGAGACTTCCAAACTGATCTTTCATGAGAAACAGGCCGAGTCCAGCCTTGTCCATGACCAATCCGTCATAGGAAAATGCAAATGTTTTGGGCGATCCCGGGAAACCTGCCCACTTATTCCGGTAATTGAAAAGCAGATTGTGGGCATTGCTGAATCCGGTTGCGCCCGGATTGATCAAAATAGGATTGACATAATGCTGGGTAAAAATATACCTTTCCTGAGCATTTATTTCTATCATCAGGCCCAAACCTACCAGGATTATCAATACAAGTTTTTTCATTTTAATATTTATTTATTTTATTGAACTTCGGAAATCACCAATTTACACCATATAATATATATAGCCTTATTGACGAATTCCTCTGCACATAATATTCTATTTAACCAAACATTGCCAAACTTCTAACGGAGTAATGTTACCGTTCCCCTGGTGATCTTTTCACTTCCATCCCCCAGATAAACGGTGAGCACCCACATATAACTTCCTTCTGCCAGCACACCGTCAGGGCTTGTACCATCCCAATCTCCGGCATAATTGACCGCACCGAACACTTTTCTGCCCCATCTGTCATAAAGATCCAGTTTATTGTTGTCATAGAACTTCAGGCAGGAAATGATGAATTTATCATTGATCCCGTCATTGTTGGCTGTGATCACGGGCACGCCCACAAAACAATCTTCCGGCAAAGGACATTCTTCAACTTCAATATTGGTCAGAGATGTACTGCATTTGTTTTTATCAGTGACAGTTACGCCATAGGTTCCCGTACTCAAGCCACTAATTATATAGCTGGTCTGTCCGCCGATTCCCCAGTTATACACATATTCACTTACTCCGCCGGATACACTGACTTCAATGCTTCCGTTATTGTCATCAACACAGATCACTTCATCCAATTGAACAGTCAGGGCAGGAGGTGCTGTAAATGTCACCGTTTTACTTTCATCTTTCCCGGCAGCATCTGTAATTCTGATGGTATAGGAACCGGCACAGAAGGTTCTGGCTGCAAGCTGTGGTTGCGTCAATTCAGTTCCATCAAGGAATATTTTAAATGGTGTATTGGCCACTATTTGATTAATTTTTAACTTTCCGTCACATGCTCCAGCACAACTTACTCCGAATCCATTATATAAATCCACATTGGCAACTACATCAATCACTACATTGGCAACCGGATCCTTGATCTCAAACTCTGATGAAAATACCCTGCATCCTCTTGCATCCGTAACAGCGACAATGTATTTTCCTGCCAGAGCAGTCAGGTCTTTTGTCGTGCTGGCTGAAGGATTGTTCCATAAATAAGTATAAGGACTTTGACCACCTGAAACGGTAATGACGATCTGTCCGTTACCTCCTGCAACAGTCGGCTGGGTTACTACCCCGGAAACTGTCAATGCGAAAGAAGGATTGGTTATGGATCTGGAAATTGTCCCGGTGGTTCCTTTGTTGTCAGTAACCGTAGCTGTATATGTTCCGGCAGCAAGATTTTCCCTTGAAAACACACCGGCAGACTGTCCGTCAGACCATACAATGGTATATGGAGAACAGCCACCTGAAGGGATCACGGTTATTTTTCCGTTGTTCGCATCCTTACAGGTAATATCATTCACGATGGCATCCGCTGTAAATGCGGTAACGCTGGAAGTGATCGTAAAAGACTTGATTTTCTGGCAACTTTGATTATCAGTTACGGTAACACTGTAATTCCCGGGAGTCAGGTTGCTGATTGCAGGACCGGAGCCCACGTTGGGCGACCAACTATAGTTATATGGAGGTGTACCTCCTGAAACGGTCAGTTGAATGCTGCCGTTTGTTGAACAGGTCACCTGTGTGGTCGTTTCCGTGATAGCGATCTCAGTCGGTTCAGTCACGGTTATACCGCTTTTGACGGTAGTTTTACCATTGGTGTCCGTAACCGTTACCGAATAAGTTCCGGCACCGATCCCAATAAGATTTTGACTGGTCTGACCAGTGTTCCACAGGTAACTCTGTGCTGTACAACCAGTCAATGTAATATATATACTACCATTTTTTGCTCCAAAGCAACCGGCATTCACGACATCGACTGCAATGCTGCAAGCGCATTCGATGGTCACAGAACCATTATCCGTTTCAACAGGTAATGGATTTCCGCTGGCATCTCCGGCCAAAATCGGGAAGTTAGCTCCATCCGCAGTAAATTGTAATGGGGTAGAACTATCACAGTTACCAATGGTATTATAGCACAACTGGAATAGTACCGTTCCATCGGGTTTAGTCACCTGTGATGTTGGTAACCAGGTCACACGCAGTTTATTACTGGCTACCAGATTAATATCATTGGCGGAAATACCAATATTATTGACAGGTCCCAAGCCATTAAAGGTCATCACACTGCTATTCCAGGTCATAGCCCATTGAAAACCTGAAATTTCTTCAAAATTTTCAGTAGTAATGTTAACACATACATTGGAATTGGCATCCGCAGTTTTTTCTTCTGCAATAAATCTGACAGGATTCTCTGCAGGTGTCCCAACGGTTACTTTTCCTGTATTACAGGTATAATATGGTAATTCATCCCCTTCACCATCGATAAATTCAATGAGCAATTGCGGTGGAGGAATGATATCAATTACACTGATCGGACTGACTTGCCCCATGCTCCCGATCACGTTAAAGCAGTACTTAACAATAACACCGCCATCAGGTATGGTTTGGGGACCCTGATTACCGGGCACGATCCATAAAAACCTGATTTTATTTCCACCTGTCGGGTTCACAAAAACATCGGACAAAGGTCCATTCTGATGTCCTGTAAAATCCAGTATACTGGCGTTATATTCAACTCCAAATTGAGCGCTGGTGATGTTTACAAAGCTATCGACACGGATGGGAACACAAATGTTGGTACCCGGAGCACCGATCACAGCATCAGGACAGATACCGACACCATCACCTTCTTCAGGATCCACGCCACCGCAGTCAGTACCCGGAATGGTGACCGTACCTGCATTGGAGGTAACGGGAATGTTCTGATAACTTCCATTATAAGCCTCGCTGCTGTAAGTTCCGTAAGTCACCAGATTAAAATCTGTTTCATCGCATGGATCTCCGACTACATTCAATACAATGGAAAATAAAACTGCATTGGCCGGCAGATTTGATGCATTTCCCAAAGGATCCGTGGAAAACCAGGATAGGTTTACATGCCCGTCTGGTATGGTTGGAGGTGTTGCAAAACTTGATATACTATATCCAGGCAAACCATTATTGATATTGGTTATACTGGAAAAAGTCAAGACATCTGTATCCCAACCTACAAAAAACTGAAATCCGATAATATTGGAAAAATTCTGAACCGTAACATCCACAGTAGCGGTTTGTCCAGTCGGTGATGAACTTGAAAAATTCAGCACCAGCGGATTTTGGCCGATACTCAGATGATACCATCCAAACAAAATAATTAATAATACAAATATTCTTTTCATCTGTTTATTTTTTGTTTTCTTTAATGGTCATATTTTTATCCCTTAATATTGGGGTAAAATTTAAATCAATTTATTTTTGATCAAAAGGTTATGAGAATTTAACAGATATGCCGAGATCCATAAAACCCTGAAAAATCTTTTTCCAAACGGGCCATTTTCACCGGAATGATCATACTACTTCTAACTAACCAAATGATCCTTACTTCCTGAATTTTAAGATTATCGCTCTTTGTTATTCCTGACAACCGAACCAGATCATAAAGATTTTGCTCCGGATTTTGAACAGAAAAAATCCTTATCGGAAGCAAAAGTATGAAAATTATTATAATCAGGTCAAAAATAAGTACATACACATATCAATATTTAAATCCATACATTTTTGGGTAGTAAATAATAAAAAAAAGTGCATCCTGATAATAAGAGTAATAACTATGCCAAATTTCTAATTACAATAAAATTTTATTAAAAAAAATGAAAAATCGTAAAAAACATTTTTAACAACACTTCAAAAACCATAAGTCCTTCAGAAGATTTTAACAACCTTTTCCGTTGATTATTGCTAAAACAGGATTCTTTACTCCACCTGATATATTATTCTATTAACAGCTCATTATGCCATAATTCTTTCTTACCAGAAATCTAATCCAATATTATAGAATTTTTACATTTATCATAAATGAATGGAATTAATTAAATTCCTGAAATATTGCTCACCATACAATACAATATGCTGAATTTTTTCTGGCAAAAAACTAAAAAGTTCAACTTTACTGTCTTAAAAATACAATTTGTGTATTTTTTGGCAGTACTTTAAAGTCTTTTGATCTTAGAAATAAAGCCACACAGAATATTTACCCCGTAGGATGTAAATCCAACGGGGTTGAACACCCTCCCCCCATACGGGCAGGCCCATACGGGCAGGCCCATACGGGCAGGCCCATACGGGCAGGCTCTACGGGCAAGCCCGAAGGGATTCTTAAATCATTTTCCTCTTTGATTCCGGCTCGTCCAGCTTAGGATTATAATTTATTATACAGTGGAAGTCATATCTAAAATGCAAATTTGAAAAATCCTTTTCCGGCAAGTCAGCACTAAACTTCCTCTTTTGAATATCAGATGCAAAAAGGGCTTTACCTGCTGCATCGCAAGTAAAGCCCTGTGTTAAAAGTTCTGAATTTTCTTAATTAAGGAGTATCATTTTCCTTACAGCTGTCTTATCCTTTGTTTCGAGCTGATAGTAAAGCACTCCTCCGGGATTACCCAGATCTTTCTTACTCATGCTTACAGAATTTCTTCCTTTTGCAAACTCCTGGGAAACAGTCATCAATACTCTGCCTGTGACGTCAAACACTTTAAGTGTTGCCATTTCGGCCTGGGGTAATTCAAAGACTATTTCAGTTTCGTTGTCGAATGGATTTGGCGTATTTTGGTACAATACAAATCCTTCGTTCAGGTTGCTTCTTACGTCAAATGACAGTTTTTTAGTTTCTAGGTTTTGTGTGTAAGCTTCAGCGCTGATCATCTCAGAGGTGAAAGCTATGTTGTTTTGTAATTGTCCGTTCGTTTTTGCTCTTAATTTGATGGTGAATAATACCTCGTTTTCCGGTACATTCACGCCTTCAGCCTGGTTCCAGCTGAGATTGATCAAGTCTTTCCCTATCAGAGCTACCTGATCCTGAGCAATTTTGATCGCTCCGGAACCAATTCCTTCATAGCTGAATACGGATTCGTTCAATCTTGCTGAAAACTGCATACCTGCTATTTCATTGAATTCAGCTGAGTAAACAGGAATTTCAACGATTTGTCCTGCTGCAAAATTTTTGTTCACAGCGAATAAACCCATCGTGTTTCTGTTTTCAACATTTCCTCCATTGAGTAGCTGGTTGATTGAACCATTGACATCACCGATCTTGATCGCTACGAAATTACTTGCGAGCTGATCCGCAGAAAGTCCCATATAAACTCTGCTATACATTTGTACCAGGTTCATATTGAGCCATGGATTGGCATTGCTGGTAAACTCATAATCTGCATTTACAATGCTCCATGCATTTTCGTGTTTTGCAAGTTTGTTGTCAACTCCCAATATCAACCTTCTCAATTGGAAAATATCGTTGGCTGAAATTGATCCGTTCATGTCTGCATCCGCAGCTAAAAGTTTATATGGTGAGTTAATTGCAGTAATGCCCAACAAATGTTTTTGTAAGATAACAAGGTCCAGTGTGCTCAAACCGGTGGTATAACTATCCTGTTTTTTTGCAGAAACTGTATAATCACCGTTCTCCTGATTGCTCAGCATTTCAAAGTAACCCTGTGCATTTGTAGTACTGTAAGCGGATTCATTTGAGTTCATTTCGCTTAATTCCACTTCTACACCACTTACATTATTTCCTTCTTCAGTCGTCACATTTCCAGCGATCATCGGAAGAATACCTGCAGCATTATGCTGAATTCTCAAAGTCACTTCGCAATAATCCTGATTGCCAAACTCGTCAGTTACCCACATTTGCAATACATTCAATCCTACATTTGCCAAAGTAAAGGTTCTTGTCTTGTCATTTGTATTTGGAGAGAATGAATATCTCAGGTCTGAATTGCAATCTTCACAGGTCGCTCCTTTAGTACAGTTGTCAAAACTACCATGATCGAACGTTCTGGCATTGACGGTAATAGTACCGGAAGAAGGCATGATCACGGTGGTCACATCAGAAATACATACCGGAGTAGGTTTTTTGCTATCTTTCAATGTGAAGTTGTATTCACATTCTGTAACGTTACCGCAAGCGTCTTCAACTTCCCAGGAAATACGGTGTACACCCAGAGGTAGATTATTTCTCTGGAACCTGTTAGTGAAACCAAAGTAATCAATGCTTCCGTCCCTGAACAAGTCCACTTTATATTGCCAGTTGAGCTGATTAACCGGAGTACATTCGTCTGTTGCAGTTGCAGTTAAATCAACATTTCCTGTACAATCTGCGTTAAATCCATCCACTGTGATGTTGGTACATGGTGAAGTGAATACAGGAGGTACATTGTTAAATACCTTAATGATCTGTGTGTGCTTCCATACGCCTGGAGAGTTTGGATTTGATTGGTTAAACTGACACCAATCCAAAACTGTCCATGTTCTGAGAATCTTGTAACAAGCACCTTCTACCAATGTAAACACCTGATCTTCATAGGTATAAGCAACCAGGCTGCAGAAATTATCGTTCAATACTGGATAACCTGTAGCATCCGGGTGAGTACTTGTATTCAAACATCCCTGGATATTCAGTTTATCAGTTGGCCATGTAATATCATTTCTTGTAAACGGATCATTGTTGACCACTGTTATCGTTTGAGAACAAGTCGCTGTGCGTCCGCCAAAGTCAACCACTGTCCATCTTCTTGTAATGGTACCCACGTTACACTCTGTCAGACTGCCGGAATCAGTGTAGTCTAATGACTTGATACCGCAATTGTCAGCTACCTGTGGTCTCCCGGTAATATCAAGATTCTTATAATCCTGATTGCAATCAATGGTAATGGCCGGTGGACAATATGTGAATACCGGTGGAGCTTTATCATCGACAAATACATTCACCATACAGGTATTCCAGTTGCCTGCTTCATCGATCACTTTCAATTCAACCATGAATGTTTTACCCACATCTGTTGGACAAATATCAACATAAGGTCCAAACAAATGCGTATTACCACAAGTTCCGGTCATCCTTCTGACCTCGAAATGAACCGGTGAACAGTTATCCCAGCTACCATCGTCAAATGTCTCGGCATAAATTCTTGCAGAACATTCAGCTGCTACAGTTACTACTGTATTTTGATCACAAACAGGTACCGGAGGAACCTTATCTTCAACATACACTTCAAAGAATGCTTCAGTAGAGTTGCCACATGGATCTGTAAATGTATATTTGATCCAGGCACAACCGAAAGGCACATTTTTCAAAGTGTAAGATCCATCAGGATTCAATACCAGACCAGTATTATATATCCATGGCACATCTTCTCCCGGAGGATTATCACAATCTCCGAATTTGTACCCTACAGTATAGGTTACATCTTCCAATTGACAATCATAAATTACCATCGGGCAATGAGGATCTCCTCCCGGATGAGGAAGTTTCACATCCTGAGTACATGTAAACGGATTTGAATTAACCACTACATCGGGGAAACACGCTGATACGATTGGACCTTTGTCGTCCTTAACTTTAATGATCTGATAATACGTTCTCGGATTGCCTTCATAGGTTGGTCCACAACAGTTGACAGCAGTCCAAAGTCTGAGGATTTTGTATGTTCCGGGACAAATCGGAACGATCTGATCCGTATAAGTAACCAGAATTTCGCAATGACCAGTCTTTCCTTCATCCGGGAAAATGGGATATCCTCCGATGGTAGGCAATCCTGACTCATTCGGTTGTGGATAACCATCACCATTCAAATCCCAGGAAGGAATGTTATCACAATTCAATGCATCGAGCTGATAATCATCTCTGTTCAACGGCCATTCAATATCCTCTACTGTTTTTCTTTCAAAATAAATGGTATGTGTACAGGTATTTGAAAGCATGCCAGCATGATCTTTTCCCCTGAACACGATGGTTCTGATGGCGCTGTATTCTCCACAATCCTGCAGATCTACAGTTTTATCAGATACAATCCAGATTTTATCAACTTCACAGTTATCCTGCAATCCATAAGGTGAAGTCATATATGATTCACTTTGTAATCTCAATCCAGCGGCTGTAAGAGTTCTGGCCTGGGTTCCCACATTGATCACTCTGATCCTCCAAATTCCCGAAAAATCTGAATCAATCATTTGAAAACCTTCAAAATAAGTATCTACAAACGGAGTTTGCAACAAATTCGGCACATATCCTACCGGCGGGTTTGGCGGATAGATCTCTACCCTGATATTCTGAGTATTATTCACAGAAATTTCTGCCTTCAGTTGGTTCAGAATTTCAGACTGATTCGCAGCATTATTGATCCTGATCGGAATATCCAGCCAGCCACCATTAATAGGAATAGGCAAACCGCCGAACATCGTATTATGTTCATACAGTGTTCCGTTATTCCTTGCCCTGATGGTATCGCCGGATCTGTAGTTATACTGAACGTTTGTATTGGTAGTCAGATAATTGGACAGATCTTCATAACAACCAACATAAACATCCTGCAGACAATTCAATACAGGAGCCAGCTTATCTTCCAAAATTATGGAACCCCAGCAAACATTGAGGTTTGTCGGGTGAGGAAGTGTTGGATTATCAGGATGTCCATATCCGACTTCCACATTGAGCTTTTGACCCAGATATTGACCTCCGAGCACATAATAACCCGGAATGCCACCTGTGGGCGGAATAACCGTGCCGTTTGGCCAGTAAATTTTCTTAATGAAATAATTACACGCGGCGTTTTCTCCTTCGAGCACCATCTCGGGCGTGATCAATGCCTCGCAGTTGTTGTCAACTGACACCTGGACATTGTCATTACATGCCAATGGACAGTACACCTGAGCGCTCAAAGGCTGGTATGCCGCCACAAAGAATAACAAAACCAACGAAACAATACCCTTTGTTATCGCTTGTTTAGGAGTAAAATTCTTTCTTTTCATGAGTTACAAATATTATTAATTACTAAATAATAGCTGGACCTAAGCCCAATTATTTTACCTTTTTCAGTACGTGTTGAATCAGTAAGTAATTAATCAGATGTATTACTCAAGAAGGTTCGTTCATGTTTATATATCAAACATCGTTCCAAAAAACTAATGCCCTCTATATCAATTTGTTGTCTTCAACTGTTTTGATCAAAGCAGCCGTAGAATTCACTTCCAGCTTTTTCATGATATTCTTTTTATGAACACCGACTGTTTGATCGCTTATGTACAGTTCTTTTGCTATTTGCCTGTTGGTCAATCCTTTTACTATCCATTCCAGGATCTCCAATTCTCTGTTGGTCAGGTTTTGCCTCAATACAAAACGGTCATTTTTTGCGAGCGGGGTAGCTTCGAGTGCATTCGCTGAATGTCCATCAGGATGTATGGAAGGAGCCAACATGAGTCCATCACCCAAAAAAATCTCTTGCTGCATCACTGATGACAGCCCGGATTTCAATGTGTTCAGGTCATTTGACTTCAAAATATAACCATCCACTCCACAGTTGAAACAGGTTCTGACCAGTTTCATTTCTCCGTATGCACTCAAAACAACCAGTTTGATGGAGCGATCAACCAATTTGATCTTTTTGATCAAATCCAAGGGGTCTTCACCCTGGAAATTTAACTCAAACAACAGGATATCTGCTTGTTTTTCTTTTAACAATTCGAACAAGTCTTTACTTGTTCCGGCAGTTCCAACCACCTCAACCTGTGGAACGTCCATGTGTTGAAGCACTAATTTGAGGCCTTCAACAAACAAAACATGTTCATCTGCAAGGATGGCTTTGTAAGCTGCCATATTACTTAGATAATTTAGGTTCAGTTCAATAGTTCCCCGTAAAAACGAGTTCTTATTTACATTTTGTATCAAATAGAATGCCAAAAAAAATAGTAAACACTACCATCAGAATATTAATAATTAATACATTTTATAAAACTATAATATGTATAAAAAACAACACATTTGGTCTGTCCTCAACAGTACTTGCTGTCTATATCATACCAAATTTAAGTTTCTCCGGCTTTCATATAATTTTTTTATTTGAGCTGAACTCAAATGAATATATGACCAACTTATAACCATCCAGGTATTGAGAAGGCCTGGTTCCGATAAAAATTACAAACCATCATGACGGACTTATCTTTCCGGACTCCTCCAATCAATAATTAACTGAATCAGGATCCTGCAGTTTTCCAAAAGTACTTTATATCAAAAAAAATCATTGAAAACACATATAAAACAATGAAATGAAAAATTTTTGAGAAAAATATTGCTTTAATATAATTATTTGCAGTAAAATACTGTTTGTAGTAGTCTAATTATTAGTTTAATGTACGACATTTAATATTTCATTAATATCTTTTAGGAAAATATTTGCGTCTTACCTAATATTGCGAAAAAAAAGTAAAAATCCAACTTGATCATCAATACGATCAGGAAAATCAAATCTTAAATAAATGAATAAATCAGGAATAATTTTTGTCATTGTCCTTTTATTTTTTTCAAAAGGGCTTCCGGGCAAAACCCACATTACCGGGAAAGTTGCGAATATGTATTATTCCGGTTTAGCTCATACAGCCTGCACAAATAATGCTTTATTGCGCAATGTATACTATGATTGGTCCACTTTCGCTGATTATCAATCCACAGTGCTGGAGAAACCGGAAGTTGCCATCGTCCATCCTGAAAAAGACTGGCAGAAAACCAATCAAATGGAAATGAAAATTGAAGCCAGGATCAAATATGTGTATTCTGAACTGGATGTAGTATGCACTGTTAATGGTAAGCCTGTTGAGTTTGATTTCTTTTATGACCGACTAAGCTTTATAGCTGATCTTCAATTAGGTACAAATGTAATCAAAGTGGTTGCGAACAATGAAGAAGGGAGCATCAATGACATCAAGCGCATTGTTTTTGACCCGAATTTCGTGGTTTCCAAAAATGATCTTCCCTCGAATCTCCTGATCGGCGCACCCATTGTTGAGATGGTTTCACCGGAAAGTCAGCTTACGAAATCCGATGTGGATGTTTACAACATTCAGGCCTATATTGAAAACATTGATAATAAAGAAGATATTAAACTGACTGCCAATGATATGGAATTGAAAGGATTCCGTTTTGATCCTATTTTAGGTAGTCTGACAATCCGTGTACGGTTGGCAGAAGGGGACAATGATTTTGTTTTGATAGCTAAAAACTCCAAAGGAAGAAAAGAAAAAACCTTTACCATACAGTATGGTGATGTCGTAGAGGAACCAGTTATCAAAGAAGAAACTCAAACCTCACCGCCTGAAGAGATTGAGGAAACAGGCGAAATTGAATATGAAGAAGTGATTATTACAGATGATGAAACAGATACAGATCCCAAGCCGGAATCAAATGCAGAAACTGCTCCTAAAATCCAATTGATGAACCCTGCTTCAAATCCTTTTTATTCAAAACAGGAAAAGGTGTTGATCCAGGCGAGAATTACGGGAATAAACAGCACTTCGGACATAGATTTCATCATTGACGGAAAAAGGAACATATTTTTTGACTATGATGAAGTAACCAATATACTTCGTTATGAACTCCAATTGATAGGGGAAGAGACAGAAGTGAAGATCGTTGCCCGTAATGAAGCAGGCAACAACAGCTCGACATTGCGGATATATTTCGGCGAAGATCCGGTAGTCAGTGATGTTGGTTTGAACGAAATGATCGTTTTTGAAAATATCAGCGAACCTGAATTATATTGCCTGACACATTTCGAAGTGAAAATCAATGTTTTGGCAGATAAAGAAGATATTGAACTTGAATTAAACGGCGGTCAGGTGGGTAATTTTATGTTCAGCAAGGCTGAAAGCAAAATGAGGTTTTCACTATATCTCAGAAATGGCAAAAATGATATTTCAGTATCCGTAAACAATAAATCAGGAAGATTCAAAGCAGATATCGTTTTGGAATGCTATGATTATGAGTCTGAATTTGAGGAAGAAAAGGTGATTTCTGAACCTGCATTTATAGAATACATCAAACCAGACAACGGCAGTACGACAAAAGAAGCTTCCACAATTTTGCAGATCAAAACCGGAAATATTGCACATGCGGACGAAATCAAGGTACTGCTGAATGATGCAGCCATCAAAGGCATTGAATTTGATTCGATCAATTCATTGGCACAAGTGATGCTCACATTGTCTCCAAAAAACAATATTATTTATGTAGGCGCTTTCAATGAATTCGGTGGAGAAGAAGCTGAATTGAGTATTTATTATGACAAGCAATATACACAGGCACCTGTAGTTTCGGTCAATGCGCCCAGAAATGGTTTTAATACTGATAAGGATTTTCTGATGTTCAAAGCAGATGTGTCTTATGTCAATGATCTTTCAAAAGTTCAGGTATTTTTAAATAAAAAGAAAGTTCCGGATTTCGATTTTAACGATGATTCCGGCAAAATACAGGCGCTTCTGGATCTCAATCTCGGAAAGAACACTTTGGAAATCAAAGCAGAAAACAATATAGGGGAAACAGTGGAGACGATCAGTTTTAATTATAGGGTCAGATCCATTCCTGCAGTTCAGATCTTACAGCCCAGAGAGGGACTTGAATATAAAGATAAAGTCATCAGTCTGAATGCTGTGGTTCAGAACATACCCGGACGAAGTGGAATTACGCTTACGGTCAACGGAAAAGTTCAGGCATCACTAAATTACGATAAGAATAAAGAAGAAGTAACCGGCAGGATCTCATTGGATGAAGGGGAAAATGTGATTGTTTTAACGGTCAAAAACGATAATGGATCCACTTCGGAAACAGTTCGTCTAAAGGTGAGAGGAGCTTTAAAAACACCGGAAATCCGTTTGATCAATCCATCAAAAAACGAAGTTTCAGTCAGTACAGATGTGTTACAATTTGAAGCTGAAGTAACGGAAATTGTGCATTCAACTCAGGTTGACCTGAGCGTTAATGGAAAGATCCTGGATGAAATATTTTTCATGAAAGATACGAAAATGGTAAAAGCTGAAATTCCGCTTACCAAAGGCAAGAATACGATCAAAATTGTTGTATCTAATGATACAGGGCTCGACACAGAAACTCTGACTGTAAATTACAAATAAACTAATAAATTAAATCTCAACATTATGATGATTGATCTCGTTGCCATCCTGCTGATTGTTTACGGTGTATATATTGGTTATACCCGCGGAATCATTAAAACTGTTTTTTCCATCGTTTCCATCCTGGTAGGAGTGCTTGCAGCCTTATCTTTTTCCCCAATGGTCATCCGGGGCCTCCAAAATGCACTTAACTGGCATCCTGGATTCGTCTTTGTATTGGGTTTTGCGCTGACTTTTATCATAGTATTAGGCCTGGTGAGATTTTTTGGGAAGAAACTGGAAGACACCCTCGAATTGGCTAAAATAAATTTCATCAACAAAGCCATTGGTGGAGCAGTTTTGGGTATGACCGTGCTGATATTTTATAGCTATATTTTATTTAGTGTGGATAGATTGGGCCTTCTGACTGAAAAAAACAAGGAAAACTCCAATTCATACGAATTCCTGCAGACTCTACCCGCTTCCACGAAAGTAGTACTGGATAAAACCAAACCAATTTTTAAGGGATTCTGGAAACAGGTAACTGTAACTTTCGAACAAATCAAAGATCGCGATCAAAGTAAGGAAGAAAAAAAGCTTTTATAAAGCAAAATTTACCATCCAATGTCGGGGCCGGGAAAAAAAGTATAATACCACGGACCAAAAAAAATGAATATCAAAAAAATTCTTTGAAGTTATTATTTAATATGCTATATATTGCAAAAATAATAATATGATTTAAACCAATTGAAAACAAGGCTTTTAGGAGTAGACCCATCATTTGAAATTTGGGTCTGCTCCAAATGCTGATTTTATTGCCTGTTTTACTTTAAATTTTCATTTCCCGAACCCGGAAAGGCCAGTACCAAAAAGAAAATTGATTTAACCTCCCCTACGGAGTAAATATTCTGTTTAGCGTTGATTCTACATCAAAATTCTACAAAGTTCTGCCATAAAAAATCCACGGATTCAATTTTTAAGACACTAAATAACCTCGTTTAACCAACATCTGAAACGAACAACAATTGGATAGTTTTGGTCCCTAAGTGCCTGATAATTGTGCCGGAAAGAACATCCGTTTGAATTGTAAGTCACATAAATTAAGCCTGTAAACCAATTCCTTATGATAAGAAAAAGAGACCTTCGGATCACCAAAGGTCTCTTTTACTTTTATAAATCATCCTATGTTCATCAATCCTTTTCTTTTTCAGCCTTATCAGGTTTATTTAATTTTTCTCTGATTTGACTTCCTCTTTTGAGTTCTTTTGAAACTGCAGCATAGGGTCCGTTCACCACTTTTTCATTCCCTTTTAACCCCGATTTTATATGGATGAATTCATCATCCTGGATTCCGGTAGTCACATCCACCATATCTACTGTATCCTTTTTTACCACAAAAACCACCTCTTTAAGATCTGATGGATCAAGTTTTTCCTTTTTCTGAGCATCATCTTTTGGTCGTGTGGTAACAGCCTGGATAGGAATGCTGATTGCATTTTCCTCCACTTCAGTAAAAATATCCACATTGGCTGACATTCCCGGTCTGAAAGGAAATCCTTTTCCCGTTTGGATCAATTCACTGTATGAATGAGGATCAATCCTGACTTTCACGATAAAATTTGTAACCTGATCCGTCGTAACAGTGCTGGTCAATCCCTTGGTATTGGAAGCAGAATTGGCTATTTCTGTGACCACACCTGCGAATTTTGTATCCAGGTAGGCATCTACTTCGATTTCAGTACTGTCTCCGACAGATATTTTCAGCACATCGTTCTCACTGATATCAACCCTGACCTCCATTGACTGAAGATTGGCAATTCTCATCAATTCGGTTCCTGACATTTGCATGGTACCCACCACTCTTTCCCCTGCTTCAACGGACAAGCTGGAAACAATGCCTGTCATCGGAGCCTTGATCGTGGTTTTTCCGAGATTTGTTTTACTCTCCTTCAAAGAAGCCTCAAAGCTTTTAACGGTATAGGCTGCAGCCTTGGCATTCTGCTCAGATGACCTGATATTGGCCTCGGCAGCTTTTAAATTTGCCTGCAGGCTTTTTAAATTAGACTCTGACTGGTCTAGTTCTGCGTCAGAAATAACACCCTTTTGATGTAAAACCAGGTTGCGCTCATGCATTTTCTTAGAATTGGCTATCTGGGCGATGATCTGCTCTTTTTGTGCCTTACTGCTCTCAATCTGAGCTTTTATGGTAGATTCCTGTGCTTTGGCGTTGTTCAGACTCGCTTCAGCCCTTTCGACATAAGAAACATAGGTGTCCGGATTGATGGTAGCTAAGATCTGACCGATTTTAACACTGTCACCTTCCTGAACGAACAATTCGATGATCTCACCGGAAACATCAGAACTGATCTTCACTTCTGTCTCAGGATAAATTTTACCACTACCGGATATGGTCTCATAAATTGTCCTTGTTTTTACTTCTTCCATCTGAACCGGTATTCCTTTGGAGGAACCTTTTCCTTTCACAATGGCAAAAATGATCAATGCCAATGCTAAAAGACCCAATCCGCCATACAACCATAGTTTTTTCCTGTTAATCTTCTTCATATTTTAAAATTTAAGCGGTAAACCCCTGTAAAAATCCAAAACTTTTAAATTGAAAATATATTCATATCTGGCCATGAGCAAACTGGTATTTGCCCTGTCCAACTTAGTTTTAGTTTCCAAAAACTCATACGAATTCATATGCCCGATTTCAAAACGTACTGATGCCTGTTCATACGAAACCTGCATAGCTCTTGCGGTTTTTCTGGCCGCATCCAATTGCTTTTTCGCTGAAATGACACTGGCTAAAGCACTTTGAATGGTGGATCTCAGACGTTGTTTTTCAAGTTCAATGTTGATCTTTGAATTCTCAACATTGAGTTTTGCCATGGCAGTTTGTGACTTATTCTGATAATTTGAATAAATCGGCACCCTGAATTGCAAACCGGCACCAAAACCAATGTTATCCTTCAACTGCTTAAAATAATTGACCGGCAAAAGGTCATATTTGATATCATCATATCCAACATTTACCGGAGAATTATTGATGTAAAAAGTCTGATACTTCACAACCGGAGTGATGTTGGCTATTTCCTGAGCCCTGTTGGAATAATTTGTACTCAATGCTCCACCTAATGATAATGACGGATAAAAGCCGGCTGCTGCTATTTTTTCACCCAACTGTGCGCTCTTAAGTCTGTATTCCCCTGCTTCAATAGCAGGTTGATTATCAATTGATGACACATATAATTCTTCTAAGCTCCAGCTTTCAGGATCATTGATTTCCAGCCCATCAGTAAACGGAACAGAGATGACAAAATCTTCAGTTTCTTCATACCTCATGAGAATTTTAAGGTCCAGATAGGTTTTATCCAGATCATTTTGCCTGATGACGATGTTTTGCTCATCCAAAGCCAATTGAGCTTCCATGTCATATTTGAGAGCAACAGGGCTGGAACCAGCTTCGATCAGCTGAATCAACTTATCCAGCTGTGATTTTGTACTATTATATTGATTTTCTGACAGTTCCAAATTTTCGATAGCAAATAAAACTGCCATATATGCCCTTGAAATATTCATGGCAAGGTCTCTTTCAATTTGCTTTGTATCCTCCTGAGCGGCTTTTTGATTCATACCGGCTCTTTTAATACTATTGCTGATCTGCATACCATTGAATAAAACGATCCCTGAACTGAGCGATACTCCGTTAGAAAGAAATGATTCAGCCAAAAAACTATTGGTTGTCGGATCGATACTCCTTCCTACATTATAGGTAAGTGAGGAAGATAAACTCAGGTTGGGATACCTTTGGTGCGCGTTTGTCTTAAGGTCCAGAGCAGCCTGCTCTTCAGCAATGCCATACTGACGTATGGTAAAACTATGTTCCAAACCGTAAAGGATGCAATCTTCCAAAGTCCAGCTTTTTTGACCCTGTGAAGTGGTAGCAATTAAAAATAACAAGCCAATCAAAGATATTACGGATCTCATTTGTTTACTTTTTGTTTAATCTACGACCGGAAATCTGTCCATTTTGCTCACGGGAAGCGCTTTAATTCATCCATTTTGCGTTTAAAACGATCCAAATCAAGACAAGTTTCACACAAAATCAATTTGTTTAACATTGCTTGCCCTACACAGCAATTTCCGGATTGATGATACAATAGTATATGAATCTTTGCAAACACACAGATTATTTATATGAAAGTCCGGCTAATGACGACAAATGCTCATAAAATACCCCCATTTTATGAATGCAAATTATTTAGCCGAAGATTGATAATAACAAATGGTTTTAGCCATTGCTCCACTGGAAGTGTTCGGCAGGATGCCGCTTATAACAAGCATTTTGCCTAAAAACAAATCGAATGAACAGGTTTAGACCCTTTAAAATAAAAGCAGCCGGACTAAAATAGGAGGTTAAATAATTGTACTATCCTTAAAGCCTTGATATATAATGCAATAAAAACAAAACTCAAATCTTATGTAATAAATATTTAAATACGATGAATTTATTTTGAAATTTTTTTTGATAACATTCAAATAAATTTTATTTTTGCACTCGCTTTAATTGAAAGCAATAGGGGCGATTAGCTCAGTTGGTTCAGAGCATCTGGTTTACACCCAGAGGGTCGGGAGTTCGAGTCTCTCATCGCCCACAAAAAAGGTCCGGAAATCCGGACTTTTTTTTTGCTTTTTTCTCTGCGCTTCATTCACGGGCCCGTTTAACAACCTACCCAAATATTGGTTTTTATTTTTTAGTAATTGTTTAGGTTGATAGTCTTTTAGACATAAGTCTGTAAGCTTATGATGTATCACTGGGTCAAAACTTCCATATCTATAGCAAATTTAGAAACTTTTGTTCAATGTTGGCGCTCAAATCTTACAGACCAAATGACTATTCAGCTAACCCTCTGATTAGTTAAAGTAATAGTATTATTGTAATTGTTTAGCTAAATAGTCTTTAAGTCATAAGCCTATAAGTTAATGATTTATACCATGGGTTAAAACCTTTGTTACGATCACAAATTAGCTGTCTTTTCCTCAATGTACTCGCTCAATTCCAAAAGACTTACAGGCTAACAGTCAAATAAGCTAACCACCTAAATAACTTCATTTTTTAAATAATTCTCCAGAATCCATACTTTCAACATTGTGACTTTGAATGATTCTTGTCAGGGATTTAACACTGGTTAAAATGCAGTTAAAAATATTTATAAGGTTATGAAAGGAGATTTTATGTATACAGATTAAAAAGTGGAAATTTTATAAACTTATTCAAGCATTCAATTTGAGCCAGGAAACCCGGTTATAATTGAATTCTCTGATTTTTTTAAAATAATCATGTTAGGAAAATGTAAGAATGACAGAACAATTTATTATAAATGTTCATATAAATTTTGAAAAAAAGGAAGCAATTACGAAAAAATACACTCATAATAATTTTAAAAAAAATATGCTGCTGAAGCAAATGAATATTGTTTTTTTATTAACAATATTACTTATTTATTCTACATAAATATAAAGAAACAGTACGATTATAAATTCAAATCCTCAAAAGCCATAGAATAAAGGATTTTCGTTTTCATTGGTCATACACCATAATTATAGCCTATTTGGATGATTTAACATTTTCTTAATATTTTTTTTTATTCAGAATTTGCACGTATCAAAAAATAGCTCGTTATTTGGAATTAATTTAAATAAAAATTGAAAGATATGTCAGAACTTGAGTTTAATGCCAAATTTTCAGGATACACTAATTCCCTATTTTCTTTTGCGTTGAACCTGACAAAAGATAAAGAGGAAGCGCATGATCTGTTTCAGGATACAGCATATAAAGCGATCGTAAATAAGGAAAAATTCCGGGTAGGTACCAATTTCAAAGCGTGGTTATTCACCATTATGAAAAATACCTTTATCAATAATTACAGGAGAAACATACGTAAGAACACCCTGATGGATTCGACTGATAATCTGTATTTCATCAATTCTTCCAATGCCATTGTAAATAATGATGCAGATTCAGAGATCTTGCTTGAGGAGTTGAATCTGATTATTGACACGCTTGAAGACAATTTAAAAAATACATTCAGGATGCATTTCAATGGTTACAAATACCACGAAATTGCTGAAATTGAACAAATTCCGCTTGGAACTGTAAAGAGCCGGATTTTCCTTGCCAGAAAAGAAATCAAACAAAAATTGATGGTTCTTTACGGCAATAATTCTTTAAAATTGGGTAAAATTGCCTGAAACAAAATATTTTTGATTTTTTATATTTTCAGATTGCAGTTTTGTGTCTTGCAAATGAACACGAAACGTCGTTGCATTCAAATGAATCTGAACGTTTCAGCAAATTTTCTGAGTGGAATCCAAAGACGACCAATTTTCGGAAAAACCGCTTTTTACCAGTCTTCTGTTAAAATGGTTTGAGCAAAATGCCAGAAAACTTCCCTGGAAGGAAGGAAAAGATCCATATCAAATATGGGTATCTGAAATTATTCTTCAGCAGACCAGGGTGGATCAGGGGTTGCCTTATTACCACAGGTTTATCAGTCAATTCCCAACGATTTTTGATCTGGCTAAAGCTCATGAAGACCATTTGATGGAGGTTTGGCGAGGTTTGGGTTATTATTCGAGGGTACGCAATATGCAAATCACCGCACGCCTGATCGTTGAAAATTATAATGGAAAATTCCCTGCTGACAGGAATGAACTGATAAAACTAAAAGGAATTGGTCCTTATACAGCAGCTGCCATGTTGAGTTTTGCTTTCAACCAGCCATTTGCCGTGGTTGATGGCAATGTTGTGAGGGTACTATCAAGAATTTCAGGTGTAAAAAAACCGTATTCCAGTCCTGAAGGACGCAAATTGATCGAACAAAAAGCAGAACAATACCTGGACAAGACCAATCCGGGAATTTATAATCAGGCTATTTTGGACTTCGGGGCTACCTGGTGCACACCCCAAAAACCCAAATGCAGTACTTGTTTTTTCAAAGAAAATTGCGATGCCTGCAAAAATGAAATCGTTCATTTATTGCCTGTCAGGAAACAAAAGCTTGCGAAAAAAACGAGATATTTCATTTTCTTCCTCATTTATGATGAGTCAGGTCAACTGGCTTTACAAAAGAGAAGTGACAAGGATATCTGGCGATCCCTATATGAACTACCTCAAATTGAACTAACTGATTTTGAAGAAAATAATGTCAAGGAAGCATTGGCTGGTTATTTAAAAAACAATTTTAACCATTTTATTCCAACATGCCATTTTTTACAGCAGAGCTTTCAATTACTGACCCATCAGAAAATCAATGCCAGATTCTATCAATTAAATGGCTTTCAAACCATTCAGTCGGCTGAATATCAATTTAATTTTGTAAATATTAAAAACTTATGCAAATTTGCATTTCCAAAAATCATTGAAAAATTTTTGAAGTCCATAAATATCATCCATTGTTGAATACAACATTAAAAAAATGATCAATAAAGTTATTTTAATCGGCCATTTAGGTAAAGATCCTGAGGTGAGGCATCTGGAAGGCAACAGACAAGTTGCAAGTTTTTCTTTAGCCACCAATGAAAACTATCAGGATAAAGAGGGTAATTGGCAAACCCTGACTGAATGGCATAACATTGTTATGTGGGGACCAAACGCAGCCCGGGCTGAAGCCAGATTAAAAAAGGGCATGCAAGTTTTTATTGAAGGAAAACTTACAACCAGAAAATGGACTGATTCAGAAGGCAAAGACAGATATACCACAGAGGTTTTCGCCCAGACATTCAGAATACTTGGCAAAAGAGAGGATGAGATTGCCACCAGACTGGAAACGGGAAACACTGGTTTTTCCAGCCCGACGAGTTCTGATGTTTTTCATGATAAGGGACCGGAGGATACTTCTTCACCGATTGAAGATGATCTTCCTTTTTAATCACTAAAACCATTGTATTTTGGAATCTGAGCTTCCCCAATCGGAAATACTACCATCATCCATATTAATTCAAAGTTTTTCAGGAGAATTGATCATTTTAATCCTGATCCTGTTGCTTCTGCTCGTATTATCTATTATGATCAGTTCTTTTGAAAGAGCTTTTCATAGTCTGAATCATGAATCTGTAAAAAATTTGAGGACCAAATACCCTGAAAAAGGAAAGATCATTCAGAAGTATTGGGAAAATCCTGAAGGACTCCGGGCTTCCCTGTTGGTTCAATCTTCCTTCATACAGGTTGGAATTGCCGTATTGACTTACTTTATTTTGGGTAAAATCATACGGTTTCAACTGGTTTCAATAAGGCTGTCAGAATACGGTTTTTTCAACTTTTCAGATGGACAGAATCCTGTTTTGACCGGAAATATCCTTCAGATTTTATCGACGATATTCATTGCAGGATTTATTTTGGTATTCTTAAGTGAATCTCTTGCTAAACGGTATGGAAATGCAAAAAATGCATTACTGGCTTTCAAAATGGCGGGATTTGCAAAAAACCTTCATTTTGTATCAAAACCATTTAGTTCAATCATTGTCAGGCTTGCCTCCTGGATTGACAACCGGTTGGAAAACATAAAATCCAGGTTTTTCCCTGGCGGCAAAGAAGAACTGGATAAGGCCATTGAGCTGAGTGTCAGTGAATCCACCCGAGCCAATGAAGAACTCGATATCCTGAAAAGTATCCTGACTTTCAATGATGTGGCTGTAAAACAGATCATGAAATCCAGAATGGATGTTATTGCTCTGGATCACAAAGCTGATTTTGAAGAAGTGATATCCGTTGTTAAAGATAGCGGATTTTCAAGAATTCCTGTTTACAGAGAAGATTTTGATAATGTATTTGCCATTTTATATGTAAAAGACCTTTTGGCCTATCTTGATAAACCTAAGGATTTCAACTGGCAAAAAATACTTCGTAAAAATGTATTGTTCGTGCCGGAATCCAAAAAGATCCGTGACTTACTGAAAGAATTTCAGCTCAAAAGAATGCACCTGGCCATCGTCGTGGATGAATACGGGGGAAGTGCAGGGATTGTTACCATGGAAGATATACTGGAAGAGATTTTTGGAGATATCCGGGATGAATTCGATGAGATCGATGAAGTACACGCTGAAAAAATCGATGAAAATACCTATATTTTTGAAGGAAAAACGCTGATCAATGATGTCTGTCGTATCATCGGTGAAGACATTGTTATATTTGATGAAATCAAAGGAGAATCTGACTCAATAGCCGGAATGCTCCTTGAAATAACGGGCGATATTCCAGATGAAGGTCAGGAAATCAGGTTTAAACAGTTTACATTTATACCAATGTCGGTTTCTGACCGAAGGGTTGAAAGGGTAAAACTTTGCAGAAATAATTGATTTTCAATATTATAAACTATATTTTTATTTTTTTGCTAATGATACATAAACGCCCGGTTCAAAGAGAAAGGTTATTTTTGGGATTGATCCTTATGATGCTGATTTTTGTGTTGATTTTAGCGTCCTGTTCCGATGAAAATACCGACCAGTTACCTAAGCCGAGAGCATATCCAAGGGTTGATTTTCCCGAGAAAGAATACCGGCAAATTGACAGGGAAATGTGTTATTTTGGTTTTGAATTGCCCGTTTATGCTGAGATTAAAGATTATTCAGGTGAAATAGCCGGAGCCATCAATAAACAATGTTGGTTTGACATTACGATTCCTGCTTTTCATGGAAAAATCCATTGCAGTTATTATCCCATCAATAAAACAAATACGCTAGACAGCCTGATCTTTGACTCTTTCACTATGGTAGGCCAACATACCATCAAAGCCCAGTATATCAAGGAAACCCGGATTGAATTACCGAATAAAGTGTATGGCGTTTTGTTCAATCTATCAGGTCCGGCAGCCAGCCCGACACAGTTTTTCCTCACGGACAGCATCAACCATTTTTTCAGGGGGTCATTGTATTTTGAAAACAAACCACAGGTTGATTCAATGGAAGTGGTCTACCATTTTGTCAATCAGGATATTGAACATCTTTTGAATTCTTTCCACTGGAAGTGATCTTTTTTGTAAATTCGTGTAAACTTTTTCGAATTTGGATATGCAACTGATTACATATTATGGGAGTTACGCTTGATCAGATAAAAAAACCTGTTTCAGAGGAACTGGAGATTTTTGAAAAGTTCTTCCAGAACGCCATGAAAAGCAACGTATCTCTGCTCGATAAAATCACATATTATATCGTCAAGCGCAAGGGTAAGCAAATCCGTCCGATGTATGTTCTGCTCTCAGCTAAGATGTTTGGCCCGGTCAACAACAACAGCTACATCGCAGCTGCCATGATCGAATTAATGCACACCGCCACCCTGGTACATGATGATGTCGTTGACGATGCGAATGAAAGAAGGGGATACTTCTCAGTGAATGCCCTATGGAAAAATAAAATAGCTGTGTTGGTAGGCGATTATCTCCTTGCTAAAGGATTGTTTATCAGTGTGGAATCTCAACAAATCGAATTGCTGAAGATCCTTTCGGCCACTGTTAAAAACATGAGTGAAGGTGAATTGCTTCAGATCCAGAAAGCCAGGAAACTGGACATAGTTGAAGATGTATATTATGATATTATCAGGCAAAAAACTGCTTCCCTGATCGCCGCTTCATGCAGTATTGGTGCCGCAACGGTCAGTGAAGACCCCGAAATGGTCTCTTTAATGTATGCCTATGGTGAATCTATAGGGATGGCATTTCAGATCAAGGATGACCTGTTCGATTATGGGACAAGAGATATCGGGAAACCACTTGGGATCGATATTAAAGAAAAGAAAATGACGCTCCCACTGATCCATGTACTTCAGAAAGTCAACAAAAAAGATAAAAGGTACATCATCAATACGATAAAAAATCACAATGAAGATAAAGCAAAAGTGGATGAACTCATTGCTTTTATCAAGGAGAATGGTGGGCTGGAATATGCCAATGCCAAAATGATGGAGTTTAAGTCACAGGCAGACAAAATACTGCTGCAATTCCCTGACAATGAGTATCGGAAATCACTTTTGGATCTTTCAGATTATGTGATCAACAGATCAAAGTAGCTTAATTCATACACTTTCAAGAATAACTTCTTTTTCGTATTTCAGGTTATTGATGATAAATTCTTGTCTATCAGGCGTGTTTTTACCCATGTAATATGACAGTATATCCTCTATTTTTGTATTTCCCAGCATTTTAACCGGTTCCAACCTCATGTTTTCTCCAATAAGATTACCGAATTCATTAGGGGATATTTCTCCCAATCCTTTAAAACGTGTGATCTCCGGCTTGCCTTTCAGTTTTCTTATAGATTCAGCCTTTTCTTTTTCTGAATAGCAATAATAGGTGACCTGCTTATCCCTCACTCTAAATAAAGGAGTTTCAAGAATATAAAGGTGTCCGTGTGTCACCAGTTCCGGAAAAAACTGCAAAAAGAATGTCAGCAAAAGCAGACGTATGTGCATACCGTCGACGTCAGCATCAGTGGAGATAACCACCCGGTTGAACCTCAATCCTTCGAGCCCATCCTCGATGTTCAAGGCATGTTGCAGCAGGTTGAACTCTTCATTTTGGTATACAATTTTCTTGGTGAGTCCATAGCAATTAAGCGGTTTGCCACGCAAACTGAATACTGCCTGGGTTTGGACATCTCTTGCTTTGGTGATAGAACCACTCGCTGAATCACCTTCAGTTATAAAAATGGTAGAGTTATCTTTTATCACTGCATCACCTTTATCATCATTAAAGTGAATCCTGCAATCTCTGAGTTTTTTATTATGAATATTGGCGGCTTTTGCCCTTGTTTTAGCGATCTTCTTAATGCCATCTATCTCTTTTCTTTCTTTTTCGGACCTTTTGATCCTGTCAAGAAGGATTTTTGCGACGTCTTCATGTTTATGCAGGTAATTATCTAAATGAGTTTGCAGAAAATTGCCAATGAATGTACGCAAAGTGGCTCCTTCCGGGGAAATGGTCTGAGAGCCAAGTTTGGTCTTGGTCTGTGACTCAAACACCGGTTCTTCAATCCGGATACTGATCGCGCCCACGATCCCTGTCTGAATATCCCGTGAGTCAAAATTTTTATTATAGAAATCCCGGATAGTTTTCACCACAGCATTTCTGAAAGCGACCAGATGCGTTCCTCCCTGTGTGGTAAACTGGCCGTTCACAAAAGAATAGTAGTCCTCACCATACGATGGTCCATGTGAAAGTGCCACTTCAATATCTTCTCCTTTCAGGAAAATGATTGGATATTTCAATTTTTCAACATCCGTTTTACTGGTCAGAAAATCGAGTAATCCATCTTTGGAATACATGGTTTCCCCGTTGAACTTAATCCTTAGACCTGAATTCAGATATGCATAATTCCATAATTGGTTTCGGACATACTCAGACTGAAACTTATACTCCTTAAATATTGACTCGTCCGGAACAAAGGTAGTTATGGTACCATTTTCAATCTGTGTTTCCTTGATTACATCACTGTTGACAACGATCTCTCCTTTTTGGAATTCTGCGCTTTTACTTTCTCCATCACGAATGGATTTAACGCTAAAATAAGAAGATAGCGCATTGACAGCTTTGGTTCCTACACCATTCAGCCCGACTGATTTTTTGAATGCCCTGGAATCATATTTTCCACCCGTATTGATCTGCGAAACACATTCCACCAGTTTACCCAAAGGAATTCCACGCCCATAATCCCTGACGATTACTTTGTTTCCTTCAATGCTTACCTCTATTTTTTTTCCGTAACCCATGACATATTCATCGATGGAATTATCCAGGACTTCTTTAAGCAAAATGTATATTCCATCATCAGGTGATGAGCCGGAGCCAAGTTTTCCGATATACATTCCGGGGCGCAAACGTATGTGTTCTTTCCAGTCAAGAGAAACTATATTGTCCTCAGTATATTTGATCGTCTCCATAAATTGATATTTTCTGTTGTCGGATGAATTCTCCCGGTTAGTTTAAAACAAACCGCAAATTTACAAACATATTAGAAATATTTTTAATCAAATAAAGTTTTAATGACTTTCCGCACTTTGCCTGGTAATAATTTAAATAGTGTCTGTAAGAAACCCATGTTTTTTCCTCTTTGATAAGAAAAAGTCAAAGAAAAAGCTTGGTTCCTTTCTTTGAGTATTCCACAGGCAACAGTTTTTGAAAACGAGGAGTTTACTCATGGCACTGATTGTTTCAAAACCAGGCATGACGCAGTATTCGGCATTCTCTTGAAAAGGCTAAATAATAAATATCTGTTTTGATCAAATGTTAAAGCGCAATCGAATGGCAATACTATATAATTTGTAGAAATTTTGGTGGTCAGCAATTTAGTCTGAAAGCCTGTTTATTTCCTGGAATTGAGTGTTTACATTGACCAAACCACACCAGATTTGTCATGGAATCAGAGGTTTTAACCCTTGGTATAATTCATTAGCCAATAGGCTAAAGACTAAAAGACTATAGAGCAATAGAACTACACAATTTCTGGATACAATCTGATCGTTATTAAATCGAGCTATAGATATTTAAAATGGATTTGACTTAATAAATTTTTAGTTTCAGATTCGTTTTTTGTACTTTTATCGGTTGATAAAGCAAATAATTATGAAGAAAGAAAGATTGCTATCCCTGGATGCATTTCGTGGGCTGACAATAGCCGGAATGATCCTGGTGAATAACCCCGGCAGCTGGAATCATGTTTATCCTCCCCTACTCCATGCCAAATGGCATGGCTGCACCCCCACGGATCTCGTTTTCCCGTTTTTCCTGTTCATAGCTGGCGTTTCATTGAGCTATTCTTACAGTAGTTTCAATTATCAATTCTCCGGACAAGCTGTAAAAAAGTTATTGAGGAGGGTGGCGTTGATATTTATTATAGGATTGTTGCTCAATGCCTTTCCTTTCTATAATATGGATATTTTTACTTTAAGGATCCTGGGTGTTTTACAAAGGATTGCACTTGCCTTTGGTCTGGCAGGATTCCTGATATTGTTGTTGAAAAGGTGGCAATTGATCCTTGCTGCCATCATCATTTTAATGGGTTACTGGTTTGTTTTATGGAATTATGGCGGTGATGCGCCTTATGAGCTGGATACGAATGTCGTCAGAAAGATCGACCTTGCCATCATTTCTGAAGCACATATGTACAAAGGTTTTGGGATACCTTTTGAACCTGAAGGACTATTATCTACGCTTACCTCAGCGGTGACGATTATATACGGGTTTTTGATTGGAATCACCCTAAGGAGGAAAACTGACCATTTATGGCAAAACCTCCTTTACATTGCAGTTTCCGGAGTGGTTATGATTTTATCAGGTCTTATATGGGATACATTTTTCCCTATCAACAAACCAATATGGACCAGTTCATATGTATTGTACACAGGTGGTATTGCCAGCATTCTGCTGATGTTTTTCTACTGGATGATCGATGTGATCAAGTGGAAGAAATGGGCTCAATTTTTTGTTGTCTATGGTGTAAATCCTCTATTTGGTTTTACATTATCAGTGATTTGGGTGAAAATATTGTTTAACATTCAATTTGAAAACCCTTCAGGAGAAATGATCAATGGGTACTCATGGTTGTATTCGACTGTTTTTGCTCCGGTTTTTGGAAATTTGAATGGGTCGTTGATGTTTGCAGTGTTCCATATAATATTTTTCTGGCTGATCCTGTTAATTCTGTACAAAAGGAAAATATTTATCAAGATTTAACCTAAAGATGTCAATAAATTTTACTTTTGCAGCTCTTAAACAATAAAATATGAACATTATGTTGAGCATGTTATTATTCGGATTGCCCGGTGGAGGAGAATGGGTAATGATCGTTTTAATCGTTCTTGTACTATTCGGTGGCAGAAAAATTCCTGAGTTGATGAGAGGTTTGGGACAAGGTATCCGCGAATTCAACAATGCCAAATCCAATATCAAATCTGAGATCAACGAAAATATCAGGGAATTGGAAACCCAAAAAAGAAAGGAGCTTGAGGCTAAGACAGAGTCTGCTCCTGAAAACGCTGAAAAGTGATTTTATGCACATTTGTCTTAATTAATCGTTAAACTGGAACCGTCTGTTGTAAAATAGTATGGTTTATTCGTCCATTACATTGATTTAATAATTTTTATAAAGAAAAACAAAACCAATGAACATTAGAGTTATTTTCAGTACTGTTTTGATGCTTTCATTAGTTACTTTAATGCACGCTCAAAAATATGGTTTTCTGAATTCCACACAATTGATCCTGATCCATCCGGACGTAAAAGCCGCCGATCAAAAACTGACCAATTTTCAAAATGATATGCTTGCAAAAGGAGATACCATGGTTAAAGCCCTGGAATTGAATTATGCCAAATATGTTGAAGAAGCAAACGGCGGAACACTTTCCAAGCTTCAGATGCAGGAAAGAGAAGCCGCACTTGGTCAGGAACAGGAAGCCATCAGGGCATTTGAAACTGAAATTCAACAAGCACTGATCAAGAAAAGAGAAGAATTGTATCAACCCATTTTAAATTCCATCCAACAGGCCGTTCAAGCCGTTGGTAAAGAAGAAGGTTATACTTTCATTTTCGATTCCAGCACAGGAGTCATTTTACACGCATCAGAAACAGAAAATGTTTTTGATAAAGTGAAAGTAAAATTGGGATTATAACATATTTATTCCGGACTAAAACGGATCTGGTCATGGTGTATGGCCGGATCCGTTTCTTTTTCCAAACTATTGTTCTTTAGGCAGTTAGTTTATTATTGAACAAAAACTAATCAGGGATCATCAATTCAGCATGATTTGGAAAAGATGCCGAACCGTAATGCACAAAATGAATGGATGAATTCAGATCCTCCATCTGATATTGGCGGGCAAAACTGAGTAAAAAAGCCTTTAACTCGGCATTTGGTATATTTTTGGAATTAGCCTTCGGATAAAAACTGATGAGATCTATCTTCCCGTTTTTGTTCCAGTAAACATTGAGCCATATTTTTACTCCATTCAGATCGAAATTTATCTTTCTACTGTAGTCTTCCATATCGATCAGTAAAAACATCCAGTGTTTGTATGCTTTATCCATGGAATTGCCGCAAACAGACATCAGATTGCCAGTGTAATTCGGGGCTAATTCACTCAAAGCATCGTCATCAGCTCCCAATTCGAAAACAGCAGGAATTCCATTGGCATCATCCCCATTGTGTTGTGTACTTATGGGTGCAACACTTCCCAAAGCAAAAAAAATCATTATTAAAAGCAATGCTCTCATATGTATACTCAGGTATTTACGTATAAAAAAACGGCTACCGGATTTTCAAAAAATCCCGGTTGCCGGATTTTGGACATCAAAACACAATTACTATATCAAATTTAATACCGATTATCTTTCACATAGGGTAATTTTGCCATTCTGCTCACCTCAATAGAAGGAAATCCGAATTCTTCAACCACTTTTCCCTCTATTGCATAGCATCCGGGCCCTTTAAAAGTATATTGTTCCAAAGATTTCGGGAAATGCACTGTGTCAAAAAAAATTCCGTTTTTATCGATGAATGTACCAAAATTCATCAGCTTGCCCTGTACGGTACGAACATATTTTCTGGTGATATAATATCCGAGAATGGTAACCGTTTGTCCTGTATACTTTTTGAATTCTGCTGAACAAATCTTGCCATTGAAAGATGATTCGACCAGTTCAAAAGGGCTGCTGAGCGGAAAACCGAGCAGCTCGATCTCATCAAATGCCTGGTCATAGGGTCCTTCCTCAAGAACCGGAAGGCTGAAAGCCTGATGAACTGTGTCAAAAAGATAAGCTGTATTATGATGTTTGACAGCCGGATTAAAAATGGCGTTTTTCGCCCACATCAGTTCGTATTTGTTCATTCCCGTAAAGCGAAAAGCACCTATGCGGATCAGCAGATCCAGTTGCTCCCTGCCAATATCAACGCGCTTGATAAAATCCTCCAGACTTGTGAACTCACCGCCATGTTCACGCTCACGGATGATCCTGTGGGCTGCTTTGGTTTCAAAAGATTGCATGTGTATGAATCCCAGATATACTTCCTTACCATAGACATGGGTGAGGTACAGGCTTTTGTTCACGCAGGGTGCATTGATACTGGCTCCGGCCATTCTCGCCTCGTGTACATATACTTCTGTCGAGTAAAAACCCCCAAAATTATTGATCACAGCCACCATGAATTCAACAGGAAAATAAGTTTTGAGATAAAGGCTTTGAAATGATTCTACTGCAAAACTCGCTGAATGCGCTTTGCTGAATGAATATCCGCTAAAGCTTTCGATCTGCCGCCAGACTTCCCTGGTGAGTTCTTCGCTGTAGCCTCTTTCCCTGCAATTGGTAAGAAACTTGTTTTGCAGACTATAAAAAATGTCCGAATCCTTTCGTTTTCCTGTCATGATCCTCCTCAGCATATCAGATTCATTGAGATCCAGCCCTGCAAAATGGTGAACTATTTTGAGTACATCCTCCTGGTAGACCATGACACCAAAAGTTTCACTCAGATGTTTTTCAAAAATGGGATGCAAATATGAAAAGCTTGCGGGTTTGTGAAAACGTTGGATATATTCTTTCATCATCCCTGATTTGGCCACTCCCGGACGAATGATGGAACTGGCTGCTACCAGCTGTATGTAATTGTCACACCTGAGTTTTTTGATCAAGCCGCGCATGGCAGGTGATTCGATGTAAAAACAGCCGGTACACTGGCCGGATTGAAGTTGTTTTTTGACCAACGGATCCTGCTTAATCCCTGCTACCTGGTGTATATCGACCATTTTACCCTGGTTTTGAGCGATCAGTTTTACAGCATCCTTGATATGACCCAATCCACGCTGACTGAGAATGTCAAATTTCTGAAAACCAAGATCTTCTGCTGCATACATATCGAAATGAGTCACCGGAAAACCTTTGGGCATCATTTTCAAAGCTGTAAAATAATTGAGCGGTTCTTCGCTGATAATGATGCCTCCTGCATGGATGGAAAGGTAGTTGGGGAAATTTTCAATCATTTTGCCATATTTGAAAATATACTTTGCAAAATGATGATGCCGGGAAGCATCCATAGGGTGATCCACGATGGTATCAATATCTTCTTTGGGCAAACCAAATACCTTTCCGAGTTCCCTGATGATCGATTTACCCTTGAAAGTATTGTAAGTTGCCAGTTGAGCCGTAAATTCCGAACCATATCTCTTGAACATGTAGTCTATCACATCATCACGCTGATCCCACGAAAAATCCAGGTCAAAATCAGGTGGTGAACTCCTGTGCGGGTTGATGAACCGCTCGAAATACAGGTCCAGTTCTATCGGATCCACGTCCGTGATCCCGAGGTTGTATGCAACGATCGAGTTGGCTCCGCTGCCTCTTCCGACGTGATGAAATCCGGAGGTTTCGGCATACCGGATGATATCCCAGGTGATGAGAAAATAGGAATTGAAATGCAGTTGCCGGATCACCTTCAGTTCCTTTTCAGTACGCCGCTTCGCTTCTTCGTTATCCGTACCATAGCGCCGTTTACAGCCGTCGATGGCTAGTTTGGAAAGCAATTTGAAATCTCCGGCCTCACTCCCTGTAAAGTTGAGCCGGTTGTTGCTGAGCGTATCCGGCATTTCAATGGTGCATGAACCGATCAGCCGTTCCGTATTTTTGATGATGGCCGGATAGGAAGCGAACCGTTGTCTGAGCTCCTCTTCAGGCAGAAAATACTCGGTAGGTCTTGCATGATCCCCGGGTTCCAGTTTACCCAGGATGATGTTGAGGTCTATGCAGCGCAACAGGCGGTGAATTTTGAAACCCTCATCGTCCTGAAAAGTCACCGGTGCGAGCACCACCATTTTATCCTGCCGGTCTTTGACGGGCGACATAAAAAGCTTATTGACTTCTTCGGGACGCACGCCGAGAAATTCGTTGTCTGCAAAGTCTTCCAGCGGCTTGATCAGGGCTCTGTAGATGATGTAAGCGTGTTCAAACCGTGGGGCAACATCCGGCAAGAGAGTATCTTCCAGAGAGTGTCTGGTCAGAAATTCATTCAATTCCCTGAATCCTTCCCTGTTGCGGGCAATACCGATGTACAAGAACCGGTGATCCCTTCTGAATTCAATGCCCAATGCAGCTGTGATGTCAAATTTGCGGCAGGCCTGTATGAATTCGTAGGAGGCAGAAGTATTATTGATATCTGTCAGCACCATTTTCCTTATCCCGAGTGCTGCTGCGCGCTCTGCCAGTTTTTCAGGAGAGCAGGTGCCGTATCTGAGGCTGAAGTAAGAATGTGTGTTGAGATACATCGTTATTCTGTCGAAATCTTTTGTTGTCCTGTTTTTTTATGTCCCCAAATTCTCCCTGGCATTTAAGCCTGTATCACTCAGTTTTCACAACAGTGTATTGGCCCGTTTTACGGCGTTATAGCCAAAACGATTGCGTATTCGGTCCATCTGCTGAAGCAGCCTGATATCCTTCATCGTATCCTCGAAAAGATCCATCTGAAAATAACCGCTCACCAGGCCGCTGAACTTCACACCGATCAGCCGTATCAACTGCCTGCGCTCATAAAGGGAATCAAATAACTCCTTTATGTACGCATGCAAGACCCTGTCATTGGATGTATAGGCTATTTTCTTTTGTTTGGTATAAGTGTTGAAATCCGCATATCGGATTTTGACGGTAATCACAGAGGTCAGCTTCTTTTTGGATCTCAGTTCGTAAGCCAGCGAATCCGCCATCCCTGAAAGTACATCGCGTATCATTCTGAGATCGAGACTGTCTTCCATAAAGGTTCTCTCCTTCGAAATGGATTTTTGCTCCCGGTAAGGAACAATGGGTGTCATGTCAATGGCATTGGCCTTTTCCCAGAGCACTTTCCCGTTTTGCCCGAATTCTCTTTCGAGCAGGCGCACCGGTATACGACTCAGGGTCTCAATTTTCCTGACCCCCATGAAGCTTAGCTTTTTATAGGTCTCTTTCCCTATACCCGGAATTTTTGCAGTAGAAAGCGGTGCCAGAAAGCATTTTTCTGTTCCGTTGGGGATTTCTTTACCACCGTTGGGTTTGGCTTCCCCGGTGCCTATTTTGGAAACCAGCTTATTGACTGACAATCCCATAGATATGGGAAGACCTGTCTCCCTGATCACCTTTTGACGAAGTTCCGATGACCATTTAAAACAACCGAAATAGCGGTCCATTCCGCTCAGATCGAGGTAAAATTCATCAATGGATGCTTTTTCATAGACAGGCGCATCTTCAGCGATCACCTCCGTCACCATATTGGAATACAGGGTATAGGAATCCATGTCCCCACGCAAAACCGTGGCCTGGGGACAAAGGCGTAAAGCCATTTTCATCGGCATGGCTGAATGCACACCAAACCTACGCGCCTCATAACTACACGAAGCAACTACGCCACGGCTGTTTAAACCACCGATGATAAGCGGTTTGCCTTCAAATGAGCTGTTCTTTAAACGCTCCACGGATACAAAAAAAGTATCCAAATCCATATGTAATATAGCCCTTTCAAACATTTTTTTACATAATGTCGATTTATTCGACATTTTATGGGCGTATAACCCGACAAATATAAAACATTTTTTGTAGATTTGTCAATTCTTTCATTTTTTAACAAAAAAATATGTTGGCAGAGAACATCAGATACCTCAGAAAAAAATTTCATGTATCCCAACAGGAACTGGCAGATGCGGTTTCAGTTGCCCGCAACACAATCGGTGATTATGAAAGGGGAAAAACTGAACCGACCATTCAGGGGCTGATCAGAATAGCAGATTACTTCAAGATAAGTGTGGACGAACTGCTCAAAGTCAAAATCAGTCACCAGGATTACGAAATCATCAGGAGCAAAGATCTCAGAGTGCTCGCCATCTCTGTTGATAAAAACAACGAAGATCATATCGATCTCGTCGAAACGAAGGCAGAAGCAGGCTACCTCGACAGCTATTCAGACCCTGAATATATAAAAGATCTGCCCAAAATAAGCTTCCCCAATATTCCGGCCGGAAGCACCCTTCGTGCATTTGAAATACATGGTGATTCCATGCTTCCCATTGAGTCAGGCAGCATCGTGATCGCATCCTATGTGGAAAACCTCAGCGGGTTGAAAGATCAAAAGACTTATATCGTCATCAGCCGTCAGGAAGGTGTAGTCTACAAACGTATTCAACAACTCAAAGACCAAAATCAACTATTGCTGATCTCGGACAATGAATTGTACAAACCGTATACGATACACTACAGAGAAATCGCCGAACTGTGGCAATATTACGCTCACCTGAGTTTTTCGGATTCAAAAGCGGCTTTCAACAGTCTGCTGGAGGATAAATTGGCTGAGATCAAATATGAATTGAAAATAATACGGGATCAATTACAAACAGATTGATTTTAAGTAAATTATATTTGTCCTGTAAAAATAATAATTTCCCGAAATCATTGAGGTCTGAAGGCTTTTGGCAGAAAGTAATAGCCACTAACCGTACATACGATTCTCATTAAAAAAAACAGATATAGAAATAAAAAATCCTCAGTGCTCCATTCAATGATCAACGTTTCATAAGAAAAGCAGCTGTACTGATCACAAATTTCCCGGGAATAAAACGCTGAAAAAAGATGAGTAATCTGTTCATGAACCCATGAACGGCAATGTTTTTACCAGATTCAACCGAGGTGAATATAAACGCTGCAAGTTCCCCGGCATCCGGTGCAGAACGGGTGATGGAAGTTGTTTTTACGTCCAATCCGGCAACTGAACCGAACTCACTTTCTGTTGCACCGGGACAAATGGTAAGTACCCTGACATTTTTCTTTCTCCATTCGTAGTTCAAAGCACGTGAAAAACTCAAGACATAAGCTTTGGTTGCAGCATACACTGAAAAATAAGGGACCGGTTGAAATGCAGCTGTAGAAGCTATATTGATGATGATACCACCTCCGTTATCTGCCATTTGCCGGCCAAAAAACTTGGTAAGCTTGGTCAAAGTCAAAATATTGAGCAAAATCATCTGTTCTTCAACAGACATCTCGATCTCATCAAATGTCCCCCGAATCCCAAAACCGGCATTGTTGACCACAATATCAGGCTCCAAACCCGCATTTTTGACGGCTTCAAATAAAATTTCGGCACTATCAGCTTTACCCAGATCCTGATCTAACACCATCACTAAAGAATGATGTTTTTCCACAATTTCTTCCTTTATCTTTTCCAACCTGTCTTTTCTTCTTGCAACCAAAATAAGATCATAGCCATTATTCGCATAGGTATATGCGAGTTCACGACCAATACCGGAAGATGCTCCTGTGATCAGTACTGTTTTTGCCATAATTATTTTTTTAACCGCCCTTCAAAGAATACTTGTTTTTCCTAAGCAGTATGAACATCCCTGCTATTCCAATGATCACCAATCCAACAGAAATATACTGTGCCTGAGACCATTCAAATCCAAAATAATTGTATTTGTCATTGACCCGGATAGTTTCGATCAAAAATCGTTCTACCCCATTGAATACCAGATACATAAAAAATAGAAATCCGGCGATTTTGATCCGCTTTCTCACCAGCCACAAGAATATAAATATCAGGATCGAAACGATCGTTTCATAGACAGAGGTAGGAAACACACCCGGAGACAATCTATGACAATATTTTGCTGTACAACCTTCAATAGGAATACCCTCGTTGATCACATTGTGCGGATAATCATAAGACCACATCCAGTCCGGCAAAATAAACCAGGATGGTTTGGCCATTTCATTCACTATGCCCCAGTCTCCGTCTCCGGAAAAATGACAACCCATCCTACCGATCCCATAACCAAGAATAATCGCCATTCCGGCTATGTCCATCATATGCATCACTGGAATCCCAAGTTTTTTGATGTAAAAATAAACTACAATAAACGCGAGAATCAACCCGCCATATACAGTCAGACCACTTCCTGAGAAAATCTGACCCATTGGATCCTGAAAAAATAGATCCAGATTTTCAAGAATAGAAAACAATCTGGCTCCAACTATGCCGGATATCGCAGCAATGATCGTGATATCACCCGTTTTTTCATAAGGATGGATGGTAATACTGGTCTCCTTTTCTGAATCTTTTTTGCTTCTCCTCCAATTCCAATAGGTATAACCACCATATAACAAACCTATGATCAATCCACCTGGCCAACTTCCATCACCCGAAAAAACGACCCCGGCACCATCTGCTTTGAATGCATCAAAATGACTCAGAATATAAAACAATTTGAATCCAAGTACAAAACCTATCAAAGTATTGATAATAATACTGCTGAATGATACTCCATTGGCATTTTTTTTGGTAACAACCATCGGCTGAATGACGCCTTCCTGCTCTTTACGTTTTAATTCCATATATACGACCAATGCCGCCGTTAAAAAAGCCAGCGCGAGGAACAGCCCGTAGGTTTTAAAAATGGACGCTGCATTGTCATAAGGCGTGTTGAAAACATCGTGAAAAAAATATGATAAATCCGGATACATGTTCTATTTTTTTTGATTAGCAGGTATTAAAATTTAAAAAACATTACTTTTGTAAGCTAAGGTAATCAAAATCAAATGATATATAATCTATGAAATGTCTGTATTAAAAAAATTTATAGTTTTTTTATTTATGAGCACGCTTGTGCTTTTCAATAAAAATATTTTAACAGCTCAAACGAGTCCGAATTTAAAGTTCGGAAGTGTATTCGTTTACCGTGATATATCAGATACTGAAGCAGATACATTCGGTATGATGGATGGTTGGCACATAGGTCTGGACGCCAGGATCAGTCCTTATGGCTATTACCTGAGTCCCGGATTACATCTTTATTGGTTCCAGGTTAAAGAGGGTACCAATTTTTTAAGTGTCGGAGACCCCAGATATTTCAATTTAAAAATTCCGCTGAACATGGGATATTGTGTGAACATGAACAGGAAATTCAGCGTTCGCTTCAGCGTTGGCGGTAACATCAATTATGTATTTCATGTAGATAAAAATGATGTAGGCATCGATTTCACTACCATCAATGACTTGTTTTTGGGAGTCAATGCCGGTGGCGGTTTTGATTACGGAAGGTTTACCTTTGATGTGGTTTATGAAAATGGACTAACTCCTGTTGTAAAAATTCCGGACAAACGAAGATTTAATTTTTGGTCTGTTACGATAGGCAGACTTTTTTGAAAATAAGTATCGGATTGTACGCAAACCTGTCACAATGGTTTCGATTGAAATTGTTCCATTATTTCCAGAAATTTGGTGACCGGATGTGAACCCGTAAACGCTGGTTTCTCATTGATGATCACATTTGGCACACTCTTCACATCATATTTTTCTGAAAGCTCCGAAAAGGTATTGGCTTCTATAATATCGGCTGAAATAAATTCATTATGAAGTGCAAGCCGATGTGCAGTAATGGCTGCACCAGGACATTGAGAACAGGTTGGAGTTACAAAAACCTGAATATGAAATGGTTCGATGATCCTGCTGATCCGTTCAGTAATATCATTTGGCATTTCTGCCGGTATACCGCTGATCTCCCTGACAGCTGAAATAAGTGAATGAATTTCGTATCCTGCAGGAATTCCATAGAACCTGACACCCTGTTCTTTTCCGTTTTCGTCAAGCAAAACTATTCCAGGCATTTTATCAACGCCCAACTTCGAAATACTTTCGGCATCCAACTGCCACTCGTAGTACTTCAGCGAAAGTTTATCATGAAGAGCGCTGAATTCTTCCATAAATCGGTAAGTATCCCTGCATGTCGGACAATCCTTTTCAGACCCGACAAATGCAATTTGTACCTTGTTTTTGAGTGAACCAAGGAGTTCAGCGAGTTGCTTACGCGTATCTTCATTAAAAATGGCCATCGACAGGATATTTTTGCAAAAATAAAAACTATAGGACAGCTAGTTTGTAACATAAGTTACACTACATTGTTTATCCCTCGTTCTAAAGTTCTGGAACCATAAAGCATAAACATTGTTTTACTAACATATTAAAGGAATAAGCAAGCTAAAACTGGTATCGTACATTCCGACAATTAATTTAGCAGTCTTAAAAAAACTCGTCACTTCATCACCATGTTTTAGTCATGCTATTTGAACTGATGGCAGTCGATTATGGCAAAACTGCATAAAATCATATCATTATAAGCATTCATTTTTTGATTTTATCTACTTTTGATCCTCTAAACAACAAATTTTGGCAATAGATAAAAACTTTGAACAATTTATCAGGGAGATTCCAAAGGCGGAATTGCATGTTCATCTTGAAGGCACTATCGAAGCTGAAATGATGTTCAGACTGGCACAGAGAAACCAGATAAAATTGAGGTTTGCCAGCGTTAGTGAATTAAAACAAGCCTATGAGTTCAATGACCTCAGAGATTTTTTGATATTGTATACAGAAGGTACCCGGGTAATGCGAACAGCCTTGGATTTTTATGATGTAGCCATGGCTTACCTGAAAAAAATGCATGAACAGCATGTATTACATACAGAAATTTTTATTGATTTTCAGACATATCTCAAAAGAAATATCGCTCCTGACATCATTATGGAAGGCCTGGAACTTGCGGTTAAGGATGCAAAGGAACAATGGGGGATTTCTGTATTGTTAATACTTTGTTTTTTACGACAACTCGGACCTGAATCAGCTTTAAATACCTTTCAGCATGTACTTCGATTCAGAGGTCAGATCACAGGCATTGGTTTGGCTTCCATCGAAAACGGATTTCCTCCTGAATTGTATCGCCAGGTATTTGATTTGGCTCGCAATGAAGGTTTTAAACTGGTAGCCCATGCCGGAGAAGAAGGACCGTGGCAATATGTGGAAGGAAGTGTGGATGTCCTGAAAGTTGACAGGATAGATCACGGGAATAATTCCTGTCAAAACCCTGAATTGGCACTGAGGATCGCAAAAATGCAGATTCCTTTGACACTTTGTCCATTGTCAAATATCAAACTTAAAAATGTGGACAAACTTGAAAATCACTCCGCAAAAAAAATGCTCGAAAAGGGTATGCTGGTAACGATCAACTCCGATGATCCCTCATATTTTGGCGGATACATCAATGAGAATTTAATCGCCATATCTGAAGCGCTGGATTTGACTAAACAACAAATTATCACCCTCGCAAAAAATTCTTTCAAAGCCTCTTTCATCCCGGAAGAAAGGAAAGCTGAACTGATAAAACTGGTTGACAATTATGCCAACGGTTCAAACAAATAACCTGAGATCACCTGGAAGAAAATTGCACCGTTGTTTTATCTAAATCATGCAATTCACTTGATAAACAGCTTTAGCTGGTTATTGCTGAATGGTCTTTTTCAGTTTGGATAAGTCAAATCCTTTAGATAAAAGCCTGTCGGTGACCTGCTTATACATGGTATCATCCATCACCGGCGTTCTGGACAATATCCAAAGGTATTTTTTACCAGGTTCACTCACAACCGCATAACTGTAATCCTCCGCCAGATCAATGATCCAGTAATCACCTTTGAACGGCCAAAAAAACTGCACTTTCAGTTTTGCATTATTCGTACCCGGAACAACAAAAGCCTTTCCCTTGATGTACGATTCTTTCCCGTTGAGGCTATCCTTATTACAGCGGTTTTCAACAATTACATAACCTTTATCAGATAAGGAATACTCAGCCGTAGTCCGGTGACAGCCTTTTTGAAACCTTTGGGGAAATGAGGCGATATCATACCATTTTCCGGCATATTTGTTCAAATCAACAAATGGAACTGCCTCCAAATCGCTGGCAGGAGATTGACAGGAAAGCGAACACATGGCTAAAAAAAATATTTGGGCATAAAAAAATCTATTCATCTTCCGTGATTATAATAATCAGCCTTGAAATACAAACCCGCATCTAACAAATAAAATAATGGTTGATGCCGCAAACCCGATCATCAACCATTATTTATATAATCTCTGTAACTGAGAATAATATCAATCCATCGCAAGTTTCTCACTCACCTCTTCAAAAGGTCTGATGTAACCCAACTGACTGATCTCAACCATATTCAGACTGGCAAAAGGAATGGTCTGGGTCATTTGCTTGTCAACGGTATAGACAATTGAAACAACAGGAGAATTTTCGCTTTTGGTGATCTTGCCATAATAAAGATTAAAACCGGAAATATTACGAAGATCTCCGTTCATATCTCTGACAGTTTTATTGATGGCGTTGAGCTGCTGCACGGTCAGGCTGATACCTTCCAAAGCATCCGGATGGCTGGTTTTGTAATTCAATTTGTATTTTTCCGCTGTGGGTGGTGTCACTGAACCTAAAGTGGTTCCATCATAGAAATACTCTGCAATCGAACTCCCCCCATGACTGTTATTTGTAAAAGAAGCAAATGCCATCACAAATACAGCAAATCCAAATCCCATGATAAAAGAACTAAAGTTAATTTTTCTCATTTTTCTTAAAATAATTTTTGGGCAATGCAAATACATATTAAAACCAGGTTAATATGTCACGGGATTCGTTTCGCATTGCGAAGTTAAACAATAATTCAAATGAAACAAAAAAAATGCCAAAATTTAAAGTAGATATTTTTTCTTCTCATTAAATTAAAATTAACGCATTCTTCATATTCAATTTTGAATTATTCATTCAATATATTCGTTATTTATGCGAATCAAGGGTTGAAAAAAAGCTCCGAAAATCCTTTATTTGGCCTCAATCCTAAAGGAAGATAAAGGATTTTCTCGCTTTCATCCTTTAGGATCGAGGCAAAAAAGTGAGAAAATCCTGCTTATCTGCAGAATTAACTTTAACCCTTGATTCGCACTATTTGCTAATATTGAGCGCTGAATTAAAGCATAATACCCATGAGTGAAACATACAGTAACAGTTCAGAGATTCTAAACGAGCTGAAGAAAGTCAAGAATTTATTGCTGGAAAAAGAAAAAGCATTTGAACATTTATTTGAAAGTATACATCCCGATCACCAGATCAATGCCAGGAACCTCATTCATTATCTTACCTTGCGAACGATGGACATCAAAAGCCTGCAGAACGGACTTCATGCTTTTGGATTATCTTCTTTATCCATTTCGGAAAGCCATATCATGGGTCAGATCAATGCCATTTTACAGGTTTTAACCCGCAGAATTATTCATGAGGATGCTGTATGTACTTACGCGTATGCCAGACAATCGGTCAACCAGAAGATCAATGGCCTTTTTGGTCCCAAAGCATCCAAAAAACACCGGCATATCATGGTAACCATGGACAGCAAATGGCTGAATAACAACGAAAAATTTGAAGCGCTCCTGAATGTCGGCATGAATATTGCGCGGGTCAATTGTGCTCATGATGAACCTGAAACCTGGTCAAAGTTCATAGAGAACATTCGTTTGGCATCCACAGCCACCGGAATTCCATGTAAAATTTATATGGATCTGGCCGGACCAAAAATCCGTACCATTCTGAAAGATAAGAAAGCAATCACCATTCAAAAAGGTGAAAAAATCCTGTTGACCTCCAAATCCAGAAAAAAAGGTTCAGGTTTAAAATATCAGCTTGTGGGTTGTTCTGTAAAAAATCTGACCAACCAACTCAAACCGGGTGAACGCGTATATTTTGATGATGGACTGATCAAATCTGAAGTCGTTGAGATCATTGGTGACTTTGCAGTACTTGAAATCCTTTCCATAGCTTCCGAAAAACCACGTTTAAAACATGGAAAGGGTATCAATTTCCCTGATTCGGTACTCCAGTTTCCTTCATTGACAAAATATGATGAGGAATGCCTTCCTTTCATTTCTGAAAATGCAGATATGGTAGGATATTCCTTTGTCAAAGACAAGACTGACATTCAATTGCTCCGGGAAACTTTCGGAGAAATGAAAAAACCACCGATCATCATCAAGGTTGAAAATGTTCAGGCTGTATACAATTTTCCTTCCCTGCTATTTGAGTGCATGAAGGATGAGTTGGCTGGTGTGATGATCGCCCGCGGTGATCTGGCCATCGAGATCGGTTTTGAAAAACTCAGTGAAATACAGGAAGAGATCCTGTGGATCTGCGAGGCTGCTCATATCCCGGTGATCTGGGCCACACAGGTACTGGAAAATCTCAATAAAACAGGCCTTGCTACCAGATCCGAGATCACGGACGCTGCCAGGTCTTCAGGTGCTGACTGCGTGATGCTCAATAAAGGAAAAAATATAGTCAAAACCGTTAAAACCCTGCAGAATATTTTTGGCAGAATGGGCAATCATCAATATAAAAAGAGATTTGTCTTCCGGCCATTGACGATCGCAACCAAATTTATAGACGATTCGGCAATGGAAGAAGTAAGTGAGGAAACCATTGTTCAGACAGAATCCTGACTTGTGGGTTCATTTGATCGGATCAGGTGACTGAACCGGTTTTTGATCTCCTCATTGATCAGTTTGGGCATTTCGTGATATGTGTGGAATGCAGACATCATCATCAAACCGGAAATGAGTGCAGCCGCAATCCTATATAAAACAACTATTGAAATATCCAGGTTAAATGGCAAAGCCATCAACCAACCGTAAAATAAAAAACGGTGAAAAATGGAATAATCCTGTTTATTATCAATACCATCATTAAAATACATGTGAAAGGTTCTGTAAAAATACAACTTCTTTAATTCCTTAAAAGGAGCAAACAACTTTCTGGTACTCCAGGAGATAACAAGATAATATATGGTCAGTATAAACAACAGGAAAATCAACATACCCCATTTTTCCACCATAAATGATATTGCAAAACATAAACTAAAGATCAGGATCAGAATTAAAATTCTTTTATTAAGCCAAAAACTCAATAAAGATCTATGGTATTTTTTCCTGCAATACTTTTTGATCTCCCTTTGTTTTTCATTAAGAAAAAAAGCAAATCCGGTTATTGGAAACCGGCTGTACACATTTTCCAGCACCTGTTCGAAATCCAGCAAAGGATGATCCATCATTTCAATATCAATCCTGCCCGCCAGTTCTTTCACTACTTCATCCTGCAAATCCAGATCTTCAACCCCTTTGGATTTGGCGAAAGCGAATAATGTCACTTTCTGTTCATCTGTTAAACTGATCATTTCTGCCATAGTTATAGAGTTAGTTGGTGAGTAAAGTCGATCGGTAATCCTGTGTGTTATACATTCCAGGTATTCTTTAATGGGTAACAGGAGATGAAATTAGTTGAAAATTATTGAATTATACGAAATATATAAAAAAAAATGATTGGAAAAATGATTTTGGAAAAATCTGTCAGGTTATGTTATAATTAGTTTTGATGCCTTCAGGATCATCGAACTGAGGTGGTATTATCAGACAGAGTTCCTGTCCT
>ERZ761607.836-NODE-836-length-44563-cov-41.167925_pt1 | contig 44563 bp, 47 predicted proteins | sample MGYA00511164_ERZ761607 | MGnify/ENA primary metagenome ERZ761607 (study PRJEB28899, sample SAMN02445080) | bioreactor sludge metagenome | biome: EBPR sludge | place: Australia: Brisbane, Thorneside Wastewater Treatment Plant | collected 2011-06-22 ...
GAGGCCCAAAACTCGTGCCATACTTGGCCTCATGCGGTTGAATTTCCTATCCGTTCCATCTTCTATACAACCTGTAACGGAGGGAATACGCATGATCCCTATTATCGTCAACGGCACGCCGCGCAGCGTCGATGCCACACCGGACACACCGCTGCTCTGGGTGCTGCGCGACAATCTGGGCCTGACCGGCACCAAATTCGGTTGCGGCATGGCCCAGTGCGGCGCCTGCACCGTGCATCTGAACGGGGCGCCGGTTCGCGCCTGCATGACGCCGGTTTCCGCTGCCGCCGGGCAGAAGATCACCACCATCGAAGGCGCCCAGGGCAAGGCCGTGAAAGCCCTGCAGGATGCCTGGGTCAAGCTCGACGTGCCGCAATGCGGCTATTGCCAGTCGGGGCAGATCATGTCGGCGGCGGCGCTGCTCGCGGGCAACCCCCAGCCGACGGATGCCGACATCGACACGGCGCTGGACGGCAACCTGTGCCGCTGCGCCACCTATCAGCGCATACGCGCGGCGGTGCATCAAGCTGCCAGAACGATGAGGGGATGAGCCATGGACAAAATCATTAACCCGAGCCGGCGCGCGTTCCTGAAAACCGGCACCACCTTGGGCGTCGGCCTCACCCTCGCGTTCTACCTGCCTGTCGGCGGCGCCGCCAGGATGAAGGCGGGCCAAGGCACAGACAAACCCTTTGAGCCCAATGCCTTTATCCGGATCGCGCCCGACGACACCGTGACGGTGATCGTCAAGCATCTGGAAATGGGGCAAGGGGTCAATACCGGTCTGCCGACCCTGGTGGCCGAGGAACTGGACGTGCCCTGGGAAAAGATCAGGGTCGAATCAGCGCCGGCTGACGCCAAGCTGTATAACAACCTGCTCTGGGGGCCGATGCAGGGCACCGGCGGCAGTACCGCCATGGCCAATTCATTCGAGCAGTTGCGCCGGGCGGGCGCCACCGCGCGCGCCATGCTGATCGCGGCAGCGGCGGATAACTGGAAAGTGGATGCCAACACCCTCGTCACCCTGGATGGCATGGTGCTGCACCGCCCCAGCGGCCGCAAAGCAAGCTACGGACAACTGGCGGAGAAGGCGGCAACGATGCCCCAGCCCGCCGAAGTGGCACTCAAATCACCCCAGGATTTCAAGTACATCGGCAAGCAGTTCAAGCGCACCGACTCGAAGGCAAAATCCAACGGCAGCGCCCAGTTCGCCTCCGACGTGCGGCTTCCCGGCCAGCTCACCGCTTTGCTTGCGCGCCCGTCGGTCTTCGGCGCCAGGCTCAGGCGCGTCCAAACCGAGCGGGCGAAGGCGGTACCCGGTGTGCGTGCCGTAGTCGAAGTGCCGCAAGGCGTCGCGGTAATCGCGACGGACTTCTGGTCGGCCAAGAAAGGCCGCGACGCGCTGCAAATCGAGTGGGACGAATCGGGCGGCGCACGAGTTTCGACGACTGAACAACGCGACCAGTACCTGGCGCTGCTGAATCAGCCCGGCAAGGTGGCACGCAGCGAAGGCGATGCGGCGCAGGCCCTCGCCCAGGCGGCAAAAAAACTGGAAGCGACATTCGAGTTCCCCTATCTCGCCCACGCACCGATGGAGCCGCTCAGTTGCGTCGTGCAATTGAAGGACAGCGGTTGCGAAATCTGGGCCGGCTCCCAGTCGCAGACCAGCGATCAGGCCACCGCTGCCCAAATTTTGGGGATCAAGCCGGAGCAGGTGAAAATCCATACCCTGCTGGCCGGCGGCAGCTTCGGCCGGCGCGCCAATCCCGCCTCCGACTACATCGCGGAAGCCGTCTCGGTGGCGAAGGCCACACGCGATCTCAGCGCGCCGATCCACCTCATGTGGACGCGCGAGGACGATATCCGTGGCGGCTATTACCGGCCTATGTTCGTCCACGCCATCAGCGCAGGGCTGGATGCCCAAGGCAACCCGGTAGCCTGGAACCAGCGACTGGTTGGCCAGTCGATTGCCGCCGGCACGGCGTTCGAAGGTGGGCTGGTCAAGGACGGCATCGACATGACGTCGGTCGAGGGCGCATCTAACCTCGCCTACGCCATCCCCAATCTGCACGTTGAGCTGCATTCGCCCAAGCTGGGCGTGCCGGTGCTGTGGTGGCGCAGCGTCGGCCATACCCACACCGCTTTCTCGACCGAGATTTTCATCGACGAGCTGGCAGCGGCGGCAGGCAAGGATCCTTATGCGTTCCGCCGCACACTGATTCAACATCCGCGTCTCGATGGCGTGCTGGAACTGGCCGCGACCAAGGCCGGCTGGGGCACACCGCTGGCGCCGAAAAGCGGGGTGCGGCGCGGGCGCGGCATCGCGGTGCATGAATCGTTCAACTCCTTTGTCGCCGAGGTGGCGGAAGTCAGCGTCAAGCCGGATGGTTCGTTCAGCGTGGATCGTGTGATATGCGCCGTGGACTGCGGCATCGCGGTCAATCCGGACCAGGTCAGGGCACAGATGGAAGGCGGCATCGGCTTCGGGCTTTCCGCAGCCCTGCACAGCGCCATCACCCTCAAGGCGGGACGCGTCGAGCAATCCAACTTCCATGATTATCCGCTGCTGCGCATCAGCGAAATGCCCCGGGTCGAGGTACACATCGTGCCGTCTCAAGCGGCGCCCACCGGCGTCGGCGAACCGGGCGTGCCGCCGCTTGCGCCGGCGGTCGCCAACGCGCTGTTCGCCGCGACCGGCAAGCGCCTGCGCAAGCTGCCGTTCGAAACCTCGGAACTACGGAGTGCATGATGGAAAGCTCGGACCTGGAAGTCCTGCGCACGTGCCTGCAATGGCAGCATGACGGCCATCGCGTGACGCTCGCCACCGTCACCCAAACCTGGGGGTCATCCCCGCGCCCGGTGGGCGCCATGCTCGCAGTGCGCGACGATGGACTGCTTGCCGGATCGGTTTCCGGCGGCTGCATCGAGGCCGATCTGATCGAGCGGGTGCGCGCCGCGCCGCCCATCCGGCCGGAAGTGCTCATTTACGGCGGCTCCGCCGAGGCATGCGAGCGTTTCCGCCTGCCCTGCGGCGGCGCGCTGCAACTGGTGCTGGAGCCGGCGCCTGGCAAGCCCCTGCTGCAAGCGATCCAGGACGACATCGCGCAGCACAGGCTGATCGGGCGGCGCCTCGATCTCGTCACCGGCGATATCCACCTTTACACCCCGCACATCGACGAAACCACGCAGTTCGACGGGCAGACGCTGATCGCCGTGCATGGGCCGCGCTGGCGGCTGCTCGTGATCGGCGCCGGCCAGATATCCTGCCATCTGGCGCAGATCGCCCAAGCCCTGGATTATCAGGTGCTGGTGTGCGATCCCCGCGAGGAATACAGCGCAGCCTGGGATGTTGCGGGTGCCGAACTCGTTCCCGGCATGCCGGACGACGCGGTGAACGCCCTGATGCCCGATGCCCGCTGTGCAGTGGTGGCCTTGACCCATGATCCCAAGCTGGATGACATGGCTTTGCTGGAAGCGCTCAAATCGCCGGCATTCTATGTCGGCGCCGTCGGCTCGAACGCCAATAACCTGAGACGGCGCGAACGGTTGAGCCTGTTCGATCTTTCGAAAGCGGAAATTGACCGCCTGCATGGGCCGGTGGGTCTGCCTATCGGCAGCCGCACCCCGCCGGAAATCGCCATATCCATTCTGGCGGAATTGACCGCGGTGCGACACGGCATCCGGCTTGGCGTTCTGCCTGCCACAGCAAGCGGGAATCACACCTCGCGCCAGTCGATGGCCGCAGCCATATGATCGTCGGCATTCTGCTGGCGGCGGGTACTGGAACGCGCTTTGGCGGCGACAAACTGTTGTTCCCCCTGGCCGACGGCACCCCGGTCGGCGTACAGGCGGCGCGCAACCTGCTAAGCGGCGTTGATCATGGCGTTGCGGTGCTGCGTCCGTCAGATCGGCAGCTTGCGCATCTACTGGAAGCGGAAGGGATGCAGGTGGCATTCTGTCCCGGAGCAGAAACCGGCATGGGAACCAGCCTTGCTTTCGGCGTGACTGCCGCGCAGGACGAGGACGGATGGCTGATCGCCCTGGCCGACATGCCGTTCATCCAGCATGACACCATCCACGGCGTAGCCAGCCTGCTTCGAGCCGGCGCGCCGATCGCGGCACCCCGCTACCAGGGACGGCGCGGCCACCCGGTCGGTTTTGCGCGAGCATTTTTCCACGACCTCGCCCAACTCAGCAGCGACCAGGGCGCGCACCCTTTGCTCGCCGCCCATGCCGGGCGGATTCAGATGCTTGAATGCGAGGATCCCGGCATTTTCGCCGACATCGACACCCCATCCGATCTCAGCGGCTTAGAAGACGCTTTCTCCATTCGCATCGATACTCCTGGCATGAAAACCGTGAAGCTATAGTAGTTAGGGCTCGTTAATGAATAAATTGGGCATACGCTGGGGTCGCTTTAGGTGCAGCCCTAGGCGCAAGACGCGCGGTTGTGTCACTCACAACAAGCGGCTTGCAACACCGGGATGCGCCAAAAGCGACCCCAGCCCGGAGGGTTGCTGCGTATTCGGGCGTCTGCGGCGTTGCAAGGCTTGCGAATGGAACGACCATTCGCTGCGCCTCGCGCCTTGCATCCATCCCGAATACGAAGCAACGTATGCCCAATTTATTCATTAACGAGCCCTTAGTTCGGTAGACTCTAATTCCAACCGCACCATTGTCTGGATTCGGGCGGACATGATGAGTGAATCGGGTAGCGTGAAAAGTGCGAGCCACTCACACACCAGGAGAAGCGGTTCCATTTGCTTGGCTGTGCCACTCGACGACAGGTGAGTGACGCCCGGAAGGACAGCCTCGCCAATCAATTCATCGAGGCAAGTTCCCGACCATCCCGGGGAACTCACCAAGGCTTGGGTCCAGGCAATTTTCAGTTGATGCCCTGAATCCCCATGCGGTCGCGCCAGTCAGGCGGCGTGCTATATGCCTTTGGCGTCCGCCTTCATCACCATGCCACCCGGCATGGAAACAAGCAGACTGCATGGCAGATGATCCAGCAGAGAGTGGCCGACCGAGCCGCGCCACCAGCGGTCGAGGGCCGAGCGTTGGTGATGGCCGACGACGACAAGATCGGCACCGGTCTCATGGGCGACAGCTCCGATGGCTTCGACAGACGATTCGTCCGTCCTCAGGATGCCTGTCGCTTCCACCCCGGCCTGGCGCAGGCGCGCGAGCCCTGTCTCGAGAATGGCATTGACGCGAGCTTGCTGTTCCTCGATGTATTCGCCGGGCAGCGGACCGTTCGCCAAAGCCATGGCGGGCGGCGGCGGAATGACCGCCAGCAGATGACAGCGGGCGTTGAAGCGGCTTGCCAGGGCGATCCCTTCCTCGAGCGCGTCCTGGCACTCGGCGCTGCCGTCGTAGGCAAAAATAATGGTCTGGAACATGTGCATCTTCCTCCGATAGCATTGTAAGCGTTTGAGCAATCGGGCGGGCATAGCTGCTCATACTGCCCAACCGTGCTTCAGTCAGTCTATTGCCGCGTGCGCCCCGCTCGCGGCAGCCTGCTTGACCGGCGCCCGCAGTAGCACAACCAGCGGGATCGCGATCAGCGTGATCCACATCATCAGTCTGAAGTCTTGCAAATAGGCCAGCATGGCGGCTTGCCGCGTCACCTCGCCGTTGATTGCCGCAAGTCCCTGGGGTGTGGTCAGGTTGTAGGCATCTGCTTCGACCGCCTGCCTGAGCGCCAGATTGAACGGATTGATGTAGTCGGCGAATGCGGCATGATTGGCTTGCGTGCGTTGCGCCAGATAAGTCATCACCACCGAGATGCCGATGCTGCTGCCGATGTTGCGCATCAGGCTGAACAGCGCCGTGCCCTCATTGCGGTAGCGCGCCGCCAGCGAAGCGAAGGTGATGGTGGACAGCGGCACGAAGATGAAGCCGAGGCCAAACCCCTGCGTGACGCCGGTGCGCACGATGTCCCAACCATCAATGTTTGCATTGAACAGGGTCATTTCCCACAGCGACAGGCTGGTCAGGATGAGGCCGAAAAAAATCATGTAGCGCACATCCAGCCGCCCCGAGAGTTTGCCTACCATCATCATGGCGATCATGGTACCCACGCCGCGCGGAGCCAGCAGATAGCCGACATCGATCACAGGGAATCCCAACAGGCTTTGCATGAACGGCGGAAGCAAGGCCATGGTGGCGAGCAAAATGATGCCGACGATGAAGATAAGCACAAGGCCGACGCTGAAGTTGCGATCCTTGAACAGCCCCGGCTCGATGAATGGGTGGTCGTGAGTGAACATGTGGGCGACAAAGAGATACAGCGCCAGGCCCGCAAGCAGGGCCTCGACGACGATTTCCGGGTTGGCGAACCAGTCCAGCGATTGCCCGCGATCCAGCATCATTTGCAGCGCGCCGATGCCCAGGCTCAGCAGTGCGAAGCCGAGCAGATCGAACCGCCGGGTGCGGTCGATGGGCGTTTCGCGCACGAAGGCCGCGAGCCCGAGCCAGGCCAGCACGCCAAACGGCAGGTTGATGTAAAACACCCAGCGCCAGTTGTAGTACTCGGTCAGCCAGCCTCCAAGCGTGGGTCCGAGGATCGGCCCCACCATCACGCCCACGCCCCACATCGCCATGGCTTTGCCGTGTTGTTCGGGCGGGTAGGTGTCGAGCAGCACGGCCTGTGACAGCGGCACCAGACTTGCGCCAAAAATCCCCTGCAGCAGACGGAACAACACGATCTCGGGGAGGGTTTGCGCCGCGCCGCACAGCATCGACGCCAGCGTGAAGCCGACCACTGACCACATGAAGACGCGCTTGCGCCCCCAGCGCGCAGTGAGAAATCCGGTCAGCGGCATGAAGATGGCCGCTGCCACAATGTAGGACGTGAGCACCCAGGAAATCTGATCCTGGGTCGCGCCCATCGCGCCCTGCATGTGAGGCAAGGCCACATTCGCGATGGTGGTGTCCAGCGCTTGCATGATGGTCGCCAGCATCACCGACATGGCGACCCAGATGCGCTTGGCGCTTTCCGGTTGGACGGCTGCCGCAGGCGCGTTCATGCGCGCGGCCTCAGAGCGTGTATCCGAACAGGCGACGCCGATGGCCGGTGTCGATCTCGACCACCGCGCTCAGGCCCGCGCGCAATTGCGGCAGATCCGGCGCGGCGTCGAGTCTGATCCGCACTGCCACCCGCTGGGCGATCTTGACCCAGTTTCCGGTGGCGTTCTGCGCGGGGATGACCGAGAACTCCGCACCGGTGGCCGGGCTCAGGCTGTCCACCGTGCCTGTCCATTCTGCGTCGGGGTAGGTGTCGATATGAATCGTGACCGGCTGCCCCGGATGAACGTAGGTGAGATCGGTCTCGGTGAAATTGGCCTCGATCCACGCATGGCCGCTGACCACCAGGGCCATCGCCGTCGCGCCCGCGGCGACGAACTGCCCGGGCTTGGGCGGTTTGCTCACGGTGCCGGGCAACGAGGCGCGTACTTCGACGCGCGCCAGATCGAGCTTCGCTTGATCGAGTTCGGCCAGCGCGGCGAGATACGCCGGATGGCGCTCGACCGGCGCATCGACACTGCCGCCCAGGGTTTCCGCGATGCGTTTCAGATCCTGATTCAGCGCGCCGATTTGTTGCCCGGCGAGGTCGGTGGTTTGTTTCGCGTCGTCGAACCGGGAAGGCGAAATGAATTTGCGTGCTACCAGATCGGCCTGTCGTTGCTGGTCTTTTCGCGCAAAGGCGTAGCGGGTTTGCGCCAGTGCAATTTCGGCCTGCTTTTCGCGAAAGCCCGCCTTCGTTGCTGCAAGATCGACGCGCACCTGCGCCAGTTTGGCTTCGGCTTTGGCGACCGCCACCTGAAACGGCGCCGGGTCGATCCGGAACAGCGGCTGACCCGCAGCGACAGACTGGTTTTCCCGGACCAGCACCTGCTTGATCGTTCCGGACACCTCGGCACTGACCGGCACCATGTCGGCCTTGACGTAGGCGTTGTCGGTATCGACGAAACGGCCGCTCCTGAGGTACACGACCCCGATGACGAGTGCGACGATCAGCGGCACCACGACAAGCAGGACCAGCCGTTTCAGGCGGCGTTTCGACGGACGTGCCACCTCGGTGCGAGATGATTCGTCACTGGTTGGGACATCTCTCATGAACTTAATACTCCGGGATAAATGTTCTGCTGAAGGGCGTTAGCGTGAGGCCAGGTTGTCGCGCATCTTGTTCAAGGCGAGGAGGAGCGTGGCGGCTTGCTGCTTGTCCAGATCGTGCAGAGCGACCGTCCGGATCACCGCTGCGACCTGCTCGATTGCGGCCAGATGGGGGGCGGCGGCAGGCGTCAGAAACACCCGATATGCCCGCCGATCGTTGGGATCAGGGCGACGTTCGACTAAACCGGCATCCGTGAGCTGGTCAATCAAACGGGCGAGCGTGATGGGTTGGACTTCCAGCATTTCCGCCAAATCGACCTGGCGAACACCCTCATGGCGAGAGACGTAAACGAGTGCACGCGCCTGCGCCAGTGTGAGAGAGCTTCCTTCCAGGCGTTGCTGGAAGGCCCGACGCATCAGGCGGGAAACATCCGTCAGCAGAAAGCCGAGACTGTCTTGTCGCAATTCCACGAGTCACCGCTCTTATAGTAAGCAGTACTTATTATATTGGTGGCTTGCTAGTGTGACAAGAGGCCAGCGTTTAGCCGGCATCCTCCTGCACGATTCGTTTAGGAGGATGCCGTGTCGCAGTCACAAATCAGACGACTGAAGGCCTCTTCAGGGTCGGGAAGTACGTCTTTCCTGATAGCAGACGCAGGCGCGAATCGTAGTGGATGTCGGCCTTGAGCTTCTGCGTTCGGCCAGGAACGAACGACCCGGTAAATCTCGGAGAAGGTCTGATTGTCTGTCAAAAGCCGATCGTCAACGCCCAAGCTCAGGCTCCGGGGCCGTCGGCAAGGCCTCCCATTGCGGCTGGAAGCGGATTGGCACCCCCGGTCGGATATCCGCCGGGATAGTCGCGAGCTCACTCAGGACGTTCTTGATGTCCCGGTTTCCCTGACAAGCGCCGTCGGTGCTATTTTTTCTTTGTCACAAACAATCCCTTCCTGAATCGCCCCTGCTTTTCCGATAACTCCGAGCCGATTGAAGTGCGGTTTTTTTGGGGGCTCTCAGCCGAGAGCCATCTGCACAGCCATACCGTGGTTTTTTCTTCGATGGTTTGTGGGGCAATTTACGCTCCACGGTGCAGGATGGCTTAAAACTTTATCGATACGCTGAGCGCGCCAAAGCCGTCGAATTTCTCCTGGGTTCGGAACTCGCGCGTGCGCAGTATGTGGGTGTAACTGAAACGAATATCGGACCAGTCCAGTACCAGGCCGAACTGCAGGTCGCCGACCAGGGGTTTTTTGTCCACGCTGCGGCTGTCGCGGAAGGTGTTGCCGTCGAGAAAGATGTTGTGGGCAATCGCGCGTCCTTCGACACCGGCAAACAGGTACCAGCCGAAATCGGACACCGGGGCGAAGGCTGCCGAGCCCGGCAAGCCGGGCTGGATGCGCGGCGGCCCGTAGTCGCTGGGCAGTCGTTTACCGTAACGCAGCGTGACGCCTGCATTGGCATAGGTGAACACGTTGCCGAGTGCGGCCCCTGCGTGGGGCGTGAAGTCCAACTGGTTCCCCAGGAAGGTCGTGGTCGCGAATTCCCGCCAGCTGCGCTGGTAGGTCAGGATGACACCCGGCTCATTGCGGAGCTGGGTGTCCCAGCCGCGTGGTTCATTAGACCCGACAACATTGTGGATGAATTTCTGGCTCTGCTCGGCCAGAGAGGCCGGGCCGACCACGCCGAGGGTGATGCCGAACTGGTCGAGCTGCTTGCCCGACTCCACGCCCAGGCCCACCGTCCCATACAGCCAGCCTGCATAGGGGCGTTCCCCCGGGGGCGGATCTGCGATGGTGATATCACTCGGCACGAACATGCTTTGGCCGAAGGCATAGCCATGGCGAACCTCGCCTTGCTCGGGGAACCACGGCACGAGGCGGGCCAGTTTGATGGCCCATTCCTGTGTGGAGGCATCCGGTCCCGGTACCCAGACCACCCGCACGCCGTTCGTGTAGTGGCTGTCGCTCCCCTGGAACATGTCGTTTTCGAGTACGAAGCTCAGCGTCCCGGTCTTTTCCGGTTCCACCGACCAGGCCACAGCCGGGCTGGCGCCCTCGATAACAAGCCACGCTATGAGTCCGACTATTCTTTTCATGCCATCGTTGCCAGTGTTATGAGGGATCGCGCCGGGTGCAGGGAGAACAGGTCTGCCCATATCATTCCTTGTCTCGATTGCGATGTCCAGCGTCCACAGCCAAGAGCCCGATTGCGGCGAGGGCAGCGAAACCGGCACCGGCCAGGAACGTCGCAGCAGGTCCGATGGCGCTCCACAGAACGCCAGCCAGTACGCTGGCAAGCAGTAACGCACCGCCGCTGACGAGATTGAAGATGCCGAACCCGGTGCCGCGCAATTGCGCCGGAACCGTATCAGCGACGAGTTTCGACAACAGGCCCTGGGTAAAGGCCATGTGCAGGCCCCACAGCGCGACACCGGCAAAGACGCCCAGTGCGCCTCGGGCTGCGGCCAGCACCATGTCCGCTGCGATGAGCAGCGCGAGTCCGATCAGCAACAAGGTGCGCGGGTGGAAGCGGTCAGCGGCGGCCCCGGCCGGATAGGCGGCGCCGGCATAGAAAACGTTCATCACGACCATGACCACCGGCACATAGCCGAGCGCGAGGCCAATGTCCTGTGCCCGCAGCACCAGAAAGGCGTCGCTGAAGCGGGCGAGCGTAAAGACCGCCCCCAACAGCACAACCAGCCAGTAGCGCAGCGGCAGGCGCTTGATGTTGGCCCGTGCGAGTGGGGATTTTACGTCGCCGGTTGCATGCGTGCGCTCAGGGTCGCGTACGTAAATCATGAGCAGTGCCACCGCAATGAAGGCTGGCACCACGGCTATCCACATCACCGCACGGATGTCATCGGCAAGCCATATCATGAAGACCACCGCCAGTAGCGGACCGAGCAGGGCGCCAGCCGAATCAAGCGCCTGCCGCAAACCATAGGCCGCGCCGCGCAATGGTGCTGGCGAAATGTCGGCAATCAGGGCGTCGCGCGGCGCCCCGCGAATGCCTTTGCCGATGCGATCGACGAAACGCGCCGTGAACACCCAGCCGATCGACGAGGCCAGCGGAAAAATGGGCTTGGTGAATGCCGCGAGTCCGTAGCCAAGGATCATCAGGAATTTGCGCTTGCCAAGATAGTCGCTCAGCGCACCCGAGAACACTTTCAAGATGGCTGCCGTAGCCTCTGCAATCCCTTCGATAACGCCGACGGTCACCATGGAGGCGCCCAGTACGGTGACCATGAAGACCGGCAGGAGGCTATGGATCATCTCGGAGGATATGTCCATGAACAGTGAGCCGAATCCGAGTGCCCAGATGCCGGTCGGCAGTGCGCGCCATTTGCCCGGGACGCGCGAACGAGGCGAAGTTTGTTCGGTGCGCGAACTCATGCCATCGTTGCCAGCGTTTTACGGAAGCGCGCCAGGGCCAGCGTGAACAGGACCGCACCGATTGCCGCCAGGCTGAGGAACTGCGGCCAGACCACATCGAGGCCGGCGCCACGATAGAGAATGGCCTGGGAGAGCATGACGAAGTGGGTGTTGGGCGCGGCCTGCATGATGAACTGGACGGCGTCAGGCATGCTTTCGCGCGGCGTCATGCCACCCGACAGGACCTGCAGCGGCAGCAGGAACATCAACAGCAGCAGCCCGAACTGCGGCATCGTGCGGGCGAGGGTGGCGAGGAAGATGCCCATGGACGTGGTCGCGAACAGGTGCAGGGTCGCACCCGCGAAAAACAGCGCGACTGAGCCTTCGATGGGGACTGCAAGCAGGCCGCGGACAATGAACGTCAACGAGAACCACGAGGCCGCGAGCACGACCAGGGCCATGGCCAATACCTTGCTGCTCATAATCTCGAAAGGCGTCACCGGCATTACCAGCAGGTGTTCCACCGTCCCGTGCTCGCGCTCACGGATGAGTGCGGCACCGGTGAGGACGATGGAAAGCATGGTGATGGCGCTGATGATCTCCATGATGCCGCCGAACCAGGACTTGTCCAGCTCGGGGTTGAAGCGTGCCCGTAAAACCAGATCGACCGCTGGAGCCGTTTCGGCACGATACCCCCGCATGAAATCATTCACCTCGCCCGAGACGATCGCCTGGATATAGCTGCTGCCGGTAAAGCCCTGGCTCATCCGGGTGGCATCGACATTAAGCTGCAGCACGGGACTATGCCCCGCGAGGAGATCGCGCTGGAAACCGGACGGGATGTGCAGGGCGAAGGTGTCGAGTCCTGCATCCATCCGGGCGTCCATCTCGGCTGTCGTGATCAGGGCTGGCGGCAGGAAATAGGGCGGATAGAAGTCGTCGATGATATGGTTGGAAAGCGCAGAGCGGTCCTCGTCGACGATGGCGATAGGCGCCTTGTGCAGCGTTTCCGGCATTGCCGTGGCGGCGGTGTAGATCGAAAACGTGAACGCGTAAACGATCAAAACAAGCATGATGGGGTCGCGCACGAGGCTGCGCAGTTCCTTGATGCCCAGGTGGAGGATGTTGTGTGCGGATCGCATGCCTATCGCTCCTGCTTCCTGAGCAGGGCTGCGCCGAGCCCGATGAGTACGGGCACGGCGATCAGCAGCGGGACAAAAGACGCCCGGAGATCCATGAAACCGAGCCCTTTCGAGAACGTGCCGCGCGCAATCGTCACGAAGTGGGTGGTCGGATAGATCTGCCCGATCAAGGCGCCCACACCCTCCAGGGTGGAGACGGGATCGATCAGCCCGGAGAACTGCACGGCCGGAAGAATGGTCAGCAGAGCGGTGCCGAACAGGGCGGCGACCTGGCTGCGCACGAAGGCCGACATCAGCAGCCCGAAGGCGGTGGCTGCGATCACATAGAGCAATGCCGCGGCTGCCAGGGCGAGGAAGCTCCCCTTTAGCGGCACGCCGAACAGGGAGACGGCCAGCGCGGTGAGCAGCAGGAAATTGATCATGGCAAGCGCGATGTAGGGGATCTGCTTGCCGAGCAGAAACTCCAGCCGGGTGACCGGGGTGACGTAAAGATTGACGATGGAGCCCAGCTCTTTCTCACGCACCACCGACAGCGCGCTCAGGATCGCCGGGATAAGCATCAGCAATAGCGGGATCACCGCCGGCACCATGGCCGGCAGGCTGGTCACCTCCGGGTTGTAGCGAAAGCGTGTTTCGATGCTGAACAGCCCGGCTGTCGCCTCTGAACCGTAAGCCTCGCGCGCCTTGGCGGTGAGCCAGTGCTGGTGCATGCCCTGGACATAGCCGCGCACCGTCTCGGCGCGCATCGGCATGGCGCCATCGATCCAGGCGCCGATCTGCACTGGCGTGCCGCGTGCGATGTCGCGTGCGAAGCCGGGCGGAATCTCGATGGACAGGCTGATCTCGCCGGCGCGCATGCGCTGGTCCAACTCGGCGTGGTTTCGGATTGGCGAATGTTCGATGAAGTAGCGCGAGCCGGCGAGATTGAGGGCGTAGTCGCGGCTCAGAGTGGTCTGGTCCTGGTCGAGCACGGCAAAGGCGAGGTCTTCCACGTCCATGCTGATGCCGTAGCCCAGCACCAGCATGAGCATCACGCTGCCCAGTGAAGCCAGCGTGAGACGAATGGGGTCGCGGCGCAGTTCGAGCGATTCGCGCCGGGTGTAGCTGAACAAACGACGCCAACTAAAACCCTGGCGGCGTGGGGCCAGGTTTGCTGCCGCAGGAGCCGCCTGCTCCTGCGGTTGCCGGGGGGCTCCGGCAGCCGGAGGTGCCGGCGGGTTCTTCGCCACCGCTTCCTCGAGATGGCTGATAAACGCCTCTTCGAGGTTGCGCGCGCCGCGTTTCTCGATGATCGCTGCCGGCGTATCGCTCACCAGCACCTGGCCGGCGTGCATCAGCGAAATGCGGTCGCAGCGCTCGGCCTCGTTCATAAAATGGGTCGAGATGAAAATGGTGACGTTGTCGCGGCGTGCCAGGTCGATCAGGATTCGCCAGAAAGCATCGCGCGCCACCGGGTCGACGCCGGAGGTCGGTTCGTCGAGGATCAGCATCTCCGGCCCGTGGATCATGGCGACCGCAAGCGACAGGCGCTGGCGCTCGCCAACAACCGCGACCTGCGTGTAGCCGCACTCAACATCGAGCAGGCGCGCGCGCAGTACCGCATCCAGCGCGCCGATCTGTTCCCCACGATCGGCGCCACCGGCGAGCAGACCGCGCAGCGCCTGCCGGGCGATCTCAGCGGCAGCGGCGACGCCGATGTATTCCGCCAGTACAGCGCCACCGTGGGCTTTTCTGCCTACGAACTGGATTTCTTCGGCCGCATCCGCAGCCTCAATGCGCAGGCGCTCGAACTCTACTTTGGCACCGAAGAAGCGCGCCGCAGCGCCCAGATCAGCCTGGTGGCCGAAGTCGCCAGCATCTGGATGACACTCGCGTACGACAGGGAACGCCTGGCGCTGGCGCGCAACACCTACGAATCGCGGCTGAAGTCCCACGATCTGATCCGCCGCAGTTCCGAAGCCGGTGCGGTCTCGGCACTCGACGTGCACCAATCGCAGCAGCTGCTGCAAAGCGCGCGTGCCGACGTTGCGCGTTTCAGCAGCTTCGTCGCGCAGGACGAGAATGCGCTGGCGCTCGTCGTTGGCGCACCGGTGCCCGCCGACCTGCTGCCCGACACGCTCACCGACACGGTCAGCGCAGTCGCCGAATTGCCTGCGGGCGTGCCTTCCGAGGTGCTCACCCGCCGCCCCGACGTCCTGCAGGCGGAGCGCAGCCTGCGCGCGGCCAATGCGAGCATCGGCGCCGCGCGCGCGGCCTTCTTTCCGAGCATCAGCCTGACCGCCGCCGCCGGCACTGCCAGCAGCACGCTGGACGGACTTTTCGGAGGCGGCTCCGGCACCTGGAACTTCATTCCGCTGATCCGCATCCCGATCTTCGAGGCCGGCCGCCTGCAGGCGAGTCTCGATGTGGCAGAAGTGCAGCGCGACATCAACGTGGCCTTTTATGAGAAGACCATCCAGACCGCGTTCCGCGAGGTGGCCGACGCGCTCGCCGACCGCGCCACGCTCGCCGAGCGGCTCGACGCCCGGCGCCAGCAGGTCGAGGCCACGCAGGCAGCTTTCCGCCTCGCGGAAGCGCGCTACAAGGGCGGGGTGGACAGCTTCCTCGGCCTGCTCGATGCCCAGCGTTCGCTCTACCTTGCCGAACAGGAGCTGATCTTCGTGCGGCTGGCCGACGCCACTAATCGGGTGGCGTTGTACAAGGTGCTCGGCGGTGGTTGGCAATGATAAAGGCTGCGCCCAGATAACGACGCGCAGCCCTTCGATTTTGTGTGGGCACATGCGATGCTGCAATCGGTGATTGTCCGTTTAAGGCTGGCGTTCTCCATCAACCCGTCTGCAATGAGTCGAAAATGACGATTCGGCATCTTCAGAAGCAGATGTTCCTGAATGACCGGGTGTGGAAAGTGGGGACCGGCTGCTTCGGCCGATTATGATTATGTGGAGTTGCCACAGTGAATTATCTCGGGAGCCATGTACCGTGCGGCTTTTCCAAAGTAATTGGCTGTACGAAGTCATCATAATTTCTGAAGTTTGACGGCTACCGGAAGAGGCAAGATCGGTCGTTGGTATCCCGTGGGGCCGCACAAAGACTGGTAGTGCCACGATGATTGGCCTCCGAATGTCACCTCGACTACATTTCCATATGCTTGGTGACTTGTGGATTATGTTGACCGTGGTCTTGTCGTCACCCGTGCCAGCTAAGGTCTCAGGGTAAGCGCAGGGCATCAAGTCCGCATAATCGAGGTGTCTACATAATCGGCCTTATGTGGAGCTCCACATAAGCGAAGTAATCGGGCTGCGGCCGCAAATCGCCCCGAAGAAACACGTGGCCGCCCTGCTGTGGCAAAGTGGAACAGGCGCTCGGGAAGCGCATCGAGGCAGCGCTGCAGGATGGCGATGAGCTGACTGCGCTCCAGGGAATCTTCGGGGTTGCCCCAGTCGGAAACCTTTTCGCGCCAGCTGCCGTTGGCATCGAAGAAATCCTCATCGGCAAACAAGTCGTTGTCGGCCGACACCAGATCGGGCGACTCCAGGGGAGCTTCGCGCGCTTCGTGGCGAAACTGATCCATGATCTTGTGCTTGAGGATGCCGATGAGCCAGGTGCGCACCGACGCCCCGCCGTTGAAGCGCGCGTGCGCCTGCAGGGCGGCGACCAGGGTGTCCTGCACCACTTCTTCTGCCTTGTCGGCGTCGCGCAGGCGCAGCATTGCAAAGCGATAAAGCGCGCTGCCGTGCTGTTCGGGCCATGTCTCCGGACTTTCGCTGGTCGTGTCGCTCAATGCTGTCTCCTGATCGTGGGGCTGTCGAATGACCCGGCTCATGATAATGAACCGGGCGGTACATAATAATACAGGTCGGTTTTCGGCTTTTTTCCTTACAAGCCTCATACCCGGCATCCCATGGATTCCCGGTTTGAAAAATTTTTGGGGGGGCTTGTCAGGATTGGGTTACAGAATCGACAAACAGGATTGTCAACACGGAGAGAACCTCATGCCACGTCTTGCCACTACCACCCTGATGCTTGCCTTGCTGGTTCCGCCTGCCTATGCCATGAACGGCATGGACGGCATGATTGCCTTGCCGAGCATGCACACGGCCAAAGCCTCGATGGACAGGCTTGAGGCAATCGCCAAGGCGCGCCATCTGAAAATATTTGCGCGCATCGATCACGCTGCGGGAGCGCGCAGCATCAACCAGGCGTTGCGACCAACCGAACTGCTGATTTTCGGGCACCCCAAAGGCGGCACCCCCTTGTTGCAATGCAGCCAGAGCTACGGCATCGAACTGCCGATGCGGGTGCTGGCCTGGGAAGACGCGCAAGGGAAAAGCTGGCTGGGTTACGAGGCCCCGGCCGGCTATGCCATGAAGCAGGCGGACCCCAATTGTGATGCGGCGCTCAAGCGCCTGACCGGTACCCTGGATACCCTGGTCAGGGAAGCCGCGAGCCAATAGCGGACGCTGCGACAGCATTCTGCTTGCCAACAAGACGTCAGGGGCGCATCGCGTCGTATTCGGGCTGGCCTGAATGTTCAGAAACAGGAGGTTGAGACTTTTTGGTTGACATTGTGAACCAAACGGTACATAAATAAAACGATGAAGCTATCTCCCGGTCGACCGCTCGAATTTGATCCTGACGCCGCACTCGATGCGGCGATGCAGGTTTTCTGGCGCAATGGCTATGAAAACACCTCGATGCAGGACCTGCTCGATACCATGCAGATTTCCAAAAGCAGCCTGTACCAGGCGTTTGGCGGCAAACAGGCCTTGTTCGAACGCTGCATGACGCGCTATGGGGACGATATGATCGGAACCCTGCGCGAAGCGCTGCAGGCTTCACCAAGCGGACTGGGTTTTATCCGGCAGTTCCTGGAGAGCGTGCTGGACGAGGCGCGTGGAGTGTGCGAGACGCGCGGATGCCTGGTATTGAATACCGCCAATGAATTCGCCCGCCGCGATCCGGAGATTGCCAAAGCAGTGTCGCGGGGCCTGGACCGCTTTCATGAAGTGCTGCTGGCAGCAGTCGAGCGCGCCCAGAAAGAGGGCGATATTCCGTCGGCGCGCAATGCCGTGATGCTGGTCAATTATCTGGTCAGCAGCATGAGTGGCCTGAAGACCATGAGCAAAGCCGGGACAGACGAGGACACCCTGCACGGGATTATCGAACTGACTTTGAAGGCTTTGCAGTAAGGATTAGAGCTTTTGTTCGACCAATAATGGACCATCCAGTCCACTAACCAAGGAGTCATGATGCAATCGGAATACAAGCTGTCCCTGCCGTCTCTTACCGAAGCCAATGCCGACACGATCGCCGCCGACCGGATGCGCGCTGCGCAGGCCGGCTTCGGCTTCGTGCCCAACATGTATGGCGTGATGGCCAACTCGCCCGGTCTGCTCGATACCTATGTGCATGGCTACGAGCGCTTCCGGGCCTTGTCCGGCTTCACGCCGGCCGAGCAGGAAGTGGTGCTGCTGGCGGTCAGCCGTGAAAACGGCTGCACCTATTGCGTCGCCGCGCACAGCTTTATCGCCGACAAGATGTCCGGTGTTCCAGAAGCCGTCACCAATGCCATCCGCGACGGCCAACCGATCCCGGATGCCAGGCTGGCCGCCCTGCACGACTTCACCCGCACCATGGTGATCAAGCGTGGACTGCCCGACAAGACTGACGTGAGCGCCTTCCTCGCCGCGGGCTACAGCGAACGGCAGATTCTGGAAGTCGTGCTGGCGATTGCCGTGAAAACACTCAGCAATTACGCCAACCACCTGTTTCACACCCCGGTCGACGGCATGTTCGCCGGCCGCGCGTGGGCGGATTAAACGCTCGCCACCCGAAAAGTCGTGCCCGCATTTGAGCGGGTGCGCAGTTATCGCGCATTTATCGGTTGTGCGCGCCAAGAAATCAGCCGATTCTCAAGGAGAAAAACATGAACTTTGATAAGGAACTGGATGCACGCGGACTCAACTGCCCGTTGCCCATACTGCGTACCAAGAAATCCCTGTCCGAACTGGCAAGCGGCCAGGTATTGAAGATCAATTCGACCGATCCCGGATCGGTGAAGGACATGCAGGCGTTTGCCAAGCAGACCGGCAACGAACTGTTGTCCACCGCTGAAAATGGCGGCGAGTTTGTCTTTATGATGCGCAAGCATTGAGTCGTCTCCACCAGGTAAAAGGAGGAACATCATGGAAACCAAAAAAATGGCGCTCATCGCTACCAAAGGCACGCTGGACTGGGCCTATCCGCCCTTTATCCTGGCATCCACCGCCGCCGCGCTGGGTTACGAGGTGCAGATATTCTTCACCTTCTATGGCCTGCAACTGCTGAAGAAGGACTTGTCAGGACTCAAGGTCAGCCCGCTCGGCAATCCAGGCATGCCGATGAAAATGCCTTTCGGTCCCAAGTGGTTCAAGGAAATCAGCTGGAATATTCCGAATGCGGTGCAGTCCCTGGTGCCAGGTTATGAAAACCTTGCCACCGGCTTAATGAAACAGACGATCAAAAATACCGGTGTCGCTTCGATACCTGACTTGCGCGATTTGTGTCAGGAAGCCGACGTGAAAATGATTGCCTGTCAGATGACCGTCGAGCTGTTCGGCTTCGACCAATCCGACTTCATCGGCAATATCGAATACGGTGGCACGGCGACCTTCTTCGAATTCGCGGGCGAAACGGATATCTGCCTGTTTATCTGAGATCGGATCGCAAGGGCGGGGCCCGCCCTTGCGCGACCCGGTTAGCGGGGAGGGGGGAAGCACCTGTAACGGCCGCCAGCTTGAACCCGGCTGAGAGGCCGGGTCGGGTGACGATGTGTGCCGATTCGCCTTGCGAGCCTGTCAGGAAGCGCTGCTCATGCCGACCAATCCTCGCATCCATTCGAGAAAGCGAACCTGTCATGCGCATCGCCCTGCATCAGAAACCAATTGACATCCAATTTAGCCGTTCCGCCACGGCGGCGCTCGCCACGCGTTCCGGGATTCTGCTGGCCGAGATGAAACTGATTTTCGGCTGCATGATTCGCAAGCAGCTTGTTTTTCGCGAGTGGGACACCGGGGTGGACACTGACGCCATCCCTGCCGGTGCGGGTCTGGCCGTGCGCTTTGTGCCGCTGATGAGCCGGGCGGCGTGCGCCACGGCTGAAAACAGCAAGACCGGACAGGGATTGCCAACCCATGAGCCGCTCGACAATCCGCGCCCCTATGTCCCCCGCTGGCTGACGATCGATTACCGCAAAGGCCAATGGCGCGGCGAGTTCGGCTATGACAAGCGGGCGGCGGCATGACGACTGTTGTGCTGATTCTATTCGGCGTTGCCGCTGTATTCATGGTTCTGTTGCAAGGGCTGACGTGGCTGCAGGCGCGGCGTCCGCCGACCGGGTGCGGGTGTATTACTTTCATGCCACCCATTGCGGCCCCCTGCCGCGCCATGATGCTGCTGGTCGAACAACTGAGCGTCCATCATCGCAATCTCATCAAGCTCGATGTCGCCGAATCACACACACTCGCGCAAGGCTTCGGCGTGACCGCCATGCCCAGCTTCATCCAGGTGGTCGACGGTATCATCCGGCAAGTCAAACTTGGCGGCCAGAGTGAAGCCTTGGGCTGCGGGACATGCTGCAACCCCCATCCCGAGAGGAGAACGCCCCATGAACGTTTTTGAAACCAAGCTGAACGGCACCCTCTATGGCCTGATGCAGTGGTCAGACTGGGATCGCCTGGAATCCGCATTGCGGTCAGAAACTGATGCGCGCTGGTACATAAGCGCCGTCGGAGCGGAAGCGCCAGCCACCCCACTTGATCCCGCAGCGCTACATGTGTTGCTCGACGGAATCAGCGTGTTGTTAAAAAATGACCACCAAGAGGATTACCTCGGCATCGTCTATGTTGATGATCCGGATGCCCCCAGCCTGATTAAAATTTACGACCCCAATAATCTCGGAGCCGCATGCGGCAGCATCGGCTTCAAGGTGCCGCCTGGCTGGGTGCTGAGCCTGGATCGCCCCACGCCGATTACCACAGCCTCCCCCTTGCCTGGTAACCGGCAGCGCTGGTGGGATGCTGTGCATCGACTTTTGCTAGATGAAGCGTCACGGGAACAGTCCTCAATCACAGTCAAATGAGCCCGAGATAGCGACTGACATATACTTGGCGCGTCGATAGGTTTGATACCACGCTAAGAGGGGAGTCGCGAGGCTATATACCCTAGGGTGGCCACGGGCCAAGGCTGGAGTTCGCACGAATTAAGCGCCACGACTGACGTCTGGTCATGCCAGGAGTGAGGCCAGATTCGCGTTTGCAAGTGCGGCTATGCAAAGCGAATATTATGTACTGATGCAAAACATCTCCATTGCACCTCATGGTGCAGGAAGGGGGTGTTTGCTATGTATGTAGGTAGCTTGTACGGATTGGCGATCTTCATGATCGCGGCCTGTATCCTTGGGTAAGCGGTAGTACCCGGGCGGCATGATCTCTGCCCGGTTGAGAAACTGAGACCATGAGACTTGATGATGTCCGACACGGACAATAAGGAAGCCACGACGCTTTCCCGGCAGCATGTTGCGGCCTACCTGCAACACCTCGCGGCCGAGAGGCGGCTTTCTCCGAACACGCTTGAAAGTTACCAGCGGGACCTTCTTTTTTTGCTCCAGGCGACTGAAGAATGCGGGAAAGCACTGGCTGACGCAGTGGCATCCGATGTGCGGGACGCGATCGTCAAGCTCAGGAAGAAAAGCCTGTCGCCGGCGAGCGTGGCCAGACATATATCAAGCTGGCGAGGATTCTATTCATACGCCATCCAGAGATTCGGGTACCTGAACAACCCGTGTGTCGGGCAAAAAGGCCCGAAGGTAAAGCGGGCCCTTCCCAAGACGCTTTCACCCGATAGTTGCGCCCAGCTCCTCGATGGCAAGAAGGAGCAGGATATTGACTCGAATGTCTTGCTGGCACGTGACCACGCCATGTTCGAGCTGCTTTATTCCTCAGGCTTGCGAGTGTCCGAACTGACGGGCATGGACTTCATCGACATTGATCTGAAAGCAGGGGAGGCACGGGTTACCGGCAAGGGCAGCAAAACGCGCGTGGTGCCGGTAGGCAGGCAAGCGTGTAAAGCGATCAAGACCTGGTTGAGCTGGCGCCAGGCACTCCTTGGCGGTAACGATACTCCGGCATTGTTCCTCAGTCGCTGGGGGAGACGCCTTTCGGTGCGAAGTGTACAGATGCGTCTCGATCACTGGGTCTCGCAGTCCGGGCTGGGACAATCGGTACACCCGCACATGCTCCGCCACGCCTTTGCCAGCCATATGCTTCAATCGTCAGGTGATCTCCGGGCGGTCCAGGAGATGCTCGGCCACGCCAACATCACCACCACCCAGATCTATACCCACTTGGACTGGCAACACTTGGCGAAGGTGTATGACTCGGCTCACCCCAGGGCCAGACGCAGCAAACCAGTGGGCGACACCGAGAATTCCTAGCCATATAGTCATTCGCCACAGCAATTGCAAAAATAAATTAAAGTAGTAACATTTCTACATAATGTTTGCTTTGAGGTGACACCATGTCCATCACGACCCTATCGAGCCGCGAGTTTAACCAGGACGCTAGCCGGGCCAAGAAGGCTGCGAAGCATGGCCCAGTATTCATCACGGATCGCGGCAAACCTGCGCATGTGCTGTTGTGCATTGAGGAGTACCAGCGGATAACGGGTGGCCATCAGAAGATTGCCGATCTGCTGGCGATGCCGGGTATCGAAGACGTTGAATTCGAGATTCCGAAACTGCGGGATCTTGCTCGGCCGGCGGAACTCGCCTGATGTTCCTCCTCGATACCAATGTGGTATCGGAACTGCGCAAAATTCGCCTTGGTAAGGCCGATGCGCACGTTGCCAGATGGGCCGATAGTGTCGAAGCCGTAGATCTTTATCTGTCAGTGATCACGATCCAGGAACTGGAGATCGGTGTGTTGCTTGCAGAGCGGCGGGATGCGGCGCAAGGTGAAGTTTTCCGGGCATGGCTGGGTAGCCACGTCATGCCAGCTTTCTCAGGTCGTATCTTGCCCATCGATACAGCGGTTGCGCTGTGTAGTGCGAGGCTTCATGTACCAGACCCGCGTCCAGTCAGGGATTGCCTGATAGCAGCAACGGCGCTGGTACATGGCATGACCGTCGTAACACGAAACGTGGCCGACTTTGAGTCAACCGGCGTACCGGTTTTGAATCCGTGGACCATTACCGCCTATGAGGCGAATGATGGTGAACTGACCGAGAAACGGTTGACCGAGATTCGGAAGGCGGGCCCTCAAGGGAAAGCGCGCCGGGTCAGAACCCGACTGACTGACGAGAGAAAAAAGTAGTTTGTGAAAGTAGATAAAATCATAATCGTGACTTTTTTCGCTGCTGCGTGTGCAAAGGTATCAGAAGCCACGACAACTCGTGCCGCAACGCATCCGCGAACAGATGATGCGTTAGATGGGGAGGGTGGTATGCCCTCCTGAGTAACATCGCAGGAGAGCAGGAAAAAGGAGAAAAACATGAAAACTCAAACCCGCCGAATTCTGTTCCCGCTTGCAGGCGCGGCGCTGGGCATGCTTGCCGGTGCTGGTTTTGGCATGGACAAGGGCATCGCTGCAGGCGTGGCCTTCTTCGGCTTTGTGGGCTTCGGCCTGGGCTACGCTCTGCATGACTTCAACTGGAAACGCAACCGAAAAACCGCCTTGACTCTGCTGCTGGCCTTCCTGACGCCGATCATCGGATTTGCCTGGTTGATGGCTCCCCAGGTATTCGGCCTGGCAGGCATTACGCCCGCCAGCCTGGCGCAAGTTGCTGTGATCGCGCTGACTGTCGGCCCGGCCATCGGTGGTCTGTTCGCGCTCGTCGTCTACGCTGCTGCAAATACCTTCGGACTGATCGAGGAGGTGCGGAGCTGGCCCGCAGGAGGGGGGGTTGGGAATGAGGAGATTTCCTCGGATCAAGGTGGGGTACTAAATGGGGACGAAGACGATCCTTGGATAACACATCCAGACTTCCATGCGTGGGGCCACAATGCCTATCACCATGCCTTCGACGATTGACTCAAAATGCTGGATCGCCAGGCGACCGGGATTTTCCAATCAATCACTCCTTTTCATTATCAAATTTTGATCCGTCAGGCCGGTAGTCGACCTTCTCCTGGAACTGCTCCAAGGTAGGTTTGGCTCCTGGCACCTTGATTCCCGCGATTTCATTCGGAAGCGCTTGCTGCAGCGAGCGCTTTATGTCGTCAGTGGCGGCGCCCTCCGCTGCATTCATGAGCTTGTTGTGGGTCGCCACATTATGCGTTTGGGGCGCGTCATCACCTGCCTCCCCCTGGTAGCGCAACTCGCCTGATCCCTGCTTCGCCTCGTGGTAATCCATCGCCTCTTGCTGCTTCTCCTTGCCTTGGTCGTGATAGTCCTGGGCTTTGCCCGGCAGATCGCTGTTGGAATTGGCTGCTGCGGATCCGGCGCCTACAGGCGCGCCTGAATTGGGCACATCCCTGAGATGGCCCGCATGCAGGGCGCGTATCTGATTTGCCAAAGCCGGATCGTCCATCATGGCCTGTGCCAGCGCCTGGACTTCCTCGGGAGTGGCGCGCACCGCTGTGCCATCCTGATAAGTGGCTGGCAATTGGCCACCCTGATCGTATCCCATGGTCTTTAGGCCATCGAATGCCACTTGGTCGCGTTGTCCGGATGGCGCGGCTTCGACGGCTTCGACCAATGCCAACGCGGCATCCGTATTTCCCGGATCCTTGAGCGGATCGTAGCTGACGCCCACTCCGCGGGACGAGCTTTGATTGGCCTGTTGGGTGAGGTCTTCCGCATGGCGGAATTCCGCTTGCGCCTGGTCGAGGTGCGTGCGCCGGCTGCTTAATGTCGCACCTGTAGTTTGGCTGTCCGCATTTTGGCCAAGCACCGAATGCCGGAAATCGCGGTCTTTCTCCAGCCGATCGAAGAATGCCTGCCTCGCCTCGGCATTGCCCAGCACCGCATTGTTTTCGCCAGTGCTACTTTGCTTCTGAATTCCGGCCGCATATTCCTGCGCAAGATCGACTCCAGCGTCAAGCTTGGCTTTGACCCCGATTCTTCCGCTTCTCGATTCCCGCGACTGGATGCCCCCGTCACCCGAAGCCAGATCCTTGCTGGCTACCGGGGTCACAGTCTGGGACTCTCCGATTCCAGTATCTCCGCCTGCACCTGCCTGAACCTTTCCTTTTTGTGATGCCCGGTTAGATGTCGTATATGTGGCGCCGCTCGCCGACTCCTCACCTGAACTTGCAGACGTACCAAATGATCCCGTGAAATCCCCTCCCGAGCTCGATCTGCCGCCAAAGCCACTCTGGTTGGTGGTGGCGAGCGACGACAGATGGGCACGGGCTTTTGACAGAATGGTTTCTTCCGCCTTCCCTGCAGCGATGGTATGGGCTTGCCCGGCCGATGCATGTTTACCGGCTTGCTGGAGCAGACCGGCGTTCTGACCGGCTGTGACAGAAGCCCCCACCCGCAGGGCATTCATAGGTTGCGTTGCGGTTGTTGTTCCATTGCCATAGGACGACATCACCGTACCGTCCGCTCCAACAGCCTGGTCGATCGCGGCACCATGGCGGTTCATCGGCGCGGTATTCCACTGATCCGCGCTTCTATTGTTCGCGCTCCAGTTCCCCATGGTGACGTTGCCCCATTGGGTGTTGCCAGCGCTGATATTCCCGGTACCGACCTGCGCGCCAGCGGCCTGAGCGGAGGAATTTGCCGGGCTCATGACGCCTGATATGACGCTGGTGAAAGATGCCGCACTGACATTGGTCAGCATGTAGGCAATGACCGGTACCGAGAGCGTGAGAATACCGGCAACCCCCTGATCGGAAATCATGGAGTGCATCAACGCCTGATGGCTTGCGTAGGAGAGGGGATTCATCCCGTCGACGGCAGCCTTGGCACCGAGCGTCGCGTACCAGCTGGTGAAGAAATTCAGCGCTGCGTAAACCGGCGCCCAGAGGTTGATCCATAACAAGGCCATGAGATAGGTTTTGAGAACCAGGCCACCCTTTGATCCGGCCACAATGATCAGGAGCATGACGATGGGAAACAGCGCCAGAATCACGATATGGATGGCGTTACGGATCAGGGGCATGGACGACTCGGCGATCTTGGCCATGGTCCGATAGCTGCTGTTTGCGCTGGCAGATGCCATCGCCGTCGATAGCGCGACCTGCACCGATGTCGTATCGCCGATCATCTGCGGCACAAAAACCGTGGAATCCGCGATCAGGTTGATCATCGCCGCCTGCTTGATGGATTCCTGCGCGGTTTGACTCACCCCGAAAATGAAGCTGTCTACGGCAGGTAATTGAGCGGCCACCAGTGCGGAGGCAGCTGCAGAGGTGGGTGCGCTCGGGTTGAGCATCCTGCCCAGGCGGGGCAGGATGTCATTTGAAACATGCGGGATGATCTGGGCATCAATGTAAGACCAGGCCTGATCACAGCCCACGATCTTGTAGACGCCTGCAGCGTTGTCATAAACGTGAACCAGCAGCCCGGGGTTCATCTGGGGGGCGATGTCTGCCCAGATGTCGCCAGACTTCATGATCTGATCGAAAAAAGCCCCGTTGTTGTTCAGTTCCGGGTAAACACAGTCCTTGGTCAGGTTGGTCAGGGAGCTGACCAGATTGGGATCGTAGAAGCGCACGCTCTGTCTATCCTTGATGGCACGCGATCCGAACATGAAGCCGGTCTTCTCAAAGGAAATATCGCCAGGAAGCGCAAATACCGTTTCGCTGACTTTGGTGAGCCAATAGCCGATGTGGCTTTCCGCACTGGCAAAAACCGCGAGCCCCAGAGGGACGTTGGCCACTGTATACGTACCGGAACCACCCGCCACGTCGACCACAACCACGTCTTTCTTGGGCAAGAAGAGGCCCACATACCAGATGGCCAGCATCAGCATGTAGATCGCCGCATCCTCGCCGCGTGCCTTCACGAAAGTCGTGGCGACGGCAACGAACAGCCCGAATATCGCGAAGACTTTCATCAGGCCGGTGTAGTCGCTCATCGAGGTGAGCATCGCTACAGCGTCGAGCACGTACTTGATCTGCTGGGCGTCCCAATAGGCGTAGATCGTATCCATGCCTGATCAGCGGCTGCCGAATTCGATATTGGAGGTCAGGCGCGGGCCAAGGCTGGTGTACATCTGACGCTGGAAGTCCATCATCATCGCCACATTGCCCATCTTCTTGGAGATGTCTTCCTGCTTGAGACCGTAGATCTTGATGGCCGTGTTCTTGATTTCGGCCAGTTTCCCCTGGAAGTCGTCTATCGCCTTGACATCGGCCTTGACCGAAACTGTTTTGGTCTTGTTGAGCGCGTCATCGACCTCGCGGCTGATGTCCTGCATTTGGCGGAAGGCGATTTCAGTAGCGATCGCTTCCGAGAACCCATCAATGATGCGATCGGCGACAATCGTCGAGCCACGGCCGCTATGGATGGACTGGGCGATCATCTGATAAATCGGCGTGCTGGTCATGGCGATCACCTGTAGCGCTTTCGGGTCCGTCAGCGCTGTTCTGGTGACAATGGCGTCCTTCAGCTTATTCAGCTGCTCATACACGATTGCCGTCATCCCCACGGTTGTACGGGGTGTTCCTTCGTCCGTTGCCGAGGCATAGGGAATACAATCGGACCCGGACGGGCACTCACGGACCCTCATGGTGTGCGTGCCGGACAACGGCCCCAGAAAATCCTCCCACGTGATGGTTGGCTTGAAATATTCCGTGGTGAAGCCGCTGGCGATGTCGCTGCTATTCCTGATGAAGGTGATAGTCCCGAAGAGCGAAATGTACAGTTCGATTTCTTCATTGGAATACCCGCCCGCGCGTTCAAGGGCGTCGTAAACGAGGTTGAAATCCGATTTCAGTACCGGTTTTCCCGCGCTGTCCAGGCAAAGCGCTGCATTCACGGTGCATGCAGCGTCATAGGCGGCCTTCGTGTTCGCCGGACTGGTTTGGGTATCTTCCTTGGCATTGAAGAACGATCCATAGGAGCCGGTGAGCGCCGAACCGAAGACCTGGGCACGCTGCTCCATATCCATGTTCCGGGTATCCGGCGTGGTACCGACATACTGTTTGATCGCCTGGCAACTGCCGATCTGGAACTGGTTGAGCTGATTCATCGTCTTCGACAGATCGGTCAGCAACCCATCGATCTCGGGAGCCATGGTTTTGAGGGCAAGCTGGAAGAAGTAGCCCACGGCGTTCTGCCCGATGTTTCGCAGCGCATTAACGAACGCATCCATGTTGACGAAGCCATAGGCTCCGAGCCAGGCGTCAATCCCACCACAGCCCGCTTTGTAGCCTGGCGGGGAGAAACTGAATAGATTGGTGGCGCGCTGCGGCGTGCGGTAAGAGAAGCCCCCCAGCGCCATCGTCGTTTGTCCCTGCGACTCGTACACAGCGGAAGGTGTGACATTCATCGCCGCCCCTGCTGAATTGAAGTAGTCGTTCATCCAGTCCGACCCGGCCGCGATCGAGGTCGTGGCAGGAACGGCCAGCCCAAGGCTCAGGGCCAGCATGAGAGTGATGGGCTTCAGACGAACGCTGATTTTCATGATGGACTCCTTGTTCAGAACTCTTGGCCGGGCTGCGTGCGGGTCAACACGCGGATCCGCTCGATAATTTCATCAATCGCCAGCGCGCCGCTTCCGATCGGCACGGCCTGCCGGGTTTCCCGGTGAACCAGAAACAGCGCAGGTACCATCTGGATGCCCTGGCCATTGCTCACGGTCATCGAGATGCCGTTATCGCGTCTGGCATCGGGAAATTGGGGGAGGGTTCCACCGTCCATGCTGACGCCCATCACGGGTAAGCCATAATTTCGCTCCAGCAGGCGCAACACCGGCGCTTGCTGATGGCAGTAGGGGCAGTCCGATCGGAAGAAAAACATCAGGCCGTAGTCTCGCGACAGCTCGGCCAGGGTCTGCTCCTGCGCTTCACGCCGCATATCTTTCTTGTTGAGCTGGGCGAAGGTGGCCGTCGGTGACCGGTTGTTGTAGTCAACCGATGGCGTGGCCCATACCACGCGGCGTGCGGTATCGGCGAAGACCGAACTCTTGTCCATCACATAGGTCTGCGCTTCAAGGTAACTGCGCACGTTCGCGTGGGTGGGCTGCATGATGGCCAGGTCTTTTAGCCTGGCCAATTCCTTCTGCAGCTCGTCCATCGTTGTCATTGCCTTGATGGACTTGGGCTTGGCATCAACCTTCTTGTCCTTCTTCACCGGCGGTGCGTCCGGCGGATACCAGTTGAACCCGCGCTCCGGGTTTTGCCACGGGGTATCGTCCCACCAGCCTTTACTTGCAGGGCCCGAGTCGGCGATAGCAAACACTGCCTGGCTTATCAACAAAGCCACTGCAGCAAGCAGGGCAATCGGTCGCTTCAACGCGCCTCTCCCGTCCCGACAGGCGAGACCTGTGGCGGCTGGCCATCCCTGCATAGATTGAGTTCGTAGAACATGCTGAACGGCTCCATCGTGCCATTCACCGTTCTCATTTTGTGGTCTGGCATGCCGAGCACCAGCCTCAACCGCTTACAGCCGGGCCGGATAACCTGCACAGTCGTTACGGATGCCTTGACCCGCGTGTTCGGAGGTGCCTTCGTGTCGTTCTTAAGCTTCTGAGCCATATCACCGATGAGCCAGGCTTGGGCGGTCCCGTCCCTTGAGTCAATGGCCGCAAGTAACAAGCCTCGCACATTGGCCGTCTCAGGTAGCGTCGGAGCAGCCACGGATTCAAGGCTGGATCCAAGAAGAGTTAGAAGCAGCATTACGATTCTCCGATTCATGTTCTGAACATGGCTAGTGACAAAGATGACTTCATGATCGCCTTTCATTCCAATCAATCTAAGGCGTGCCGTAGTAGCTGTTGATCTTTGTCGTGGCACGGTCGATCGCGTAATCCGGGATTTTGACGCTGGGCTTCACATCCGCCACCACGCTGGAAAAGTCGATCAAGCTGAAGTCGACGCTCTGGAGTTCGGCAGGGGTTAGGCCACCGCAATCCGGGCTTTGGGGGCTCCCCCAGGATTTGCCAAGCTGAGATCGCCCGGAAGCGGCGATCAATCGTGCGATACGGGAGTTGAAACAGCAGTGCGATTGCTTCTTCTGCACGCAGACACCAAGGACTTTTTGGGAGCAATAGGTACCGACATGAACGCAAAGATTCTGCCCGCGCTTCATGCCAAGAATTTGCTCTTCTTGTTCGCATGAAACGAGCTCCATAATGATGTAGATTGCGATGGCAATCGCAAACGAAGCGGGATCAAAACCGATGAAGAACGTCCCGCTTTCCCCAAGCAGAACGGTCGTTCCGGCTGCAGGGGCGCCGTATCCAACGGTCAGACCAAAATAGCTGAACGAAGGACTAAACACCGACGAAGATCCGCTTCCCCCAAGAATTGACTCCATTCCATTTATCAGGAAATTCGGAGCGTCCGATTGGAACAGCGAATCGTAGACTGCTGTAGACCCTAAATATTGGATTGATTCAGTCCCGAAACTCTTCACCAGACTCGCGCCCATGCTGGTCATCATGTCGCTGTTGTTCTGATTGCTCCCCATCGAGTTAGTCTTGCAGCAACTAAAGATCCCGAGCGTCACCCTGCATTTGCTGTTTTTGCCGTTGAACAGTGTCAGGGTATCCGGGTCCATGTAGTTGCCGGCCTGCCGCAGCGCCTCCATACCAGTGATCGCCAGCGCAAAATCACCGTCCGGCGTGTAGCCCGCATCAAAACACGTGCCATCCACGCAGTAGGTCTGTCCGCCGCAATCCGTGATGGTTTTAGACTCACCATCCGCCACCTTGCATTGATACGTTTGCTCATAGAGCGAACACTTGGCTGGATCACCGTCCACATACTCCACGCAGCTTGAGCCGATCTGCGCACACCCCTGCGCAGCTAGAGGCGCGCAATCGTCCACGTAGTTCTGGGAGATGCAGTCGTACTTGCTTTCGTATTTCCAGCAATCGCGAGTCACCGGGTAGCCGCTGATCATGCGCGTTTCCGGCCCCTCGATGCAGACCCTGGAATTCTTTGTGCAGGTGCCATCCCCTGCCAGCACCGGAGACGAGAGCAAGGGGAACAGGAGTGTGACGATTAGTAGCCGGGCTACCAGCCGCATCAAGGTTAGCGGCATCATGGAAGCCGGGCCTCCAGCGCCGTACACTGGTTATCCCAGACATCCTCCTCAGCGTGGTGCTGAGGGGTATTCATTGGCGGCGTGGTTACGGCAACATCAATGTCGGGGTAGTAGCTATCATCCCAGTTGTACTGATTGATGAAACGCAGATTGAATGTGCAGGTTTCATTGCTCAAATCACAGGTGCTGGGTTTCAATTCAAGCATGCATCCACGGCGGTAATAGCTCCCGAACAACACGTTGTTTGGAGTCACATCTGGATGCATGGTGGCTATTGGGCCTTTGATTGGACCAGTCCCGCCTTTCCCTGTCTTGTAATAGGCAACGATTCCCTTTTGCAAGACTGTGGGTGTGGGTCCCACGCTCACGAAAGCCAGGTGCTGATACGCGCTGTAGTCCCAATAGCACCACCCGTTAAAATTGCCCGTAACTCTTATCTTTGAGGGGTCTGGATCGCAGATCAATCGGATCGTGTCTCCCTTATAAGTGCTGTATGCGAAGAGGATTTCACCAGGGGTGCAGAACTTGGTCGTTACGATGACCGACAGCACTTCCTCGCACCGCTCTTCCCCTGCAGTCAGATATTGATTGCAGGTTTCTGTCTCATACTTGTCCGGATCCTTGACCGTCTTCACTGCGCATCCGGCATAACCCCCGCTCACGATCAGACTGCCGAGATATGTCTCTGCATCGCCCGACACCATGTTGCGTTTGACAACCAGCGGATCGGTAGTGGAGTTGAGCGGAAACATCACGTTCTTCTTGCCAGGGTCATTCATCAGCATCCTGACGCCTTCGCACTTACCGTGGGCATGAGGATCGGGATCTGCCGTTCCTGCGGTGGAAGTACAGCCAGTGACCCCCGCCGTGGCTGGCGCCGTCAGGCTACCTGTGCCGCCCATGTAGTAGCTGGAAGCAGGATCGGTGGCCGTATAGTTCGGCACCCCCGTGTTGGCATCGCTCGCTGTGGTGGTGCTGATTTTGCTCTTGGCTGTTCCAACATTCGCCTTGCCGAAGATGTTGCCCTCATTGAAGGCATCGTTCGCGGTCATGTCGGCACAGGTCACACTTGAGACCAGGCACAGTGGCAGCAGTAAAGCCTTCACGGCCGGTACTCCAGCATGGCCAGCCGTGATCGTGCCTCAGCGGCTAGTGGACTGCCGCCTTGTGCCCAGCGTTCAAGCACATAATCCAGGGTGACATCGCCGGTCGCGCGCAGGCTCTGGCTGCATTCCTTTCTCAGGTTGTTCAGGCAGGCCTCGCCCTGCCGTCCTGTCGTCAGGACAAACGTGGGGGCTTGAACAACCTTGTATGCCCGGAATAAATCGGGGTGGATGATGATGGAAGCACCCGTTTCGGCAATCGGCTTCAGTGCCTCCATCGCACGCGGCCAGTTCCCCTTGGCAAGCCCGCCCTCGACCCCACGCAAGACCAGCACGGCACGCGTGCGCGCGGCTTGTCTGGCCAGATTTAACAGAGCTTTGCCCGGCATGCCCAGAGTGACGAAGATCATGAGATTGTCGTCATCCGGTTTCTGCGCTATCTGGTTGTAGCGGGCCGCGATCTGGTCGATGTCCACGCCGGAAGATGGAACCTTGATTTTTGGAAAGGCGCGAACCGCGCCATTGCGCGCCGCCTGACTGGCAGCATCGATCGCCTGACTCGACTTCTGCCGCGCCACTGCGTCATCGCCATAGGCATTTATCTCTGGCAGGGTAGGGGGGGTGTCAGCCGCATACCCAGCGGATGCGATGGCACCGAACAGAACAATCAACAGCATTTTCATCACAGGCTTCTTCATCGATCAGAACCCAAAGGCCCCCTGGCAGCAGTCCCGCTTGCGGAAGAGCATGTAAGCGAAATCCTCACCCTTGTACGGGAACTCCTTCCCTGCGCCTGAAATGACCGTTGTGCGTCCCATGGTTGAACAACATTTGCCATCCTCTTTCTTGGTGTTGGGGATGGGGTAGGTCATCTGGGTCTTGTAGGCGCGCTTGTCCATGAGCGGAATGGGGTAGTAGCCGCACTGCCCCGACGTTCCGTGCGCGCCCCAGACCAGCAATTCGCGGTGCATCTTGTTGGTCATGCGCTGGGCAATGAGTGTCGATGCCTGCACGGCGCCGACATGGTTGCCCACCCAGCCATTGAGCGGATACATGGATCCCTGGCAGCCCGCGCACCAGAAAAGCTCGTTCAGGGGAAAGCCCGCCGTGGCAGCCACGCAATCCGCGGCGCAGGCGCCCTGAGCCAACGGATTGGCAAACAGCACGGCATCAGGATTGAGGATGAAGGTCAGCTCCGAGTCCGCCCACAGCGGATCAAGCTCGGTGAAATACACCAGGTCGAAAACATTTTGTTCCAGACACGGGTTGTCGACGATGACTTCCAGCCAGAACATCAGGGGACTGATGTACCAGTGAGCCTGGTAGAACGATTTACCCCCACGCGCCTGAACATGCGCTGGCGCCGGCACGCCGGGATCAATGGTGATCCCGCCAAGGGAGGGGAAGCAGTAGGGTTTGCGCACCACCTCGACCAGCCGCGCCGGTTCGTAAAAACTGATGCTCAAACCCACCTTGGGCGGACTTGAGCATGCGCACAGCGGGTTGCTCACACCGCTATCAAAATCCTCCTGACCAAAATCCATGATCGTGGTGCCGCCGACCTTGAGCGGAAACGCGCACGACCAGCAAATATCCGTGATCGGATTCATGAACTTGCCGGTGCAAGTGGTCGTTGCCGCCCATGAGCTGGGCGAAGCCGCAAAGGCAAGCATCAGAACAGCACGAATGTTCCGGAGCAACCAGCCCATCACTTAAACCATCCCAGCAAGCCCACGGGCTTCTTTGTCGGCTTGGTGATCCGGCTTTGCAGCCGGTTGTCGTCCCAGGCCTCGATCCTGGTGCTGCCCCAATGCGGCCTGTGGATATCTGACCATTCAGCAATTTGCAGGGTCAATCCAGGATCGTTAATACGGGGAAAAGTATGCACGTTCAGTCAGCTTTCATTTCGTCGATGCGCAAGCGCCTTTGCGCTACCTCTTGCGACACCAGCGCAGGAACCTGCTTGATCCCGAAGCGCCTCACCAGATGCCCGCTCTGGTCGAAGTACACCTGCCGTTTCCACTGACGGGTCAGCGCCAAGGGTTCACCCGCGACCAGAATCGGTTTCACCGCTCCTTTGAAGCGCTTGAGAATCTCGGCGGCCTTCTTTACCTGCTTCGGGTCGCTCTGATCGAAAAAAAACAGGTGATTGGAAAGTGGCACATAGTCGAGCGGGTTGACCATGTCACCCGCACGCGCGATGACTTTGCCCTCTGGCGTGGTGATGTCGCGCGGGACGCGCCACGACGGATCAAAGTAGAAAGTGCGCGGCTGGCGCGTCTTGACGATGCCTTTCACTGGGTCCGGTCGCTCGATGCTTTGTTTCGATCGCTCGATGGCTTCTTTCTGGAGCTGGCCGAGACGACCGTTTTTTTCCATGGACTTGAGCTTGTCCTGTATCGCTTCAAGCATGTCCGGTTCGGTGATGGGATAGGACGGCCCCAAAATCTCCTGAGCCCAGGCCGGATACATGATCAACCCACACAGAATCATCGCCAGAGCCTTCTTGATCATGTCAAAACAGTGGGATCGCGCGCCCGGAGACACGCTCAAGCGGAATCCAGCCTGTCAGCGCAAAGCGCGAATCCAACGAATCCTTGTGGGGTGCGTAAACATAGAAATGGTTGGCCGGAATCACGCCGGTCGGGCCAAGCGCCAACGGTTCGCCTGTCCGGGTGCGCGGCTTGGCCGTGCTCATGTACTCGCCGTTCACGTAGAAATCCCGACCCTCTGTGGTCACGGTGTCGCCCTGCATGCCACGCACCTGTTTCACGAACGAAAGTCCGGCCTTGTACGGCCCGCCGCCCGCCCAGCGCCAGGCAATGTAATCGCCGCGCTTGATATTCAGGTCGCCCTTGATCACCACGAACACCCGGTACGGCAGGCTTTCCGTGACCGTAATCGCCAACGTGAAGAACGCATTGAAGAGCAGGATGGCGCCCACCAACCCGCCCCAAAACAGCCCGTTGCGGCGGAGATGGGGAATCATCTCGGTATGCCAGTAAACCAGCCAGCGATTCCATAAGTTGCCCGCGCCTGGGGCGACCACGGCCTTCATCATGGTTCCACTCCGCCGCCTTGAGCCTCAGTACCCGGCGACATACCGAGCATCGCTTTCAAACGCGGCGTCAGATCCTCGGCCGGCCCCGCGATCATCGCCGACTTCACCACGATCATGCAGCCGCAGTCCTTCTGCAGCCTGTCCACTGCGTGTTCGATCGCAGGGCCGATCCGGCTGACCATCAGATAAGCAGCCTTCCGGTCCTCGTCGCTGACATTCGGTCGGGAGAGCAGAGTGGTGAATTCGGTTTCCTTGATTTTGACGACACTGGCGAGGTCTACCACCGCTAATCCAGCGGTCGGTTTCGCTAGCCAGAAGTGGTATGCCGCAAGCGTCACTGTTGAGACGAGCAATGCCATCAACAACGAAATCCAGCTCACCATTAGAAAATCACCCCCCATCTCAGGCTGAGCCCCGGCCAGATCTTCCGTAGCCGGAACTTCAGCAGAATTACTCTCGGCCCTTGTTATCTCGGTCATATCGCCGCCTTCCGTTCCCGCAGCACGGCATCGACCGCATCGGCCATGGACAAGCCAATTTCAAGCTTCTGCCGCACGGCTGAGAAATCGCGTGCGTTGGCCGAACCCATGAGTTGGGAGTAGGGGTCAAGCAGGAGCATCCCGACCCCGTAACCAGCCTGGCCACAGGAGATGAACACTTCCGAATAGTTGCCCTGTTCGGTGCGCAAGCTGCTGACGAGGTGAGCCATGTGCGGCGTGAAGGCCAGCTTCTCTTCGAGCTTGGCAATGGATTCCTGCTTCTGCCGGAGCATGAACAGCCAGTCAGCGTTTTCCAGTGCGGCCTGTGAGGCTGCGCTACGGTAGTAGTCGTTGATGCCCTGCGTGCCCGTCAGGAAGGCACCGCCGTATTTCCGGGCGCGGCGGTAGCCCGCCTCGATGAAGTCACCCGTCTGACCGCCCGTAAGCAAATCCCAGGCTTCATCCAGGATCACCACCTTGGGCTGTTCGCGCGGCGCCAGGTACATTTCCTGGGTGATGCGGTACATGAGGATGAAGAGGGCGACCGCCTGCAGGTCTTTCTTCGATTTCAATTCTTCAAGCTCCAGGACCACCAGATTGGAATTGAAATTGACCGTGTGCTGGCCTTCAAAGTAATGGCCATAGCTGCCCAGCGAGGTGTAGGAAGTCAGCTGCACCGCCAAATCGCGGATGCGCGGATCGCAGGCCTCTTCCTCGCCATGCTCAAGCGTGCCGCCATCGTGACAGGCGAGCTTCAGCTTCTCCGCCAGAAGGTCGATACTCGATCGCGGTCCGCGCTCTTCCCAAAGGCCTCGAATCGCCAGTTCGAGCTGGGACAGCTCGTAATCTGACAGTCTGCGTCCAGGTGAGATCATCTGGGCGATCAACGGCTTCAACATCTCCATGTCTTCGTCGATGTCGTTCACCATGGTGAACGGATTGAGGACGACATTCGCTTCCTTGGTGAACTCGATGTATTGGCCGCCGAGCGCGTGACACAGCTTCTCGTAGGAACGGCCCACGTCGATAATCCAGACCTTCGCCCCCATCGCCAGATAGCGTTCGGCAAGCTCGTTCAGGAATGCGGATTTGCCAGACCCGGACGTGCCCACCACGCAACCGTTGTAGTTGCCAGACGGGTTGTCGAACAGATTCACGCCTATGGTCTGGCCATTACGCCCCGTGAAGGTCAGCACCGGAGCCCCGACACCGCGCCATTCGCCCAGAACAGGCGACAGATTGGCCGCGTTGGCGGTCGTTTTGGTGGAAAACCGCTGCGCGATCTTGATGTCGCGTTGCAGGGTGGGCCCGAGTGCCATCGGCAGCGAGGACATCAGCGCCTGGGTCTGCATATAGGTGTCAGGGCTCAATGCGAAGCCCATGCTGCGCCAGATGGCTCTGGCCGCTTCATCCGCTTCGGCTACGGCATCCGGACTGGGGAAAAGCAGCACCTGATGGTACAGACGCAATGCACCGCCCCCCTCGTCGTAGGCGTTCTGCAACAATTTCCAGTCCGCCGCCCGCTTGCTCACGTCCGGCAGCGCTTTCCCCATCGGACTTTCCGAAACCTGAATCGCCCGAGCCGTTTTCATTTGCGTCAGATTTTTGTGCTCGTCGTAATTCAGAATCTGCGCCCCCATGGTGATGAGGAAGGGGCAGGGGTAGCCCATGGATCCCTTATTGGCGTCTCCCAGCATGCTGGCGACTTGATGCAGATCGAACTGCTTCGGATAACCTTGCGCCGAATGCGCACGCACACAGACCGCATCCCCGTCTGGGGAGCGCAGGGTGATGCCGAGCCTGCCCACCGATGCCACGGTGTCACGGGTAATCACCTGGTAGCGCAATGACTGTCCGTCGTCATAGCAGACCGGATCGGCTGAATGTTGTGCGGGATTCAACATGGTGCGCACCCAGGACATTAGATCTTCCGCCCCCCAGACCCGCTCGAACTGGTAATACGTCTTGAGTTTGGATACCTGGGCATCGCGCAGAGCGATGATGCGTTCCAGGGTTCGGTATTCCACATCCTTCACCGGCATCGCGACAGACAGCAGCACCCGGTAGCGACGCATCACGCTGGGGCGCGAGCTGACGGGCGGAACGAGGGATGCCTTCCTGTAATGGGCATAACGCTCAGCCGTCATGCGCGCGATCAATGAACGCTGGGCGTCGTCTTGTAGCAATTCGGGACGCACCACCTTCTTAAAATCGTTCAGGAAGGCATCAATGTCCGGGCTTCCCCACAACTGAACCTGCACCCCGGCTCCGGCTGGCATGTCCCGGTAGATTTCCTGAATCAGGCGCGCCATGTCGTCTGTAGCGCCTGTCTGCGGGTTCATTTCGATGGCGTAGCCAATCGCCTCGATGCTGCCTTCTGCCTCGCCCTCAATGGCGAATAATTTCTCGGTCTCCCAATACCCGGTCCAGGGCATGAGATCAGAGAAGCGGTTGTACTCCTGCCGCGTGGTGAAGTGGTTCTCGTCCGCCACCGGGGATGGCGTCGCAAGATCGTCCTCGCGCGTCAGCCACGATTTGAGCGAAACAAATGGTTGCGCCAGCGCGGACATCATGGATTGCCGGCCCTCTGACCAGATACGCCAGGCATCGCGTCATCTGCACCCTGACGTTCCTCTTCCGGCTTTTCCTTACCCCTGAGCGGGAACACCGGCTTGTACGCGTCACGAATCTGCTGCTGGTTGGTTTCGATCAGCCACTTGCCCTGGTGGACCACGGTGTAGAGATAGTGCTGATCGTGCAGATCGCCGTCCGTATCCTCCCAAGGTGCGATCCATACACGCAACACCAAAGGCGCCATGCGAATCGGATCGCCGCTGTTCGGCGTCGCGAGATCGCGTGGGGAGAAATAGCCAAGAGGCGGCATCGTCTCCCCATCCTTTGAATCCTTGCTGCCAGCATCCTGAGAAGGTTTATCCTGGGGTTTCGGTTGTTGCTGCCCCGGCAAGGCCTCGGCCAGGGAGTTCGCGTAAATGCCGGAAACCGACGTGCAGATCACCCCATCGGGGGCCTTGCAAGCCAGTTCCGATTTCGAGCCAGAGAGTCCGGAGAATGAAGAACAACCCGCGCTCATCAAGGTCACGGCGGCGAGCGACAGATACCCGACCTTCATTGTGTGCCTCCCTGAACATTGGCTGCGACAGGCTTCTTCACGGCACCTAGCCAGGCGGAAATCCGCGCGGCAGCCGCAGCTCCCGGCATGGTTCGGCCATCACTCGCCACCAAGAAAGGTGTGCCGCTAACCCCCAACTTCTCAGCCAGAGGCAGAACCGCTTGATGCGGCGCTTCACAGCCCTTGGTCTTTTTGGGAACCGTGCCATCAAGCATCAGGGCGGACCAGGCGGCCGAGCGATCCTTGCTGCACCAGACCGCGTCGGCCTTCGCGCGCGAATCAGGATGAAGCTGCTCCAGTGGCATGAGGAAGGTGTAGACCGTCACGTCATCCACTTTCGCCAGTTCCTGCTCCAGCTTCTTGCAGTAAGGACAGTCCGGATCCGAGAACACGGCGAGCGTCCGCCGACCCTGGCCATGCACGCTCTTGATCGCGTGTTGCAGCGGGAGTGAGGCGAAATCGACAGCCGGTGACGCCGGCTGCGCAGCCTCGGCTCCGGAGGTGATGTCCTCCTGCTTCTCCATGTCGAACATGCGCCCGAAAATGAAATACCGCCCCGACTCTTCCACGAAAGCGACATTGCGGCCCATCACGACTTCGTAGATACCCGGCAGTGGGGTGGGGGAAATCGTTCCGAAGCGTGTCTTCGGGTACATCAACCGCAGATTGCGCTGGATCGCGATCTGATCGTTTGCACGTGCAACACCACCGGCATCCATCACAGCCGCATCTGCGGCCACAATATTCACGTTTTGAGGCGCCAGAACAGTGTTTCCTTTCACATCCTGAGCTAGCGCAAATCCCGGCATGCAGGACAGAATCAACAGTTGGGGCAACAGGGTTTTCATTCTGGTTTGGTGTCTCATGTTCTTTACCTTCTCTCGATGCTCTGGCCGCGCGTCAGCACCACGTCAACCACGCGGCCGCCGTCCACTTCAATCACCGGAAAAACCTGTTCGGCCAGCTTGATGTAATACTTCGAGAGCTGTGACATCGCGCTTCCAACGCCGGATGCCAGTCCAGCCTGCAACTCCTTGCCGTCCGTCACTGTGCTGGTGGAACCCAGCGGTGAGGTCGATACAGTGCTCGAAGATTCCTTGAACGCTTGCCCGATGCCTGAGCCAATCCCCGCGAGAAAGGCATTCGCCAGCGCCTGACCCTGCTTGGAAACCAGTCTTCCGCGCATCCCGGCCTTGCCATCCTCACCGGCTACATACCCTTTAAGCGATACGTCGACCGCCCCACCTTTCTGGTCGATGCACGACAGGCGATCCGTCCTGATATAAGCACGCTCAGAAGATATGTCGCCGTAGCCATTGGCAGTGACCACGCAATCCTTCATGTCGGCCATGTAGCGATTGGGCAACTGGGCTGGATCGAGCACCCGCATCAAAATCGGATGCGGATTGTTTTGTGCCTGTCCACCCGTCGGCGCATCCAGACCCGCCAGTAACACCACGCGCATGAACGTCCCGGCAGGAAGATACTTCTCAGCCGATGTCTTCTCTTCCTTGGATGGGGCGGACGACATGCCGGCGGCTTGTGGCTGCGCCTGCGGTGCTGCAGGCGCAGCCACCGTCGAATCGGAAACTTCGAGCGTGAACGCGCGCTTCACCACGGGCTGCATCGGCGCATTCGGATCCATGCCAGGCTGTGCGAACTGCCCAGGCCTTCCAGGAGGCGGTGGGGGAGGGGGCGGCAATGCCGCTGAACCCATGGGTTGCAGCGGGCGTAAATTGCCTCCGGGCTGAATTACCGCTGCCGGGGGAGGCATCGGCACTTCGTTGATTCCAGCTCCGGCGGTGCCTTGCATGGCTCCGCCACTACTTTGTGGGCTATTCACCATGTTCTGCTTGATCGCGGCGATTTCCTTGTTCAGCGCCTCGATCTTTGATGCTTCGTTCGCCCGCCAAACATCCTTGTCGTTCAGTTGCTGCCCCGGAACAGCCAAGTTGAGGCTGACCTGTTCCGGCTTGTCCACAGGAGTCTGATCGGATTTATTGCTCCCGGAGTCGGCGAACCATGCCGCAGCCAAGGCCACCCCGACAATCATGGCGCCGACGCCGCCCGCCATCATGAGTTGCTTCTTGCGGGCGGGCGAAGCCTTGAGGGTGGGTATGATTCTCGCCATTACCTCACCCCTTCGTTCCGTTTAACCACAAAGACCTGGGTGCTGCGACCCGGCTCAACTGTCAAGTCGCGCACCGACACAGCCAGTACACCTTTCTTGTAGAACTCCTGTTCGGCGACCCGAACCGGGGCGTCGCTGACGTTGAACAGGCGATACTGTTCACCCACCAGTGAATGTCCAGTTAGAACATGCTCCAGCGCAAAACGGGAGCCTTTCCAGAGGCGGATTTCCTCCCAGGTTTTCTTCACCTCCAGACCCTCCGGCAAACCTTCGCCTGCCAATGCCTGAATCATTTTCTTGATCGCCTGCTGGTAACTGGAGGCACGTTCAATCTCGCCAGGCTTGGCTGCAACAGAAGCAGGGACGGCCGTTTCCTTGATCACGATGGTTTCACCCGGAATATCCTGGGGCTGCAACACCAGCGTGTAGGTTTTCCCACTTTGACTGAACACAAACACTCCGAACGGATCCTTCGCCAAGGGCTGGATCAAGGCCTGCCCGGTGGTGGTGTCCGCGCTGCCAGTGAGCATCCCGTCGTCTGCGGACTTAACCAGGCGAACCCGGCCTCCCTCGATCGCGATGCGATTCAAGTCTCTCAGGCTCACCTTGACGAAAATGGTCTTGCCCTCGACGCCTTCCACTACCTGCAGAGCGTGGGAGGATGGCGCGGCAAATAAGCAAAACAGGCTAAGGAGCAGTGATTTCTTCAAACGGTCGGGCAGCATTCTTACCTTCTCTCATACCGGTCAGCAGCACACGGCCGCCGCGTTGGCCAAACTGAAATACGTAGGTTTTGTTCACCTGTGATGTTCTGCTGTCTCCCAGATAGGTGTTGAGCACACCTTGAACAGCGATGCGTTGTTTTGCCTCGTCCGGCATGACCATCGCGATCGCCATGCAGGTACTGGCGTTATCTGCCTTGATCTTTTGGGCATAAGCACCGGCTTCGATTTCCAGCTTCCCGTAGAAGCGGGGGTCGATATAGGACTTGAGTGTGCGGTGATTGAAGTCCACGTTCTGTGGCGTCACATCGAAGTAGAGCTGGGCCAGAAACACGCCCATCTCGATCAGATATTCTTTGGAAACCTTGTCATCCTCGACCCAGAATGTTGTGTGGATCGTCGGTGGAACCAGTGTTTCGCGGTGTGTGTCGCCTCGCGTCAGGAAGGCGATCAACATCAGGAGCAATGCGCTCTGCGACAAGGCGAATATCATCACAGTCCATCTGCGCACCCCGAGAGTGACGGCCACTTGGCCGCTCAGTTTGTCTATTCTCATCAGCCAATGAACTCTCGGATGCTCGAAGGCGGTGTTGCCTTCATTCCCAGATTGACGGGTAGATGCCAATACAGCAGGTGCATGCCATAAGCTCTGTGCTGGCCGAATTTGGCTTTGCGGTAAAGCCAGGCCATCACCAACCCGAACACCGTGAAACTCACGAGCCAGCCTGTAATGAGGCCGAATACAAAGAAGGACATGAACAGCATGGCCACGTCAAAATCCCACCACATGAACTTGGGAGGGTCGTCCAGGCGGGTCGGGATCGTTGGTGAATCTTGATTAGCCATGCTATTCAGTCCGGGGATGCTTCGCTTAAATCACAGCAGCGAACATGCCGTTGATGATCGTCGGGCCAAGGCCGAACACGATGGCGAAGACGATGCCAACCAGCGCCGGCATGGCGGTAGACTTGGCGAAGCCAATGAGCGCACCGACCACGAACGCGGCGATCGCCAGCGCTTTGCCCAGATAGCCTTCGGCCCAACCCACCAGCATGTCGAACAGGGCTTGGAATTCTGTACCGGTCACACCGCCGCCGGCTGTGGTGGCCCATGCCGAGCTGACCATCAGAGCGGAGAGAAGCCCGCCGACAACGACCTGTTTTTTGCTGAACATTTTCATGAAATTCATTTGATTCTCCTTGAGCGTATGTATTGAAAGATGGGTCTCATGGTCCCGGTGTCTCAGCAGTCTCAAGGTCTCGCATCACGATGTTGCGCACCAAATCCAGCATGGCTTGCCTCGCTGTCTCATCGTTCAGACAGTATTCAATGGCGGCTGTGGCCAGCCGCCTTTCCAAGAACAGGTTCCTGTTGGGAAGGGCTCTCCCAAGCGCCTGCAGCTTGAGTTTGGTTTCCTCGCGCACGAGGACTGCCTTGTATCCCGGCTCAGTAGTGTTTTTTGTCATTCCCAATCCCTATTCGTTAATGCTGATCACCGCACGTCTTGCGCTAGGGTTCGTGCTGGGCGGATGCTCGATGCAGCATCGCGAATCGACTTTGATATTCCGCTTCTGGACTCCGTTGGCGTGCATATAAGCCGCGACCGCTATCCCGCGCTTGTACGCCAGGGTTTCGTTAAATCGCTTTTTGCCTACCTGATCTGTGCTGCCAAGAATCAGAAAACGTCTCGCGTCACGATGCCGTTCGAGAAATGCATGGAGCTTGGCTTTCTCGGTCTGACTGAGCCGAGCCGATGCCAACGCAAATCGAACTGAAGTAGAAGAGCTCACAGCGACCGGCTTAGCAGCGCTATCCGATTTCCTCGCGGGCATGGGGACGGGTACAGGAAGGTCAAACACCTTCGCCGTCCTTACGGGGCAATCGCCTGCATGACACATGACATAAGCGCTAATGGAATCAGATTGCGTCACCTGCCAGTCGGCAGCCATCGACGAACCTGCCCAGACCAGGGCAAGCAATGTGAACATGCATTTCATGAGGATTTCCTCATTGCCCGGTAGACTTTCCAGGCATAGCCATTTCGTGCGCGACGGCACGCATCGCCTTTTAGTCGCGTGCATGCCGCGTTGTAGGCACCGACTGCTTCCCACGAAGCGCCATATCGATTGAAGTTGTTCGCCAGCACCCAGGCACCCAGCTTGACGCTGGTACAGGCATTGTAGAGGTGGGCCTCGGTGTATCCGAGTGACTTGATTGGGTTCCTCCGAAGCCAACGGGTATTGATCTGCATCAGCCCAATGTCCTGAGACTGCGTACTCGCTGTGTGAGTACTGTTAACCGCATGCGGTCTCATATTCGACTCAACTTGGGCCACCGCCTTCAGCAATAGTGGTGAGACCCCGTACATCGCCCCCGCCTCATCAAAACAGAAGGCGTGGGCTTGGGTATAAAAAAGGGCCGTCAGGAGAACAACCCAAGGGGAGGAGAGGGAATCCATGGGGCGAATGCTAGGGATGCGCTCATCCCGCTTCCAGCGGAAATCAAAAGAATGTTTTTTTGATTGATTGCTGAAAATAAAATCTGAAATGGATAAAATGGTCGGTTGCCCCAAAAAAAAAACCAATAAGGGTCAAGGGACTTACCCGAAAGGGCTTGTTCGCTTGAATAGACGCGAACACAAAGGAATACGGGGGCTTAAGGGAAACGGCTTACTGGTTAAGGGCTAAAAATGGCTGGACAAAGAGCGCCCACCAGATTGCGTCCTAGCGGAAATCACCAGAAAAGTTTTTGAGAGTAAAGGCCCAGACTCGACCCGACAAGCAGTGAAAGTATGGGTCACCCCTGCGTTACTGGGCGGCCGGTATAGGACAGCAAGCGGTCGGTCGTGAAATCAGCGTGCACTTCTGCTGATCGGCCTTAGCGGCCTGTCAGGCTGACTGCTCCATATGTCCGGTATTCGCCACTTAACGGTCAAAGCGCCATTCAACGTAGAGCTAACCTGCCGCCGGAGCGCGTAGCGCGGAGGGTACCCAAAAGCGTAGCTTTTGGGCGGTCAGGTTGAGCGCTCGGTTGGACAAAGATTTCATTTGCGCATCACTAGTTGTGTAACCCCACCAGGTTATTCAGCGAATTCAAGCGGCTGACGGGAGGC